>Ga0207747_1000004_pt1 | contig 300392 bp, 308 predicted proteins | sample HigsolmetaGSP11D_FD_184839 | JGI IMG/M metagenome (GOLD analysis project Ga0207747, IMG submission 184839) | High solid enriched microbial communities from the Joint BioEnergy Institute, USA - SP1-1-D (SPAdes) | ecosystem: Engineered > Bioreactor > SSF (Solid state fermentation) > Aerobic >... | reverse complement strand
CGCGCACGGTGTCGAATTTGACGCGATAGGCCGCGGCGCTGCCGTTGGCGGTCGAAACGTAGCCGCGCGGCGCGTCGTGGTACCGGATGCCGATGCGCTTGGCGTCGGCCGCGGAAAGCGTGACGAGGGTCGCGCCGGTGTCGACCAGGAATTTGATCGCGGCGCCGTTGACGGTGCCGTGGGCGAGGAAATGCCCCTGCGAATCGGCGTGCAGCACCAGCGTCGCGCCGCCCGGCGCGTCGGGGGGCGAATAGTGCTGCCCCATGTTCACGCGGTGGAGCTGCCCGTCGATTTCGAAAGTCGCCTGCTGGCCGTCGAAGGCGCGCAGCACCACGCCCTCCGCAGCGCGTTCTCCGACCGCGAGCAGCCGCGGTTTGCCGCCGTCGATGGAGACCAGGGCCTTGGTGCCGAGCTTGCCGACGAGGTTGACGGTCGTCGCCATTGCCGGGCCGGCGGCGAGGCTTAGCACCAGCCATGCAATAGAATGGACATGCCGCATAGGGAGTCTTGAGCCATGAAACCGATCGCCATCTTCCGTCACGCCGCAACCGAGGGTCCAGGGTATTTTGCCGATTACCTCGACGCCAAGGGGCTGCCCTGGCAACTGGTCCGCATCGACGCGGGCGATCCCGTCCCCGGCGACCCCAGCCGGTTCGCCGGTCTGGTGTTCATGGGCGGCCCGATGAGCGTGAACGACGATTTGCCCTGGATTCCCGAGGTGCTGGCCCTGATCCGCGCCGCCGTGGCCGCGAACATTCCCTGTCTGGGCCATTGCCTCGGCGGCCAGTTGATGGCCAAGGCATTGGGCGGTGTCGTGACGCGCAATCCGGTGAAGGAGATCGGCTGGGGCCGGGTGAAGATCCTCGACAACACGCTCGCCCGGGCATGGTTCGGACCTTACAGCGAGTTCGACGCCTTCCACTGGCACGGAGAAACCTTCTCGGTGCCCGAGGAAGCGACGCTCATCGCTTCGAGCGCCTACTGCCCCAACCAGGCCTTCGTTTACGGCAAGCATCTGGGCATGCAATGCCACGTCGAAATGACGCCCGAGCTGATCCGCGCCTGGTGCGAAGACTGGGGGAACGAAGTGCGCAAGCGCGCAGGTCCCTCCATCCAGACTCCCGAGCAAATGCTCGAGGACGTCGAGGCCAAGGTGCGCGCGCTCAACGCCGTGGCCGCGCAACTCTACGACCGCTGGATCGAAGGGCTGGTGCGCGATTGAGCCGGCGGCTCAATCGCGGAAGTTGCCGAACTGCAGCGGGATGTCGGTGACCGACTTCTTGACGAGCTGAATCGCGGCCTGCAGGTCGTCCTTCTTCGCGCCCGAGACGCGCACCGCATCGCCCTGGATGCTCGCCTGCACTTTCAGCTTGCTGTCCTTGATCAGCTTGACGATCTGCTTGGCCTTGGTGCTGTCGATGCCGTTGCGGACGTTGATGGTCTGCTTGAGCTTGTTGCCGCTGATTTTCTCGACCCCTTTGGGCTCGAAGGCGCGGATGTCGACGTTGCGCTTGGCGCACTTGCCGGTGAAGATGTCCATCACCTGCTGGAGCTTGAAATCGTCGTCGGCGTAGACCGTCAGCACCAGCTCGTTCAATTCCAGCCGTGCGTCGGAGCCCTTGAAATCGAAGCGCGTGCCGATTTCCTTGTTCGCCTGATCGACTGCGTTGCGCAATTCCACCTTGTTGACTTCGGACGTGATGTCGAACGAGGGCATGGCTTACTCCTGCTTGGCAGGCGATTATAAGCCGCCCTCGCCGGGGGATTGTGCGGCGTCGCGCTCGCGCCGGTAGCGCCGGGCGCTGTCCACCGCGAGCTGCTTGCGGTGGATTTCGAGCTGCTCGTGCACTTCACGCGGCACTGAGCGCGCGAGCACCAGCCCGACCGCGTTCGGCGCGTTCACGCCCAGGCGCCGCAACGCGCCGCCTTTCCACATCGCGTCGTGGAGATCGCGCCCCGCTTGCAGGATGGCCTCGCCCGGATCGGTGACCGTGGCCGCGATCACGGGCGGCGCCAGCCGCAGTTCGCGGCTGTGGCGGTCGACGATCACTTCGATTCCCGCCTCGCGCGCGGCGGAGAAGGCGCTGTAGGGCACGTTGTCGCCGACGAGATAGACGATGTCGGCCTGCTGCTGCACGGCGGCGCGTACCGCACCGGCCCATTCCGCGGCCGAATCGTTGTGTTCGCGCACCACCAGGCGCGCTTGCGGATTGCTGGCCGCGAGGCCCGCGGCGAAAGCTTCGCGCCAGGCAGGCGGGGCGTCGCCGCTCGCATAACCGACGACGTTCTGGCGCGTGAGCAGGCCTGCCGCCGCGCCCGCGAGCCACGCCGCCTGGTCTTCCAGCAGATCGTAGGCGGCGACGTTGGCGTCGACCTCGGTCGCATCGATCAGGGCGAAGCGCTGTTCGGGGAAATCGCGCGCGACTTCGCGCAACAGCTTGCGCGAGGGCTCGCCGGCGGCGATGAGCAGCGTGGCTTCGGAATCGGCCGCGTCGCGCAGCGCCTGGCGCAGTTCTGTTTCGCTGCGACCTTCGAGCAGCTTCACGGGAATCCCGAGTTCCTGCTCGACACGCTGCAAGCCCGCATGTGCGGCCTTGGCATAGTCGTCGGACGCAGCGGGCAGCACGGCGACGATGGGGCCGCGTTCCGGCGCGCGGCCGGTCCAGCCGCCGCAGCCCGAAAGCGCGACGACGCAGGTCAAGGCGGCGATGAGGGAGCGTGTAGGAAAATCCATGCGCGCGAGTGTACCCTGCGCGCCCTCGCTGCACCAAAGTGCCGGTGACTAGGCAGCGGCCCGCAATGGGCGGACAATAGCGCCCCGGCGGCATCCGCCGTCCGGCCGTGTGCCGGTGACGCCACCCATACAGACTGTCCCGCCAGCGTATCCGCCGCCGCGTCCGTCGATACGTTCGGCAAGAATCCCGCCCGATGCCGATGCGTCGGGCCCAGCTTTTAGCCTTTACAAACAAGGGAGATTCCTATGGCCAAGTGGCTTCGTTTTACCCATCAAGGCAAGACCGCGTTCGGTACGCTGGAGGGTGACACCATCCGTGTGCATTCGGGCGACATGTTCGCCGGCGCGCAGCCGACCGGCGAGACCGTGGCGCTGAAGGACGTCAAGGTGCTCACGCCCTGCACGCCGAGCAAGATGATCGCGCTGTGGAACAACTTCAAGGCGCTGGCCGCGAAACTGGGCAATCCTGCGCCGACCGCGCCGCTCTATCTGCTCAAGGCGCCGAACTCCTTCCTCGCGCACGGGGAAACGATCCGCAAGCCCGCCTCCTACGACGGCAAGGTGGTCTACGAGGGCGAGCTGGGCATCGTCATCGGCAAGCGCGCGCACGCCGTGTCCGAGGCCGATGCGCCCAAGTACATCTTCGGCTACACCATCGTCAACGACGTGACGGCGGCGGAGATCATCAACGCCGACAAGACCTTCGCACAGTGGGTGCGCGCGAAGAGCTTCGATACCTTCGGCGTGTTCGGTCCGGTGATCGAGACCGACGTCGATCCCATGACGCTCAGCATCAAGACCGTGCTCAACGGCGACGAGCGCCAGAACTACCCGGTGAACGACTGCTTCTATTCGCCGGCGCAGCTTGTCAGCCTCATTTCCCAGGATCTGACGCTGGAGCCGGGAGACGTGATCGCGATCGGCACTTCGGTGGGCGTGGGCTCGATGAAGCCGGGCAGCGATGTGAGCGTGACCATCGAAGGCATCGGTACGCTGGCGAACCGCTACGAATAAGGCACCCGGCGCCGGCGCAAACAAAAAGCCCGCCGCAAGGCGGGCTTTTTTTGTCGGGCGATCGCCGGTCTTACTTGCGCCGCCGGCCGCGGCGCTTGGCTGCGGCGATGCGCATGCGCAGCGCATTGAGCTTGATGAAGCCTTCGGCGTCGCGCTGGTTGTAGGCGCCGCGGTCGTCCTCGAATGTCGAGATCCGGGTGTCGAACAGCGAGTCCTTCGATTCGCGGCCGACCACGGCGACCGTGCCCTTGTAGAGCTTCAGCCGCACGGTGCCGTTGACGCGCTGCTGGGTGTGGTCGATCAGCACCTGCAGCGCCTCGCGCTCGGGCGACCACCAGTACCCGTTGTAGATCAGAGAGGCGTAACGCGGCATCAGCTCGTCCTTGAGGTGAGCGACCTCGCGATCGAGACAGATCGATTCGATGGCGCGGTGCGCCTTCAGCAGGATGGTGCCTCCGGGCGTCTCGTAGCAGCCGCGCGACTTCATGCCGACGTAGCGGTTCTCCACCAGGTCCAGGCGGCCGATGCCGTGCTTGCCGCCGAGCTGGTTGAGCTTGGCGAGCAGCTTGGCCGGCGAGAGCGCACGGCCGTTGACGGCGACCGGATCGCCCTTGACGAAGTCGATGGTGATGTATTCGGGACGGTTGGGCGCCTTCTCCGGCGACACCGTCATGCGCCACATGTCGGACTCGGGTTCGAAGTTCGGGTCCTCGAGAATGCCGCCCTCGTAGGAGATGTGCAGCAGGTTGGCGTCCATGGAGTAGGGCGCCACGCCTTTGCGCTTCTTGCCCTCGATCGGGATGCCGTGCTTTTCGGCGTAGGCGAGCAGCTTCTCGCGCGAGTTGAGATCCCATTCACGCCAGGGCGCGATCACCTTGATGTTCGGCTCCAGGGCGTAGTAACCGAGCTCGAAGCGCACCTGGTCGTTGCCCTTGCCGGTCGCGCCGTGGGCCACGGCGTCTGCGCCCGTGAGGCGAGCGATCTCGATCTGGCGCTTGGCGATGAGCGGCCGTGCGATCGAGGTGCCGAGCAGGTATTCGCCTTCGTACAGCGCGTTGGCGCGGAACATCGGGAACACGAAGTCGCGCACGAATTCCTCGCGCAGGTCTTCGATGAAGATTTCTTTGACGCCCAGCTTCTTCGCCTTCGCCCGCGCCGGCGCGAGTTCCTCGCCCTGGCCGATGTCGGCCGTGAAGGTCACGACTTCGCAGCCGTAGGTGTCTTGCAGCCACTTGAGGATGACCGAGGTATCCAGCCCGCCGGAATAGGCGAGGACCACTTTCTTGATGCTTGGTTGGGACTTCGTAGCCATGGTTGTGATGTAAAGGGCGAGAGAAACTAAACGCGCCGCCCTGAGCTGCGGCGGCGCCGGACCGAATTCTTACGCGGGCGCGATGCGGCCGAGCAACAGGTATTCCATCAGCGCTTTCTGCACGTGCAGGCGGTTTTCCGCCTCGTCCCACACCACGCTTTGCGGGCCGTCGATCACGTCCGCCGCGACTTCCTCGCCGCGGTGCGCCGGCAGGCAGTGCATGAACAGGGCGTCGGGTTTGGCCTGGCGCATCATTTCGGCGTCCACCTGCCAGTCGGCGAAGGCGCGGCGGCGTTGCTCGTCTTCATCCTCGAAGCCCATGCTGGTCCACACGTCGGTGGTCACCAGATCGGCGCCGCGCGCCGCTTCCATCGGATCCGCGAAGCTCTCGAAGTGGTCGGTGCCGTACAGGCCGGCGCGTTCGGGTTCGACTTCGTAGCCGGGCGGCGTGGACACGTGGACGTTGAAGTCCAGCACCTCGGCCGCCTGCAGCCAGGTATTGCAGACATTGTTCGAGTCGCCGATCCAGGCCACGGTCTTGCCCTGAATCGAGCCGCGGTGCTCGATGTAAGTGTAGATGTCGGCGAGCACCTGGCAGGGGTGATATTCGTTGGTGAGGCCGTTGATGACCGGTACGCGCGAATGCTTGGCGAAGCGCTCGATGATCTCCTGCTCGAAGGTCCGGATCATCACCAGGTCGACCATGCGCGAAATGACCTGCGCCGCGTCCTCGACCGGCTCGCCGCGCCCGAGCTGGGTGTCGCGGGTGTTGAGGTAAATCGCCGCGCCGCCGAGCTGGTGCATGCCGGCTTCGAAGGACAGCCGCGTGCGCGTGGACTGCTTCTCGAAAATCATCGCCAGCGTGCGGTCCTGCAGCGGCCAGTAGGGTTCGTAACGCTTGAACTTGTCCTTGATCCAGCGGGTGCGCTCGAACAGGTATTCGTACTCTTCCCGAGTGAAGTCCTTGAACTGCAGGTAATGCTTGACCGGTTTCACGCAGCGTTCCCTGTAGCCAGAAAGGCCCGCACCAGCGGGGCGAGAATCGATACGATCTGCGCCGTCTCTTCGTCCTTGATGATGAGCGGCGGCAGCAGCCGGATGACTTTTTCCGAGGTGACGTTGATGAGCAGGCCTTTATCCAGCGCCTGCTTGACCAGTTCGCCGCAGGGGCGGTCGAGCTCGACGCCGACCATCAGGCCCATGCCGCGGATCTCAACCACTCCGGGCACGCCTTCCAGCGCTTCGCGCAGGCCGCTGCGCAGCAGCTCGCCCTGCCGCTCGGCATTCGCCAGCAGGCCTTCCTTCTCCATCACTTCCAGCGTGGTGTAGGCCGCGGTGCAGGCGAGCGGTCCGCCGCCGAAGGTGCTGCCGTGATTGCCCGGTTTGAACACGCCGGCGGCCCGTCCGCCGCCCACGCAGGCGCCGATCGGTACGCCCGAGCCCAGACCCTTGGCGAGGGTGATGACGTCGGGCTGGATGCCGGCATGCTGGTAGGCGAACCATTTGCCGGTGCGACCGATGCCGCTCTGCACTTCGTCGATCATCAGCAGCCAGCCGCGTTCGTCGCAGATGCGGCGCAGTTCGCGCACGTAGTCCAGATCAGCGACGTTGATGCCGCCTTCGCCCTGCAGCACTTCGAGCAGCACGGCGACGATGTCGCGGTTGTTCTCGGCGGCCTGCTGCACCGCCTTGATGTCGTTGTAGGGTACCCGCACGAAACCGCTCATGAGCGGCTCGAAGCCGGCCTGGGCCTTGCGATTGCCGGTCGCCGACAGCGTGGCCAGCGTGCGGCCGTGCCAGGCTTTCTCCATGACGACGATCTGCGGGTTGTGGATGCCGCGCTGATGGCCGTAGAGGCGGGCGAGCTTGATCGCCGTCTCGTTGGCTTCGGAGCCCGAGCTGCAGAAAAAGACCTCGCTCAATCCCGAGAGCGCGCAGAGCTTGGCGGCGAGCTGTTCCTGCCGGCGGACTTCGTAGAGGTTCGAGGTGTGGATGACACGTGCGGCCTGTTCGGCGATCGCTTTGACCAGTTCCGGATGGGCGTGACCCAGTCCCGAGACCGCGATGCCGGCGAGCGCGTCGAGATAGCGCTTACCCGCCTCATCCCACAACCAGACGCCCTTGCCGTGCGTGAACGAGACCGGCAGGCGGTTGTAGGTGTTCATGAGGTGCGAGGTCATGGCTTGAAACCTGGACAGTGCAAAAACAAATGGCGGCCTGGGCCGCCGGTCTTCCATGGCCTTGGCCGCCGACGCGCCAAGGCTGGCGCATCATAACACAGGGGCGCGCGCCCACGACATGCGTGCAAGGGACGGAAGCCGCGCCTGCGCGGCCCTTTGAAGGGGCTTACCGGGGGGGCAGAATGCTCGGCTCGGTACGCAGCGCCAGCATGCGCGGCACCGTGTGCGTCGACCGCAGCGAGCATTCGAGGATCTCGCAATGCGGGTACATCTGCCGAAGCTTGCGTTCGGCGTCGGCCTGGTCGCGCCCATGAATGGCGAGCTTGTCCACCAGCAGCCCTTGGCGGGTGCGGATGCGAAAACGATACTTGATGGTGGCGCTGGACATCGGCTCTATCCTCACCGAACGACCGAGTCCCGATGTAAACACAGCAAAGGGGCCGAGTTCAACGCAACTGCTTCATAATTGAGACGTTTTTCACTGCCGGCCGCCTTGCGCGTGTCGGGCTGCGTAGACAGATGCTGATCGATACCGACGAATTCGTCATTATCGGGGTCACGCTCGAGGGCAAACCCTTCCGGCCCGACGACTGGGCCGAACGGCTGTGCCGGGTGCTCGCGCCCTTCGGCGGCGAGCCGGGCGCGCCGCATTCGCCCTATGTGCGGCCGATCGTCTCGTGCGGGATCAAGAGCGTGGTCGTGGACGGCCGACTGGCCGAAATCGACGCCCGGGCGTACCGCTTCGTGCGGCGCTTCGCCCGCGACAACGAGCTCCAGGTGCGGCCGGGCCGCGCCTTCGACCGCGCATCCATGCGCGATGAGGCGGCCTAAGCGTTTGGCGCAAAACGAAAACGGCCTGTGGAAGCAGGCCGTTTCCTGGATGGCGCGACCGCTTTTTCAGGCGGCCATTGCCTTGATCTGGGCGGCGAGGCGGCTCTTGTGACGGGCAGCCTTGTTCTTGTGGACGATTTTCTTGTCCGCAATACGGTCGATGATGCTCGTCGCCTCACGGTAAATGAGCTGAGCCGCGGCTTTGTCGCCGGCCGCGATCGCTTTTTTCACCTTCTTGATAGCGGTGCGGAATTGAGAGCGCAGCGAGGCGTTGTGTTGACGCCGCTTCTCGGATTGGCGCGCCCGCTTGCGCGCTTGTGCGGTGTTGGCCATGAGAACAGAACCGGTTCAGCAAAGCCCGCCATTCTAGCCGCCGCAAGCCCTAGGTGCAAGTTCGGTCGGCCGGCTCCGCAGGCGGCCGCCCCGTATAATCGCCGCACTTCATCCGGAACCTCGTCGCGGCCCCTGACCGCAATATGAATCTGCTCAAAGCGCTCGCGACCGTGAGCGGCATGACCCTCGTGTCGCGGGTACTCGGTTTCGTCCGGGACGCCATCATCGCCCGCGTGTTCGGGGCGGGGCTCGCGACCGACGCCTTCTTCGTCGCCTTCCGCATTCCCAACCTGCTGCGGCGGCTGTTCGCCGAAGGCGCCTTCTCGCAGGCTTTCGTGCCCGTGCTGGCCGAATACAAGCAGCGCCACGGCGAAGCACCGACCAAGCTCCTGGTGGACCGGGTCGCCACCACGCTCGCCCTGGCGCTCATCCTGGTGACGGCGCTCGGCATCGCCGGCGCCGGGCTGATCGTCTACATCAGCGCGCCCGGGTTCACGGACGAACCCGAGAAGTTCGGGCTCACGGTGACCATGCTGCGCATCACCTTCCCGTACATCCTGTTCATTTCGCTCGTGGCGCTCGCGGGCGGGGTGCTGAACACCTGGAGCCGCTTCGCCATTCCCGCCTTCACCCCGACGCTGCTGAACATTTCCTTTATCGTCGGTGCGCTGTTCCTGAGCCCCTATTTCGAGCCGCCCGTGCTGGTGCTGGCCTGGGCGGTGTTCGCGGGGGGCGTGCTGCAACTGCTTTTCCAGGTGCCGGCGCTGTGGCGCATCGGCATGTTGCCGCGGCCGCGGCTGCAACTGAACGACCCGGGCCTGAAGCGCATCCTGGTGTTGATGGGACCGGCGCTGCTGGGCGTGTCGGTGGCGCAGATCAGCCTCCTGCTCAATACCATCTTCGCTTCCTTCCTGCAGACGGGCAGCGTGTCGTGGCTGTACTACGCCGACCGGCTGATGGAGTTTCCGACCGGATTGTTGGGCGTCGCGCTGGGGACCATTTTGCTGCCCAGTCTTTCCAGGGCGCATGCCGACGAACGCCGGGAGGAATATTCCAGCCTGCTTGACTGGGGCTTGCGGCTCACGCTGATGCTGGCGCTGCCGGCCGCGGTGGCGCTGGCGGTGCTGGCCGTGCCGCTGATCGCGACCCTGTTCCATTACGGCCGCTTCGACGCCACCGATCTGGCGATGACGCGCCAGGCCCTGATCGCCTACAGCGTCGGACTGCTGGGGCTGATCCTGGTGAAAGTGCTGGCGCCCGGCTTCTACGCCCGGCAGAACATCCGCACGCCGGTGCGCATCGCGGTCGTCACGTTGATCGCGACACAGGTGATGAACCTGCTGTTCATCGTGCCGCTCGCCCACGCCGGTCTGGCGCTTGCTATCGGTTTGGGAGCCTGCCTGAACGCGGCTTTGCTCTATCGCAAACTGCGCCAGCATGACATCTATCATCCTCAGCCCGGGTGGTCGAAGTTCGCGCTGAAGATCGCGGCTGCGATCGCCGCCATGGCGGGCGTGCTGTGGTGGGCGGACCGCCCGGAGAGCTGGTGGGTGGCCGCGCCGGGGCTGCACCGCGTGGCGATGCTGGGCGCACTGGTCATCCTCGGCGCCAGCGTTTATTTTGCGGTCCTGGCGGCCCTGGGTTTCCGGCCGCGCGATTTCATCCGACGCGCCGGCTGAGCGCCGGCAGCGATGTGTAACGGTGCCGGATGCGGCGCCTGTGTTCCGACTAGACGAGTGACGGCCAGTCTCGAATCCTTCGCCGAACTGCTGACGCGCGATCATTTCAGCCTCGCCCGGGCGGGTTTCCTGATCGCGCAGGACGAGTATCCGGAGCTCGATCCGGAACAATGGATGGCGCGTCTGCAGGCCATGGCCGACGTGGTGCGCACCCGCATCCCGGCCGACGCCTTCGCCGAGCAGAAGGTCGTGGCGCTCAATCACTACCTGTTCGAGGAACTGGGCTTCAGAGGCAACAGCGAGGATTACTACGATCCGCGCAACAGCTACCTCAACGAAGTGATGGAGCGCCGGGTCGGCATCCCCATCACGCTGTCGATTCTCTACATCGAAATCGGCCGCCAGCTCGGATTGCGCCTCTACGGGCTGTCCTTTCCCGGGCATTTCCTGGTGATGCTCAAGCTCAACCGCGGCAACCTCATCCTCGATCCCTATGCCGGCGGCCAGCCGCAGTCCGAGCCGAGCCTGCGCGCGCGGCTGCGCCGCGCGATGCAGGAGCGCGAGGACGCGGCGGTGAATCTCGAGCATTTCCTGTCTCCCGCGACTTCGCGCGACATCGTCGCGCGGCTGCTGCGCAACCTGAAGCACATCTATCTGGAACGCGGCGAGTACGACAAGGCGCTCCGGGTCATGCAGCGCATGCTGCTGGTAGTGCCGGAGTCGGCCGAGGAACTGCGCGACCGCGGTTTGATTTATGCTCGGCTCGATTGCTTCCGCGCGGCACAAGGCGATCTGCAGAACTATCTGCGCCGCCGCCCGGACGCCGCCGACGCGGCCGAGATCCACGAGAAGCTGGTGGAACTGAAGGCCGCGTCCGCACGCCTGAACTGACAAGGAGGAAAAACATGCGACTGAGCAGCACGAGCTTCGCCGACGGGCAGCCCATTCCCGGTGAGTACGCCTTTGCGGTGCCCGATCCGGCCGCGCGCATCAAGTTGTCGAGCAACCGCAACCCGCATCTGCGCTGGACGGACGTGCCGGCCGGCACCAAGTCCTTCGCCGTGATCTGTCACGACCCCGACGTGCCGAGCCGAGGCGACGACGTCAACAAGGAAGGGCGGGTCGTGCCGGCCGACCTGCCGCGCGTGGACTTCTATCACTGGGTGCTTGTCGATCTGCCCGCTTCCGTGACCGAGATCCAGGCGGGCGAGTTCGCCGACGGCGTCCACGCCCGTGGCAAGCCGGGCCCCGAGGCCAAGCACGGCGCCCTGCAGGGCATCAACGATTACACGGCCTGGTTTACCGGCGATGCGGAAATGGGCGGCGACTACTACGGCTACGACGGTCCGTGCCCGCCGTGGAACGACGAGCTGATCCATCGCTACGTCTTCACCGTCTATGCGCTGGACGTGGAGAAGCTCGGGCTGAGCGGCCGTTTCGGCGGGGCCGAGGCGCTGAAGGCGATCCAGCCTCATATCCTCGCCCAGGCCTCGATCACCGGCACCTATACGCTCAATCCCCAGGCGACGGCCAAGCGCGGCTGAACGCCGGGTGCCGGCGCCTCGCGGTGCCGGCACCGCCTTCCCAAAGCCCGGGCCGAAGGTTCCGGGCTGCCTCCAAACCGGCTAAAATTCAACGCTTTTCTTTCTTCGGTCCCGGACGAGATGCAGGTCACTCGCGGACTCGCCCCGCGCCTCGACAGGCCGGTTGCGCTGACGATCGGCAATTTCGACGGCGTGCACAAGGGCCACCAGCAGATGCTGAAGCGCCTCGTCCGCGCCGCGCAAACGCACGGACTGATGTCCTGCGTGCTGACGTTCGAGCCGCATCCGCGGGAGCTGTTCACCCCGGCCTCCGCGCCGACCCGCCTCACTTCGCTGCGTGAAAAGCTGGAGTTGCTGGCCGAGCAGGGCGTCGAGCACGTGCACGTGCAGCGGTTCAGCCGCGCCTTCGCGGCGTTGTCGCCCGACGAGTTCGTCGAGCGCGTGCTGGTCGAGAGCCTGCGCGCGCGCTGGGTGCTGGTCGGCGAGGATTTCCGCTACGGCGCACGGCGCATGGGCGACTGGGCGGCTTTGCAGCGCGCGGCCGAGCGCCACGGTTTCACTGTCGAGGCGATGCCGACGGTAACCGAAGACAACCAGCGCGTCTCCAGTTCCGCGGTGCGCGCTGCGCTCGCGGCCGGCGACCTCGCGCAGGCCGAGCGTCTGCTCGGGCGCCGCTACAGCATCAGCGGGCGCGTAGTGCACGGACGCAAGCTGGGGCGGGAGCTCGGCTTCGCCACGGCCAACGTGCAGATGAAGCACAACCGTCCGCCCTTGAGCGGCATTTTTGCGGTGCGCGTGTACGGGGCGGGAGAAGGGGCGTGCGACGGCGTGGCGAGCCTCGGCCTGCGGCCGACCATCACCGCCAACGGCCATCCGACGCTGGAAGTGCATCTGTTCGATTTTCACGGCGAGCTCTACGGGCGGCACTTGCGCGTGGAGTTCCTCGCCAAGATCCGCGACGAAGAGAAGTACCCGGATCTGGAAACGTTGAAGGCGCAGATCGCCCGCGACTGCGAGATCGCGCGCGAAATCCTGGAGAGCCATTGAACATGTCCGACTACAAGAAGACCCTGAACCTGCCGGATACGCCTTTCCCCATGCGGGGCGATCTCGCCAAGCGCGAGCCCGAGTGGATACGGCAATGGCAGGAATCGGGCCTGTATCAGCGTCTGCGCGAAGTCTGCAAGGGCCGGCCGCTGTTCGTGCTGCACGACGGCCCGCCCTACGCCAACGGCGACATCCACATCGGGCACGCGGTCAATAAGATCCTCAAGGACATGATCGTGAAGTCGAAGACGCTCGCCGGCTTCGACGCGCCTTACGTGCCGGGCTGGGACTGCCACGGCCTGCCGATCGAGCACCAGATCGAGAAGCAGCACGGCAAGAACATCGAGGGCAACAAGGCCCGCGCGCTGTGCCGCCAGTACGCCGCCGAGCAGATCGAGCGGCAGAAGAAGGACTTCATCCGCCTGGGCGTGCTGGCCGACTGGGACGCGCCTTACAAGACCATGAACTACGCGACCGAGGCGGCGGAAATCCGCGCGCTCGGCCGCATCCTCGAAAGCGGGCTGCTGTTCCGCGGCCAGAAGCCGGTGAACTGGTGTATCGACTGCGGCTCCGCGCTCGCGGAGGCCGAAGTCGATTACGAGGACAAAACTTCGGATGCCATCGATGTCGGCTTCGAGTTCGAGGACCGTACGGCGCTGGCGAAGGCTTTCGGTCTTTCGACTCCGCCCGAGCAGCCGGCGTTTGCGGTGATCTGGACCACCACGCCCTGGACGCTGCCTGCGAACCAGGGCGTGAGCGCTCATCCCGAATTCGAATACGCGCTGGTGGGCACCGAGCGCGGGCTGCTGGTGCTGGCCGAGCAGTTGCGCGAAGCCGCTTTGCAGCGTTACGGCCTCGGCGGCGAAGTGCTCGCGCGCTGCAAGGGCCAGGCGCTGGAAAACCTGCGCCTGCGTCATCCCTTCTACGATCGCGTGGTGCCGGTCATTCTGGGCGACCACGTCACCCTGGAGGCGGGTACCGGGCTTGTGCACACCGCGCCGGCGCACGGCGTGGAGGACTATGTCGTCGGTCAGCGCTACCAGTTGCCGGTGGACAACCCCGTCGGCGACGACGGCCGGTTCTACGACAAGGTGGCGCTCGTCGGCGGGTTGACCGTCTGGGAGGCCAATCCCGTCGTCATCCAGGAACTGCAGCGACGCGGACGGCTGCTCAAGCACGATCGCATCCGCCACAGCTATCCGCACTGCTGGCGTCACAAGACGCCGATCATCTTCCGTGCCACCACGCAGTGGTTCATCGGCATGGACCGCAAGATGGCCGACGGCCGTACGCTGCGCGAAGTGGCGCTGGAAGCGGTCGATGCCACGCGCTTCTATCCGTCCTGGGGCCATGCGCGGCTGCACAGCATGATCGCCAACCGTCCCGACTGGTGCATCTCGCGGCAGCGCAACTGGGGCGTGCCCATTCCCTTCTTCGTGCACAAGGAAACGGGCGAGCTGCATCCGGACACGCCCGCGCTGCTCGAACGCGCGGCCCAGGCCGTGGAACAGGGCGGCATCGAAGCGTGGTTTGCGATGACGGCCGAGGATTTCGGCGTCGATCCGAAGGTGTATCAGAAGATCACCGACACGCTGGACGTGTGGTTCGATTCCGGCACGACGCATTACACCGTGCTGCGTAACGACGACGCGCGTTTCAAGTGGCCGGCCGATCTCTATCTGGAAGGCTCGGACCAGCACCGCGGCTGGTTCCATTCCTCGTTGCTCACGGGCTGTGCCATGGACGGCCGCGCGCCCTACGGCGCACTGCTTACGCACGGTTTCGTGGTCGACGGCGAAGGCCGAAAGATGAGCAAGTCGCGCGGCAACGTCGTCGCTCCGCAGGAAGTGGCGGACACCCTCGGCGCTGAAATCCTGCGGCTTTGGGTGGGCGCGACGGACTACTCCGGCGAGCTGTCGATCTCGAACGAAATCCTCAAGCGGGTGGTGGAAGCCTACCGGCGCATCCGCAACACGCTACGCTTCCTGCTGGCCAACGTCTCGGACTTCGATCCGGCGCAACATACGCTGCCGGTCGACGAATGGCTCGAAATCGACCGCTACGCCGTGGCGAACGCGGCGGCATTCCAGCGCGTGCTCACGGCGCACTACGAACGCTACGAGTTCCATCACATCGTACAGAAGCTGCAGACCTACTGTTCCGAGGAACTCGGCGCCTTCTATCTCGACGTGCTCAAGGACCGGCTGTACACCACCGGCAAGGATTCCAGGCCGCGCCGTTCGGCCCAGAACGCGCTCCACCATCTCACGCACGCCCTGCTGCGCTGGATGGCGCCGATCCTCAGCTTCACCGCCGAGGAAGCCTGGAAGGTGTTCACCGGCAAGCAGGACGACAGCGTGTTCTTCCACACTTGGCACGAACTGCCCCGTCCGGCGGACGAGGAGGCGTTGCTGGCGCGCTGGGCGCTGGTGCGCGAAGTGCGCGCGGAAGTGCAGAAGCAGCTCGAAGTGCTGCGCAGCGAAGGGAAGATCGGCTCGTCGCTGCAGGCCTATATCGAAATCCACGCCGCGGGGGCGCGCTACGACGCGCTGGCGGCGCTGGAGGACGATCTGCGCTTCGTGATGATCACCTCGGGTGCGAAGGTGGTGCGCGCCGAGAACGAGGCGGCGCAGAAGATCGTGGCGATGCCGGCCGAGTACGCGAAATGCGAGCGCTGCTGGCACCATCGCGCGGACGTCGACGCCGATCCCGCCCATCCCGGGATCTGCGGGCGTTGCGTATCGAATCTGCAGGGCCCCGGCGAGCCGCGCAGCCATGCCTGAGGCGATTCGCTCCGCGTGGTTGCGTTGGTTGGCGTTGGCCGCCGCCGTGGCGGTCGCCGACCAGCTCACCAAGTGGTGGATCGAAGCCGTGCTCGAACCGGGCGAGCGCATCACGGTCGCGCCCTTTTTCGATCTGGTGCTGGCGTTCAACCGCGGCGCGGCCTTCAGCTTCCTGGCCGATGCCTCGGGCTGGCAGCGCGTGTTCTTCATCGCCGTGGCGGTGGTGGCCTCGGCCGTCATCCTGTACCTGCTGCGCAAGCATCAGGGCGAACGGCTGTTCAGCTTCGGCCTAGCGTTGATCCTGGGCGGCGCGCTGGGCAATCTATGGGACCGGCTGGTGCTGGGACATGTGGTCGATTTCTTGCTGCTGCATGCCTACGGCTACCATTGGCCGGCCTTCAATCTCGCCGATTCGGCCATCACCCTCGGCGCCGGCTTGCTGATCTACGACAGTTTCCGCGGCACGCGCCGCGGCGAGCGGCTGAAAACCTCGGGTCGCTGAATCGAATAGGGGAAGAAGATGGAAGTCCTGCTCGCCAATCCGCGCGGTTTCTGTGCCGGGGTCGAACGCGCCATCGCCATTGTCGAACGCGCGCTCGCGCTTCACGGCGCGCCGATCTATGTCCGCCACGAAATCGTGCACAACAAGTTTGTGGTGGAGGACCTGCGCGCCAAGGGCGCGGTGTTCGTGGACGAGCTGGACGAAGTGCCGGACGGCGCGACGGTGATCTTCTCCGCGCACGGGGTGGCGAAGCGGGTGCGCGAGGAGGCCGAGCGGCGCGGCTTGCGCGTGTTCGACGCGACCTGTCCGCTCGTGACCAAGGTACACGTCGAGGTCGCGAAAATGCTCAAGGCCGGCCGCGAGATCGTGATGATCGGCCATCGCGGCCATCCGGAGGCGGAAGGCACCATGGGGCAGGCCGAAGAAGGCATCTATCTCGTGGAAACGATCGAGGATGTCGAGCGCCTGCAGGTCAAGGATCCGACGCGGCTGGCGTACGTCACGCAGACCACGCTTTCGGTGGACGACGCGGCCGCGATCATCGAGGCGCTCAAGCGGCGCTTCCCGGACATCGTCGGACCCAAGAAGGACGACATCTGCTACGCCACCCAGAACCGCCAGGACGCGGTGAAGTTCATGGCGCCGCAGACCGACGTGGTCATCGTCGTCGGCTCGCCCAACAGCTCCAACTCCAACCGTCTGCGCGAAGTGGCGCAGAACATGGGCGTGCCCGCCTATATGGTCGATCACGAAGACCAGATCGATCCGCAATGGGTGGCGGGCAAGCAGCGCATCGGTGTCACGGCGGGCGCTTCGGCGCCCGAGGTTCTCGTCGATCGCGTCATCGCCCGCCTGAAGCAGCTCGGCGTCTCGCGCATCTCCCAGTTGGAGGGCGTGCAGGAGCACGTCGCCTTCCCGCTGCCCAAGGGTTTGTCGGCGGTCGAATAAAAAGGCGGGCTTTGCGCCCGCCTTTCCCGCCGCTGCCGGCCCTAGTTCACCAGTTCGCGCTTGCTGATGATGCGGCCGGAAGGTCTGCCCGCATGGATGGGGATTTGCTGCTTCTGGTCGTCGCGTTTGTACGCGTAGGTCTTGTCGTCGGTCGTGACGACAATGGACAGGCCCGGCATCTGTTCGGCGATGTACTTGCCGGCCACGCCGTCGGCGCCCGGCACGGCGCAGCCGGTTTCGGCATCGACGTAGTTCAGCCAGCTGTAACCGCCGCCGACCGTACACACCTCTTCGGAGGGAACATTGCTGGAGAACACCAGCACGTTGCCCACGAACTGCGGATCGACGCTCACGCGTTCCCCTTTGTCCGGCAGATCGATATACCAGCCGGCCTGGGGTTTCTTGCAGTCCGTCGGCATTTTGCGCAGGTCGTCGGTCTGCTCCGCGAAGGCGCGGCCCTCGAGCGCCTCACGCGGATTCGTGAGCGTCACGCCGGTGTCCTTGACGGCGTACACGGTCTGCGTGCTGAGGTCGTCGACGTCGGAGTTTCCGAGATAACGGCCGGTTCCGAAGAACAGCGTCAAGGTTGCCGGCATGCCCGTCTCGCCCAGCACGATGCGCGTTGTGATGGGCTGGGGTGTATCGCCTTTCTTGACTTGCGTGACGAGGGTGGCGGTGCCCTTGTTGATGTCGAACCGCCAGACGTTGCCCAGCAGATCGCCCGCATAGGCGTAGACCGCGGTGTTGTCGATGCCGAGCGCCGGGCCGTATACCGTGATCTTGCCCAGCCCCGACGGCTCGTCCTTCGAGCCTGCCGTGGTGGCGATTTTCTTCAGAATTTTCCCGGTCTCGGCATCCAGCACATAGAGGTAGCCTTTGCCATCGCCGTTGTTGCCGGCATAGATGTTGTTGTAGCCGGAAGTGACGAGCACCACCCAGGTTCCGTTATTGAGCTTGGTGATGCGCGGCTCGGCGTACGAGCGGCCGAGATGGCAGTCGCCGGAATGCGTGGACGGATTGCTCTCGTCGTAGCAGGTGGCGGTGCGCTTGAACTCCCACAGCGCCTTCGGCTCGTCGGGTGAAGTGACGTCGAGCGCATAGTAGCCGACGCCGCCGCGTCCGGCCCCGCCGACCAGGAGCGTGCGCCATTTGCCCCCGATCTTCACGTCGCCGACGATGGGCGAGCCGTCGAGCAGGAATCGATGTCCTTTGGTGGCGCCGTAGTCCGTGCTCGCCAGCCGGTACAGTTCCGGGGCGACGAAGGAGGGGATGAACGCCCATTTCTCGATGCCGTTATCGGCGTCGAAGGCGTGCAGCATGCCGTCGTTGCCGGCCACATAGACCATGCCCTGACGATTGGCCTGAGCGGTACGGTAGGCATCGTAGCCCGCATCCGCGTAGTTGTAGCGCGGTACGCCGACATAGGCCGGTTGCGAGTGGATGATGTCGCCGAGCACGCTCGCCCGCGTGCGGTAGTACTTGTTTGCCGCTTTCGGGACGAAGTCCTCGTGCTGCCGCTGGCCGCGGAGATAGTTTACGAGGTTGGCTCCGGCGGCGCCTTGGCGCTGCTCGTCGCTCATCGTGAGATGTTGGGCGAGCAGTTCGACCTTGCTGGAACCGAACCACGCTTTGACGTCCTCATAGTCCTTCAGCGCAGAGGAGGCTGTGCCGGTCGGGTTGCCGTCCTTGTCGCAGCGTTTCGTCTCCCAGGTGAAGTCGATCATGTTGGCGGCGTTGGCGCCTGCACGGAACAGCTTGATGTTCCTGTTGTCGCAGGCCTTGCCCACGAGGCGGTCCAGCTCGTTTTTCGCGCTCCACAACTGTTCGCCCAGGTCGGCGGTTTGGGGATCGATGGGGCGGGCGACCAGCTCGCCCGTCCATTCGACGCTGCGGAAGCTGCTCTGGAAGGCGGTGTTGACGCCGTCCGAGCTGAGTACCGGGTTGCTTGCCGACAGCGAAGTGCCGCGGCCCTGTGCGCCGGAAATGGCCGTCAGGGCGTTTTGCAGCGCGATGGCGGCCTGTTCCGGCGTCTGGGCGCTGAAGTAGCGGCCCCTGCCGTTGACCGCCGCGTGCCACAGATCGTCGACGGTGGTCGATTCGTTTTCCTTCGGCGCCGGCCAGTCGCGGGTGCCCTGCTTGATTTCGGCGTAGGCGCCGGTCGTCGCCTCCTTGTAATCGCTGCGGTAGGGCAGGGTCCCGTCGACGCCCAGGCCCATGGTGTAGGTCACCATGTGCTGGTGTTTGGCGGCGTTGGTTTCGGGGTCGTCAGGCTCTCCGCTCGGTCCGATGACGTTGTTGGGCCATTTCTCGCCCGTGCGCAGATCGGTCTTGTAGTAATAGAGCGCGACGTCGGCGAGCGTGCCCTTCGCTTTCGACTTGTCGTAAAGGGGGCGCGGCTCGTTGCCGTCGAGATCGGTGTTATTGAGCGAGTTGCCGTTGAGATCCACTCCGCCGGGGTCCTGATACCAGTAGCCGTCCGTCGTCAGGATGGCGTAGTTCTGCTGGCACGAATACTGGACCGGATCATCGTTCATGTTCGTGTTGATTCCGGTCTTGATTCCGGCGTAGTGCCGACCCACCGTCGACAGCGCGCGCCGAAGCGGCGTGTAGTTGTTGCTTGGGATCGTGAGCTCGTAGAGCTTCTTGTACCACGCCTTCCTGTGGTCGTTCAGCTCCTCGTGAGAGCTGAAATCGTCGATCTTCAGATATTTGCTCGTGTCGACGGTGCCGGACTTGTTGGCGTTGATGGTGATGAAGCCGACCCTGAACTTTTCGTCCAGGCTCTTGAACGCGATGCCGGCCGCCGATTTCATCGCCAACGCCCGGGTCCGGTAGAAGCTGTACCAGTTGGCGAAGTTCTGCTTTTCCTCGTCGGTCTGCATGTAGACGCGCTGCCAGTTCTTGGGGTCGCTGCCGCTGATGCTGAAGCTCGTCGTGCAGGTCGGAGACCCGGCGCCCGTCCATTTGAAGTAGAACGCGCCCACGTAGTAGGTCTTTTTGTCTTTCGTATAGCTCTTGTACTTGCTGAGATCCGTGGACCCGGTTTTTCTATGGCCGTCGGTATAGGCCGAGGTATAGCTCGTGCTTATCGTCGTGCCGTCGGCATTGGGCGGCGCGACATAGGTGATGTCCGGGTTGTAGTACTGCTTGTTGCAGAGATGGCTGTAGCGGCCGACCTGCGTGTCGGAATAGTTCGCGTTGTCCGGCATGTAGTCGCGGGTCATACTGCCGGAGTCGTCGAAGATGAACATGATGTTCGGTTTCACCTCGGTGGCCGACGAGGTGGCTAACGGGCTGTCCGCGATATCGGTTTCCGCCGCCAGTGCGCCGAAACTCGCGCTGCTGAGGGCGACGAGCAGCCATTGCCGGGGGGCAACGGCCAGAAGCTTGTGCGTGCCGTGCGTAGTCTTGGTGGTTTTCATCGGCTTTCCTCGTTTCTTCAATACACGAACGACTGCACGTAACTGATGGTGCCCTTGGGCCCCACGACGCGGGTGGTCACGCGGAACAGCGGGTTTTTCGGCTCCTTGCACGGAGCGTCCGGATCGAGGCAACTGTAGCCCCAGCCCTGCTGCATCTTGCCCAGTTGGACGCAATCGACCTTCTCCACCTCGCCGGCGGATTTGCACATACGGTGGATGACGTAGCGCACGTCCCAGCCTTCGTAAGGCGTGTCCGTCACCGTGACGGCGTATCCGTTGGTCGTCCACCACTCGTCCGGTTGCGCAGTGGGGTTGAAGGTGTCGTCCCATGCGGAGAAGTAGCCCGAGCCCGCGGCGTCGGCGGTGAGCTCGCTGAGCGAGCGCTCGAACAGCCACCTTGCGGCCGTGCTGATGCCGAGGTCGGCCGCTGCGGTGGTGCTCTTCTTAAGCGCCAGGTTGCCTGCGATCAGTACGCCGGAAGTCACGGAACGCATCAGCCCGATGCCGGCGAGCGCCAGCGCGACCAGCACGATCAGCGCAATGAACAGCACGACCCCGCGCTGCTTCTCGGGCATGCGAGCGGAGCTTGTGCGGGTAGAGCGGCGATGCGGTGCTTTCATGTGTTCGTTCCCAGGACGATGTTGGGAAGAGGAATGACGGTCTGGTAGACCCGGTACCGGTAATGGCGCCAATCCGTGCCGTCCGGCAGATTGGACATGACGAAGGGCACGTCCGTCTTGGTGGCGTCGTCGTACCAGGCCGGCGCCGCGGTTGTCACTTGTTCGCGCTCCCAGTTGGCGCTGCGCGTCAGGATGGCAATGCGTATGGCGCGCACATGCGGCCACTGCGCCGCCGTGGGTTGGGCATCCTGCCAGACGAGGACCGGGGGCGAACCGGCGGGCGTGGTGTAGATGCCGTACTGGGCCTGCAGGTTGACGATGTTCTCGCCGACTTCCACCGGCTGCGACAGCCGCAGCAGATCCTGCACCTGCAGCGTGCCCCGTTCGGTGATGGACCACTGGTTGATGACCGGTTGCGGACCGAGGTTGAAGACGAAGCCCCTCGTGAACGGATTCGGCACGTTGGGACCGCCCTCCCGGTTGAATTGACCGCCGGAGTGCTCCATCACGAGGCCCGTAGGATCGGAGACGTCGCTGACCTGGACCAGCGCGACCGCTTCGTCGGCATTCGGACAGCTGCTGGCGCCGGAGACGGTTCCGGCCAGAAGAACCAGATCGCCCTTGAGCAGCCCGCCGACCCCTTCCTTGATGATCTTGGATTCGGGATCGGACACCGCTGCGGGTTCGGACTCGTCTTCGGACTCGGATTCAGATCCCGACCCCGACGCGACCGTGTCGAATTGTTTGGTGATCGGACTGATATGGGAGTTGCCGTACCAGACGACGATGGAATCGGGTGCGCCGCCAGCGCCCTGAATGATCCGCACCGGCGCCAGAGGCAGCGTGAAGTTCTGCGGTGTGCGTGCAGAGTTGTGGATAGCCACCTCGCAGCCGAAAAAAACGGGCGCTCCGGCGAAGCCGAACCCGGCCTGCTGGATGTCGCGCTCCAGCGTGTAGAGCGCGATCGCGCCGGCCGTCTGGGCATCGCTTCCCGCGGCGGTCGAACGCTTGCGCTCCTCCGACACAGAGAGCATGGAGAAGATGACGACGACGCCGATCATGCCGATCAGCAGACCGACCAGTATTTCGACGATGCCCACGCCCCTTTGGCGAGCGCGTTGTCCGCAAAGCAAGAACCGTTTCATGGGCGGCTCACATGACGCTGTTGATGTTCATGGCCACCGTTTCGCGGCGCGGCTCCTTGTCGGAAGGCGCCTGCCAGCACACCGTGACCGTCACCAGGTTGTTCGCGTCGCTGTCGAAGGTGATTTGCAGGAAACTGGACTTGACGCCCGGCAATCCCGAACCGGCTTTCATGATGCTTTCCGCCCACTGTTTGACGGCGTCGTGCTCGCTTTCGTCCCCGCCAAAATCGCAGGGCCCGTCCGTTTCGGGGTTGTGTACATAGTTCTCCAGCGAGGCGGCGAGCTCGGCCGCTCCGGCGTAATTCGCCTCCGCCAGCATGCGGTTGAGGATCCGGTGCGCGTGATTGGTGGCTTCCAGCCGGTATTGCGCATCCGTGGAGATGGCGACGGCGTTGGCGTACATGCCGATGATGGCGAGTACGCCGATGGAGAACAGCAGGATGGCGATCAGCGATTCGATCAGCGTGACGCCGCGCTGTGAACGAAGCTTCATGGAGCGGCTCATCAGTCGTCCTCCAACATGCAGCGTCGGGTGTCGCCGGGGGTGTCGACCGCCGGGTCGCACATGCGGATCTGGCCGTTGCCCGCGACCTCGATGTTCAGGCAGCGCACCTTGCCGCCCTCCGCGACGCAGGTGCCCTTGACCGGGAGAATCGAGATCTTCTGCGGTACGCCACCGGCCGTCCTGCCCAACGGGGTGAACACCACTTCCGCGGCGTCCGCCTCGATCACGCTCAGAGCCGTACCGCCGGTTTCGGCGGCGTTCTGGCTGTCCAGCAGCGTGATTGCGGAGGTCTGCGTATCCGGGTCCATGACGGCGCCGCGCACCAGCCAATGCGGCCCCGAAGCGTCCAGGGTGACGGTGCCGACGTTCTCCGGCGTGGGCACCGTGCTGGTGAGTACGAACGACACGTTGGTGTTGAGGCGGATCGCTTCCTGACGTGCGGTATGCAGCCCCGACAGGATGGACTCGGCCCGCGCCCGCAGTTTCTGGTTCTCGATGAAGGTGTGGTAATTCGGCACGGCGAAGAACATCAGGATGGCCACGATGACCAGTCCGATCAGCAGCTCGATCAGCGTGAAGCCGGAATGCCGCGACATCAGCATGAGCCGTCCTTCCGCTTGACCCAGCAGTTGGAGTTGGTGCCATTCCACCCGGACGCCACCTTCACCGTTTTGCGCTGGTTGCGTTCATTGACGGTGAAGACGAAATCGCCGACGCCCTTGTCGGCTTTGCCGGTCGCGGTCAGCGTGTAGGTGGTGGCGGTGGGCTCGCCGCAGTCGATGTCGAAGTACTCGCCTGCCTGCGGCGTGGCGACGGTCCCCTCGTCGCAGGCGTCCACGTAGGTGCGGTTATCCTGGAAATACTGCTCCATGCGCACGCGCTGTTCGCTCAACAGGGCATGCGCTTCGGCGATCTTGCTGCGGGTGATGTAGTCGTTGTAGGCGGGCAGGGCGACCGAGGCCAGGATCGCCACGATCGCGATGGTGATCAGTACTTCGATCAGCGTGAATCCACGAACGGTGTACATAGCGGCTCCTTCGACGAGCGGATGCTAAAAACGGAACAAAGCAAGGTGCACGGGTATACCGACCGACGCCGAATTTGGCGGAACGAGCGGTCGAACGGAACCGCCGGAGCGGTATTAAGTCACGCCGGACGGCAGCGCCCGGCGGCCGGGCGTCTGCGGGGCGGCGGCGGAATCGGGTTCGCAGGGGCGGGGGAAGCGGCTATAATTCGCGCTTCGCTGACTGACGGCGGCTTGCTGGTGTAGCTCAGTTGGTAGAGCAACTGATTCGTAATCAGTAGGTCGGGGGTTCAAGTCCCTTCACCAGCACCAAAACATCAATCACTTAGCGCCGTTCGGCGCTTCACCGCCGCCGTTTTCACAATTCCCGCGAAGCGTCTGCCCGCCCTTTCGCTGCAGAGGGGAAGATCGGGTATCCCGCCCCTTGGCACGCTTGCCCGAGTTTTCCCTGAAGTTGTCCACCTGATCCAAACCGTATCGGCCGTCTCGCCCGCCGTCGGAATTCCGTCGCGTTTGCGAGACCGCCGGGGCTTGCCGCGCCCGCCGCCGGTGCTAAAGTGCAGATTCGCTCGGGGCTTCCATAAAACGACGACCATGCTGAGACTCTTCGGCCACAAGGTTGCGGACCACCCGTTCGCCGATCTCAAGAAGGCGCGGGAGTTTCTCTCCGGATTGATCGCTGCCGAGCCGCTGACCTCGCTGGAGGATCTGACGCACTGGCTGCAGTCGGTGAGCGGCGAAAACGCCTTCAAGCCCGAACACCGGGCGCAGGCCTATCTGATGATCGACGAAACCGCGCAACCGCATCTGCGCCGGGCGCTGCGCGACTATCTGGCGGCGACGCGGCTGCCGAAGCAGCAGGAGCTGCGCATCTGGAACGTGGTGGACGCCTATCTGCAGGAAGCCGCCGGCGCGTTGGTCGAGGTGGCGGAATGGTTCGCCACCCGCAACCGGCTGAGCGACGCGCAGCGCGCCGTGCTGGCCTTGCTGACGGTGAGGGCGCTGCGCACGCTGGCGGCGCGTCTGAAGTGGATGCACTTGCGTTACGGACCGGTGGAGCGCGAGCTGTGGCCGCTGGTGACGCGCGTCTACGCGGCTTCCGAGCGCGCCCGTGTCTCGCAGCAGCTCGTCACGGTCTATTCCAATGTGCCGGGCGATTCCAGCATGCAGCACGAGCTGCTGCGGCTGCTTATGTTCTCGGCCTGTTCCCCGGGTGCCCTGCTGCCGGTGGAGATGGAGCTCGCGGACCGGCTGATCAGCCATTTCGCGCCGATGTTCGCGGCCGCCGGCGCGCCGAGCGACGAGACCCCGTACTGGGTAAATCTGGGCGCCGCCTCGCCGCCGCGCCGCGGGCCGGTGCCGGCGGGGATGACCGGGCCGCTCGGCTTTTTCGGCGCCGGGCCGGCCTATGAGGCGCTGCGCACGCTCGCCGCCGAGATCCGCAATTCGGGCGCCATCCCGAGCGCGCTCAATCTAGGTAACGTGTACGAAACCGACGTCGTGCTTGCCGTCATCGATCATCTGGAGGCGCACTGGGCGCCGCGGCTGCGCGAACGCCGCTTCGCCCGGCAGGCGGCCAAGCTTCGTCTCACCGTGGCGCACGGCTTCGACGGCGTGCTCGACGTGCTGCAATTGCCGCCCGGCGTGGCGCCGGTGGACGAGGCGGCGGAAAGCTGGATCGTGGAAAACATCAGTGCGGGCGGCTGTGGCGCGCTGGTGCCCTCGCTCAGGCAGGACTGGCTGCACGTCGGCTGCCTGCTGGGCATGCACTACGAGGGCGGCAGCCATTGGTCGGTGGGCATCGTCAGACGCCTGTCGCGGCCGGACGCCCAGCGGATGAACGTCGGCATCCAGGTGCTGTCGCGCGCCGCGCAACCGGTGGAACTGCGGATCGAGACGGCCTACGGCCTAAGCCTCGATACCGAGGTCGGCGTTCTCCTGCCGCCCACGCATCACGGCGACGAACTGCGCCTGCTGCTGCGTCCGGGCGTGTACGTTCCGGGACAGCGCTTCAAGGTCGAAGTGCCGGTCGGCGGGCAGATGCTCGAACCGGTGGATGTGGTCGAGCGCGGCGAGGACTACGAACTGCTGCGCTGCCGCGAACCGGAAATCTTCTGATTCAGCGCCTAAACAGCCGGTTGATGGTCTGGTCCATCAGCCGCTGACCCAAGGCGCGCGCCGTGCGCGCGATCAGTGCATCGACCACGAGCTGCGTGAGTTCGCCGGCGGTGACGCCGCCGCGATCCTTGCCGATGTTGTTGAGCGTGATGTCGGGCAGTTCGAGTGCCGCCTTCGCGTCGCTCAAGCCGCTCAATGGCACGTAAGTCAGCCGCGCGCCGCGGATGACGAGCTGGTCGACGATGAACTTCCGTTCGGTGCGCCGTTCGGCGGGCGAGGTCTCGCCGATGTGGCGCGCCACGTTCCGTTTGAGCGCGTTGAGGTTGTCGCCCGCCTTGCCCTGCTCGTAGGCAACGTGCGGTCCGACGATGGCGATGCGCCGGATCCGCACCGCCTCGTCGGCGACGGTCTTGGGGTCGACCGCGAGCTCGATCGACTCCGCCTGGAAGACCTCCAGAGTGAACCCGGCGGGCGCACCGATGCGCAGGCCGCGCACTGCGCCTTTGCCGTCCACCGGCGACAGCTCCACGCTATCCACCTGCACGGACGCGCCGAGGATCTGCGTCCCGTAATGCTCGATCGCGCGTTCGATGAGCCGTTCCCGCTGCAGATAGAGATAGGCGGCGGCGACCGCCAGCCCGACGAGACCGAGAACGACGCTCCAGACGACCAGCTTGCGCATCAGCCGAGCACGCGCCGCAGCCAGGCGCCGATGTGGGCGATCTCCTCCATGCACACCGAGTGCGCCATCGGGTATTCGTGCCATTCCACGCTATAGCCCTTCGCCGCGAGCAGGTCGCGCGACTGCGCCGCGTATTCGAAGGGAATGACCTGGTCGTAGTGCCCGTGCGCCATGAACACCGGCACGTCGCGGTTGGCCGCGCAATCCTCGTCGTCCAGGGATTCGGGGATCGGCACATAGGTGGACAGGGCCATCACGCCCGCCAGCCGCTCCGCGTGGTGCAGCCCCGTCTGCAGCGCCATCGCGCCGCCCTGCGAGAAACCCGCCAGCACGATGCGACCGGCGGGGCTGCCGCGTTCCTTCTCGCGCGCGATCAGGGCTTCGATGAGCTGTTGCGAGGCCCGCACGCCGTCCTTGTCGGTGCGCTCGGCGAAATCGCTGCTCAGCACGTCGTACCAGGCGCGCATGCGGTGACCGTAGTTGATGGTCACTGGCTGGATCGGCGCATGCGGGAAGACGAAGCGGATGGGCACATCGGGCAGCTCCAGTTCCTGCACGATGGGCACGAAGTCGTTGCCGTCGGCGCCCAGGCCGTGCATCCAGATGATGCTGGTGGTGGGATTGGGCGCGGTTTCGATCTGGATCGCGTCTAGCAGTTGAGCCATTTTGTCGTTCTCGATGAAGTGGAATCAGCGCGGGCGTTGCGCCGACTTGGGTCGGAAAGCCTTGACCACCGCCTCGTTGGTCTCGATGTACGGACCGCCGATGAGATCGATGCAATAGGGCACCGCGGCGAAGATGCCCTGGACCACGACCTTGCCCTCGGCGTCGCGGGCGCCCTCCAGCGTCTCGCGGATCGCCTTCGGCTGGCCGGGCAGGTTGAGGATCAGCGATTTCTTGCGGATGACGCCGACCTGGCGCGACAGGATGGCGGTAGGCACGAAATGGAGGCTGACCTGCCGCATCTGTTCGCCGAAGCCGGGCATCACCTTGTCGGCCACGGCGAGCGTCGCCTCCGGCGTGACGTCGCGCGGCGCGGGACCGGTGCCGCCGGTGGTCAGCACCAGATCGCAGCCCTCGTGGTCGACGAGATCGATCAGCGTCTGCTCGATGGCCGCCTGCTCGTCGGGAATGAGGCGCTGCAGTGTCTCGAACGGCGTGACGAGCGCGGAACGGAGCCAGGCTTCCAGCGCCGGCAGGCCTTCGTCCTTGTACTGACCGCTGGAAGCGCGGTCGCTGATGGAAACCAAACCGATCTTGGCGGGACGGTCCAGGGTATTCATGGCGCAATCCTCTTCGGCAGCCGCCCGGCCGGCGGGCGGCGGTCATGTTCTTCGTTGCCCGGCGCACGCCGGGCGGACGAGGCCGACGCGGCGCGCATGTCAGGCCTCCCGGTCGGCATGCGCCGCCTCGTCGATGCTTTTGATGAGCCGGAACAGCTCGCGGTAATGACGCGGCGGCCGCGCTGCCGCGCGCTCCTTGCGCGCTTCGCGCACCGCGGTGCGGACCGGCTGCAGTTCAGCGTGCGGATAGGTGCGCGCGAATTCCTCGAAGGCATTCTCGTCCTCGAGCAGCCGCTCGCGCCAGCGTTCGACGCGATGGTGCGCGGCCGCGGCGCGCGCCGAACGGCCGGCCAGTTCGTCCAGCTTGGCGCGGATGGGGGCCGGGTCCACGTCGCGCATGAGCCGGCCGATGTACTGCATCTGACGCCGGCGCGCCTCGTGCTTGGTGATGCGTCTGGCTTCCAGCACCGCATCGCGCAGGCTGTCGGGCATGTCGATGTCGTCCAGCTGTTCGGGGCTGAGATCGACCAGCGCTTCGCCGAGCGACTGCAGGGCGAGCATCTCCTTCTTGCGGCGCGTCTTGCTGGGCTTTTCGTCTTTGTCGTACATGGTCGGTGCGCTACCGGGGAGCCCGTATAATAACGGCCAATCCCGCCACATTCGACTTCCCGTACGAGCATGTCTAAGGACCGCTTCGCCTACACGCTGGACAGCTTTCGCGACATCATCGAGGACGTGCTGCGCCGGGCGCGGGAGAAGGGGGCGAGCGCCGCGGAGGCCGACGTCTCCGAAGGCTACGGACAGAGCGTGACGGTGCGGTGCGGCGAGGTCGAAACCATCGAGTACAATCACGACAAGGGCCTCGGCGTCACCGTCTACATCGGCAAGAAAAAAGGTTACGCCAGCACTTCCGATCTTTCGCCCAAGGCGATCGAGGACACCATCGACGCCGCCCTGTCCATCGCCCGTTTCACAGCCGAGGACGAGGCGGCCGGCCTCGCGGACCCCGAGCTCATCGTGCGCGAGTCGCGCGACCTCGATCTCTTCCATCCCTGGGACATTTCCGTGGAGGAGGCCATCGAGCTCGCGCGCGCCTGCGAAGCGGCCGCCTTCCGGCTCGACCCGCGCGTGACCAACTCCGAAGGCGCGACGGTGAGCGCGCAGCAGTCGCAGTTCATCGCCGGCAACACTGCGGGCTTTCTGGACGGGTTCCGCAGCTCGCGCCATTACATCTCCTGCGCCGTCATCGCCAGCGAAGGCGACCAGATGCAGCGCGACGACTGGTATTCCTCGGAGCGCTGTCCGGCCGACCTCGCCAAGGCCGAAGCCATCGGCGACTACGCCGGCCGGCGGGCGCTGGCGCGGCTGCGCAGCCGCAAGATCAGCACGCGCGAGGCGCGGGTGCTGTTCGAAGCGCCGGTGGCCAACGGACTGCTGTCGCATTTCGTCAGCGCGGCGAGCGGCGGCAGCCTCTATCGCAAAGCTTCCTTCCTGCTCGACAGCCTCGGTCAGCAGGTGTTTTCGCCCATCGTCCAGATCCGCGAGGAGCCGCATCTGCCTCGCGGGCACGCCAGCACCTATTTCGACGACGACGGCGTGGCCACGCAGCCGCGCGACGTCGTCAAGGACGGGATGCTGCAGGGTTACTTCCTCAGCGTCTATTCCGCGCGCAAGCTCGGCATGCGTACGACCGGCAACGCGGGCGGCTGCCACAACCTCATTCTCGCGCCGGGCGAGCACGACTTCGAAGGCATGTTGAAACAGCTCGGCACGGGGCTGCTCGTGACCGAACTCATGGGACAGGGCATCAATCTGGTGACCGGCGACTATTCGCGCGGCGCGTTCGGCTATTGGGTGGAGAACGGCGAAATCCAGTATCCCGTCGAGGAAATCACCATCGCCGGAAACCTGCGCGACATGTACCGCAACATTCTCGCCGTAGGCAACGACACGGTGGTACGCGGCGCGCGCCGCTGCGGCTCGATCCTGATCGACGGCATGACCATCGCCGGGAACTGAACCGCAACAAAGGGGGAGGGGAAGTGAAGCGTCGTTCGTTCCTGAAGAGCGCTGGCGCGGGCCTTGCGCTCGCGGCGCCCGCTGTGGCACGTGCGCAGTTGCCGGAACTGCATTGGCGCCTGGCTTCGAGTTTCCCCAAGAGCCTCGACGCCCTGTACGGCGCCGGCGCGAACTTCGCCCAGCGCATCGCGCAACTCACCGAAGGGCGGTTCCAGATCCGGGTTTTCGCCGCCGGCGAGATCGTGCCGCCGCTGCAGGTGCTGGATGCGGTGCAGAGCGGCACCGTCGAATGCGGCCACACCGCGAGCTACTACTACGTCGGCAAGCATCCGGCCTTCGCCTTCGACACGACGCTGCCCTTCGGCCTCAACGCGCGGCAGCAGAACGCCTGGATGTACGAGGGCGGCGGCATCGAACTGCTGCGCGAACTGTTCGCGCGCTACAACTGCGTGCAGTTTCCGGCCGGCAACACCGGCGCCCAGATGGGCGGATGGTTCCGCAAGGAAGTGAACAGCCTCCAGGACCTCAAAGGGCTCAAGTTCCGCATCGCGGGCATCGCCGGGCAGGTGCTCGCCAAACTCGGCGTGGTACCGCAGCAGATCGCCGGCAGCGAGCTCTACCAGGCGCTGGAGCGCGGCACCATCGACGCGGCCGAATGGGTCGGTCCCTACGACGACGCCAAGCTGGGCTTCGTCAAAGTCGCGCCGTATTACTACTACCCGGGCTTCTGGGAAGGCTCGGCGCAGCTCTCTATTCTCGTCAACGCCCAGAAGTGGGCCGAACTGCCCGAACCCTACAAGGTGGCGGTCGAACTGGCGGCCGCGGAGACGAACGTGCGCATGAACGCGCAATACGACGTGCGCAACCACGACGCACTGCGGGAACTGGTGCAGGCGGGCGCGCGCTTGCGCGCGTTCCCGCGTCCCGTCATGGAAGCGGCCTACCGTGCGGCGTTCGAGCTCTACGACGGACTCGCCGCCGCCGATCCGCTGTTCAAAAAGATCTACCTTTCCTGGCGCAAGTACCGCGACAGCAGCCATCTGTGGTTCCGGGTCGCAGAGCAGACCTTCGACAGTTTCGTCTACGCCGAAGCGCGTAAGCGCGTCGGCGGCCGCGGGTAACGCGCTCGCCGTCTGCAACGTCCAACCGCCGCGATCAATCTTTGTCGAAGCGCGCGCTGTCGGGGCGGAACTACGACACATGCGCGGACGTGCATGCATCGACAGTCCGAAGCGGGTCGAGCACATTGGGCTCGTCTTCCTGCAACTTCGATGTAATCAACGATGTACGCTCGTATCCTGATGCTTTGTCTGTTGCTGGCGGGAACAGGCGGGCTCGCCGCGCGCGATTTGTCGATGACGTCGCCGGAGGGTTTGATCCAGGAACTGCCCCGTCAGGAAATGCTGGTGGAAGCGATGCCGGTCCTGGAACGGGCCGGCTTCGAGCTCACACCGGTGGCGCGATTCCAAATCACCGGCCGGGTGCTCGGTCAGCAGGTTTACGATGCCGATACGGTCGCGGAACTGTCGCCGGTCGATATCGCGCTGGGCTGGGGAGCGATGTCCGACTCGCGCGTGCTGTCGCAGATCGAGATGAGCCAGGGCGAGCGCTTCTTCTATTGGCGCACCGAGCGCGCGCCGGTGCCGCGCAGCACGATCGAGCAGTACTCCACCAACGTGCACGCCATTCCCGCCACGCCGGAGATCGAGCGGCAGCTGCGCATGATCCGCCGCGACGACGTGGTGCGCATTTCCGGTTTGCTGGTCAACGCCTATCGTCCCGCGGACGGCTACCGCTGGAAGACTTCGCTGGTGCGTGACGATACCGGCGACGGCGCGTGCGAGATCGTTTACGTCACCGGCCTGCAGATCGAACCGCGCCTGCCGCAGGGCACCTACGCGCAGGGGCGGGGAGCGAACGTGAACTGAGCGCCTTCACCCGGGCGTCAGGATCGCCGCCGCAATCACCAGGATCAGCCCCACGGCAAAACCGCCTGCGAAGCTCCACAGCGGTGCGAGCCACAGCTCGCGCGGCGCCGATTCCGGCGCGCCCCCGGTGATCCGCCCGGCGTCCGGTTCCGTCGCGGTCTTGAAGCGAGCGAAGAACCCTTCCACCATGCGCCGCGCCGCCTCTTCGAGCAGGCGCGGTCCCGCCTGTGCCAGTACGCCGCTCACCTGCATGGTGGCGCGGTAGGCGAGCGTGGTTTCCGCTTCTTCGGAAATCAGCCGCACCTCGGCCTCGCCCAGCACCGTCCCCACGCCTTGCCCGGCGCCTTCGTACGACATTGAACAGGCGTGCGGCGGCTGCAGATTGAAGAGCGTAAGGGTGCCGTCGAACAGGGTCGAAGCCGAACCGATCTGCCACAGGATCTGCACGGCATAGCGGTTGTCGCTCACTTTCTCGAAACGCTGACAACCGGGTACCGCGCGGCGCAGGACCTTGGGGTCGTTGAGTGCCGCCCAGGTCTCGGTCTGCGGCAGGCGGATGGTTTGGACGCCGTGGATTTCCATGTCCGAACCTCTGCAACCGGTATGCCTCGCGCGTTCGGGCGGGCGGAGCCCCTCATAATGTGTTGAAATCGCCACCTTGTCGTCTGCAACAGCTCTCATCCGCATGCGCTCATTGCAAGTCTTTGTCCTCGCGTTGCTGCTTTTACCCGCCCAGGCCTCGGCCGAATGGCTGCTGCGGCGGCTGAGCGATGCGCTGGTGCCCGGGCAGCCGGTCGATCTGGAATTCGTGGTGTTGAACGACACCGGTGCGCCCATGCAAGTCGAACTGCCGTCCAGACTGCCGGCCGTGCTGACGACGCGCGAAGGCGCTGTGGACGTCGAGCTGGTGCTCGTGGAGGAGAAGAAGCGGGATACGCGTGCGCTCGAGCCGGGACAGTTCCGCAAACACCGCCTGCGCTTGGTGCTGCCCGACGGCGTACACGGACCGATCGCGCTGGAGCTCAAAGAGCCGCGTGCGCAGCTCGTCATGCTGGCGCCGCCGCCCACCACAGTGGCATCGACGCCGGAACCCGAGGCTGCGCCGGCCGAGGTTCGTGTGCAGAAGCCGGACCCCGTCCTGCGCGCCACCGACACCACGCCGCAGCCGGCGTTGCAGACGCACGAACCGATGTATTTTGTGGTGGGGCGGCGCGAAGGCGTGACCAGCGCGCGCTTCCAGCTCTCGTTCAAATACCGGCTGTTCGACGAGCGCAGCGTACTTGCCCATTTCGCGCCGGTGGACAAGCTCTACTTCGGCTATACCCAGACCTCGATCTGGGATCTGTCGGAGGATTCCTCGCCCTTCCGCGACACCGTCTATCGGCCGAGCCTGTTCTATCTCGATCCGGAAGTGTGGAGCAGTGCGGACGGCGGCAGCGTGTTCGGTTTCGCCGCCGGTCTGGAGCATGCTTCGAACGGCCGCGGCGGCGGCGACTCGCGTTCCATCAACATCGCCTTCGTCCAGCCGTCGTGGCGCAAGTTCCTGTCGGACGGCAAGTGGTACGTGTCCGTGTCGCCCAAGCTGTGGGCGTACCTGGACAAGGAGGACAACCCCGACATCGAGGATTACTACGGCTACGGCGCGCTCGATCTCAAGATCGGGCGAGTGGACGGCTGGCTGTTCGGCCTGCGCTGGCGCAAAGGCACCGATACCATGGGCGCGGTGCAGGTGGATGCGTCCTATCCGATCCGCCGGCCGTTCTTCGCCAACGCCGGCGGTTATATACACTTCCAGTATTTCAACGGCTACGGCGAAAGCCTGATCGACTACAACCAGAAGCGCGCCTCGCAGTTCCGCATCGGCGTCTCCGTCGTGCGTTGAGCGCGCGAACGAAAATCCGAAACACGACATGAGCACTCCCGCACGCGGCAATGCCGCCATCCGATACCGCCTGATTCCGGCGCGTCCCGAAGCGCATCTTTACGAAGTCGAGTGCACCGTTCCCTTCCCGGACCCGGCCGGCCAGCGTTTCGCGCTCCCGGCGTGGATCCCCGGCAGCTATCTGGTGCGCGACTTCGCCAAGCACGTCGTGAGCATCCGCGCCCGCAGCGGGCGGCGCGAGGTGCCGCTGGTGAAGCTCGACAAGAACACTTGGCAGGCCGCGCCCTGCGAAGGCCCGCTCACGGTCAGCATGGAGGTTTATGCCTGGGATCTGTCGGTGCGCGGGGCGCATCTGGATACCAACCACGCCTTCTTCAACGGCACATCGGTGTTCCTGCGCGTGATCGGCCAGGAGACGCGGCGCTGCGAAGTGGAGCTGGTGCGTCCGGCGGGCAGGCGCTACGCCGCCTGGCGCGTAGCGACCGCCATGCGCCGCAAGCAGGCACGGCCCTACGACTTCGGCCTTTATCAGGCCGCCGACTACGACGAGCTCATCGACCATCCGGTGGAGATGGGCACGTTCACGCTGGCGAGCTTCAAGGCGCGCGGCGTGCCGCACGACATCGCCATCACCGGCCGGCACGAAGCCGACATGGAGCGGCTTTGCCGCGACCTCAAGCGGCTGTGCGAATGGCACATCGATTTCTGGGGCGGCGCGCCCATGGACCGCTACGTGTTCCTGGTCACGGCGGTGGGCGAAGGCTACGGTGGCCTGGAGCATCGCGCCTCGACTGCGCTGCTGTGCAGCCGCGACGACCTGCCGCGCCCCGGCCTCAAAGGGACCGACGAGGCTTACCGCACCTTCCTCGGGCTGTGCAGCCACGAGTACTTCCATACCTGGAACGTCAAGCGCATCAAGCCCGCGGCCTTCGTGCCCTACGATCTCGATCGCGAGAACCACACCACGCTGCTGTGGGCGTTCGAAGGCTTCACCTCCTATTACGACGATCTCGCGCTGGCACGCGCCGGCCTCATCACGCCGGCCGAGTATCTGGAGATTCTGGGGCGCAGCATCACCCAGCTGCAGCGCACCGGCGGCCGCCTGAAGCAGACGCTCGCCGAATCGAGCTGGGATGCATGGATCAAGTTCTACCGTCCGGACGAGAACACGCCCAATGCCGTCGTGAGCTACTACGGCAAAGGCAGTCTGGTCGCGCTGTGCCTGGATTCGCTGATCCGCGAACGCACGCGCGGACGCAAGTCGCTGGACGACGTGATGCGCCTGCTTTGGCGGCGCTACGGCCAAACGGGAGCGGGCGTGCCCGAGGACGGCGTGGAGCGCGCGGCGGAAGAAGTGGCGGGCGTGCGGCTGCGTGCCTTCTTCGACCGGGCGTTGCGCGCCACCGCCGAACTGCCGCTCAAGGAACGCCTGGCCGCGCTCGGCGTGGACTGCCTGTTCAGACCGGCGGAATCGGATAGCGATCGCGGCGGCAAGCCGAGCGCGAAACCCGCGAGCGCGCTCGCCGCGCGGCCCACGCTGGGCGTGAAGCTCGCCAACGCCGCCGGCGAAGCCAAGCTGCAGCACGTTTACGACGGCGGCGCGGCCCAGGCCGCCGGTCTTTCCGCGGGCGATGTGATCGTCGCCATTGACGGCCTGCGCGTCACGGCCAGGAACTTCGAGGCGCGGGTCGGACGCTACAAACCGGGCGACCGGGTGCGGATCCACGCCTTCAGGCGCGACGAGCTGCTGGTGTTCGACGCCGTGCTGCAGGCGCCGGCTGCGGATACCTGCGTGCTCGCGTTCCGGCCGCGGCGCAGCGCGCTGCAGCGCGCCTGGCTCGACGAGCGGCTTTGACGCGGATCACGCTTTCTCGCTGAATTTGACGATGGCGAGCGAAACGTTGTCGCCGCGGCCGTTGGCGCGATGCCGTGCGGCGTTGACCAGCACCTCGGCAGCCTGGCGGGGCGGCAGGGCGTCGAGCACCTTGCCCAGTTCGGCGTCGGTGACGTAATCCCACAGGCCGTCGGAGCAGAGCAGGAAGGTGTCGCCGGCGCGCAGCGGCGCGGCCATGCCGAAATCCGGCATGGGCGGCTCCGCGTGCCCCAGCGCCTGCAGCAGCACGTGACGGTGGGGATGCCGGTGGCGCTCCGCTTCGGGCCATTGCCCGGTCTTGATGTGCATCTCCACCAGCGAGTGGTCGCTGGTGCGGGACAGCAGCTGCGCCCCCGAGAAGTGGTAGAGCCGGCTGTCGCCCACGAACGCCCAGTCCACCCTGTCGGGCTGCAGCAGCATCGCGATGACGGTGCTGTGCGGCTCTTCTTCCGTGAGCACGCGGTTCAGACGGATCACGACGTGCGCTTCGTGCACGATCGAACCGAGCAGCGTTTTGGGGCTTTCGCTGTTCGGCGACCAGTCCTCGAACAGATTGGCGGCCGTCCGGATCACCTGTTCCGCGGCGCCGGCGCCGCCTTTGTGCCCGCCCGCGCCGTCGGCCAGCACCACCAGCGCCGCACCGCGTATGCGGCGGCTGGAAAGAATGGCGACCCGGTCCTGTTGTTCCTGGCGATCGCCGATGTGCTGCGCGGTGATCGCTTCGACGCTGAGAGGCATTGAGAACGTGTGATGATCGTTGCGGCAGCGAAAACTAACGCATGCGGCGCTTTCGTGCACGAACGGCAGGGGATGCGGCGCACGTTATTTCACGCGCTTGCGCGAATCCGTAATGCGATCGCCGCCATTCGGCTGCGGGAACGCATGTCTGCGGCGACCGGCAGGCTGTTGCCGGACCGGTCGTTGCACCGCAACACGCCGGCTGCAGCGTCCGCGACCTGCGTTAAGCTTGTCCGGCTTCATCGCTTAGCGCCATGCGGATCGGGATCGACCTCGGCGGCACCAAGATCGAAATCGCGGCATTCGATGCGGCGGGCGCATTGCTGTTGCGTCGCCGCGTCCCGACGCCGCAGGGCGACTACTGGGCCACGCTGCGGACCATCGCCCGGCTGGTGGAGGAAGCCGAAGCCGAGTTCGGCGGCAGGGCGCAAGTGGGCGTCGGCACGCCCGGTTCGCCGTCACCGGCCACCGGCTTGATGCGCAATGCCAACAGCGTGTGCTTGAACGGCCGGCCGTTGCGCGAGGATCTGGAACGCCTGCTCGGGCGCGAGATCCGCATCGCCAACGACGCCAACTGCTTTGCGCTGTCGGAGGCCAGGGACGGGGCCGGCGCAGGCGCGCAGAGCGTGTTCGGGGTGATCCTCGGTACCGGCGTGGGCGGCGGGCTGGTAGTGGACGGCCGGCTGATCGGTGGCGCCAACGCCATCGCCGGCGAATGGGGGCACAATCCTCTGGAGACCGGTGAGGCGCAGCCGCCGGCGTGCTACTGCGGTCGCTACAGCTGCATCGAGACCTATCTCTCCGGGCCGGGGCTGGTGGCCGACCATGTTCGCCACGGCGGCCGCGAAACCGAAGTGCCGGCCATCGTGGCGGCGGCCGAAGCGGGCGACCCGCGCTGCCTCGCGACACTGGAACGCTACGAGCGCCGGCTGGCCCGGGCGCTGGCGACGGTGATCAACATCTTCGATCCGGAGGTGATCGTCCTGGGCGGCGGGCTCTCGAACATCGCCCGGCTCTACGAGCGGGTGCCGCTGCTGTGGCGCGAGCACATCTTTTCCGACGTGGTCCGCACCCGGCTGCTGCCCAACCGCCACGGCGATTCCAGCGGCGTGCGCGGCGCCGCATGGCTGTGGGGCTAGCCGGGCACCAAAATGGGCCCGCATGCTACACTCCCGCAGGCCCTTATTTCCGTGCGAAACATGTACAACAATCAGACTCTTGCTCAGGCCGATCCGGAATTGTGGAGCGCCATCGCGGCGGAATACCGGCGGCAGGAAGACCATATCGAACTCATCGCCTCCGAAAACTACGCCAGCCCGGCGGTGCTGGAGGCGCAGGGCTCGATCCTCACCAACAAATACGCCGAAGGCTATCCCGGTAAGCGCTATTACGGCGGTTGCGAGCACGTGGACGTGGTGGAACAGCTCGCCATCGACCGCGCCAAGGCGCTGTTCGGGGCCGAGTACGCCAACGTCCAGCCGCATTCGGGCTCGCAGGCGAACCAAGCCGTCTACGCCGCGGTGCTCAAACCCGGCGATGTGATCCTGGGGCTGTCGCTTGCGCACGGCGGCCACCTCACCCACGGCGCCAAGGTCAGCGCCTCCGGCAAGCTCTACCAGTCCTTCGAATACGGCCTCAACGAGAACGAGGAGATCGACTACGACCAGGTCGAGCATCTCGCCAAGGGGCACAAGCCGAAGCTGATCGTGGCCGGCGCCTCGGCCTATTCGCTGACCTTCGACTGGAAGCGCTTCCGCAAGATCGCCGACAGCGTCGGCGCCTATCTCATGGCCGACATCGCCCACTACGCCGGCCTGATCGCAGCGGGGCTCTATCCCAGCCCCGTCGGCATCGCGGACTTCGTCACCAGCACCACGCACAAGACCCTGCGCGGTCCGCGCGGCGGCCTGATCCTGGCGGCGAAGGAGCACGAGAAGATGTTCAACTCGGCGGTCTTCCCCTACCTGCAGGGCGGTCCGCTCGAGCACGTCATCGCCGCCAAGGCGGTGGCGTTCAAGGAAGCCGCGAGCAAGGAGTTCAGGCGCTACCAGGAAGAGGTGATGAACAACGCCCGCGTCATGGCCAAGGTGCTGAGCGAGCGGGGGCTGCGCATCGTCTCCGGACGTACCGACTGCCACATGTTCCTGGTCGATCTGCGGCCGAAGAACATCACCGGCAAGGAAGCGGAGGAGGCGCTCGGCCGTGCCCACATCACGGTCAACAAGAACGCCATCCCGAACGATCCGGAGAAGCCCACCGTCACCAGCGGCATCCGCATCGGCACGCCGGCCATTACCACGCGCGGCTTCGAGGAATTCGAGGCGGAGACCGTGGCCAACCTCATCGCAGACGTGCTCGACAATCCGCGCGACGAGGCGAACATCCGGCGCGTCGCCGAGGAGGTGAAGGCCTTGTGCCGCAAGTTCCCGGTCTATCCGGAGGGCATGGGCGGAACGCGTCCGGCACGGTACGCGTGAGTCGGAAGTAACGGGGTCCGCCCGTGAAGTGTCCGTTCTGCAAATCGGGCGATACGGCGGTCCTCGACACGCGCCTGTCCGACGACGGCGAGACCGTGCGCCGGCGGCGCGAGTGCGAAGACTGTCACAAGCGCTTCACCACCTACGAGCGCGTCGAGCTGCAGATGCCGATGGTGGTGAAGAACGGCGGTTATCGCACGAGCTACGACCGCGAGAAGATCCGCACCGGCTTTTTGCGCGCGCTGCACAAGAGGCCGGTGCCCACGCAGTACGTCGACAGCGCCATCGATCGCATCGAACAGAAAATCCTGTCGATGGGCGAGCGCGAAATCAGTTCGCGCGTCATCGGCGAGATGGTGATGCAGGAACTGAAGAAGATGGACGATGTCGCCTACATCCGCTTCGCTTCGGTGTACGAGAACTTCCAGCGCGTCGACGAGTTCCACGAGAAGATTCTCGAACTGAAGCGTCCGCGCGCCCGGCGTCCGGTGCGCAAGAAAACCGCGTGAACCGGCCGCGCGGCGCCTGAGGCGCTCCGCCGTTCGAGGGAACGATGTCCGCCGATCACGACTACATGCGCCGCGCGCTGGAACTGGCCGCGCGCGGCCTCTACACCACCACGCCCAACCCGCGCGTCGGCTGCGTCATCGTGCGCGACGGCGCGATCGTCGGCGAAGGCTTCCATGAACGCGCCGGCGAACCGCACGCCGAGGTGCTGGCCTTGCGCGCCGCGGGCGAGCGGGCGCGCGGCGCGACCGTCTATCTCACCCTGGAGCCTTGCGCCCACTACGGCCGCACGCCGCCCTGCGCCGATGCGCTGATCGAAGCGGGCGTGGCGCGGGTGGTGGCGGCGATGCGTGATCCCAATCCGCGCGTCGCGGGCGGCGGTTTCGAGAAGCTGCGCGCCGCGGGCATCGCGGTGGAGACCGGCCTCATGGAGGAGCAGGCGCGCGCGCTCAACATCGGCTTCGTCTCGCGCATGACCCGTGGCACGCCCTGGGTGCGTCTGAAAGTCGCCGCCTCGCTCGACGGGAAAACGGCGCTTGCCAACGGCAAGAGCCAGTGGATCACCAGCGTCGAGGCCCGGCGCGACGGCCATGCCTTCCGCGCACGCGCCTGCGCGATCCTCACCGGCATCGGCACGGTGCGCGACGACGATCCGCGCCTCGACGTGCGCGAAGTCGAGACGCCGCGCCAGCCGCTCAAGGTGCTGGTCGACAGCCGTCTGGAAGCGCCGCTCGACGCGAAGCTGTTCCAGTCCGGCAAGGTGCTCGTCGCCGCGGCGGTGAACGACGAGGCGCGCATCGCGGCCCTGCAGGCGCGCGGCGTGGAAGTCGTGGTGTTGCCGAACGCAGGCGGCAAAGTGGATCTCGCCGAGCTCATGCGCGAGCTGGGCCGGCGCGAATTGAACGAAATCCACGTCGAAGCCGGTTTCAAACTCAACGGTTCGCTGATGCGCGAAGGCCTGGTGGACGAGCTGCTGGTCTATCTCGCGCCCAGCCTGCTGGGCGAATCGCCCAGCGGCATGTTCAACCTCCCCCGTATCGAGGATCTCGATGCGCGCTGGCGGCTCGAGTTTCAGGACGTCGCGCGCATCGGGCCGGACGTGCGTCTGCTCGCCCGCGTACTGCGTTGAGCCTTGCCGTCGCCGATCGCGGCGTGCGCCTCGTGCAGCGCGTGCGCAATCTCGTCGATCGCCCAATCGATCTGTGCCGCCTGGATGACGAGCGGCGGCGACAGGCGCACCACGTTCCGCGCGGCCGGGCAGCTCAATATCCCGCGCGCGGTCAGACGTTCCAGCACGGTGCGCATGCCGGCCGCATCCACATCCAGTTCCATGCCGATCAGCAGGCCGCGCCCGCGCACTTCGCGCACGAGCGGATTGTGGATGGCGCGTAAGCCCGTGAGCAGCCGTTCGCCGAGCGCCGCGGCGCGCTGCGCGTAGTGTTCCTCGACCATCACGTTCAGCGCTTCGAGTGCCACCGCGGCGGCGAGCGGATTGCCGGCGAAGGTGCTGCCCAGGTCGTCGGGTCCCAACACGCTCATCAGGTCGGCGCGCGCAAGAAAAGCCGACACGGGGAGCATGCCGCCGCCCAGGGCTTTGCCGAGCATGAGACCGTCCGGGCGGACGCCTTCGTGGTCGCAGGCGAGCGGCGCGCCCGTGCGTCCCAGGCCGGTCTGCACTTCGTCGGCGAGGAACAGCACGCCGTTGTCCTCACAGATCCGCTTGCATTGCGCGAGATAGCCCGCGGGCGGCACGACGATGCCGCTTTCGCCCTGAATGGGCTCGACGACGAACGCGGCGGTATGAGGGGTGACGGCGCGTTCGAGCGCGACGGCATCGCCGTAGGGGACGAGCTTGAAGCCCTTGGGATAGGGGCCGAAGCCTTCGCGCCGTCCGGCTTCGGACGACATGCCGGCGAGCGTGATCGACTGGCCGTGATAGCCGCCTTCGCAGGCGATGATCTCGGCTTTGCCCTCCGGCACGCGCTTGACGCGATAAGCCCATTTGCGCGCGGCCTTGAGCGCCGCCTCCACGGCCTCGGCGCCGGTGCTGAGTGCCAGGGCGCGATCCATGTGCAGCAACTGGCACAGCCGCGCGAGCAAGGCGGGCAGGCGGTCGTTGTGGAAGGCGTGCGAGCCGAGCGTCAATTGATGCGCCTGCTGCATCAGCGCCTGCACCAGTCGCGGGTGCACATGACCGTGGTTCACCGTCGCATACGCCGCCATCATGTCGAGATAGCGCCGGCCGCCCTGGTCCCAGAGCCACACGCCTTCGCCGCGCACCAGTACCAGCGGCAGCGTCGCCTCGCCCGACACGCCGTAACGCCGTTCGACTTCGGCCGGCGAGTCCTGCTGCGCCGCGCCCGTCAGGACGGCGGCGATCTCGTGCACGATCCGCAGCGTCCGGTCTTCGCGATCGTGGTGGGGGTTGAATTCGGCGATCTCCAGCGCGACAGGTTCGCGTGCCGCGGTGATTTCCGCCAGCGCGGCAAGCAGCGGTCCGGCGCGCAGGCCGCCCGGTTCCGGGGTGCCCACTCCGGGCGCATCGTTCGGGTCCAGGGAATCGATGTCGACGCTGATGCCGTAGGCGTCGGTTTCACGCGCCACGCGGGCGTGCGCTTCGCGCAAGACTTCCGCGAGGCCGCGTTGCTCGATTTCCTCCATGCCGTATACGCGCACGCCGAGTTCGCGCAGCAGCATGGCTTCCTCGGCTTCGAAACTGCGCGCGCCGACGATCGCCACATGCCCGGGCCGCACCACCGCCTGGCCCGGACCGCCGCGGCCGAGGCGCCCCAGCAGTACCGCGAGCGGCATGCCGTGGATCATGCCGGTGTGCGTGGTTTCCGGCGTGTGGGCGTCCAGATGAGCGTCGATCCAGAGCAGCCCCAGCTTCTTGTCCGCGCCCAGCGCCGTGAGCACGCCGCGCCAGGTGCCGACGGCGGAACTGTGGTCGCCGCCCAGCACCAGCGGCCGTCCGCCGCCTTGAAGCACTTCCGTGACACGCAGGGTGAGCCGCTTGTTGAGGCGTTGGATCGTATCGCGCACGGTTTCGCCGCGGCGCGGCTCGGGAAAGTAAATCTCGCCCCAGACGGCGTCCACGCCGCGTGCCTGCAGCATCTCGTCGAGTCCGCTCGTGCGCAGGCGCAAGGGACCGTCGCCGCAGCCCGGATCTCTGGCGCCGATACCGCTTGCATAGCCCAGCATCACCACCCGTGCGTTCATATACCGCTCCTTGCCGCGTCGTTGAGATCTGAACGGTCCGGCCGCGCGGAGGTTGCACGACGCCGTGCGTTCGCCCCTGGGCCGTAGTACGCTTCGGGCCTTTGCATCGGAGTGCCTGCATGTTCACCGGTATCGTCGCGGCCGTGGGCCGCATCACCGACATCGAGCCGCGCGACAAGGGTCTGCGCCTGCGCATCGATGCGGGCACGCTGCCCATGGACGATGTCGCGCTCGGCGATTCCATCTGCGTGAACGGCGTGTGCCTGACGGTGGTCGCGCACGATGCGCGCGGCTTCGTGGTCGACGTCTCGCACGAGACGCTTTCCTGCACCGTCGGTCTCGACCGGCCCGGCGAGGTCAATCTGGAGAAGGCGCTGCGCCTTGCCGATCGCCTCGGCGGACACTTGGTGTCGGGACATGTGGACGGCGTGGGCGAGGTGGTCGCCTTCGCGCCCGAAGGCGAAAGTCGTCGCCTTCGCATCCGCGCGCCCGAGGCGCTTGCGCGCTATATCGCCCGCAAAGGCTCGATCGCGGTTCAAGGCGTGAGTCTTACCGTGAATGCGGTCGAGGGGGCGGAGTTCGAGGTCAATCTCATTCCGCATACGCTTGCCGTCACGACCTTGAAGCATCTGCGGCCCGGCGGCCGCGTGAACCTGGAAGTGGATCTGGTCGCGCGCTACGTGGAACGCATGCTTTCGTCGCACGGGTGAACCGCGCTCAAGGCTCGGCCGGCGTTTCGAGCGACAGCGCACGCAAGCGTTCGAGCAGCGGCCGCTTTTCCAGCTCGATCTGGCGGTAGCGTTCATAGAGTTCGTCCATTTCCGCCTGGTAGGCTGCCGCCCGGTCGAGCGCGGCCTGGCGTTTGCGTACCACGTCATCGTAGTTGCGCGGCGGGCCGGTGTCCGGGGCGTAGGCCTCGGCGGCATAGCGCTGCTCGTTCATGCGCAGGGCCTGCAGCATCTGGAATTGCTGGTAGAGGGCTTGTTGTTCCGCTGCCAGCGCATCGATTGCCTCCCTCAAGGCGCGCAGCTCGTTCTGGTCCGCAGCGAGCGGCATGGCGCACCACCACGCAGCGACGCAAAGCGCCGCCCGCCACCACAGCCGGCGCTGCACCGTAGCCGCCGGGCGATCAGGGATAGGTGCCCCGCTTGCCGCGTTCCATCCCGGCATTTTTGTGGTCCTCGTTCACACCGAGTTGCTCGCGGTTCTCCGGCAGTTTTTCGGCCTCGCGGCCGCGCGCATCGTTCGGATGCCTGCCCGTCCGTTCCGTGGACGAAGGCGAGTTTTTGCGACTGGCGGTGTCTTTCATGGGGAAGCGCTCCTGTTTTGGGTCTATGCCGACGTGCATCCCCTGTGCCCGGCATAAGCGTTGCAGCAGCCGCAAGACGATTTCCACCAAGAGGCGCGTGATGGCTTCCGATTCCTACAGTGAACTCACGCCGAGCCGCGTGGGTTGTGCCACCGGCGGCGTCGCCTTGCTTGCCTTCGGGCTGCTGTCGCGGGGCGGTATGGCCTTGCGCGGCTTGAGCGCGCTTGCCGGGGCGGGGCTGCTCTACCAGGCGCTCACCGGCCGTCTGCCGAAGATGGCGATGACCGCCGGCGCTGAACTGGAACCTTTGACTGTCTCGGACAGCATCCGCCTCGACGTCGGTCGCGATACTACTTACCGCTACTGGCGGAACGTGCAGAACCTGGCCGCGATCATGGCGCGGGTGGACGGTGTCGAAGAGATCGACGACCGGCGTTCGCGCTGGCATGCGCGCACCGCCGAAGGCCTGCCGGTGTCCTGGGTGAGCGAAATCACAGACGACGATCCGGGCAAGGCGATCCGGTGGCGCAGCGAGGACAGCCCCGTCCCGCACGAAGGGGTGGTGTGTTTCCGCGACACGCCGGCCGCCCCCGGTACGGGCTTGCCGTACGGCACGGAAGTGAGTGTCGAAATGCGTTATCTCGTTCCGCGCGACGCGAGGGGCGAAATGGCGAGGCGCGCGCTCGGCGACCCGCAGCGCGACTTGCACGAAGCGCTCGAACGCCTGAAGCGCACGCTGGAGGAAGAGGACTTCCTCATGACCGTGCCGCCTCGTCCATGATGCGTCTCTGGAACGAAGCGTTTCCCCGTGCACTCGTCTCCGGGACGGTTGCCGCGCTCGCGTCGGGTGCGGTCGCTGCCTGGTGCGGCCACAAGCAGCGCGGTCATGCGGCGGGCCCGATCAATGCCGTGAGCCATATCGCCTGGGGCGGCAGCGCCGAAAAACAGGCGAAGCGTGACGGCCGCAACACCGCGGTCGGTTTCCTGCTGCATCACGGCGCGTCGATTTTCTGGGCGCTCGGTTTCGAGACGGCGTTCGGCCGGCGCGCCGAACGTAGTGTGCCCGAAGCGTTGCTGGGCGGCGCCGCCACCGCAACGACCGCCTACGTGGTGGACTATCACGTGGTGCCCTATCGCTTCGTGCCCGGTTTCGAAGCGCGGCTCAAGGACCGTTCGCTGTTCTACGTCTACGCGGCACTCGCGCTGGGTCTGGCCGCCACCGCGCGATGGCGTGCTCAGAAGGGCAGACGCTTCACCACCATGAGGTAGAAGATTCCGATGAAGGCGACGAAGGCCGGAATGCCGAGCGCGACCCAGATCGCGTGCAAACGCCAGTAGAGCGGATCGACGTCGCCGCCCGTTGCCGCCGCTTCTCCGGCCAGCCGCGCCATGCGGATCTGGATCCACACCACGGGCAGCCAGCACGCGCCCGCCAGCACATAGAGTCCCGCCGACCACAGAATCCAGGGCGAAGTGAGCGCAAAGCCCGCCAGATGCGCGAGCCAGAAGCCGGTGAGCGGCTGCAGGATCGCGGTCGGGGTGGTGAACAGGAAGTCGGCGACCACGACCTTGCGCGTCACCACCGCCATTGCCGCGACGTTGCGCGTGCGGTTGGTGAAGTACATGTAGAAGGCCGAACCCAGCCCCGTGCCGAACAGCAGGGTCGAGGAAAGGATGTGCAGCCACTTGAGGATCAGGTAGTCCACCGGCGCGGTACGTCCTCGAATTCGTGGAGCAGCAGGATGACGGCGAAGAGCGGGACGTTCTTCAGCAAGGGACCGAAGGGATGCAGCCAGTATTCGGGCAGCGCCAGGGCGATGATGACGCTGTACGCGAGGATGAGCAGCATTTGCGCACGCCACAGCCAGCGCCGCCGCGGCGGCTCGAGCGCATACACGCCGACGCCGAACGCGAGATCGAGCAGGGCGGCGCCGTAGAGCGCCACCGGCGCGGCCGCACCGGTGATCCCGACCTGCGCCAGCAGCGCATAGCTCGCCTCGACTGGGTAAAGCCCGAGCGACACCAGGCCGGTGAGAATCCAGACGAGGGCGACGCTGAAACGCAGGAGCGGCAGCATCCAGTTCGATCGTGCGGTGAGCGCGCGTTCGCGTGCGGTATCGGCTGCGATGAACCGCGAGGCATCGCGCGGCAGGCGGCCGAGCAGCGCTGTCATCGTTTCGCACGACGCGGTGTTGCCGCGTTCCAGCATCGCCAGCGTTTCGCGATCCAGCAGTCCCGGCAGGCGTTCGCCGAGCGCGGCGGCGCTGCGCATCATCCAGTGCGGAATGGGCAGGCCGAGGGTGCGCGGCAGGCCGAGCTGCGCACGCAGGCTCATGAGCCAGTCGCGGAAGGTGATCGCCTCGGCGCCGACGGCGGGCAAGACGCCGCGCAAGGGTCCTTCGTGTTCCACCAACCGTACCAACGCTTCGACGAGATCGTCGATGTGTACGGGCTGGATCGCTTGCCGGCCGCCCGCGGGCAGGGGCACGAACGGCAGTGAAGCAAGTGTCTCGAACAGCCGCGCGCTTGCGCCGTCCGGGCCGTACACCAGCGAAGGCTGGACCACGACCCAGTCGACCGGCAGTGTGGCGAGGTAGTCGTCCGCCTGCTTCTTCGAACGGTGGTAGCGGCTTTGTGCCTTGTCGTCCGCACCGAGGGCGGAAATCTGCACGATCCGGCGCACGCCGGCCTGCGAGGCGGCTTCGAAGAGCGCGATCGGCGCGCGCGCATGCAGCGCACCGAAAGTGGCGCCGCCGACTTCGCGTAAAATGCCGACCGCGTTGATCACCACGTCCACGCCTTCCAGGCGCGGCCGCCAGATCTCCGGGCTGTGGTCGCGGGTGTAATCGATCGCCACGGCATCGTCCAGGCCGTCCGCGCTGTGCACGCCGCGCAGCACGCGGTGTCCGCGTGCCGCGAGCGCTGCAGCGAGGTGACGGCCGATGAAACCGTTCGCGCCGCAAAGCAGGATGTTCATTTCCCGTTTCGAGTGAAGCGCATGACTTGCGCCGGGCAACCCGGTAGGCTTGCCGGTCCTGTCGGCTGTCGCATTATCGGTCCGTATCTCGTTCAATGTCGCGTTCCGTTTCGCCCATCCGTCTCCGTCCCGATCGTCCGCGCAGCGGCCTGCCGCCGGAAGTGGTCGAGGCGCGCCGCGCCAATCTGCCGCGCCCCACGTTCCCGGAGGAACTGCCGGTCAGCGCGAAGCGGGAGGAGATCGCCCGCGCGATACAAGAACACCAGGTCGTCATCGTCTGCGGCGAAACGGGTTCGGGCAAGACGACGCAGCTTCCGAAGATCTGCCTGTCCATTGGCCGCGGCGTGCACGGCTACATCGGCCACACGCAGCCGCGCCGGCTGGCGGCGCGCGCCACCGCGGGCCGCATCGCCCAGGAACTGCAGAGCGAGCTCGGGCAGGCGGTGGGTTACAAGATCCGCTTCAACGACCGTACCAGCCCGTCGAGCTACATCAAGCTCATGACGGACGGCATCCTGCTGGCGGAGACGCAGACCGATCCCGAGCTGCGTTCGTACGACACGATCATCATCGACGAGGCGCACGAGCGCAGCCTCAACATCGATTTCCTGCTCGGCTATCTCAAGCAGTTGCTGCCGCGCCGGCCCGATCTCAAGCTGATCGTCACCTCTGCGACCTTGGATGCGGATCGCTTCGCGCGCCACTTCCCGCAGCCGAACGGCGAGCCGGCGCCGGTGATCGAAGTCTCCGGCCGGCTCTATCCGGTGGAAATCCGCTACCGCCCGCCGCAGGAGAACGAGGACGGTGAAATCGACATCAACGAGGCGATCGTCGATGCGGTGGACGAGCTTGCCCGGCTCGATCCGGGCGACGTGCTCGTCTTTCTGCCCGGCGAGCGCGAGATCCGCGAAGCCGCCGAAGCCCTGCGCAAACATCATCCGCCGCACACGGAGATCCTGCCGCTTTATGCCCGGCTTTCGGCCGCGGAACAGGAGCGCGTCTTCAAGCCGCACGGCGGCCGGCGCATCGTGCTCGCCACCAACGTCGCCGAGACCTCGCTCACCGTGCCCGGCATCCGCTACGTCGTCGATACGGGGCTGGCGCGCATCAAGCGCTACAGCTACCGCAACAAGGTCGAGCAGCTGCGCATCGAACCGATCGCGCAGTCGGCCGCGCGCCAGCGCGCGGGCCGCTGCGGGCGCGTGGCCGCGGGCGTGTGCATCCGGCTCTACGAGGAAGAGGACTACAACAAGCGTCCGGCCTACACCGATCCGGAAGTGCTGCGCTCCTCGCTCGCGGGCGTGATCCTGCGCATGAAGGCGCTGCGGCTCGGTGCGGTGGAACACTTCCCCTTCATCGATCCGCCCGCGCCCAAGGCGGTCAACGACGGCTATGCGCTCCTGCAGGAACTGGGCGCGGTGGACGAAGCGCGCGAACTGACCGAGGTCGGACGCCAGCTCGCCAGGCTGCCGCTCGACCCGCGCATCGCGCGCATGGTGCTGGCCGCCAGGGAAGAACAGTGTCTGGCCGAAGTGCTGGTGATCGCCGCGGCGCTTTCGGTACAGGATCCGCGCGAGCGACCGGCCGAACGGACGCAGGCGGCCGACGAGGCACACAAGAAATTCACCGACGAGAAATCGGATTTCCTCGGCTATCTCAAGCTGTGGAAGTTCTTCGAGGAGGCGTTGCACCACCACTCCAACCGCAAGCTGCACAGGCTTTGCCGGGAGCATTACCTGTCCTACATCCGCATGCGCGAGTGGCGGGACGTGTACACCCAACTGAAGGAACTGGTGGGCGAGCAGGGCTGGCGCCTGAACGACAAACCGGCCACCTATGCGCAGATCCATCGCGCGCTGCTCACCGGGCTGCTCGGCAACATCGGTCTGAAGCAGGAGGACGGCCACTACCTGGGCGCGCGCGGCATCAAGTTCCATATCCATCCGGGCTCCGCGCTCGCGCGCAAGTCGCCGCGCTGGGTCATGGCCGCGGAGCTGACCGAGACCACGCGGCTCTACGCGCGAGTTGTCGCCGGCATCGAACCGGAATGGCTGGAAAGCGTGGGCGCGCATCTCATCAAGCGGCATCAGTACGAACCGCATTGGGAGAAGAAGCCCGCGCACGTGGCGGCCTTCGAACGCGCGACGCTCTACGGTTTACCGGTCTACACCAACCGCCGCATCCATTACGGGCCGCTCGATCCGGAAGAGTCGCGGCGCATCTTCATCCGCCAGGCGCTGGTGGAAGGCGATTACGACAGCCGCGCGCCGTTCTTCCTGCACAACCGCAAGCTGATCGCGGAAATCGAGGCGCTGGAGCACAAGTCGCGGCGGCCGGACGTGCTGGTCGACGACGAGCTGATCTACGCCTTCTACGACAGTCTCATCCCTCCCGGCATCCACAACGGCGCGGCCTTCGACGCCTGGCGCAAGGAAGCGGAGGCGAAGAATCCCAAGCTGCTGTTCCTCAAGCGCGAAGACCTCATGCGCCACGAAGCGGCGGGCATTACCACGGCGCAGTTCCCCCACCACATCGAGATGGCCGGCCGCCGCTTCGCGCTCGAATATCTGCACGATCCGGGCGGGCCGCGCGACGGCGTCACCATGACCATTCCGCTCATCGCGCTCAACCAGATCAGCGCCGCTCGCTGTGAATGGCTGGTGCCCGGGCTGCTCAAGGAGAAGGTTGCGCTGCTCGCCAAGTCGCTGCCGCAGAAACTGCGCCACCGGCTGGGGCCGTTGCAGGAGTTCGCCGCCGAATTCGTCGAGCGGGTCGAACCTTCCGACATGCCGCTCGCGGAGGCGATCGCACGTTACGCGCGCAGCGAGCGGCAGCTCGTCATTCCGCTGGAAGCCTTCCGCCCCGAGACGCTGCCGCCGCATCTGTCGATGAACTTCCGCGTGATCGACGAGCATGGGCGCCAGCTCGCGATGGGCCGCAATCTAGCCGCGCTGCGCGCCGAGCTGGGCCACAAGGCGGGCGAGCAGTTCGCGGCGGTAGCGCAGCCCAAGGCCGCGCTCGAGGGACTGACCGAATGGAGTTTCGGCGAACTGGACGAGGTGATGGAGATCAGGAGCGGCTCGCAGACGCTCATCGGCTATCCCGCGCTGGTGGACGAGGGCGATTCGGTGAGCCTGCAGGTGTACGACGCGCCCGACAAAGCGCGGGCCGTCCATCGCGCCGGACTGCGGCGGCTGTTCATGCTGCAGTTGAAGGAGCAGGCGAAGTATCTGGAGAAGAATTTTACCGGTCTGCAGACCATGGCGCTGCAATACGCCGCGCTCGGCGGCGATGCGGCCGAACTCAAGCGCCAGTTGTTGGCCGCTGCTTTCGACCGCGCCTGCATGGCCGAGCCCTTGCCCGTGAACCGCGAGCAGTTCGAGCAGCGCCGCGACGAAGGTCGCACGCGCCTGAATCTCATCGGCCAGGAGCTCGCGCGCCTCGTGGGCGTCATCCTCACCGAATACCAGGCGGTGACGAAGAAGCTGCAGACCGTCAAGGGTTTTCCGGAAGTGGTGCGCGACATCCAGGAACAGCTGGCGCGCCTGCTGCCCAAGAACTTCATCGAAGCCACGCCCTACGATCGGCTGCAGCATTTCCCGCGCTATCTGAAAGCGATCGCGTTGCGGCTCGACAAGCTGCGCGCCGATCCTTCGCGCGATGCGCGTGCCATGGCCGAGTACGCGCCGCTGCAGGCCCAATGGCTGCGCGAGGAGGCGAAGCGCCGCAAGCAGGGCGAAACGGACCCGCAGCTCGAACAGTTCCGCTGGATGCTGGAAGAACTGCGGGTGCAGCTCTATGCGCAGGAGCTGCGCACGCCCGCGCCGGTCTCGGTGAAGCGCCTGCAAAAATTCTGGGAGAGCCTGCGACGTTGAGGCGGCACCGTGGCACACTGCGCGCAACCCTTGCCTGGTGAGGAGGCACGATGACGGAAATCGTCAAAGCCCTGGTGCGGGGACTGGCGAGCACGCTGCATCCGCGCATGATCCTGTGGATGATCTGGCCGCTGGCGGTGGCGCTGCTCGTCTGGGGCATCGCCGCCGTCGCCTTCGGCGCGCAGACGGTGCGCTGGCTGGAAGGACAGCTTTCGACCTCGGCGGTGGCGCAATGGATCTCGCAATGGATTCCCTTCGAGCCGGTGGCGGCCGTGCTCGGCTGGGCGGCGCTGCTGATCCTGTTCGTGCCGCTGGTGATCGTCACCGCTTCGTTCATCGTCGGCGTGTTCGGCATGACGGCGATGGTCGACCATGTGGCGCGCAACTACTATCCCGGGCTGGAGCGGCGCCACGGCGGCACGATCATGGGCATGGCAGGCAACGCCGTCATGGCGCTCGTCGTCTTCCTGTTGCTGAGCCTCGTCACGCTGCCGCTGTGGTTCATTCCCGTGCTGTGGCCGGTGCTGCCGGTGCTGCTGCTCGCCTACTTCAACCAGCGCATGTTCCGCTACGATGCGCTGTCCGAGCACGCCGACAAGGACGAGATGCAGGCGATCTTCAAACGGCACAACGCGGCGATGTACGGGCTGGCGATCCTGCTTTCGCTCATCGCGCAGATTCCGCTGGTGGGCTTCTTCATCCCGGTCATCGCCGGTCTGGCCTTCACCCATTACGGACTGGCACAACTCGAAAGGATGCGGCGCGCATGAACTTCGGCGCACTGATCATCGGTGACGAGATCCTGCGCGGCAAACGTACGGACCGCCATTTCGCGAAAATGGTGGAACTGCTCGCCGCGCGCGGACTTCGATTGGCGTGGGTGGAATATCGCGGCGACGACCGCGAAGCCCTGACGGCCGTCTTGCGCCGCACATTCGCAAGCGGAGACATCGTGTTCTGTTTCGGCGGCATCGGCTCCACACCCGACGATCACACGCGCCAGGCGGCCGCGGCGGCGCTGGGGGTGGAGCTCGTGCTGCATCCCGAGGCGGCGTGCCTGATCGAAGCGGCGATGCAGCGGCGTTACGGCAGGCCTGCCAACGCGCAGCAGTTGCAGATGGGCGAGTTCCCGCAAGGTGCGGAGCTCATCCCGAATGCCTACAACGGCATTCCGGGTTTTTCGATCCGCGATCATCACTTCATGCCGGGCTTCCCCGTCATGGCCCATCCCATGGCCGAATGGGTGCTCGATCATCGCTATGCGCACCTGCATCACAGCATGCCGGAGCGCGAACTGTCGATTTACGTCTACGGCATTCCGGAAAGCGCGGCCACGCCGTTGATGATCGAGGTGGAGCGGCGCTATTCCGGCGTGAAGGTGTTCAGCCTGCCGCATGTGGGCGACGGCGGCGTGCGCCGGCATATCGAGCTGGGCGTGCGCGGCGATCCCGCACAGGTCGAGGCGGCGATGCGGATGCTGCGCGAAGGCGTGCTGGCGCTGGGCGCGACGTACGACGAGCACGCGCCCGCGCGTGCTTAAGCGGCTTCGCTGATGGGCAGATGCCGCGCCCGCGGTAACGCGGCCGGATTCCAGTGTGCCACGGCCCAGTCGAGGATGTCCGCGGGCGGCGCGCCGCGCAGGGCGTCCGGAACGGGATGGCCGAGAAAATCCAGCGCCGCAGTGAGACCGCAGCCTGGCCGTTTCGCGTCCACCGGGGCGGCGAGCGTCTGCTTGGAGAGTTTTTCGCCGCGCGCATTGGTCGCTACGGGCACGTGCAGGTAGCGTGGCGTCGGCAGGTCCAGCAGCCGTTGCAAATGGATCTGCCGCGGCGTGGAGTCGAGCAGGTCTGCGCCGCGCACGACGTCGGTCACGCCTTGCCACGCGTCGTCGACCACGACGGCAAGCTGATAGGCATAGACGCCGTCCGCGCGCCGTACCACGAAATCGCCTACGCTGCGCGCAAGTTCCTGCACCACCTCGCCCTGGAGGCGGTCGACGAAGCGGATCACGGCATCATCGACCCGTACGCGGATCGCACGCCCTGTCTTGCCGGGCTGCAGGCCGTTGCGGCAGGTGCCGGGGTAGATCGGCGTGCCGTCCGGGCCGAGCGCGGAGTCGGCGATCTCTTTGCGCGTGCAGGCGCAAGGGAAGATCGCGCCGCGCGCCTCGAGCCGTTGCAGGGCTGCCTCATAGGCGGCGTGGCGCGCGCTTTGATAGACCACCGTCTCGTCCCAATGCAGGCCGAAGGCTTCCAGCGTGCGCAGGATGTCGTCGGCCGCGCCGGGCACGACGCGCGGCGGATCGAGATCCTCCATGCGCACGAGCCAGGAGCCGCCTTGGGCGCGGGCGTCGACGAAACTCGCCACCGCGGCGACCAGCGAACCGAAATGCAGCGGACCCGTGGGGGAGGGCGCGAAGCGGCCGCGATAGGCACTCATGCGCGATGACCGATCAGGCTGCGCCGCGTTTCGGCCTGTTCCAGGCGTTTGAGGAACCACTTCAGCGCCTTGCCGGCTTCGCCCGTGCGCCAGGCGTAATACAGGGTGCCGCCCGGTTTCTCTTCCTCCACTTCCTTGACGACCAGTTGGCCGGCATCGAGCGCCGCCTGCGCGACGTGGCGCGGCAGGAAGCCGCCTCCCAGTCCTGCGATCTGGGCCCGCAGCTTGGTTTCCAGGTCCGGTACGGTGAGCACGTCCTGGCCGCTGTGCAGGCCGCTCGTGCGCGGCGGCAGGCGGCGCGAGGTATCGCCTACCGCGATGGCACGATGACGCAGCAGCGTTTCGCGCTGGAGCGGCTCCGGTTCACGGGCGAGGGGATGATGCGGCGCCACCGCGTACACCCATTCCATTTCGCCCAGCGGCCGCGCGCTGTAGCCGCCACCGGCGGGCGCCTCGCCCCAGGCGCCGATCACCAGATCGGCGCGCCGGTCCACGAGGGCATCCCAGGTGCCGCCCAGCACTTCGCGGCTCAGACGCAGCCGCGTGCCGCCGTCTTCGCGATAGAACGCGTCCAGTAGCGCCAGCAGGCCGTCGAGCGGCAGACTTGCATCGACAGCGATGCGCAGCTCCACTTCCCACCCGGTGGCGAGCCGCCTGACGCGGCATTCCAGCTCGTCGGCCGCGCGCAGCAGGTTGCGGCCCTCTTTGAGCAACTCGCGTCCGGCCGCGGTGAGCACGGCGCGATGGCCCCGCCTGTCGAAGAGCAGCACATCGAGGTCCTGCTCCAGTTTCTGCACCTGGTAGGTGAGCGCTGAGGGCACGCGATGCAGCTCCGCCGCCGCGGCGGCGAAACTGCCGTTGCGTTCGATCGCATCCAGTACCTGCAGGGCTTCGAGGCTCAGTTTCACGTTCAAGAGATTCGATGGAGTCGGTGGAATTTATCCGCTGTCATGGCGCGCACGCCGAGGGTTAGTATTGTCCCAATTCATTCAAATATCCAGAACGAGGCCCGCGATGATCGAACTGCGCCCTGCCGCCGAACGCGGTCATGCCGATCACGGCTGGCTGCGCACGGCCCACAGCTTCTCCTTCGCCGACTACTACGACCCGGCGCACATGGGCTTCGGTCCGCTGCGCGTGATCAACGAGGACTACATCGCGCCGGGAACGGGCTTCGGCATGCACGCACACCGCGACATGGAAATCCTCACCTACGTCCTGAGCGGCGCGCTCGCGCACCGCGACAGCCTGGGCAACGGCTCCATCATCGAGCCGGGCAACGTACAGCGCATGAGTGCGGGTACCGGCGTGCGCCATTCGGAATTCAATCCGTCCGAGACCGAGACCACGCATCTGCTGCAGATCTGGATCGAGCCGGACCGGCGCGGCATCGAACCGGGTTACGAGGAGCGGCGTTTCGACGCGGCGAGCAAGCGCGGCGTGCTGCGGCTCATCGCCTCGCCCGACGGCCGCGACGGCTCCGCGACCATCCATCAGGACGCGTACGTTTACGCGAGCCTGCTCGACGGCGATGAACGCGCCGAACACCCGCTCGCGCCGGGACGTCGGGCCTACGTGCACGTCGCGCGCGGCGCGCTGAAGGTGAACGGCTATCGCCTGGATCACGGCGACGCCTTGAAGCTGCACGACGTCGATCGCATCGTGATGGAAGAGGCGGCCGACGCCGAAGTGCTGTTGTTCGATCTGCCCTGAGGGAAGACGATGTCCAGACCCAAGATCCTCGCCTTCACCGGCAGCGGCAGCCGGCCCTCGCTCAACCGGCAGCTGCTCGACGTGGCGGTGAAAGAGGCCGTACGCGCCGGCGCCGAAGTCACGGTGCTGGATCTGCTCAACTATCCCGTGCCGATCTACACCGGCGAGTTGGAGGCGCGCGAAGGCGTCCCCGCCAACGCCCGCAAGCTCAAGGCGATCTTCGGCGAGCACGAAGGCCTGCTCATCGCCTCGCCGGAACACAACGGCTCGATTCCGGCGCTGCTGAAGAACGCGCTGGACTGGGTGTCGCGGCCGGATCTGGGGCAGAATGGGCTGGTGCCCTACCAGAACAAGGTGGCGGCGCTGCTGTCCGCCTCGCCGGGGAATCTCGGCGGCCTGCGCGGTCTCATGCAATTGCGTCACGTGCTGCAGAGCCTGGGCGTGCTGGTGCAGACCAAGCAGTACGCGCTGGCGCGCGCCCATGAGGCTTTCGACGAGGAAGGGCGCTTCCTCAATCCGCGCCAGCACGCCGCGGTGGTCGGCGTGGTCCAACAGCTCCTCACCCTGGTGCGCGCGCTGAAGGCCGTACGCGAAGACGGCTGACGGGTACAATGCGCTCCGCGCCGCAGCGCTGCGCGGCGCGTGTCCTTTGGATCGATCGCGCGGAAAGCGCGCCATGCAGAAAAGAATCGTCGTCCTCATCTCCGGCCGCGGCAGCAACATGCAGGCGGTCGTCGAAGCCGGGCTGCCCGTGGTGGCGGTGATCAGCAACCGCGCGGATGCGGCAGGGCTTGCCTATGCGCGATCGCGCGGCATTCCCACCGCCGTCGTCGCGCACGAGCGCTATTCCGGCCGCGAAGCCTTCGATGCCGCGCTTGCCGAGGAGATCGACCGCCACGCGCCCGATCTGATCGTGCTCGCCGGATTCATGCGCATCCTCACCGACGCCTTCGTCGAGCGCTACGCCGGGCGCATGATGAACATCCATCCGGCGCTGCTGCCTGCGTTCCGCGGTCTGAACACCCATGCGCGGGCGCTCGCCGCCGGGGTCAAGATCCACGGCTGCACGGTGCACTGGGTGACGCCTGCGCTGGACGAAGGGCCGATCATCATCCAGGCCGCCGTGCCGGTGTGCCCCGGCGATACCGAGGAGAGCCTTGCCGCGCGCGTGCTGCGGCAGGAACACATCATCTATCCGCGCGCGATCCGCTGGTGGCTGGAAGGGCGGCTGCGTCTGGAGAACGGCGTCGTGCGGGTCGAAGGCGGAGAACCGCAACTCGTCTACAGCGACGACTGAGGCATGTCCCCGAGGATCACCCCGGCCTTGCTGCAGGCGTCGGTCGAACTGACGGCGCAGGTGCTGCGCTTCGACCGTCCTGCGGACAAGGTGCTGTCGGATTATTTCCGCAAGCATCGCCAACTGGGCCAGAACGAGCGTGCCTTCCTCGCCGAGACCGTCTATGCCGGATTGCGGCGCAAGCGGCTGATCGATCACGTCCTCGCCGAGGCGGGGCCGATGCAGGCGGAGAAACGTTCGCCGCTTGCCGAAGCGCGCGCTTTCGCCTGGGCGACGCTTGTGCGGCTGCGCGGCTTCAACGTGCGCGAACTCGCGCCCAACGAGAAAAGCGAGGCGGCCCAATGGCTGCAGCGCGTCAAGGCCGCCGGGCGCGGGGACCTGCCTTTCGAAGTGCGCTGCGATCTGCCCGACTGGGTCGTCGCGCGCCTGCGCGCCTGTCTGCCGGCGGACGAGCTCCTGTGTCTGGCCGAGGCTCTGCAACAGCCGGCGCCGCTCGATCTGCGCGTCAACCTGCTCAAGGCCGATCGCGAGGAGGTGCTCGAGCAATTGACGGCGGCGGGCATCCGGGCGATGCCTACGCCTTATTCGCCCACCGGCATCCGCCTGCCGGACAAGCCGGCGCTGCAGCGTCATCCGCTGTTCCTCGAAGGCGTGATCGAGGTCCAGGACGAGGGCAGCCAGCTGCTGGTGCACCTGCTCGCACCCCGGCGCGGCGAGATGGTGGCGGATTTCTGTGCCGGCGCCGGCGGCAAAACCCTCGCCATGGCGGCGCTGATGCGCTCGACCGGCCGTGTATATGCCTTCGACGTGTCCGAGCATCGGCTGGCGAAACTGCGGCCGCGGCTTGCGCGTTCCGGGGCTTCCAACATCGACGCGCGGCTCATCGCCTCGGAACACGACGCCAAGCTCGGGCGGCTCGCGGGCAAGCTCGACCGTGTCCTGGTCGATGCGCCCTGTACGGGGCTGGGCACCTTGCGCCGCAATCCCGATCTCAAATGGCGCCAGCACGAGGCGGACCTCGAGGCGCTGACGCGGAAACAGCTTTCGATTCTGAGCGCGGCGGCCAGGCTGCTCAAACCGGGCGGGCGGCTGGTCTATGCCACCTGCAGCCTGCTGCCGGAAGAGAACGAGGCGGTGGTCGAAGCATTCCTGCGCGAGCACCCGGAGTTCAGGCCGTTGTCGGCGCAACGTTTGCTCGCCATGCAGTCGATCGGGCTGGATGCGGGGGCTCTGCCGTCCGACGACTATTTGCGTTTGATGCCCCACGTGCATGGCACGGACGGGTTCTTCGCGGCCGCCATGGAACGTGTCCACGGTTTTTGACGCGCGCAAAACGCCGGATGCAAGTCGCTGTTTCGATTCCTTAATTTGAAGGCTGAACGAATCGCCGTGAAAAGGGTCCGAGACGGAACCGCATTCTGTCGGTGCGCGGCGGCAAATTGCCGTAGAATGCAAGCGCTGTCTTAATCATTGCATAAGGAAATTCATTGTCCATGCTTTACTCCGGTGTGTTCGATCTGCCCTGGTGGGGTGTGGTCATCGTCGCGCTCGTGCTCACGCACATCACCATCGCTTCGGTCACCATCTTTCTCCATCGCTGCCAAGCGCATCGCGCGCTCGAACTGCACCCCATCGCTTCGCACTTCTTCCGTTTCTGGCTGTGGCTGACTACCGGCATGGTCACCAAGGAATGGGCCGCCATCCACCGCAAGCACCACGCCAAGTGCGAGACACCGGAGGATCCGCACAGTCCCCAGCAGGTCGGCATCCACCGCGTGCTGTGGGGCGGCGTGTTCCTTTACGTGAGGGAGTCGCGCAATAAGGAAACCCTCGAGCGCTACGGTCACGGCACGCCCGACGACTGGCTGGAACGCAACGTCTATTCGCGCTTCACCAAGACCGGTATCACCATCATGCTGCTGCTCGACGTCAGCATGTTGGGCGTACTGCCGGGTCTGGCGGTATGGCTCACACAGATGGTCTGGATCCCGTTCTGGGCTGCCGGCGTCATCAACGGCCTCGGCCACTACTGGGGCTACCGCAATTGGGAATGCGAGGACGCGAGCACCAACATCTTCCCGATCGGCATCCTGATCGGGGGCGAGGAGCTGCATAACAACCACCACGCCTTCGCTTCCTCGGCCAAGCTGTCGTGCAAGTGGTTCGAATTCGACATCGGCTGGATGTACATCCGCATCCTCGAGATGCTGGGGCTGGCGAAGGTGAAGAAGGTCGCGCCGACGCCGAAGTTCGCGCCCGCCAAGTCGACCATCGACTTCGACACCCTGCAGGCGGTGCTGACCCATCGCTACGACGTCTGGGCCAAGTGTTGCCAGTCGCTCAAGCGCACCTTCGCGCAGGAGATGAGCAAGTTCGCCGACGAGCATCCCAACGCCTGGCGCATCAAGCGCTGGCTGCTCCGTGACGAAAGCAAGCTGGGCGAGCACGAGCGTGCCAAGCTGCAGGAAGTGCTGGCGAAGAGCAAGGCGCTGGAGACGGCCTACGCCATGCGGCGCGAGCTCGCGGCACTGTGGCAGCGCTCGACCGCCTCGCGCGAACAACTGCTCAAGCAACTGCAGGACTGGTGTCAGCGCGCGGAGGAGAGCGGTATCGCGCCGCTGCGCGAGTTCGCCTTGCGCCTGCGTTCGTACGCCGCCTGACCGGCTTGTCGTTGGAACCCCAAAGCCCGGCTTCGGCCGGGCTTTTTTGTTCATGGGCCGGGTACGCGGGTTGCGAGACCTTGGAACACGCAACCCAAGGAGTGACCCATGAGCGACAAGGACCGGATCGAAGGCGAAGGCAGCTACAGTGCCACCAAGGGCTACAATGAACGCACGCGCAAGTTCGTCGAGTCGGGCAAGGTCGAACAGGCCGCCGACCAGGCGGCGCCGCACAGCCAGCAGGAAGCGCAGGAACTCCGCGAGGCCGAGCGCAAAGGAAAGCAGCGCGCCAAGGGCGAGGATCCGGCGCTGTACGACCCGAGCCAGATTCCTGAGGACCCGGACTATCCGCGCAACGAGTAGCGGCGCGTGCGCAAAAGAAAAAACCCGCCGGACGGCGGGTTTTTTCTTGACGGGACCGCAGTGCTTACTTGAGCTTGGTTTCCCTGTACAGGACGTGCTTCCGCGCCTTGGGATCGTACTTCTTGATCTCCAGCTTGTCGGGCGTCGTCCGCTTGTTCTTGGTGGTCGTATAGAAATGACCGGTACCGGCGGTCGACTCGAGCTTGATCTTTTCGCGCATGGCTCAGGCTCCGGTCTCAGATTTCGCCGCGGGCCCGCAGATCGGCCAGAACGGCATCGATGCCCTTCTTGTCGATGATGCGCAGACCGGCGTTGGATACGCGCAGGCGCACCCAGCGGTTCTCGCTCTCGACCCAGAAGCGGCGGTACTGCAGATTGGGCAGGAAGCGGCGTTTGGTCTTGTTGTTGGCGTGGGAAACGTGGTTCCCGACCATCGGCTTCTTGCCGGTGACTTGGCAAACTCGCGCCATGACGGCGTCTCCGGGTTCTGTTTCAGAAAAGCCACGGATTATAGAGGCGAACCGGGGGGATGGGCAAGTTCAGAGCATGCCCCGTTCGGCGAAGGAGCAGGCCGCTCCGCGCCCGACCACGAAATGGTCCAGAACCCGGACGTCGATCATCGCGAGCGCCCGTTTCAGGGTGTCGGTGAGCAGCTGATCGGCCTGGCTGGGCTCGGCGACCCCGGAGGGATGATTGTGGGCGAAGATTACGCTGGCGGCGTTGTGCCGCAGTGCCGCCTTGACCACCTCGCGTGGATAGACGCTGGTCTGGGTCAGGGTACCGCGGAACAGCTCTTCCGCGACGATGACCCGGTTCTGGGCGTCGAGGAAGACCGCCACGAAGACCTCGTGCTCGCGTTCGGCGAGCAGCAGGCGCAGGTAATCCCGCACCGCATCCGGTGAACTGAGTGCGTCGGTTGCACGGGCGCGTTCGGCGAGCACCCGCCGGCCGATTTCCAGGGCGGCCTTGAGCAGGGCCCATTTGGCCGGGCCCATGCCGCTCACGTGCTCGTCGGGACGCGGATCGTAGTGAAGCAGGGCACCGAGTGAACCGAAGCGGGCGAGCAGCTCGCGCCCCAGTTCCACCGCGCTGCGGCCGGGCGTGCCCACGCGCAGGAAGATCGCCAGCAGTTCGGCGTCCGACAGGGCGGCGGCGCCGCGGCTCAGCAGTTTCTCGCGCGGACGCTCGTCCTCGGGCCAGTTGCTGATGCCCATCGGTCCCTCCTGGAGCAAAGGCGCGTAGAATCGCCGCGGGATGTTAGGCGCTCCGGGCGCGGCGAGCGATCCGCCCGTCGGGCTAGGCACTCCGGCCGGGTGCGCGAGTACACGAAGATGACTGATCTGACAGGCAAGAAAATACTGCTGGGCTTGACCGGCGGCGTGGCCGCCTACAAAAGCGCGGAACTGTGCCGCCTGTTCGTCAAGGCGGGTGCCGACGTGCAGGTGGTGATGACGGAAAGCGCGACACGCTTCATCGCGCCGATGACGCTGCAGGCGCTTTCGGGCAAGCCCGTGTTCCACGACATGTGGGATGCGCGCATCGCCAACCACATGGCGCACATCGAACTGTCGCGCGATCGCGACCTCATCCTCGTCGCGCCGGCGACGGCGGATTTCATGGCGAAGCTCGCGCACGGTTTGGCCGACGATCTGCTCTCGACATTGTGTCTGGCACGCGAGGTGCCGCTCTATGTCGCGCCGGCGATGAACCGGCAGATGTGGGAGAACCCGGCCACGCAGCGCAACGCGGCGCAACTGAGCGCGGACGGCATCCACATCCTCGGCCCGGACGAGGGCGAGCAGGCCTGCGGCGAGACCGGCATGGGCCGCATGCTCGAGCCCGAAGCGCTGTTCGATCACATCGCGATCGCGCTCGGCGACAAGCCGCTAGCCGGCAAACGGGTGCTGCTGACCGCGGGGCCCACTTTCGAGCCCATCGACACCGTGCGCGGGATCACCAATCTCAGTTCGGGCAAGATGGGTTTTGCGGTCGCGCAGGCGGCCGTGGAGGCGGGCGCGCAGGTGACGCTGATCGCCGGGCCGACCGCGCTTGCCACCCCGACCGGCGTGCGCCGCGAGAACGTCATGACCGCGCGCGAAATGCATCGCGCGGTGATGGCGCATGTGGCGGAGGCGGACGTCTTCATCGGCGTGGCGGCGGTGGCGGACTATTACGTGGCCAACGCCTCGGACCGGAAGCTCAAGAAGTCGAACGGCAAGCCCCGTATCGAGCTGGAAGAGAACCCGGACATCCTCGCCGAGGTCGCGGCGCTGCCGAACGCGCCCTACTGCGTGGGCTTCGCCGCCGAAACGGAGAACCTCCACGAGTACGCGCAGGCCAAGCGCGCGAGCAAAAAGATCCCGCTGCTTGCCGCGAATCTCGCGCACAACGCTTTCGGCCGCGACGAGAACGAACTCATCCTCTTCCACGACGAGGGCGAAACCCGCCTGCCGCGCGCCTCCAAGCTGGAAGTCGCGCGCGGCCTGATTCGGGAGATCGCCGCACGGCTGCCGAATCGTTGAGCGAGAAAAACATGCACCGTATCGACGTCAAGATCCTCGATCCCCGCCTGCACGATCAGCCGCCCCGATACGCCACCGCCGGTTCCGCCGGTCTCGACCTGCGCGCCTGCATCGACGCGCCGCTGGAACTCGCGCCCGGTGCGACGGCGCTGGTGCCGAGCGGCATCGCCATCCATCTCGCCGATCCGGGGCTCGCCGCCCTGGTGCTGCCGCGTTCGGGGCTGGGCCACAAGCACGGCATCGTGCTCGGCAACCTCGTCGGCCTCATCGACAGCGACTACCAGGGACAGATCATGGTGTCGGTGTGGAACCGATCGAACGCGCCGTTCACCCTGCAGCCCATGGAGCGCATCGCGCAACTGGTGATCGTGCCGGTGCTGCAGGTGGCCTTCAACGTCGTCGAGGAATTCGAAGCGAGCGAGCGCGGCGCCGGCGGCTTCGGCAGCACCGGCACGCGCTGAAACGTTTTTCCCAAAGAAAAAGGCGGCCGCGGGGCCGCCTTTTCGTTCGGGCGTTGCGCCTCAGGCCAGCATGTCGGCCCAGATGTTGCGCGCCCAGGCGTCGGCGTACGCCTTCTCCAGCTCGCTGCGCTGCGAGGACACGCCGCCGCTGCCCGGCACCGTCACCAGCGTCTTCTTCTCCGGGTCGTAACGGTGTACCGAGTTCACGTGCATCGCCTCGCGGTCGCTCACGTAGCTGTAGCAGGTGTTGCCGATGATCGGCGTCGGGTTGGGCTGCCGGCCGGTGAGCAGCGCGACGATGGCCGAGGCCGCGATCTTGGCGTGGTTGTTCGCCATGCTGCCCGACTTGGGCATCGCCGGCGCCGACAGCGTGGCATCGCCCAGCACGTGGATGTTCGGCACCGCGACCGATTCCATGGTGCGCCAGTCCACGCCGCACCAGCGGTTGTTGGCTGTGATGAGTCCCGCGGAGACGGCGATCGAGCCGGCACGCATGGGCGGCAGCACGTTCAGCACGTCGCCCTTGAAGGAATCGAACTCCGTCTTGACGGTGCGGGTCGCGACATCCACGTCCTTCGCTTCCTGGCTGGGGATGTACTCGATCAGACCGGGATAGAGCTCCTTCCACGCCGCGAGGAACAGCCCCTTCTTGGAGACGATGTCCTCGTTCGCGTCCAGCACCAGTACTTTCGAGCGCGGCTTGGCCTGCTTGAAGTAGTTCGCCACCTGGCAGATGCGCTCGTAGGGGCCGGGCGGGCAGCGGTAGGGCGCCTTGGGAATCGACAGCAGATACACGCCGCCGTTGGGCATCGCTTCCAACTGCTTGCGCAATGCCAGCGTCTGCGGGCCGGCTTTCCAGGCGTGCAGCACCTGCTGTTGCGCCTGCTCGTTGTTGAGCCCGGGCAGCAGGTCGTACATGAAGTCGATGCCGGGCGAGACGACCAGACGGTCATAGGCGAGTTCGCCGCCGTTCTTGAGCACGACGCGCTTCTTGTCGGGCTGCACGCCCGTCGCCACGTCGTGCACGACGTTCACGCCGTGCGCGCGCAGACCGTCGTAGCCCATGGTCAGGCTTTCCAGCGTGCGCGAACCGCCCAGCACCAGGTTGGAAAGCGGGCAGGAGATGAACTGCTTGTTCGGCTCGACCAGCGTCACATCGATCTGGCCGCCGCTCCACATGCGGATGTACTTGGCCGCCGTGGCGCCGCCGAAGCCGCCGCCGATGACGACCACACGCGCCGCCGATTTGCCCGCGGTACCGCGCGTCGTCGCGCAGCCGCCCATGATGCCGGCCGCAGCGCCGGCGCCCATCAGTTTGAGGAACTCACGGCGATCGAGACTCATTTGGTCCTCCTGCCGGGCGTTTGCGAGGCGAAGTAGGCGCCGAGCAGTTCGTACTGCTCGGCGCTATAGCCCTTGGCGATCTGGTGCATGATGGTCGCCGGGCGCTTGCCGTCGCGGAAATCCTTCAGCTGCTGGACGATGTAGTCCTTCGGCTGACCGGCAAGATGTGGCAGACCGCCGGCGTTGACGCCGTTGGTGCCGTGGCAGATGGCACAGGCGGCCGCGAGATCGCGGCCGGCGGTGTCGTTGCCTTGCGCATGCGCGACGAGCGACGCACAGGCGAGCAGGACGCTCGCGGCAAGGCCGAGTGTCCTTCCCTTGTTCATCGTTGTTTTCCTCCTTCGGCCTGGACAGGTCGGCGAGTCTCCGCTGCCACGAAGCAATCGTCAAGCCGAAATATAAAAAAGGCCGCTTATCGCGGCCTTTTGGAATAAGCTTATAACTCAACGCTTAAGTAGAAGGTTCGACGGCGGACTCCTCCGTCTCGGCGAAGCGCAGCACCACCTTCTCGTCGTCGTCCACGTCCACCGTGACCTTGCCGCCGTTCGCCAGCCGGCCGAACAGCAGCTCGTCCGCGAGCGCCCTGCGGATGGTGTCCTGGATCAGGCGGGCCATCGGACGCGCACCCATGAGCGGATCGAAGCCGCGCTTGGCGAGGTACTCCTTGAGCTTGTCGGTGAAGATCGCGTCCACCTTCTTCTCGTGCAGCTGCTCCTCCAGTTGCATGAGGAACTTGTCGACCACCCGCAGAATGATCTCGTGATCGAGCTGGCGGAAGGAGATGATGGCGTCCAGGCGGTTGCGGAATTCCGGCGTGAACAGCCGCTTGATCTCGGCCATTTCGTCGCCTTCGGCCTTGGGCGCCGCGAAGCCGATGGTGTTCTTCGACAGCGTTTCCGCGCCCGCGTTGGTGGTCATGATGATGATCACGTTGCGGAAGTCCGCCTTGCGGCCGTTGTTGTCCGTCAGCGTGCCGTGATCCATCACCTGCAGCAGGATGTTGAAGATGTCCGGATGCGCCTTCTCGATCTCGTCGAGCAGCAGCACGCAGTACGGCTTCTTGGTGATGGCCTCGGTCAACAGGCCGCCCTGATCGAAACCGACGTAACCGGGCGGCGCGCCGATCAGGCGCGACACCGCATGGCGCTCCATGTATTCGGACATGTCGAAGCGCACCAGCTCCACGCCCAGGCAGTAGGCGAGCTGGCGGGCGACCTCGGTCTTGCCCACGCCCGTCGGGCCGCTGAACAGGAAGCTGCCGATCGGCTTGCTGGGGTTGCCCAGGCCCGAGCGCGCAGTGCGGATCGCCGCCACCAGGGCGTCGATTGCCTTGTCCTGACCGAACACCACCGCCTTGAGATCGCGGTCGAGGTTTCTGAGCGCCGCGCGGTCGTCGCTGGAGACCGTACGCGGCGGGATGCGGGCGATCTTGGCGATGATCTCCTCGATTTCCGCCTTGCCGATGACGCGCTTCTGCTTGGATTTCGGCAGTACGCGCTGGGCCGCGCCGGCCTCGTCGATCACGTCGATGGCCTTGTCGGGCAGATGGCGGTCGTTGATGAAGCGCGCCGAGAGCTCGGCCGCGGTCGTGAGCGCGCTGGCGCTGTACTTCACACCGTGGTGCGCCTCGAAGCGCGACTTCAGGCCCTTGAGAATCTCGATCGTTTCCTCGATCGACGGCTCGTTCACGTCGATCTTCTGGAAGCGCCGCGACAGCGCGTGATCCTTCTCGAAGATGCCCCGGTATTCGTTATAGGTGGTCGCGCCGATGCACTTCAGCTGCCCGCTCGAGAGCGCGGGTTTCAGCAGGTTGGAGGCATCCAGCGTCCCGCCAGAGGCGGCGCCCGCACCGATGAGGGTGTGGATCTCGTCGATGAACAGGATCGCGTTCGGGTTGTCGAGCAGCTGCTTCAGCACCGCCTTCAGGCGCTGTTCGAAGTCGCCGCGGTACTTGGTGCCGGCGAGCAGGGCGCCCATGTCGAGCGAGTACACCGTCGCGTTGGCGAGGATGTCGGGCACTTGGCCTTCCACGATCCGGCGCGCCAGGCCTTCGGCGATGGCGGTCTTGCCCACCCCGGCCTCGCCCACCAACAGCGGGTTGTTTTTGCGGCGGCGGCACAGCGTCTGGATGACGCGCTCCAGCTCGCGGTCGCGGCCGATGAGCGGGTCGATCTTGCCGACCAGGGCCATGGCGTTGAGGTTGACGGTGTAGGTCTCGAGCGCACCGCCGGACTGCTGGCCTTCTTCCTGCTGCTCCGACTCTTCCGTCTGCTTGGCCTGGCTCGGCTGGCCGGTCTTGGTGATGCCGTGGGAGATGTAATTCACCACGTCGAGCCGCGTCACCCCCTGCTGGTGCAGGAAGTACACGGCGTGCGAGTCCTTCTCGCCGAAAATGGCGACCAGCACGTTGGCCCCGGTCACTTCCTTCTTGCCGGAGGACTGCACGTGCAGGATGGCGCGCTGGATGACGCGCTGGAAGCCCAGCGTCGGCTGGGTGTCGATTTCCTCGTTGCCCGCGACCGTCGGGGTATGGGCGTTGATGAAGTCGGTGAGCGACTTGCGCAGCTCCTCGATGTTGGCGGCGCAGGCACGCAGCACCTCGGCCGCGGTGGGGTTGTCCAGCAGGGCCAGGAGTAGATGCTCGACCGTGATAAATTCGTGCCGCTTCTGGCGTGCCTCCACGAACGCCATGTGCAGGCTGACTTCCAACTCTTGGGCGATCATCTACGTTTCCTCCATGACGCACTGGAGCGGGTGCTGGTGCTTCCGTGCGTAGGCAATAACCTGTTCAACTTTCGTCGTTGCGATATCCCGGGGGTAAACGCCGCAGACCCCCATTCCTTCCCGATGGACCTTCAGCATCACCTGCGTGGCCCGCTCCCGATCCATGGAAAAGAAGGTTTGCAGGACGACCACCACGAAATCCATCGGCGTGTAGTCGTCGTTCAGCAGGATGACTTTGAACAGCGGCGGCGGACTGACCTTGCTATCCGCAGGTTCAAGGACCGTGCCTTCGCCCGTCCGGGTTACCATACGTTCTCAACTATGCAGCGACTGAATGCCCTCAGCAAGCTGAATACCAACCGAAGAAGGGCTTGTTTCGTATCCTAGCCACTGTTCTAGCCCCGCGCAACGACCGCACAGAGCCTTGACAGCGCAGACTTGACGGGGTTCCGCAAAGGGCGTAAAAGGCCCCGTGTGTTTGTTTTTCAAGCGGTATTGGGGTCGTTTTCGTCCTAGAGCTGGCTTGAAGTACAGGCATAGGAGGGGGAATCCCCGTTGTTAATTTTGAGGGAATAAGGGGCTATGCCAACTGGTACGGTGAAGTGGTTCAATGACGCAAAGGGGTACGGCTTTATCACTCCGGACGATGGGGGCGAAGATCTGTTTGCACATTTCTCCGCAATCCAGATGAACGGATTCAAGACGCTGAAGGAAGGTCAGAAAGTCACGTTCGACGTGACGCAGGGCCCGAAAGGCAAGCAGGCGTCGAACATCCAGGCAACCAGCTGAGCCGGACCGCCAATACCAACCAACAACAATCTGGGCCTCGCCGTGATCGGCGGGGCTTTTTTATTTTCGGGGCGGAGTGCGCGATTTCAAGCCCCCGCCGACCCGACGGGGGCTCGATTTCTCAGGCCATGCGCCGCTTGAGCTCCTCGTTCACCGCGTCCATGAACTGGTCGGTGGTGAGGAAGGGGTGGTCCGGCCGGATCAGGATCGCCAGGTCCTTGGTCATGCGCCCGGACTCGACCACGTCGATGCAGACCTGCTCCAGGGTCTGGGCGAACTTCACGACCTCCGGGGTGCCGTCCATGCGGCCCCGGTGCTGAAGACCCCGGGTCCAGGCGAAGATCGAGGCGATGGGGTTGGTCGAGGTGGGCTTGCCCTGCTGATGCAGGCGGTAGTGGCGGGTGACGGTGCCGTGGGCCGCCTCGGCCTCGACCGTCCTGCCGTCAGGGGACATCAGCACCGAGGTCATGAGACCCAGCGAGCCGTAGCCCTGGGCGACGGTGTCGGACTGCACGTCGCCGTCGTAGTTCTTGCACGCCCAGAGGTAGCCGCCCTTCCATTTCAGGTTGGAGGCCACCATGTCGTCGATCAGCCGGTGCTCGTAGGTCAGGCCGGCCGCTTCGAAGTCCTTGCGGAACTCGGCGTCATAGACCTCCTGAAAGATGTTCTTGAAACGCCCGTCGTAGGTCTTGAGGATGGTGTTCTTGGTCGACAGGTACACCGGGTAGTTGCGCTGCTTGGCGTAGTTGAAGCAGGCGCGCGCGAAGCCGCGGATGGATTCGTCCAGGTTGTACATCGCCATGGCCACGCCGGCGCCCGGAGCCTTGAATACCTCCTTCTCGACCGGCGGGCCGCCGTCGGCCGGCTCGAACACGATCTTGAGCGTCCCGGGCCCTTCGAACCGGTGCTCGGTGGCGCGGTACTGGTCGCCGAAGCCGTGACGGGCCACCACCACCGGCTGATCCCAGTGCGGCACCAGGCGCGGCACGTTCCGGCAGATGATCGGCTCGCGGAAAATGGTGCCGTCGAGGATGTTGCGGATGGTCCCGTTGGGACTCTTCCACATCTGCTTGAGGTTGAACTCCTTCACCCGCGCTTCGTCGGGGGTGATGGTGGCGCACTTCACCGCCACGCCGTACTGCTTGGTGGCATTGGCGGCGTCGATGGTGACCTGGTCGTTGGTCCGGTCGCGGTTCTCGATGCCCAGATCGAAGTATTTGAGTTCGAGGTCGAGGTAGGGCAGGATCAGCTGCTCGCGAATGCGTTGCCAGATCACCCGCGTCATCTCGTCCCCATCCATTTCGACGATCGGGTTCAGCACCTTGATTTTGGCCACGGGGGACTCCTGTCAAACGTTGTAGAGGCGATGCGCAACAGGGGAACGCGCAGAACGCGCGTACGGAGCGGAATTCTAACAGAGCGGCCGGGCCGCTCCAGGCCGGCCGGGGGGCGGGTACTGCTGTTGAACAAACCGTACCAGGTACTGTGCCAGTTCAGCAGGGACAGCGGGCGCGCCTGCCTCGCCGACTACGTCGATGTGCCGGACGTCTATCCGGCCGGGCGGCTGGACGCCGACAGCGAAGGTCTGGTGGTGCTGACCGCCGACGGCCGTCTGCAGCAGCGCATCACCGATCCGCGCCACAAGCTTCCCAAGACCTATTGGGTGCAGGTGGAGGGCGTGCCGACTGCGGAACAACTGGCGCATCTCGCCCGCGGCGTGGACCTGGGCGATTTCGTCACCCGGCCGGCCGAAGTGAGGCGGATCCCCGAGCCCGAGGGCCTGTGGCCGCGCCACCCCCCGATCCGTTTCCGCCAGTCCATTCCCACGAGCTGGCTGGAGATCGTGCTGCGCGAGGGCAAGAACCGCCAGGTCCGGCGCATGACCGCGCGGGTCGGCCTGCCGACGCTCAGGCTGGTGCGCGTCGCGGTAGGGCCGTGGCGCCTGGACGGTCTGCAGCCCGGGCAGTGGCGCTGGGCGGACGCCGCGGATTTGCGGTAAATAGCAAACCGGACGAGCACCCGGAGAGGACATGATCGGAAAAAGACTTTGCTGCGCGCTCGCGTTCGTTGCCATGACGGCGGTCGCGCATGCCGAAATGCCGACGGCGAGCCTGAGCGCGGGCATCCACCTCATCCAGGCCGAAGTGGCCCATACCCAGGCCGCGCGCACCAAAGGGCTCATGTACCGCCGGCAGCTCGCGCGCAACCAGGGCATGGTGTTCGTGTTCCCCGAGCCGGGACGCCACTGCATGTGGATGCGCAACACCTTCGTGCCGCTCACGGTGGCCTTCCTCGACGACGAGGGTTACATCGTCAATCTTTCCGACATGCAGCCGCAGACCGAGGACTTGCATTGCGCGGCAAGGCCGGTGCGCTACGCGCTGGAAATGAGCCAGGGCTGGTTCGCCGAGCGGGGCCTGGGGCGCGGAGCGCGCATCTCGGGCCTGGACAAGCTGCCGCCGGCGCAATGAAAAAGGGCTCCCGCGGGAGCCCTTTTTTACGCCTCGAACCGGGACGCTCAGGCGAAGTTCTTGTTCACGAACTCCCAGTTCACCAGGTTCCAGAACGCGTTGACGAAGTCCGGCCGGCGGTTGCGGTAGTCGATGTAGTAGGCGTGCTCCCACACGTCACAGGTGAGCAGCGGCTTGTCGTCGGTGGTGAGCGGCGTGCCGGCGTTGCTGGTGTTGACGATGTCCACCGAGCCGTCCGGCTTCTTCACCAGCCAGGTCCAGCCGGAGCCGAAGTTGCCGACCGCGGACTTGTTGAAGGCTTCCTTGAAGGCGTCGAACGAGCCCCACTTCTTGTTGATGGCATCGGCCACCGCACCCGTGGGCGCGCCGCCGCCGTTGGGCGACAGGCAGTTCCAGAAGAAAGTGTGGTTCCACACCTGCGCGGCGTTGTTGAACAGGCCGCCCGACGCCTTCCGGATGATGTCCTCGAGCGGGGCGTCCTCGAATTCGGTGCCCTTGATCAGGTTGTTCAGGTTGGTGACGTAGGCCTGATGGTGCTTGCCGTAGTGATACTCGAGCGTTTCCTTGGACATGTGAGGCTCGAGCGCGTCCAGCGCGTAAGGCAAAGGAGGCAGCTTGTGCTCCATGGATGTCTCCTGGTTATGTGATCTTGCTCAAATCGGAACGACCGATCATAGAAGCGGAGTACGGCGCGCGCAACCGTGTGCGCATCAGGGTTACTCCCCGCGCGTTTCCTCCACCCGGGCCTTGGCTTCGCCGCGTGCAAAAGCGATGCGCAAAGCGTCGCCGCGGGCGAGCGCTGCCGCGTCGCGTACGATCCGGCCCTGCTCGTCGGTGACGATGCTGTAGCCGCGCGCCAGCACGGCGCGGGGATCGAGATGCGCGAGCGCGCGCGCAAGATGCTCCACCCGTGCGGCCCGTGCGGCGAGCGTGTTGCCGGAGGCCGTTGCCACGCGCCGCATCAATTCGTTCACGCGCGCATGCAACGCACCGATATTGGGCAGGGCACGGCAGCTGCGCTCCATCAGGCTGCGTGTCTGCCATTCGAGGCGCTCGATGTGACGCGCCGTGGCGTGCAGCAGGCGGCTGCGCAGCTGCTCGAGCATCAGTTGTTGCGTCTGCAGCTGCCGGGCGGGGTGGATGAGCCGTTTCGCGAGATAGTCGACCTGCTGCATGCGCGATTCCAGCGTCCGCCGCATCGAGCGGCCGAGGCTGTGCGCAAGACGCGCAAGCTGCGCGAGCAGCACCTCGCGCTCGGGGCTCAGCATCTCGGCGGCGGCGGTGGGCGTCGGCGCGCGGCGGTCGGCGGCGAGATCGGCGATAGTGACATCGGTCTCGTGGCCGACACCGCACACCACCGGCATCGGGCAGGCGCGGATGGCGCGCGCCACGGCCTCGTTGTTGAACGCCCACAGATCCTCGATGCTGCCGCCGCCGCGGCACAGGATCAGGGCATCGACCTCGTTACGCCGGCTCGCGGTGCGCAACGCCGCGACGATCTCTTCCGGGGCGCCTTCGCCCTGCACCGAGGTGGGATAGACGATCACCGAGATGGAAGGATTGCGTCGCGCGAGCACGGTGAGCACGTCGCGCAGTGCCGCGGCCTGCAACGAGGTGACCACGCCGACGGTGCGCGGGAAGCTCGGCAATTCGCGTTTCAGCGCTGGGTCGAACAGGCCCTCGGCGGCGAGCTTGTCGCGCAGGCGCAGGAAAGCTTCGTAGAGCGCGCCCTGGCCAGCCTGGCGCATGAACTCCACGTTGAGCTGGAAATCGCCGCGCGGCTCGTAGAGCGTGACCAGCGCGCGAGCCTCCACGTGCATGCCCTCGCGCGGCTGCCAGTCGAGGTACTGCGCACGGTGGCGGAACATCACACAGCGCACCTGGGCGTTGTCGTCCTTGAGCGAAAAATACCAGTGCCCGGAACGCGCCAGCGTCAGGTTGGAGATTTCGCCCGCGACCCAGACCAGCGGAAAGCGGTGTTCCAGCAGATCGCGCACGCTGCGCGCCAGCGCCGAGACGCTCAACACCTCGGCCGCGGGCGTTGCGGTACGCGCGAAAGAAGAAAAGTCGTTCATCCGCCGATTCTACGGAATCGCGCCGGACGGCATGCGGAAAACGCTTGTCGCAAAAGGATTTGCGGGGCTTGACAAGCGAATGTATCCACAAAGCGGCACGCCTTTTGCGCAACGTCGCGCTTCATTGCGGGTTCCCCACGGCGCGCGTTGTAAGTTAATGAAAAATAAGACAATTTACAATGGTCACAAAATGATCGCAGCAAGAAAACTCTTTGCCTGCAATCCACTTAGCGCGTTTGTTCCAAAAGCTATACACAAGCTTATCCACAGAATCTGTGGATAAGGAGCGGCTGCCGGAATTGTCAAGACCGCAGCTTCGCAATGCGATGTGCAGGACGTTCACCGCACCGGCTGCGCGCCGCGTTCGGATGCGCCTTTGTCGCTTGATTGATCGATGGGCCGCCGCTACATTCAGCGACCTTTGCAATGCAACAGCGAGAGGAGTGAGTGCGTGTTTGAAATTATCCGCGCAGCCGGATGGCCGATCTGGTTCCTGCTTATTGCCTCCGTCATCGCGGTCGCACTCATCATCGAGCGCCTGATCGCCCTGCGTGCGGAGAAGATCATTCCGCACAATCTGCTCGACAAGGTCCTGGAGGCCTATCGCAGGCAGGGCGTCACCCAGCAGCTCATCGACGCCGTGTACAACGATTCGCCGCTGGGCCGCGTGCTCGCCGCCGGCCTGCGCAACCACGATGCGCCGCGACCGGTGATGAAGGAGGCCATCGAGGAGGAAGGGCGCGCCGTCACCCACGAACTGGAGCGCTTTCTCACCACGCTCGGCACCATCGCCTCCATCAGCCCGCTCATGGGCCTGTTCGGCACCATCGTCGGGATGATCGAAATCTTCGGGGCGCACAATCCCACCGGGACGAATCCGCAGCAGATCGCGCACGGGATCTCCATCGCGCTCTACAACGCCGGTTTCGGCATCCTCATCGCCATCCCGGCCACGATTTTCTTCCGCCACTTCCGCGGCAAGGTCGAGGACTTCGTCGTGACCATGGAACAGCAGGCGGCACGTCTGGTCGACATCCTGCAGGGCACGCGCAAGGACTAGCATGAAGTTCCGCAGCCGCTGGAAGGAAGATCCGGAGATCAACCTGATCCCGTTGATCGACGTGCTGTTGGTCATCCTGATCTTCCTCATGGTGACCACCACCTACGCGAAGTATTCGGAGCTGCAGATCAATCTGCCGACCGCGAACGCGGAAAAGCAGCCCGAACGCGCCAACGAGATCAACATCACCGTGGACGCGGCCGGCAACTACACCGTCGACCGCGTGCCCGTGCCTTTCGAGGGCGTGCCGGCGCTTGCGGAAGCGATGCGGCGCGCGGCCGGGGATCTCAAGGACCCGGTGGTGATCATCAACGCCGACGCCAAGGCGACCCATCAGTCGGTGGTGCACGTCATGGAGGCGGCGCGCATGGCGGGCTACATCCATGTCACGTTCGCCACGCAGACGCCCGCCGACTGAGCCGCGCGCATGAGGCGGCACGCCGAGTCCCTCGCGCAGCGCGTCTGGTACCGGCCTTCCCCGCTCTCGACCGCGCTGCTGCCCCTGTCGCTCGTGTTCGGCCTCGTTGCCGGGGCGAGGCGCTGCGCTTACCGCCGCGGCTGGCGCAAGGCCGAGCGGCTCCCCGTTCCCGTCATCGTGGTCGGCAACCTGGTGGCCGGCGGCGCAGGCAAGACGCCGCTGGTGCTCTGGCTGGTGGAGCAATTGCGCGTCCGCGGCTGGCGGCCCGGCATCCTCTCGCGCGGCTACCAGGGGAAGAACGAGCGTCCGACGGCCGTGCAGCCGGGCGCCGATCCCTCGCGCGTGGGGGACGAGCCCGCGTTGCTGGCCGAACGTGCCGGCGTGCCGGTGTGGATCGGGCGCCGGCGCGCGCAGGCGGGCAGGGCGCTGCTCGCAGCCCATCCCGAGTGCAATGTCCTCGTCTGCGACGACGGCCTGCAGCACTATGCGTTGGCGCGGGACTTCGAGATCGCGGTCGAGGACGAACGCGGCCACGGCAATGGGCGGCTGCTGCCGGCGGGGCCCTTGCGCGAACCGGCAACGCGCAGGGTGGACGCCACGGTCGTGAACGGCGGCGGGCGTGCGGGCGCCTACGCGATGCGGCTCGAACCGGCGGGGTTCTACGCCGTGCACGACGGCCGCCCGGTATCTGTCGAAGAACTGCGCGGCAAGCGCCTGCACGCCGTGGCCGGCATCGGTCATCCGGCACGTTTCTTCCGCCAGCTCGAGGCACTGGGCCTGCAGTGCGTGCCCCATGCCTTTCCGGACCATCATCGCTACCGCGCCGCCGATCTGCAATTCGCCGATTGCGATGCGGTGCTGATGACGGAGAAGGATGCAGTAAAATGCCGCGGATTCGGTCGCACCGATCTCGTCGCCCTGCGCGTCGAAGCGGTGGTCGATCCCGCACTTGCCGACCTCATCGAGACACGACTGCATGGATCCGCGCCTGCTTGAAATCCTCGTCTGCCCCTTGTGCAAGGGCCCGCTGGTGTACCGCAAGGCCGAGGGCGAATTCATCTGCAAGGCCGACCGTCTCGCCTATCCCGTCCGCGACGGCATTCCGGTGATGCTCGAGGACGAGGCGCGCAAGCTCGATCCCACCGAAGAAATCGAATAGCGGGCGCATGGGCGTAGCCTTCACGGTCGTGATCCCGGCGCGCCATGCCTCGACGCGCCTGCCGGCGAAGGCGCTCGCCGACATCGCCGGCAAGCCCATGGTCGTGCGCGTGGCCGAACAGGCGCGGCAGAGCGGGGCGAGCGCCGTGATCGTCGCCACCGATCACGAGGACATCGCCGCGGCGGTGCGCTCGCACGGCTTCGAAGCGCGCCTGACGCGTGCCGACCACGCATCGGGCACGGACCGCATCGCCGAAGTGGCCGAGACGCTCGCGCTGCCTGACGAGGCGATCGTGGTCAATGTACAGGGCGACGAGCCGCTGATACCGCCGGCGCTGATCGCACAACTCGCCGGAGCGCTTGCCGCACATCCCGACGCGGCGATGGCCAGTGCCTGCCATGCGATCGAGGATGAGACGGATTTCTTCAATCCCAACGTGGTCAAGGTGGTGTGCGACCGCGAGGGTTATGCGCTGTATTTCAGCCGCGCGCCCATTCCGTGGGCGCGCGACGCGTTCGCGGGCGGTGCGCGCGCCTTGCCGGCGGAACTGCCCGCTTACCGGCACATCGGCATCTACGCCTACCGGGCCGGTTTCCTGCGGGCGTACACGCGGCTAGCGCCCGCGCCGCTGGAGCGTTTCGAATCGCTCGAGCAATTGCGGGCACTGTGGCACGGCCACCGGATCGCCATGGTGGTGACCGACGAAGCACCACCTTCCGGCGTCGATACGCCGGAAGATCTCGCGCGCGTGCGCGCGCTCTACGCGCCGGCGCTTTGAGCCGGAGCATCGGTTTCAAAACAAGGAAGGGCAGATCATGCGCTTGATTCTTCTCGGCCCGCCCGGCGCGGGTAAAGGCACCCAGGCAGCGTTCATCAAGGAGCGCTTCAACATCCCGCAGATCTCCACCGGCGACATGCTGCGCGCGGCGGTGAAGGCGGGTACGCCCCTGGGGCTCGCGGCGAAGAAAGTGATGGACGCGGGACAGCTCGTGTCCGACGACATCATCATCGGCCTGGTGCAGGAGCGGCTCAAGGAACCGGATTGCCGGAACGGCTATCTGTTCGACGGTTTTCCGCGCACCATCCCGCAAGCCGAGGCGCTCAAGGAGGCCGGCGTGCCGATCGATTTCGTGCTGGAGATCGACGTCGACGACGAGACCATCATCGAGCGCATGGTGGGCAGGCGCGTACATCCGGCTTCCGGCCGCGTGTATCACGTGAAATTCAATCCGCCCAAGGTCCCGGGCAAGGACGATGTCACCGGCGAGGACCTGGTGCAGCGCGACGACGACAAGGAAGAGACGGTGCGCAAGCGTCTCGAGGTCTATCGCCAGCAGACTCGTCCGCTGGTGGACTACTACTCGCAGTGGGCGGCCACGGGCGATCCCAAAGCACCGAAGTACCGCCGCATCGACGGCGTGGGCAGCGTTGATGCGATCCGCGAAGCGGTGCTGGCGGCGTTGCGCTGAAGCGGGCTCAACATAGCGGGGAGCTGTCTGTCATGGCGAAGCCGAAGAACATCCTGTATGCGCAGTCGGGCGGCGTGACCGCCGTCATCAACGCCACTGCCTGCGGCGTCATCGAAACCGCGCGCGCCGCGAAAGGCAAGGTCGGCAAGGTCTATGCGGCGCGCAACGGCATCGTCGGCGCGCTCAACGAGGACCTCATCGACACCAGCAGGGAATCGGCGCGCGCCATCGCCGCGCTCAAACACACGCCCGGCGGCGCCTTCGGCTCGGCCCGCTTCAAGCTCAAGCCCATCGAGGAAGACCGCACTCAGTACGAACGCCTGATCGAGGTCTTCCGCGCGCACGACATCGGCTACTTCCTCTACAACGGCGGCAACGATTCCATGGACACGGCATGGAAGCTGTCGCGCATCGGCGAAGAGCTCGGCTATCCCGTGGTCTGCATCGGCGTGCCGAAGACCGTCGACAACGATCTGGTGCTGACCGACAACTGCCCCGGCTTCGGCTCGGTGGCGAAGTACGTCGCGACCTCGATCCGCGAGGCGGGCTTCGACGTCGCCTCGATGCATTCCACCTCCACGCAGGTCTTCGTGCTGGAAGTGATGGGGCGTCACGCGGGCTGGATCACCGCGGCGGCGGGCCTCGCTGCGGAGTCCGAGAACGACGCGCCGCAAATCCTGCTGTTCCCGGAAATCACTTTCGATCAGGAGAAGTTTCTCGCGCGCGTCGAGCGGACGGTGAAGCGACTCGGCTGGTGCGCCGTCGTGGTCTCGGAAGGCGTGCGCGATGCCGAAGGCAAGTTCCTCGCCGAAGGCGGCACGCGCGATGCCTTCGGCCACGTGCAGCTCGGCGGCGTGGGGCCGTACATCGCGCAGATGGTCACCGACAAGCTGGGTTACAAGAACCACTGGGCGGTGGCCGATTATCTGCAGCGCTCGGCGCGTCACATCGCCTCCAAGGTCGATGTGGAACAGGCCTACGCGCTCGGCGCCGCGGCGGTGAAGCTCGCCATCGCGGGCGAGAACGCCGTCATGCCGACCATCGTGCGGGTGTCGGACCAGCCCTATCGCTGGAAGATCGGCGTCGCGCCGCTGAAGGACGTCGCCAACAAGGAGAAGAAGCTGCCGCGCAGCTTCATCACCCGCGACGGCTTCCACATCACCGAGGCCTGCAGACGCTATCTCTCCCCTCTCATTCGCGGCGAAGTCCCGCCGCCTTTCCGCAACGGCCTGCCGGATTACGTCCGGCTGAAGAACGTCCCCGTCCCGCGCCGTCTCGTCTGAAGCCGCCCGCCCGGACCGCGGCGCGTTTCATGCTTAACCGGTAGCGGGCGGCGGATTCTGTAAAGGACATCCGCCGCCCGCGGGGATCGCGTCCCGGCGTGGTACCCGGGACGCGGTCCGCACGATGCCTGCCGGCCGTGTCGGCAGCCGGCGGCATGCGGCAGCTTCCACCATGGGGAGGTCCGAATGAGTGCGGGTTTGTTGTTCGCCTTGGTCTGCGCCGTTCTGGCGCTCGCGTACGGCATCGGCTCCATCCGCTGGGTGCTCAGGCAGCCTGCCGGCAACGCGCGGATGCAGGAAATCGCCGGCGCGGTGCAGCAGGGCGCCTCGGCCTATCTCAACCGCCAGTACACGGCCATCGGCATCGTCGGCGCGGTGCTGTTCGTGCTCATCGGCTTCACGCTCGGCTGGCTGACGGCGGCCGGCTTCGCCGTCGGCGCGGCGCTCTCGGGCGCGGCGGGCTACATCGGCATGAACGTCTCGGTGCGCGCCAACGTGCGTACGGCCGAGGCGGCGCGCAGCGGTCTCAATGAGGCGCTCGCCGTGGCGTTCCGCGGCGGTGCGATCACCGGTCTGCTGGTCGTGGGCTTGGGGCTGCTCGGCGTGGCGGGCTTCTATGCCGTCGTCGCCGCGCTGGCAGGACCCGATGCCGCGCAGGCCGAACTCATCAAACCGCTGGTCGGCCTCGGGTTCGGCGGTTCGCTCATTTCCATCTTCGCGCGGCTGGGCGGCGGCATTTTCACCAAGGGCGCCGACGTGGGGGCGGACCTGGTCGGCAAGGTGGAGGCGGGCATTCCCGAGGACGATCCGCGCAACCCGGCGGTGATCGCGGACAACGTGGGCGACAACGTCGGCGACTGCGCCGGCATGGCGGCCGACCTGTTCGAGACCTACGCGGTGACGCTCATCGCCACCATGCTGCTCGGCGCGTTGATGCTGCCGGGGGTGGCGCCCGTGATCTATCCGCTCGCGCTCGGCGGCTTCTCGATCCTCGCTTCGATCATCGGCTGCTTTTTCGTCAAAGCGACCGGCGGCCGCATCATGAGCGCGCTCTATCGCGGCTTGATCGTGGCAGGCGCGCTGTCCTGCGCCGCCTTCTATCTCATCACCGAGTGGCTGATGGGCGGCGTGCTGACCCAGGTGAGCTTCGACATCGGCGGAACGCAGACGCAGATCGGCGTCTGGCGCCTGTGGGGCGCGTCCGTGATCGGGCTCGCGCTCACCGCGGCCATGGTGTACATCACCGAGTACTACACCGCGACCGAATGCGCACCCGTGCGGCACATCGCCGCGGCCTCGCAGACGGGGCATGCGACCAACATCATCGCCGGGCTGGGCGTGTCGATGCGCGCCACCGCCTGGCCGGTGCTCGCGGTGTGCGCCGCGATCCTGCTCTCTTACTGGCTCGCGGGGCTCTACGGCATCGCGATCGCGGCGACCTCGATGCTCTCCATGGCCGGCATCATCGTCGCGCTCGATGCCTACGGCCCCATCACCGACAACGCCGGCGGCATCGCGGAAATGGCCGATCTGCCGGACGCGGTGCGCGCCATCACCGATCCCCTCGACGCGGTGGGCAACACCACCAAGGCGGTGACCAAGGGCTATGCCATCGGTTCGGCGGGTCTTGCCGCGCTGGTGCTGTTCGCCGATTACACCCATGCGCTCGGCAGCGGCGGCCGGCATCTCAGTTTCGATCTCTCCCATCATCTCGTGATCATCGGTTTGTTCATCGGCGGCCTGGTGCCCTACCTGTTCGGGGCCATGGCGATGGAAGCGGTGGGACGCGCGGCGGGCGCCGTGGTGGTGGAAGTGCGGCGCCAGTTCAGGGAGATTCCGGGCCTCATGGCCGGTACCGCGAAGCCGGATTATTCGCGCACCGTCGACATGCTCATGCGCGCGGCGATCAGGGAGATGATCCTGCCTTCGCTGTTGCCCGTGCTGGTGCCGCTCGCAGTCGGGCTGGCGCTCGGTCCGCAGGCTTTGGGCGGCGTACTGGTGGGCTCGATCGTGACCGGCCTGTTCGTGGCGATTTCGATGACGACGGGCGGCGGCGCCTGGGACAACGCCAAGAAATACATCGAGGACGGCAACTTCGGCGGCAAGGGTTCCGAGGCGCACAAAGCCGCGGTCACCGGCGACACCGTGGGCGATCCCTACAAGGACACGGCCGGTCCCGCGGTGAACCCGCTCATCAAGATCATCAACATCGTGGCGCTGCTCATCGTGCCGCTGATGGTCTGAACCGCGAGCGGGCAGCTAATCGGCGAAAGGCGAAGCGTTCGGCGACGCCGGCAGCGGGCGCTTCATGCTCGCGCCGTCGTAGGGCGCGGGGTCGCCGCCGCCCGATTCCTCGCCGAGCGAGCGCGCGATGAACTTCCATTCCTGGTACGACTTGGCGCCGGCGAAGTTGAAACGGCGCGGGAAATTGGCCTGCTTGATGGGCGCGTCTTCCGACTTGCTGTACACGCCGACGATGCCGTTGCCGGGACCGCGTACCAGGCCCCAGTCCATGGTCCCCGTCATGGGATCGGGATAGAGCTTGCGGATGTGGCGCCTCACGACCGGCAGCCGCGGATCCTTCACCAGATCCTCCAACTTCTCGGGAAAGGTGCGCGCGCCGGGGGAATGGCGGCGGTAACTGTCGATCGCCTCCGCATAGGCGGCGCCGACGAAAAGCAGTTCCAGTTCCCGCTCGCGCTGCAGCGCCGTGCTGGTGAGCTCGGCGGCAGCGCTCAATGCCAAGCCGAGCAGCGCCACGAGGATGAGCAGCCCGATGTAGGTGTAACCCGCGTTGCGTTTCGTCGCGCGCATCTCACAGCTCGGCGTAAGGTGTGCCGTCCGAAGCGTTGCCTGGCGCGCCGCTCTTCACGTCGTAGACCTCGCCCTTCACGTTGGCATCGGGCGGCACTTCGACTACGGTCCAGGTGTCGTTGCGCTCGGTGATCGGATCCACGGGCATGCCGCGCAGATAGCGCTTCTCCACCAGCTCCTCCAGGGAATCAGGATATTTGGCGTGATCGGCGTAGTACTTGTCGAGCGCATCGCGCATGACCGCGAGCGACTGCTTGAGCGCGACTTCCTTGGATTTGTCCACGCTGCCGAAATAGCGCGGCAGCGCGATGGTGAGCAGCGTGGCGATGATCGCCATCACGATCAGCAGCTCGACGAGCGTGAAGCCGCGTCGCATGCGGGCGAAAGTTTCCGTCACCATTGCCGGTAGGGGATGCCGTTGATGCCCACGTCGTCGGACAGCGAATAGACGTCGTACACGTCCTCGCCTTCCTCGGGCTGGTCGGGCGGCGACTTGTAGCTGCGTTTGCCCCACGTTTCCTCCGCAGGCAGATCGAAGTCGTCGTTGAAGGGATCGCGCGGGATACGCCGCAGGAAATAGATCTTGCGATCTTCCTGCGCGCTGCGCGCGTCCTTCACGCCTTCCACCAGCACATTCAGCGAAGGCGGATAACCGGATTCGTCCGCCTTCTTCTGGATGCGTCCTTCGTCGGCCGCCTTCTTGTATTCGTCGAGCGCGGTGCGGATCTGGCGGAGCGCGCTGCGCAACTCCTGCTCCTTGGCGCGTTTCACCGCAAGCTCAGCGAACGGCACGGCGATCGACACCAGGATGCCGATGATCGCCACCGTCACCATCAGCTCGATCAGCGTGAACCCGTGAGCGTTGCGGTAGAGCGGAAGGACGCGTGTCACGGATTCCTCCTATCGGGGTGCTTCCTCGTCCGGCGGAGGCTCCTGCGTTCCGGACGTCGCTGGCGGGGCGGATGGCGCGGGCGGCGGCTCCGGCGCCTGCGTTCCGGGCTGGGCGGCGGTGATATTGAGGACGTGCGCGCCGGGTGTATCGACGGAAAGCGGCTGCCCTTTCTCGTTCTCCGCGCCCACCACTTCGATACCGATCCGTGTCGTGGTGGGTTCCTTGGCGACGACCCGGAACTGGGGCTGCACGACGTTCATGGGACTGCCTACCACCGAAGGCCCGGTCATGCGCAGTTGCGCCACACCCGGGCTGTCGCTGCTCGCGCCCGAGACGAGTTGCAGCACGCCCGGATCGAAAGTCAGCCGGATCGAAGCCTGGCTGCCCTCGTTGCGCGCGGGCAGACCCAGGCTCAACGCAAAGCCGCTGCCTGCGGGGACTTCTTCCGGACCGGTGACGACCAGCGACAAGCTTCCTCCGACGCCTTCTTCCGCGCCCGGTTGCGTCTGGGTCGTGGCGGGGCGCGCCGCGGTGACGGTGCCGCCACCTTGAGACTCCACGCTCAGGGCGCGCAGCGGCGTGGCGGCGATGCGCAGCGGCATGGCTCCCGGTGCCGACTCGGTGCCGGAGGGTACGTGCGTCAGCAGATGGTCCGGCCGCATGAGGTTGCGCACCACGCGCGGGGTGATGAGCAGCACGATTTCGGTCTTCACGCGCTGATCGTTGTCGCTGCGGAACAGACGGCCGAGCAGCGGAAATTCGCTGAGATAGGGCACCTTGTTTGCGGACCGTCGATCCTCGTCGTTGATGAGGCCGGCCAGCACCTGCGTTTCGCCGTCGTGCAACCGCAACGTGGTCGCCGCGTTGCGGGTGCCGAGCCGGTAGGACACCGTGCCCGAGACGTTGAGCTGTTCCAGGATGTTGCTGACTTCGAGCTGCAGCTTGATCGCGACCTGGTCGTCGAGATAGACGTTCGGCTCGACGTCGAGCTTGAGGCCCACTTCGAGATAGTTCACCGACGAGGACACGCCCACGTTCGCGGTCGAGGTCGTGGTGATGACCGGCACTTTCTCGCCGATGTGGATGCGCGCCTTCTCGCGGTTCTTGACGCGTATGCGCGGATTGGCGAGCGTGTTCACGGCGCCGTCGGTCTGGCGCAGGTTGAATATGATGGCCGGGTTGACGGTGAAGAAATCCCAGTCGCCGGGACGCAACTCGGTGAACTCGGACAGGCTCGAAGTACCGCTGCCCGTCGTCGTGCCCGTGCCGAAGGCGCCCAGGCTGATCTGATCCGGATAGCGGATGCCGAAGTCGCGCAGGCTGCTGGAGGCGACTTCCAGCACTTCCAGTTCCAGCACGACTTCGGGCTCGCCCAGATCCTGAGCGGCGACCAGCTGTTCGGCCAGCCGCACCGCGTCGGGCGTGTCTTTCATGACGACCAGATTGAGCTTGTCGTCGATATAGAGATCGCGTGTCTTCACCAGCGCGCGGATCATCGCCGCGGTCTGCTTCGCCTCGGCGTTGGTGAGGTAGAAACTGCGCACCACCGTTTCCTGGTAGTCCTTCTGCTTGGCCGGCGTGTTGGGGAAGACCAGCACCGTATTGTCGTTGAGGATCTTGCGGTCGAGCTGGTTGGTCACCAGCAGCAGCCGGACGATGTCGTCGAGCGGGGTGTCGCGCACGAAGATCGTGGCGCGCAGGTCCGGGCGCACGTCGCGGTCGAAGACGAAGTTGATGCCCGAAGTGCGCGAGATCACTTCGAAGACCGAACGCAGCGGCGCGTTGCGGAATTCGAGGGTGATGGGTTTGCGCAGCGCTTCCCCCAATCGCGGCGGTTCCAGCGCCGCGCTGCTGCGGCGATCGGCGATTTCGCGCAGCAGCATGCGCGCGCGGCGCATCTCGGGCGCCTCCTTGAGCACCGAGAGCGCGAGCGCTTCGGCATCGGCGATGTCGCCGCGGCGATAGGCCGCTTCCGCCTCCTCCATGCGTGCGGCGTGACGGTGCGCCTGCGCGACGGCGTTCAGTCCGTTTTGCGCCAGCGTAGAGTCGGGTGCGATCTGCAATGCGCGCGCGTAGGCCGCTTCCGCTGCGTCCAGATCGCCGGCGGTGCGGCGCGCATCGCCTTCGCGGATCAGCGCCCGCACGATCCGGTCGCGCTGGGTGAGCCAGGTGGAATAGGCTTCGGGATGGCGGTAGCGCTCTTTCGCGGCTTCTTCCAGCACGGCCAGCCCTTCCTCGATCCGCCCCTGTGCGATCAACTCCTTGCCGCGCTCCACGGGCGAGGTGGCACAGCCGTGCAGGGCGAGGGCAAGAACGAGAATGAGTACATGGCGCATGGTGTTATTCGTCGTTGGGATGCGGTGCGCGTTGGACGCGGGAGGGGTGCGGGGCGAGATCCACGTTGGTTCGCTCCAGCAGGTCTTCGTCGTCGCCGCCGGGGAGGGCGGCGCGGGCCAGGCGCGGACCGCCCGAGCGCGGCGCATTGTCGTCGAATGCGAGCGTCTGCCGCTGCCTGAGCGGCAGATAGGTGAGCACGATGCCGTGCTCGCCGATTTCCTCGACCCGATAGGTGCCTTCCAGCGTCTCGCCGACGCGCGCGATGTAGTTGCGCTCCTCGTCGGTGAGAAAGACGGTGACCGTCTTGCCTTCGACCATTTTCCCCATGTAGGTGAAAGGCAGCGGCGGCGCCTGCGGCGGAGGCGGCGGCAGGCGGGGAGCGTTGCGTGCCGCTTCCTGCGCCGCCATCTGCTTCCACGATCGCGGCGAGAAGGGATCGCCGTCCGCCTCCGCGTGCTTGCGCACGGGCAGTCCGCCGATGTCGAAGGCTTGGACGCTTTGTTCGTCCCGGGGCGCATCGGCGGCGGGCGCGGGCGCCTCGGCGCGCGCTGTCGCAACGACGGCGGCATCGTCCGCATCGTGCTCCACCCAGGCGGTCGCGCCGAGGATCAGCGCGAGCGCGACGGCGTAGAGCGTCCAGCGTTGGGGGGCGGAGAGCGTCATGGCCCGGTATCCATGTAGAGCGTCAGCCGCAACCGCGCTTCGAGCTCGGGACTGCCGATGTCTTCGCGCCGCAGCGAAACGTCCTCCAGCGCGGCCGCCGGCACTTCCTGGAGCACCGCGGCGATGAAGCGGCGCACCTGGTCGTAGGAGCCTTGCGCGGGCAGCGAAATCCGGTAGCGGGCGAGCCGCATGTCCTTCGTTCGCTGCAGTTCGTATTCGCCGGAAGCCAGCGTAACGCCCGTTTCCTTCGCCGCGCCGTAAATCTTGCCGAGCCACAGCGGCGTGCTGTCCTTCTGCGGGAAATAGCTGTAGAAGCTGCTCAGTTGCAGATCGCGGCGCTCCGCCGGCGTGAGGCGCCCGGTGAGGCGCGCACGCGCATCCGCCACTTCCGCCCTCAGGGCCAGCACCTCGGCGCGAAGCGGCACGCCGGCCACGAGATAGAACGCCGCCGCGCCGGCAAGCAGCGCCACGCCGGCGATGCCGGCGCGTCCGATTGCGGTCAACGGTCGGAACAGTTCGAGCTTCATTGCTGCTGGATCCAGTTGGCCGTGAGCGTGAAGCGGATGCCGCCCTCCCGCTGTTCCTCGTGCGAGTTGAGCAGGACGTCGGCGAAGCGTTCGGTGTTCTGCAGGCGCACGATGTAGTCGAGCAGGTCCGAGTAGTTGCGCGCCTCGCCGCGCAGTCGCACGGTGCTGCCGGATGCGCCCGGCTGTACGCCGAGCAGCGCCACGTGCGGCGTGGCGGCGCGCTCGAGTTCGAGGAACAAGGCATCCCAGGGGCGGGCGAGCTCGTTCAGCACCAGACGCGCGTAATCCAGCTCCTTGGCGACCAGCGTCGGGTCGCCCATGGGCCGGGCAAGCTGCGGGAGTTCGCGCCGCATCAGCTTGCGCACCTCGGCCCGTTGCGACTGCAACCGTTCGCGCTCGCTGCTGGCGGAGACGTAATCCGCGGTGGCGGCCGTGGCGGCGAGCAATCCCGCGGCGAGCAGTACAGGTCCGATCCATGCGGGGGTGCGGGTCTCGCGCACGAAACTGAGATCGAGACGGCGCATCATTGCAGCGTTCCGTTCGCGGCTGCCGTGCCCAGCGGGTGCCACTCGAACTGCCAACCCGAAGCTTGCGCGGCAGCGTTCAAGGGAGTGTCGGCGACCAGGAACACGCGGCCGGCAGGCACGCCGTTGGCGAGCCGGGCACGTTCGAGCAGCGGCGGCAGCGCCGTCTCCAGTTCGCCGCGCTGCCGTTCGCTCATCACGAAACGCCACTGGCCGTGCTCCGCATAAGCCAGCGTGATGCGGCCCGGTTCGGCGATGCAGAGCCACGTCGGCGATTTGCCGAAGGCTTTGCGCAATCGATTGAAAGCCGCGGCCAGCAACGGCTCGACGGTGTCGACATCGAGCTCAGCGCGTGCCAGGGCGTCGACGATCGACTGCAGCAGTTCCTGATCGGTGCCGGCGGCGACGGCATTCGGCGCGCCGCGTGCCTCGTCGACGGCCACCTGCCAGCGTTGCGCGCGCTCGCCGTAGACCGCCTGGAGCTGATGACGCGCGGCGAGCAAACGTTCCTCGCGGCCGCGCAGCTTCGCCAGTCCCGGCACCAGGGCATAGCGGACGAAGTGGTTCGACAGCCGGACCTGCACCGTACTCGCGCGCCAGGCGAGGCGTTCGAGGCCCGCGTTCAAATTGCGCAGCGCGAACGCCGCGCCGCCGTCTTCGCCGTCCTCGCATTCGAGCACCAGATGCTCGGCAGGCTGTCCGTTGCGCCGACACAGGAACTCCACGCGATAGGGCGCGAGCAGGATTTCGCGTCTTTCGCGGCGCGCCAGCCGGGCGACCGGTTCAAGCCACGAAGGTGACACGGTTGATTTCCTCCAGGCTGGTCTGTCCCGAGACGGCGAGCTCCACCGCCGCTTCGCGCAGGAAGCGGGTGCCGTTGCGGCGCGCCATTTCCTTGAGCGCGCGGATGGGCGCCCGTTCGACGATCATCTCCCGCAGTTCGTCGTTGAGCACCATCACTTCGGCGATGGCGGTACGGCCCTTGTAGCCCGTGCCCCGGCAGTTGCCGCAGCCGCGTCCGGCGCGGAAGCGCGCCCGCGCGAGCAGTTCGCCATCGATGCGCGAGGCGGCCAACTCCTCCGCGCTGGGGATGACCTCGACGCTGCAGTGGTTGCAGTTGAGCCGGACGAGCCGCTGCGCGACCACGCCGTTCAGGGCCGCCGCGAAGCTGTAGATGTCCACGCCCATATGGGTGAACCGCCCGAGCACGTCGAACACGTTGTTGGCGTGCACGGTGGTGAAGACCAGATGGCCGGTGAGGGCGGCCTGGATGGCGATCTGCGCTGTCTCGGGATCGCGGATCTCGCCCACCATGACGCGGTCGGGGTCGTGGCGCAGGATCGAACGCAGGCCGCGCGCGAAAGTGAGGCCCTTCTTCTCGTTCACCGGGATCTGCAGCACGCCCGGCAACTGGTATTCGACCGGATCCTCGATGGTGATGATCTTGTCGCGGCCCTGGTTGATTTCCGAGATCGTCGCGTAGAGCGTGGTGGTCTTGCCGCTGCCCGTCGGTCCGGTGATGAGCAGCATGCCGTAGGGTTCGGAGGCGAGTTTGCGCACGATCGCGCGCGCCTCCGGGTCGAAGCCGATGCTGTCGAGCGTCAGGCCGCGAACCTCGTCCGCCAGTTGCTGCTTGTCGAGGATGCGCAGCACCGCGTCCTCGCCGAAGATCGAGGGCATGACCGAGACGCGGAAATCGATTTCCCGGCCGCGCACGCTGACCTTGAAACGGCCGTCCTGCGGCACACGGCGCTCCGAAATGTCGAGCTCGGCCATGACCTTGATCCGCGAAATGACCTGCTCCGCGAGCTCCAGCCCCGGCAGGCTGCCGATGTACACCAGCACGCCGTCGATGCGGTATTTGATGGCGAGGCCGGTCGGGCCGGTTTCCAGATGGATGTCGGAGGCCTGGGTCTTCAGCGCGTCGTACAGGGTCGAGCGCACCAGGCGCACGACCTGGCTGGTGTCTTCAGTGATGCTGAGGAAGGACAGATTTTCGATGCCCGAGGCATCCGCGGCGACGCTCATTGCCGCGGGCAGGATGGTCTCCACCGCGGACAGCGACTCTTCCTGACGCGCAAGATAGGCGGCGACGTCGGCGTGATGGGCGAGCACCCAGTCGAACTCCTGTTCGATCCGCTCTTCCGCCCAGGCGATGTGCTCGACGGCGAAGGGATCGGCGATCACCAGCCGCAACCTGCCCGCGTCGTCGCGGAACAGCAGCATCTGCGCGCGCAGCGCTTCGGGAAAGGGCAGCAGATCGAAGGCCGGCGTCCAGCGGTGCAGGTCCTCCATGCCGGCGACGGGATAGTGCAGCGTCGCGCCGAGACGGGCGGTGAACACCTCCGGCGGCAGGCCGGAGAGCTCGTCCAGCGCGGCGGTGACCGTCGAACCGCGGCTGGCGGCGAGCTTGCGTGCTTCGGCGATTTCCTCGGCGCGGAAGGCGACGAGCACGTCTTCGGCCATGTTCATTGCAGGCTCCCCGCCAGTTCGAAGATCGGCAGATACATCAGCACCACGATCGCGCCGATCACCACGCCGATGAGCGCCATCAGCAGCGGCTCGAAGAGCTTGGTGAACCAGTCGATCCAGCGCGCGAGTTCCTCGTCGTGGAAGACGGCGATGCGTTCCATCATCTGCGCCATGTCGCCGCTCTTTTCGCCGACCCTAAGCATGCGCAATGCCACCGGCGTGGCCAGACCTTCGGCATCCATCGCGGCCGAGATGCTCGTGCCTTCACGGATGCGCTGGGTCGCCGCGCCGAGGGAAGCGCGCATCGCCGCAGGCAACAAACCTGCCACCATGGTGAGGGCGGGCACCAGCGGGGTACCGCCGCGCAGCAGCATGCCCAGCGTACGGTAGAAACGGGCGAGCTGATAGACGCGCATGCGGGCGCCGACGCTGGGGATGCGTTGTGCGAGCCGCGCCAGCAGCGCCGGGGCGCGCATGAAGAGGTAGATCGTGCCGGCGACGAGCGCCGTCGCGATGGCGAGCACCGCGCCGCCGTGGGCGTTCAGCAGATTGCCCCAGTCGATCAGCAGACGGGAGAGGAAGGGCAGCGACTGCCCGGAGTCGGCGTAGATGCCAGCGAAGCGCGGCACCACGTACCCCAGCAGGAACAGCGTCACCAGTCCGCCCACCGCGATCAATACCGCCGGATAGATGGAGGCGCTGACGATTTTCTTGCGCACCTGGTCGATGCGCTGGTGGTAATCGATATAGCGCGCCAGCGCCTCGGGCAGATCGCCGGTGCGCTCGGCGGCGCGTACCGTGGCGACGAAAAGTGTCGGAAAGCTTGACGGATGGGCTTCCAGGGCTTGCGAGAAGGAACGGCCTTCGAAGAGCGCCGCGCGTACGTCCATGAGCAGCTTGCGCGCTTCCGGCCGCTGCTCCTTCTCGATCATGGTTTCGATCACTTCGACGAGCGACAGCCCGGCGGACAGCAGCGCCAGCAGTTCCTGCGCGAAGAGCAGCAGCGGGAAGGATTTGCGCAGCGAAGGCAACGCCCAAGCGCGCTTGCTGCGCACCGACAGTACGGCCAGCCCCTGCGCCTGCGCCATGGCCAGCGCGGACGCTTCGTCGGCGGCCTGCACGGACAGGTTGACCAGTCCCTGCGCACCCTTCAGCCCACGGATCTCGAACTGCATAAACGTCCTTTCCCGGCCGTGCGTGCGGTGCGAGCGTCGGCGGCGGCGCACCGCCGGAGCGTCGTTATGCGAGCGGTCTCACGAGCCCCAGCTCGTTATGTCGGCAGCGTGATCCGTGCCACCGGGTTGTCCGTCCTTTCCGAATGAAAAGAGGTCGTACTCGCCGTACTGCCCGGGATAGCGGTACTGATAGGGCTTGCCCCAGGGGTCGAGCGGTACGGCTTTCTCGAGATAGGGGCCGTTCCACTTCGGCTCGTTCTCCGGTCGCTTCACCAATGCCTCGAGCCCTTGTTCCGTGGACGGGTAATGCCCGACATCCAGCCGGTAATGGTCGAGCGCCTTGCTGAGCGCATTGATCTGTGCCTGCGCGGTGCGCACTTCCGACTTGCCGAGTTGCGAGAAATAGCGGGGGGCGACATAGCCGGCGAGCAGGCCGATGATGACCATGACCACCAGCAGCTCGAGCAGCGTGAAGCCGCGCACGCGGATCCGTTGCTTCAACATTCCTCCACCTCCTTCAAGCAACACGCGCCTGAATGCTTTTACGGTAGCGCTGCGCCGTTGCTGCATTATGGGCGCGCGTACGCGACGGCAATCTTGGTGCCACGATTGTTTACAGCGGTGCAGACAACATCGCGGCCTCCGGTAACGACGAAATGCGCTTGTCGGCGAGACGGATGGTTCCTGACGCAAGTTCTCTTATGCGCTGATTCGGATGAAGAAGCATTGCCGGTCGGCATGAGCGCGATCCCGGACCGTCCGGAGGAAATCCGGCCTTCGGTGCAATGGGGAACTGTCGGTTTTTTTGTCAGTGCCGAAGCGGCGTGTCCCGAACGGTGCGTGCCGACCGGGCTCGTGCACGCGCTTCGTGCGCGGTGTCCATGGCGCTTTCGGCACGGTCTCCAGTACCAGACAAATTGCCCGTCACAATGCATTGCGATTCGTTTGCAGAAAGCGACATTCCCATGAAATGTGGATTTCGCGACCCGAGATGGTGCGGCTTGTGCAGAAAGCAGCCCGACTCGGTGACGTGCAGGGGGAAGGCGTCCAGCGGTCAACAAGCAATCATGCGGCGGGCATTGTGGGCCGAGCGCGATGTGCGTCGGGTCTATGCGTCGGACCGGTAGCAGACGCGGGTGTCTAGTGGGTGTCCATTCGAGGAGATAGGCATACGAGTCACGTGATTGCGCATGAAGCGCAACGCGGCAAGCGCGCGTCGCCGAGGTTCGCCGGAGCGTTGTGCGCATGTGCGTTGTCGCTGACCTTCGCGTTCGGTGCCGGAACGGCCTCGGCGCAGTCGCCGAACGCTTTCGGCAAACCGTCGGCGGATGTCCCGTTCCCGTCGGACAACATCGATTCCTTCAGGTTTACCCGTCCGATCGGGTGGAAGGATCAGACTCGATCCGAAGTGCTCGCGCGGCACGGCATCGCCGCGACGAGCCAGCCGGCATCGACCGCTGCTGCGCTGGAGATCCTGCAAAACGGCGGCAACGCCATCGATGCGGCGGTGGCGGCGGCTGCCGTGCAGGCGGTCACCGAGCCGAACAGCACCGGGCTGGGCGGTGACCTGTTTGCCATCGTCTGGTCCGAGCGGCACAAGAAGCTCTTCGGCCTGATGTCGAGCGGTTGGGCGCCGGCGGGATGGAGTCTGGAATACTTCGCCAGCAGAGGACTGACCTCGATCCCGCAAAACATCCACTCTGCGGTGGTGCCGGGAGGCGTATCGGGCTGGTTCGCGCTGCTCGACCGTTTCGGATCCAAACATCCCAAGGAAGTGTTCGAACCCGCCCGCCGTCTGGCGCACTGGGGTTGGCCGGTCCACGAGCGCATGGCCAACAGCTTCCCGAGCCGATGGCAGGATCCGGACTCCGCGGCGTTGTATCAGCCGGGCGGGGTCAACCCTCCGCTCTATAGCGTGTTCAAGAACCCCGGTCTGGCAAAAGCCTTCAAGCTCCTGCAGACCGAGGGGCGCGACGCGTTCTACAAGGGCAAGATCGCCGAGGCGATGGTGAGGAAGAACCAGGCGCTCGGCGGAGTCATGACCCTGGAGGACCTGGCGGAGTATCAGTCGGAATGGGTGGAACCGATTTCCACCACCTATCACGGCTACGAGATCCACCAGTTGCCGCCTCCCACCCAAGGTTGGGCCGCGCTGGAGATGCTCAACATTCTCGAAGTCTGCGTGCCGAAGCTCGGTTTCAATCTCGCCGAACTGGGGCACAAGGACCCGATGTTCTGGCATCTCATGATCGAAGCCAAGAAGCTCGCCTACTCGGATCTGCTGGCCTATAACGCCGATCCGAAGTTCGCCGACGTTCCCCTCGACCAGCTGCTGTCGAAGCAGTATGCCGAGGAGAAACTGTGCCCGCTGATCGATCCGAACCAGGCGCGCCCGGCCGACATCCTGGGCCACCTCGGAGCGGGAACGGTCTATCTGGCGACGGCGGACCGCTGGGGCAACATGGTATCGCTGGTCAACAGCGTCTTCTCGGGCTTCGGCTCCGGGGTCACGATACCGGAATACGGCTTCCAGTTCGCCAACCGCGGCCAGGGCTTCGTGCTGACTCCCGGGCATCCCAATGTGCCGGAGGGTCGCAAACGCCCGTTCATCACCATCATCGCGGGCTTCATCACCCAGAAGGGCAGACCGATCATGGCCTTCGGCAACATGGGCGGCGGCACACAGCCGCAGGCGCACGTGCAGCACGTCGTCAACATGATCGACCTGGGCATGAACGTGCAGGCGACGACCGATGTGGCGCGTTTCGACCACAGCCAGGGTGCTGACCGGACGGCGTTGGACGAGTATCTGTTCGACGCCGTCGGTCCTGCGTTGATGGCGAAAGGACACAATATCGTGCCCGCCAACGGCCATGCCGGCGGTTATCAGGGGATTTACTTCGAACGTAACTTCAACCTGAACCCGATCGGCAGCAACAACTTCCAGTCTCCCGTGCACGGCGTCTATCGCGCGGGGTCCGATCCGCGTAAAGACGGGCACGCGGCGGGCTGGTAGGAGTCCGGGATCGCGCGTTCCACCGTTCGCTCTGCGACGGTGAAGGCGCGTTCCGGTACGCCGGGCGAAGCGCGGCGGCGCTTCGCCCGGTCTTTTGTGGGCCCAACGGAGGAAAGAATATGCGCAGACATTTGAGCGTCTCGATTGCCACAAGCTTGATCTTCAGTGCGGCCGCGTGGGCCGGCGATACACCGGGGGCCGTGACCGTCAACGGCCAGACCATCACTCGGACACATATAGAGTTCGTGGCCATGTCCAAGGCCAAGGAAGGGCTCGCGAATACACCGGAACTACGCGAACAGGTGCGGGAATACCTGATCAACCGGGTGCTGCTGGAGCAGGAAGCGAAAAAGCAGGGGATCGACAAACTGCCCGAGCTGAAAACGGAGATCGAGCTGGCCACACAGGCTTTGCTCGTCGCCAAATTCATCGAGCGCTACAAGATCGAACATCCGATTTCGGAAGAAGAGCTGAGAAAAGAGTACGACAGGCAGCGGGCCGAGCTCGGCGACAAGGAGTATCTGCCTTCGCACATCCTCGTCGACGATCGCGAGGAGGCGTTGAAGATCATCGCGCAGCTGAACCAGGGTGCGGATTTTCGCGAGATCGCGCAGCAGAAGACCAAGGACGACGCGACGAGGAAGCACGGCGGCGGGCTGCAATGGTCTTCCAAGGCAGGCTTCATCGAACCCTTCGCCGAGGCGATCGTGAAGCTCAAGAAGGGCGAGCATACGCAGCAGCCGGTCAAGACGGAGCACGGCTGGCACGTCATCAAGCTCGACGACGAGCGCCCGTTGGTGCCGCCGAGCTTCGAGCAGGTGCGCGTAAAACTCACGGAAGTTATGCATCGCGACCGTATCGACAAGTACATCGAGACGCTGCGCAGCAAGGCGGAGATCAAGTCCGGCGAGTAAGCGGGCGCCTAGCAGCCGATCGCCTGATCGGCCTCACGCCTGACGGACGGCGTGTTCAGCGCTTCTCGCGCGGTGCATACGAGAAGCGCCAGCTTCCGTCGTGCTGTCGTTCCGCGAGGTAGTTTTTCTCCACGGTTTCCAGAGTATCCGGCGAACGGTAGATCACCTCGAAGGCGACAGCATCTTCCTTCGGCCGCTTCCAGTTCCGGATGCGGTCCACCGTGAGGCACACCGTGTAACGGTGCTCGTGGGTGTTCAGGTCCGCCATCGGCCCGGAGTCGTTGTAGGGCGTGCGTTCCGCCGGCGACACCGAAACGGCCTCCTTGCTAAAGTCCGCTTTGCAGGAGACCGTGGCCAGGAATTTCCTGATCTCCGGAGCTGCGGCGGCAAGCGTCGGTCTGACCTCTTCGGGCGCCTGATCAGGTGCCACCCATGTCTCGATCATCTTCTGCTGGAACGGCGTGATCTGCGCGAAGTAACGTGGATACCTGGATCCCTCTGCCGCCAGGGCGGTTCCGGCGAACGCCGCCGTGAGCGCCGCACACAGTAGCAATCCTCTCGCTCGCATATCGATTCCTCCAGGGCATTGCGCCGTTTCGGCTCATTCTCTGGCTCGCGCCAGACCCGTTGTGCCTGCTTTCCCGCCGTGCGTCGCGTAAATTCTCCAGAGGCGTGCGACCGCCGCGGTCGCGTCCTCGCCGTCGACGGCACCGAACGTCTTGACCGCCTGGTCGATGCGTCCGGCGCGCAGATACGCGATCCCCAGCCGCAGTTGCGCTTCGCGAGGCGCTTTGACGCGACCCGTACGAACGCCTTCCTCCATCAGACGCAGACCGTCGTCGAACCGGCCGCCGGCAAGGACGTCGAGGCCGAGGTCGAGCATCGCATCGCCATCCTTCGTTTCGCGCGCTTTGGCGATTGCGGCGTCGAGCATCTTGTCGCTTTCCGCCGCGCTTTGCGCAACCATGCTGCGCAAACGCGAATGGCGTTCCGCCTCGGCGCCTTGGCCAAGCAATCCCCGTTCGTAACCGCGCTCGACGATGGCGAGCGCTTCGTGCGGCGATCCGTCGCGCAGCGCCAGTTGAGCCGCCTCCATGTAGTCGGCGGCCCGGGTGTTCACGTTGACCGCAAGCTTGAGCCGGTAGAAATCGAGCAGGAGACGGTCGGAGAGATCGGTACGCGCCTGGGTCTGCCGCAGCATGCCGTCCCAGTGCTCGGGCGTCGGGTAGTAGGTGAGCAGCGCTTCCATTGCGCGCAGGCCGGCGCCGCGATCGTTTCGCTTCAAAGACGCATGGGCGAGAAGCTGCAGATGCGCTTCCTCGGGTGCGCGGCCCGCTTTGCGTGCCGCGGCGATTTCCTCTTCCGCGACGTTCGCGGCCTGAGCGTAGGCGCCGTCCTGGTAGTAGGCCTGCATGAGCAGCGTGCGCATGCGCCGGTCCGGTCCGCCGTTCGCCGCATAGCGTTGCGCCCACTCGGCGGCTTTGCCGTACTGCCGGGCGCGGTAATAGGCTCCGGCCAGCGCCTGTTCGATGGCGCGCCGTTCCCCGGCGCTCATTCTGTCGGAAGCGGCCGCGTCCTCGTAGGCTTTGGCCGCCGTGTCAGCGTCGCCGAGGGCGAGCGCAGCCTGGATGCGCACGCGCTGAATGATGTAGCGCTCGTACGGGTTCGGGTCGGGCACGCGCTCGGCGAGCTTGATTTTCGCCATTGCCTCGTGCGGCTTCTGCGCTTTCAACAGCGCCTGTGCGCTTTCCAGCGGTTTGCCGATTTCCGGGCGTGCGGTCTCGGCCTGCGCCGTTGCGCGGCCGGCCGGGATTCCGTGGAGTGCCAGTACGGCACAAAGGCCCCACACGAGTCGCCGTTTCGTCCACGTGCTGGCGAAGTCCATGCCGGTCTCAGTCCATATAGCCTTCGCTGCCGATCAGGCCGACCTTGGTCAATCCCAGACGCTGCGCGGAGGCCATGACTGCGGCCACGTGCTCATAGGTCACAAGCCGGTTGGGCCGCAGATGAAGCTCCGGCTGCGTCGGTCGGGCGGCCGCCTGCCGCAGCCTCGCCTCGAGCGCCGCGCGGTCCGGAACCAGCTCGTTGTTCCAGTACACCGTACCGTCGAAATCGACGTCGACGACCACGACTTCCGGCGGTACGTCGGTCTTAGGCGGCGTGCCGACAGGCATGTTGAGCTTCACGGCATGGGTCTGGATCGGAATGGTGACGATCAGCATGATCAGCAACACCAACATGACGTCGATCAGGGGGGTCGTATTGATTTCCACCATCACTCCGTCTTCGTCTGCCGCGCCCTGTGTCGCGTTCATCGCCATGTCACGCACCTCATAGGCCGCCGCGCGGCGGCGGCTCGGTGATGAATCCCACTCTCACGATGCCGGCACGCTGCAGCATCACGACGACCCGTCCAACGTGTTCGTAACGCGCGTTGAGATCGCCCCGGATGTGCACTTCCGGCTGCTGCGGCATGGCCGCGATCGCTTTCAGGCGTCCGAAAAGCTCGGCTTTGTCGTCCATCCGCAGTTCGTTCCAGTAGACCGTTCCGTCTTTCGTGACCGCGAGTACCACGTTTTCCGGTTTGGTCTGCGTCGGTACGTTGCGTTCCTTCGGCAGCTCCAGCGGGACGGTCCGCGTCACGATCGGAATGGTGATGAGGAAGATGATGAGCAGCACCAGCATCACGTCGACCAGCGGCGTGGTGTTGATGGCCGCGATCACTTCTTCTTCGCGTTCGCCTGGCATGTGAAGGGACATCGCTCAACGCTCCTTGGCACGCGGCGCGGCGGGCAAGGGCGTCACCACCCCCTCCGGGCTGGCCGATCCGCTCATCAGCGCGAGCTGCAGCTCGGTGGCGAAAGCGCGCATTTCCTCCATCGCGCGTTTGTTGCGGCGGACGAGCCAGTTGTAGGCGATGACCGCGGGGACCGCGACTGCCAGACCGATCGCGGTCATGATGAGCGCTTCGCCGACCGGACCGGCCACCTTGTCGATCGAGGCCTGTCCGGCGATGCCGATGGCTGTCAGCGCGTGATAGATGCCCCATACGGTCCCGAACAGCCCGACAAAGGGCGAAGTCGAACCGACGGTGGCAAGAAAGGACAACCCGTCCTGCAGGCGGCTTTGGACCTGCTCCAGGGCCCGTTGTATGGACAAGGCCAGGATGTCGGTGGAGTTGCTCTGAGGCGCGCGCACTCTGCTGTGATAGTCGACTGCATCGAGCGCCTGCATGCCGACGTAGCGGAACGGACTTTCCGCGTGCAGTTCGGTGACGCCCTGGCGAACCGAAACTGCCCGGCGCAGCACGCCGTTGGCGCCTCGCGCGTGCCTGGAGAAGCGGTGCAGGTCGTACAACTTCGTGAACAGGATGTACCAGCTTCCCATCGACATGATGAGCAGGACGAGCAAAGTGCCGCGCGTCACGTAATCGCCCGCCTCCCAGAGGGCTTTGAAGCCGTAGGGATTGTCGACCGTTTCGGTCGCCACCGACACTGCGGGTGGTACGGCCGGTTCCTGGGAGACGGAAGGCCGGATTTCCTGCGCCTGCGCGATCGTCACGAACGCGGCGCCGGCTTGTCCGGCGCTCGCCGCGTTCCAGTCTGCGAGGCAAAGCGCCCATATCGCCGCTGCGGCCGCGGTGCGGCCGAGCCGCCGCAGCCAGGCCTTGATGTCGCCGCTGTCCACTTCCATCACGCCTCCGCTCGGGTTATTTCAGTTTGAACGTCAGGGGAACATCCACCCAGGCCACCACCGGTTCGGTGCCGCGCTGCGCCGGGATGAAACGCCAGCGGCGTACCGCGTCGAGAGCCGCCTCGTCGAGCACCCGATAACCGCTGCTCGTCACAATGTTGATGGTTTCGGGCGTTCCGTCGGTGCGGATGAGCACCCGCAGAACGACCTTGCCTTCGTAACCCCGGCGGCGCGCCAGCGCCGGATAGGTCGGCGGCGGATTGTCGAGGTACGCTGCGTCGAAGCGCGGCGGGGTGATCGGCTCCGGGGGCGGTGGCGCCGCCGCCTCTGGCGGTTTTTCGTTCGTCACCGCCGTGATGGTGTTGTTCACGGCCGGGACTTCGATGCGGATCTCCGGCGGCGGAACGTAGGCGGGAGGCGGCGGCTCCAGTTCGAGCGGCGGCGGTGCAGGGGCCTCCTCGCGCACCGTGACGTCCTTGATGATCGTGGTCAGCAACGGCTGATTGATCACCTCGACGGCTTTACGTGCCAGTCCGTTGACGAGCGCGTAGACGACCAGCACGTGCAGTGCGACGACGAGACCGAGGCCGGTCAGGTGCCGCGCTGATCGCTTGTTCCGCTGCACGAAATCCACGTTGGCTCCTGCCCTGTGTGTGTACGGAACCGGTACCGGCGTGTTGCGCGAGAGCACGCTCCGACCGAACCTGGCGTCGCGCGTCTTCGCGATTATGTGCGAGCGTGGCGCGCACGCCAGCCGCAAAACCGTCTGGCAACGGCGACGAAGTCAGCGCTACTTGCGCAACTGACGCGCGAACCAATCGTTCATCCATTGCGGTTCTACACCGGTACGTACCTGCACCGCATGCCGGGCATCGAAAAAGTACGCGCGTGGCAGTTCGCCCTGCCACTTGGGATCGACGGAGAAGCGCAGGCGTTCGACGTACTCATCGGCGAAGGCCCAGTGTTCCACGGGGCCGGGGTTGTACTGAGCCAGGAAACGCTGCACCTTCGGCCATTCCGGCGGCAGGTCGGTGCTTACCAGGACGATCGGCACGCCGGGATACCGCTCGCGCAGCGCGCGCCACAAACCCATCTCTTCGCGACAAGGCGCGCAATAAATCGACCAGAAGGCGAGTACGAAAGGCTTGCCGGCATGCGCCGCGCGGATCTGCTCGAAGCTGTCGGCGTTGAAGGAGCGCAAGTTTTCGGCCGCAGCGCCGGAGGATGGCGCAAAGAGCGGAAACGCCAGGATGGCGACGATCAGGCGGATGGCGATCAAGGGGTTCATGGCACGGCATGCACGGACAAAGGTTGCTGACGGGTGTGCCAGAACACGTAGAAGCGATCCTCGTGCGTCAGCACGCTCGGCTGGCCGGACGGTCCGTCCGTCTCGGCGAGCGTGTGTTCCCGCCAGGTGCGGCCCTCGTCCTCGGAAATCATGGCGCGCAACTGCGTGCGTTTCCCGTCGAATTCCTTCCACGCCACGGCCACCCGCTTCCCTGCCGCCGCGACGTCGGCATGCGCGGCGGTATCGCCGCCGACCTGACGCAATCCCTCCACCACGCCGTCGCCCAGGCGGCCGTAATAGACGCCGTTGCGCTTGTCGCCCTGTGTGAACCACACCGCGTGCAAAGGGCCGTCTTTCACGCCGGCGAGCGAAGGACCATGGTGCGGACACGCTTCGACACGCCAGTCGTCGAAGGTGACGCGGCGCACCTTGCCGGGCTCGCCGTCGGCGGTCAGCCGCGTCAGAGCGTGATCGCGGATGTTGGGCGCAAAGATGTGGCGCCACATCGCCAGCACGCTGCCGTCTTCCTGCGGCAGCAGGCCGATGCGGCAGCACTCGCAACTGTGATCGGCCACCTTGTAGTCGCCGCGAAAGCTCGTGCCGCGATCATCGGATACGGCGTAATACACCGCCGCGCCGCGATAACCGTCTTTCCCGGCCTTCTCCGCGGCGACGCGATCACGCTTGTCCACCCAGGCGACGAAGATCTGACCTTTGCCGTTGACCGTAAGGGAATCGAAGCGATGGGTGATCTCTTCGCGGTCGGTATTGACCGTGATCGGCTCGCTGAAGCGTTTGCCGCCGTCGGTCGAGCGTGCGAAGCGGATATGACCGGTGTAGGGCTTGCTCAACGGTTGTGTCCAGGACACGTACACGTCGCCGTTCGGCGCGACGGCGATCTTCGGGCGGCTGTCGCCGTCGGCCGCGATGTCCTCCGGCCTTTGATTCACCGGCTGCGGCGCGGACCAGGTGCGGCCGAAGTCCGCGGTGCGGCGCAGCAGCAGGTGTCGACCTTCGGTGTAGAGCGCCCATAGTACGCCGTGTCGGTCGATGGTTGCCGAAGCGTTGAGGTCGAGCCTGGGTTTCGAGGCGTGCCTGGCTTGCTGCGCGCCGCCGGGCATGGATAGGGCGCACGCGAACAGCGCTGCGCCGATGCGAATACCGATTCCCTTCATCGCCACTGTTCACCTCGAACCCTGAAGGCAGTGTAGGCGACAGAAAGACACCCGATATGGAAAGCCGTCGCATGCATATGTGTTCTCTGTCTTCGATCGAACGTGCGCGTCACGCACTGCCGATGCAAAAAGATGTGAGTGCTTCGGGCGCGCGTCCTCACGCAAGCTTCGCGCCAGTTTGCAAGCTGTCGTGTGCCCGCATTTTGCTTGTGCGCTCACTCTGCCGGATGTCCTGGAGATTTCGGGTCGCAGCTTCGCCGGGAGTGTAGAGGGGCGTACCTCCTGCGCGTCGCGGCGCCCGGTTTCCGGAGGCGCGTGGTGTAAGGGGGATCGACGACCCTCGGCACACCGCGTCACGCACGGCAGCTTCGACGGTGACGGATCGCGTGAGCAGGCGAAGCGCGAAGTTGAAGGAAGGCGGCGATGAAGGCATATCGAGCGCGGGCGAACGAGACTGGACCCAAGGCGCATATCGTCTGGGTGACCGGCGCGGCATTGATCACGTGCGTGTGGGCGGGCGCCCATGCGCAGGCGTCATCCCAGACGGCGCCAGAGCAAAGCGGAGCGCCGGGTGCGGCGACCCAGCTTCCGGAAGTCACCGTTTCGGGAACACGGGAGGAGGAGCTCCTCGTCGAAACGCCGGCCTCCATCGGCGTGATTCGCGGAGACGTCGTCGACGAGGTTAAGCCCACGCATCCTTCGCAGATTGTCGGGCAGGTGCCCGGCGCCGCGGTGACGGTCACGAACGGCGAAGGCCATACCACCGCGATCCGCCAGCCGTTCACGACCGACCCGGTCTATCTCTTCCTAGAGGACGGCATCCCCACGCGTTCGACCGGCTTCTTCAATCACAACGCGCTTTACGAAACCAATCTGCCCATGGCCGGCGGTATAGAAGTCACGCGCGGTCCGGGTTCGGTGCTCTACGGCTCCGACGCCATCGGCGGCATCGTCAATGTGCTGACGCGCAGGCCCCCGCGCGGCGAAGCGAGCGAGTTGATGCTCTCGGGCGAAGGCGGCAGCCACGGCTGGTGGCGACTGCTGGGCGGCGGCGGACTGGGGTATGCGAGCGGCGGATGGCGCGGCGATTTCAACGTAACGCATACCGACGGCTGGCGCGACAAGACCGGTTATGACCGTCACGGCGGAAATCTCCGGTGGGATCACGAGACGGCCTCCGCGGGTTCGTTCAAAACGCTGATCGGCTATTCCAAAATCGACCAGGACACCGGCGCGAACGCGCCTTTGCCCAGGGCGCTATACAAGCATCACCCCACCACGAACCTGCATTCCATCGCCTTCCGCAAGGTGGAGGCGTTCCGGATCTCGACCACTTACGAGTACGAGCGCGGCAACGATCTGATCTCGCTCATTCCCTATTTCCGCGACAACAGCATGGATCTGCTCGCCTCCTTCAGGCTGGCCGCGCCGGATCCGACCGTCTATACGACGGAGAACCAGTCCTTCGGGCTGCTGGCCAAGTGGCGTCGCGATTTTCCGGGCAAGCTGGCGGCGCGACTCATCGCCGGGGTGGACATCGACTACAGTCCGGGGAGCCGCGACGAGTCGCGCATCTTCGTCAACTTCACCGGCGCCGGCGCCTCGCGTAATTTCACTTCCTATACCACCGGACCGAAGCTTTACGACTACGACGTGAGTTTCACCGGCATCTCGCCGTACGTTCACGGCGAAATCTCGCCGGTCGAGCGGCTGCGCATCAGCGGCGGCGTGCGCTACGACCGGCTGGAATACGACTTCGACAACAAACTTGCGCCCGGTCTGCTGGAAGTCGCGGGGCGGTTCTACGGTCAGCCGGACGACGACAAGGTGAGGTTTACGCGCTTCACGCCGAAGATCGGCGCCACGTACGAATTCGCGCCGAACCTGCACGGCTTCGTTTCCTACAACCGCGGTTTCCGCGCGCCGTCCGAAAACCAGCTCTTCCGGCCGGCGGGTGCTGCTACACCGGCTCAGGCGCAGGCGCTGCTGGCTTCGGCGCTCGACCTCAAGCCGATCAAGGCCGAGCAGTACGAGATCGGCCTGCGCGGCAACTGGAACGCGCTGTCCTACAACGTCGCCTTATACCGGCTCGAAAAAGACGACGATATCCTGAGCTTCACCGATACGGCGACGAACGAAACGCAGACCGTCAACGCCGGCAGGACGCTTCATCGCGGCATCGAAATCGGATTGGGGTTGCCGTTGTTGCCCGGGCTGCGTGCCGACGTGGCCTTCTCCTACGCCAAACACACCTACAAGGACTGGGTCGTGGCGACCGGTGCGACGCCGATCGATTTCAGCGGCAACGAGATCGAATCCGCGCCGCGCGTGCTCGCGAATACGCGCCTGACCTGGGCGCCCGTCGAGCCCTTGCAGTTGCAGCTCGAATGGGTTCGCGTGGGCTCCTATTACATGGATGCTGCCAACACGGCCAAGTACTCCGGTCACAACCTCTTGAACTTGCGTGCGCGCTGGAGCGTCACGCGAGACGTGACGCTGTACCTCAACATCAACAATCTGGGCGACAAGCGCTACGCGGACAGTGCATCCATCTCTTCCAACACGCCGGTGTTCGCTCCCGGATTGCCCAGGACGTATTACGCGGGCGTCGAGTTGAAGTGGTGAGTCCCGGGCCACGTCCGGCTTCTCATCGACTTTGCTGGAGGCGGAGCAAAGCGCAGTGACAGACACGTCCTTGTCGCGCGCGCTTACATCGACATTGCGTGCGCAAACGTACTTCCTCGCGCAGGCGATGCCGCATCGATTCCGCAACACTCCTTTTGTCTTCCAAGAACTCGCGCCTGTCGCCGCTGACCTACGACGCGAGAGATCGATTATCCGGCCGATCCGTCGCAATACATAGACAGCAACGGCTTCGGGTTATCCAATGAAAGGAGATCCGTCAGGCATTCGTGACTGTGCACGTCGCACGAATTTACGGGGCGTGTACGTATATCCAGTTGACGGTGTTGTACGCGAGCGCACACACGCTTCATTACTCAACGTTTTCAACGTTTTTCGCTTCGTTTCCAACGGGCGGCGCGACTTATGCACTGGCGGGGCGTCCGGTACGGCGTTCCTGGGGTGTAAGTCGCACGCAAGCGCGGCATCGCCCGGCTTAAGGCCGCAGGTGATCGAGCGTCGGCTTTGGCGTCAAGCCGGACGGAAGCGGGTAATCCAGCCACAACGAGGAGGCTCAAATGAAGCGTTTGGTACTAACGAAGTCGCTTTGCGCGACGGCGGTCATCGCCGCGTTCGCGTTGCCGGCCGCATCCTGGGCGCAGGGAAGCACGGGGCCGGTCGATCGGCATAACATGCGCGCAGTAGGGTACAACGACCTGCAAGGCCGCAGCGCCTATCAGCCGTGGGTCGAGAATCAGGGTGGACGCTTCATCGCCTACGTCGGCCATCATGGCGGCGAGGCACTCAACCCGTTGACCGGCCAGGTCGAGCCGAACGGCACCTCGATTGTCGACGTCACCAATCCGGCGAGCCCGAAGTATCTGGCTCACATTCCCGGTCCGGCAGGCGCTGGCGAGGCGGGCGGGGCGCAAATGGTGCGGGTTTGCTCGGGCGATGTCCTGCCCAAGGGTAAACCGGGCGAGTACTACCTGCTCCGCGCGACGGGCGGCGGATCGCACGAGATCTACAACGTGACCGATCCGGCGAACCCGACCCTGCTGAAGGTCGTGGTAGACGGCCTGACTGACACGCACAAGAACTACTGGGAGTGCGAGACCGGGATCGCGTATCTGGTATCCGGCGTGCCCGGGTGGCAGACCAACCGTCATCTGCAGATCTTCGATCTGAGCGATCCGGAGAACCCGGTGTTCATCCGCAACTTCGGTCTGGTGGGTCAGGAACCCGGCGGTGTCAATCCCAATCCGGACAACCCCCTGCCTGCCCTGCATGGTGCGATCCCGTTGGGTAACCGCGTGTACATGGGTTACGGCACGTCGTCGAACGGCGTTCTGCAGATCCTCGACAAGGAGAAACTGCTGAACGGCGATCCCGAGCCGACGCCGGAAAACCTGCTGGAGCCGGAGATCGCCCGCATGGAGCTCGGCCCGTTGCACGGTGCGCACACCACGCTGCCGATGCTGAACATCAGGCCGCGGGAATTCGAGGACTTCACCCGCGGAGCGATGCGGAACATCGTCGCCATCGTCAACGAGTCGACCGCCAACGAGTGCCGCGAAGCCCATCAGATGGTGTACTTCGCCGATATCACCACGGAGACGGAGCCGCACATCATCTCGAACTACCACGTCGATCCGAGGAGTGCGCTGGACGAGCTGGGAGGCAATTATTGCGAGATCGGCGGGCGTTTCGGTGCCCACTCCTCGCATGAGAACCTCAAGAATCCGTACGGCAACCAGGTGCTGTTCGTGGCCTACTTCAATGCCGGCATCCGTGCGGTCGATGTGCGCAATCCGTGGTCGCCGCGTGAACTGGGCTATTACGTCCCGCGCGTCAATCCGCGGACGGACCAGCGCTGCGTAGTCACGGACGGCGTCGAAAGCTGCAAGATCGCCATCCAGACCAACAACCTGGAGGTGGATCAACGCGGCTACGTCTACGCGGTCGATCGCGCCAACTCCGGCATGCATATCGTCGAGTTGACGGAGGAGGCGAAGAAGGAGTTGACGCGCCGTCCAGAAGCCGGCACGCCGCCCTACCAAGAAAACTGAGCGTATAGAAGTGAGGAGAGGAGCCGCGGCGAGGCCGCGGCTTTTTTTTCTTGCTGCGGCCGTGTCGGGCCCGCGGACGCTCCGGGAAAAATCGCTCTCAGACCGATGAACGGGGCTCGCACGATGATCGCGGGCCGCAAGTCATCCGGAGGTCATCATGAAATTCCAGACAGTATGTGCGGCCGTCGCGCTCGCGCTGCTGGCGGTTCCCGGTACCGCCTCCAGCCAGGGCAGCACGGGACCGGTGGAGCGCCACAATATGCGCATGGTCGGGTATAACGACCTGCAGGCGCGTAGCGCCTATCAACCCACCATCCAGAATCAGGGCGGCCGTTGGATCGCCTATATCGGCCATCACGGCGGCCAGTCGCTCAATCCGCTCACCGGACAGGTCGAACCCAACGGCGTTTCGATTCTCGATGTGACGGACCCGGCCAATCCCAAGTACCTCCATCACATTCCGGGGCCCGGAGGCGTGGGTGAGGCGGGCGGCAGGCAAATGACGCGCATCTGCAGCGGCGACGTGCTGCCCAAGGGCGAACCGGGCAAGTGGTATCTGCTCACCACCCGCGGCACGCAAGCCCACGAAATCTACGATGTCACAGATCCCGCCCATCCGGTGTTGCTGACCGTAGTGGTCGACGGTCTGAACGACACCCACAAAAATTTCTGGGAGTGCGAAACGGGGATCGGTTATCTGGTTTCTGGGGTGCCGGGTTGGAACGTGAACCGCCATCTGCAGGTGTTCGATCTGAGCGACCCGGCCAATCCCGTGTTCATCCGCAATTTCGGGCTGCCGGGCGATCAGCCGGGCGCTACGCCCGATCCGGACAATCCCAACCCCGGGCTGCATGGACCCATCGTCGCCGGCGATCGCGTTTATATGGGATACGGCACGCTTCAGGACGGGATCATGCAGATTCTGGACAAGAATCTGCTGGTCAACGGTCCGCCCGAGCCTACGGAGGAAAACCTGCTGGCGCCGCAGATCTCGCGCCTCGAACTCGGACGCTTGCACGGTGCCCACACCACGCTGCCGCTGCTCGGCATCACGCCACCGGAGTTCGAGGATTTCACGCGCGGTAAGAGCCGCGACATGGTGGCCATTGTCGGCGAGGCGATCGGCGGGGAATGTATGACGCCTAACAACATGATGTTTCTGGCCGACGTGACGACGGAGACGGAGCCGCACATCGTTTCGAACTATCATGTCGATCCGCGCGACAGCCAGTTCGGGAACTTCTGCGAGCGGGGCGGAACCTTCGGCACGCATGCCTCTCACGAAAATCTCAACAGCCCTTACGGTAACAAGATAGTCGTCCTGTCGTACTGGAATGCCGGCGTACGCGTCGTCGATGTACGCAACCCCTGGTCGCCGCGACAACTCGCGTTCTACGTCCCCCGCGTGAATCCGAGAACGGACGTGCGCTGCGTGGTTCGGGACGGCGTGGAGACGTGCAAGATCGCCGTGCAGACCAACAACGTCGAAATCGACGACCGGGGTTACATCTACGCTGCCGACCGCGCCAATTCCGGACTGCATATCCTCGCACTCACCGAAGAGGCGAAGATGGAGCTCACCCGTCGTCCGGAGGCGGGTACGCCGCCCTATAAAGAATAAGAACAGCACACTCGTCGAGACGAAAGCCGCGGTATGCCGCCGCGGCTTTTTTTATGCGTTCGAGGCGGATTTCGAGCGCGATATCGGGATGGAAAAGCGTCGCACCCGCTTACAGCGTCGCGCACGCGGCGCACGGCGAATCCTGTGCGGGTTCCGTTCGTCGAGCGGAAAAACGCGTTTTTGCCCGCTTTGTGGGCAACAGTCGCGACACGTTCGTTTCGCACAGACGCATCGTTGCGCAGAGCCTATCCGGCGGCGTCGTGACGCCCGAACGCTCCTTGGACGGGCGCAGTTGATGCATTTGCACAGTGCGGGCGTACATGGAGAGGTCGTTGTGCAAATCACGGGCGTGATGCCGGGCGCGAAACGCATCCGGTGCCATCGTGCGAACGCGGCGTTTTCGAAAACGAGGAGACGGTCATGAACGCTTTGGTACCAAGGAAAGTGGCAGCGCTGTGCGCGATCGCACTGCTTGGCGCCGCCTTGCCGACCTTGTCATGGGGACAAGGCAGCACCGGTCCGGTCGAGCGGCATAACATGCGCGGTATTGGCTACAACGATCTGCAAGGACGCAGCGCCTATCAGCCGTGGATCGAAAACCAGGGCGGGCGCTTCATCGCCTACGTCGGTCATCACGGCGGTTCGGCTCTGAATCCGTTGACGGGCCAGATCGAGGCCAACGGGACGTCGATCGTCGACGTCACCAATCCCGCAAGCCCCAAATATCTGTTCCACATTCCCGGGCCGGCAGGTGCCGGTGAATCAGGTGGCGCGCAGATGGTGCGGGTGTGTTCGGGTGATGTGCTGCCGAAGGGCGAGGCCGGCCAGTACTACCTGCTGCGGGCCACGGGCGGCGGATCGCACGAGGTGTACAACGTCACCGATCCCGAGCATCCCACGCTCGTCACGGTCGTTGTGGACGGTCTGAACGACACGCACAAGAACTGGTGGGAATGCGAGACCGGGATGGCGTACCTGGTGTCCGGCGTACCGGGTTGGAATGTCAACCGGCATCTGCAGATTTTCGATCTCAGCGATCCGGCCAATCCGGTCTTCGTGCGCAACTTCGGCCTTCCGGGCGATCAGCCCGGCAGCACGCCCGATCCCGACAATCCGAACCCGGGCCTGCACGGGCCGATCGTCGTCGGGGATCGCGTGTACATGGGCTACGGCACCGGCAGGAACGGCATCATCCAGATTCTCGACAAGAACATTCTGCTGAATGGAGATCCGGAGCCCACCGAGGAAAATCTGCTCGCGCCGCAGATCACGCGTGTGGAACTCGGCCCGCTGCACGGCGCGCACACGGTGTTGCCGATGCTCCATGTCACCCCGCCAGAGTTCGAGGACTTCACACGTGGCACGACGCGCGACATGCTTGCGATCGTCAACGAGGCGGGCGGTAGCGGCGGATGTAACGAGGCCCATCAGATGGCGTACATGATGGACATAACCACGGAAACGGAGCCGTACATCGCGTCCAACTACCACGTCGATCCGAACAGCAGCCAGTTCGGCAACTTCTGCGAACGCGGCGGTCGCTTCGGCGCGCACGCCTCGCACGAGAACATGAACAATCCGTACGGCAACAAGGTCCTGTTCATTTCGTACTTCAATGCGGGCGTTCGCGCCGTCGATGTGCGCAACCCCTGGTCGCCGCGCGAACTCGGCTACTACATTCCGAGGATTAACCCGCGGACCGAGGAACGTTGCTGGGATGCGGACGGCGATGGCGTCGAGCAATGCGCGTTCGTCATCCAGACCAACAACGTCGAGGTGGACGACCGCGGCTTCATCTATGCGGTGGACCGGGCGAACGCGGGTATGCACATCATCGACCTGACCGATGAGGCGAAGCAGGAGCTGACCCGCAGACCTGAGGCCGGCACGCCGCCGTATCAGGAATAAGCGCAGCACGCGCGAGCCGCGGCTTTTTTACTGCCCGAGCGCGCGCAGATAGAAGCGCAACACCCGTTTGCCCATGTCCGGCGCCAGGCAGTCGAAGATTGCAAGGTCTCGCATCGCGCGCAGCCAGGTGAGCTGCCGTTTCGCCAGTTGCCGTGTGGCAAAGATGCCCCGGTCGCGCATTTCCGCCGCGTCGTATTCGCCTTCGAGGTGCAGCCAGGCTTGCCGGTAGCCCACGCAGCGCATCGACGGCAGGCCGGCGTGCAGGGGATAACGTTCCCGCAAAGCGCGCAGTTCCTCGACCAGCCCCGCTTTAAGCATGTCGTCGAAGCGCCGGGCGATGCGGGCGTGCAGTACGGCGCGGTCGCCCGGCACGAGCGCGGCTTCGATCAGCCGGAAGGGCGGCGCAGTTTCGCGCGAGCCGACGAGCGCGGACATCGGCCTGCCGGTGAGACGGTAGACCTCCAGCGCGCGCTGGATGCGTTGCGCATCGTTGGGCTTGAGCCGCGCGGCCGTTTGCGGATCGACGTGTGCGAGCTCCGCGTGCAGGGCGGGCCAGCCGCGCGCGGCCGCTTCGCGGTCGATTTCCGCGCGGATGGCAGGATCGGCCTGCGGCAGGTCGGACAGCCCTTCGCGCAGCGCCTTGAGATACAGCATCGTCCCGCCGACCAGCAGCGGGATGCGTCCGCGCGCATGGATTTCGTTCATGAGGCGCAGTGCGTCCTCGCGAAAGCGCGCGGCGGAGTAGGCCTCCGTAGGATCGATGATGTCGATCAGATGGTGCGGCACGGCGCGCCGCTCTCCGGCTGTCGGCTTTGCCGTGCCGATGTCCATGCCGCGATAGACCTGCGCCGAGTCGACGCTGACGATTTCCACGGGCAGTGCCGTGGCGAGCCGCATCGCCAGGGCGGACTTGCCGCTGGCGGTCGGCCCCATGAGTACCAGCGCGGGAGGCAGCACAGCGGACATCAGCGGCCGCGCATGAACAGCTTGTCGAGATCGGCCAGGGTCATCTGATACCAGGTGGGCCGGCCGTGGTTGCATTGGCCGGAGCGTTCAGTCGCTTCCATGTCGCGCAGCAGCGCGTTCATCTCCGGCACGCTGAGCGCCCGGCGCGCGCGCACGGCGCCGTGGCAGGCCATGGTGGCGAGCAACTCGTTCTGGCGTTCGTTGAGCACCTGGCTCGCGCCGTAGTCGCGGATGTCCTTGAGCAGCGCGCGGGCGAGGGCGGGCACGTCACCGTTGGCGAGCAGATCGGGCACCGCACGCACGGCGATCGCCGTGGGCGAGATCGCGGCCATTTCGAAACCGAGCTGCGCGAGCGTGTCGCCGTGTTCCTCCACCGTCGCGACGTCGAGCGCGTCGGCGTGGAAGGTGACGGGAATGAGCAGCCGCTGGGCCGTCATCTTGTGTTGCGCGAGCGCCTGCTTGAGTTTCTCGTACAGGATGCGCTCGTGCGCCGCATGCATGTCCACGAGCACCAGACCTTGCGCGTTCTGCGCCAGGATGTAAATGCCGTGCAACTGCGCGAGCGCATAGCCGAGTGGCGGAACGGCGCTCTCGCTGTCGGATTGCGGCGCCGGGACGGGTGCCGGCGCGGGCGCGCGGGTCTCGGCCGCCGCATCGGCGAACATCGAGGTGTAGGTCTCGACGGGTTGGGCAATCGCGAGGCTGTCCTGCATGCGGTAGGGCGGCGGCGCGCTGCCGCCGGAGACATGACGCGCCGGATCGGTGACGGGCGCAGGACTCACGGCGACCGAACCCGCCAGTGCGCGCGAGACGGCGTGATAGACGAATTGATGGACGGCGCGCGAGTCGCGGAAGCGCACCTCGATTTTCGCCGGGTGCACGTTGACGTCGACCGCGCCGGGATCGATCTCGAGGAACAGCACATAGGCCGGGTGGCGGTCGCCGTGCAGCACGTCCGCATAGGCTTCGCGCAGCGCGTGGGAAAGCAGCTTGTCGCGCACGAACCGGCCGTTGACGTAAACGTACTGCGCGTCGCGGCTTGCGCGCGCGTGGGCGGGCGAGGCGGCGAAGCCGCGCAGGGCAATGCCCGGCACTTCCACCGCCACTTCGCGTGCCGTCTGCTGCAATTCGTTGCCGAGGACGGCGGCGACGCGCGCGGCGAAGCTCGTGGCCGGCAGATGCGCGCTGACACGGCCGTTGTGCTTGAGCGTGAAGCTCACGTCCGGGCGCGCGAGCGCCATGCGCTGGAACACCTCGTTGCAGTGGGCGAATTCGGTCGCCTCGGTGCGCAGGAACTTGCGCCGTGCTGGGGTGTTGAAATAGAGGTCGTTCACTTCCACCGTGGTGCCCACCGCATGGGCGGCGGGTTCAACCGGGTCGGGCGGCCCGCCTTCGGCGCGGATGCGGAAGGCGTGGGGCGCATCAGCAGTGCGGGAGGTCAGGGTCACGCGCGCGACCGAGCCGATGCTGGCCAGCGCCTCCCCCCGGAAGCCCAGCGTCGCCACGCGTTCCAGATCGGCGAGGGAGGCGATCTTGCTGGTGGCGTGGCGCGCGAGCGCGAGCGGCAGGTCTTCGGCCGCGATGCCGCTGCCGTCGTCCGTGACGCGGATCTGCTTGCCGCCGCCTTCGGCGAGACTCACCGTGATGTTCCGGGCGCCCGCGTCGAGGCTGTTTTCCAGCAGTTCCTTCAGCACCGAGGCCGGGCGTTCGACGACTTCGCCGGCAGCGATCTGGCTGATCAGGGTATCGGGCAGTACACGGATGGCGGGCATGGCGGCGGGCCGCGTTGTGAATTTGCTTGGGCGGCGTTTTCCTGGAACGCCAAATTATAGGCGGCCCGGTAGAATCGCGAGCCAATGGATATCGTTCTCGCTTTCTGGGATCTGCTGATCCGGCTCGACGTCCACCTCGCGGCGCTGGTGCAGCAATATGGAACCTGGATCTACGCCATCCTGTTCCTGATCGTCTTCTGCGAAACGGGGCTGGTGGTGACGCCCTTTCTGCCGGGCGATTCGCTGCTGTTCGTCGCCGGCACCATCTGGGCGGTGAGCGGCATGGACGCGCACTGGCTGGCGGTGACGCTCATCACCGCGGCGCTGTGCGGCGACAACGTCAACTACTGGATCGGCCGCACGCTGGGGCCGCGCGTGTTCCGCTGGGAGGATTCACGCTTGTTCAACCGCAAAGCGCTCGACCGCACCGAAGCCTTCTACGCGAAGCACGGCGGCAAGACCATCATCATCGCCCGCTTCGTGCCCATCGTGCGCACCTTCGTGCCCTTTGTCGCCGGCATCGGCCGCATGTATTACCCGCGCTTCCTGTCCTACAGCGTGCTGGGCGCGCTTCTCTGGGTGCTGTCGCTGGTGTACGCGGGCTATTTCTTCGGCAATATCCCCTTCATCAAGAACAACCTGACGCTGGTGATCTTCTGCATCATCGGGCTGTCGCTCATGCCGATGGCGGTGGAATACCTGCGCGCGCGGCTGCGCGCGGCCAAGGTTTCCGCCCGGTCCTAGATGTTGCGGTCGCGGCTCGGGTTGGCGGCGATGGTGGAGCGGCCGCCGCGCGGATATTTCTGCAGATAGGCCTTGATGCCCGCGACGATGGCCTGGGCAAGCCGCGTCTGGTAGGCATCGTCGTTGAGCCGGCGCTCTTCCTCGGGATTGCTGATGAAGGCGGTCTCGACCAGGATCGAGGGAATGTCGGGCGCCTTCAGCACCGCGAAGCCCGCCTGCTCGACATAGTCCTTGTGCAGGGTGTTGATGTTGCCCAGCTCGTTCAACACCAGCTTGCCGAGCTTGAGGCTGTCGCTGATGGTAGCGGTCTGCGAAAGATCGAGCAGGGTCTGCGCGAGGTAACGGTCCTTCACGTCCAGGTTCACCCCGCCGATCAGGTCGGATTCGTTCTCGCGGTTGGCGAGCCAGCGCGCGGCGGCGCTGGTGGCGCCGCGCTCGGACAGCGCGAACACCGAGGAGCCGCGCGCATGCGGCTTGATGAAGGCGTCGGCGTGGACCGAGACGAACAGGTCCGCGCGCACTTTGCGGGCCTTGGCGACGCGCATGTGCAGCGGCACGAAGTAGTCGCCGTCGCGCGTCAGCACGGCCTGCATGCCGGGCTCCGCGTCGATGAGTTGCTTCAGCTTGCGCGCCACTTTCAGCGTGACGTCCTTCTCCTTGGTGCCGCGCGCGCCGATGGCGCCCGGGTCCTCGCCGCCGTGTCCCGGATCGATCGCGACGACGACCGGCGGCTGCTGCAGCAGCGACTGGCCGCTGCGCTCTTCCTGTTCGCGCAGCAGCGCCATGAGCGGATCGGGCGGATCGACGGGATAGAGGTCGAGCACCAGGCGGTGGCCGTATTCGCCCACCGGCGCAAGGGTGAAGGCCTGCGGCCGCACCGGAGCCTTGAGATCCAGCACCAGCCGCACCACGTCCGGCTTGAACTGCCCCACGCGCATTTGCGCCACATAGGGATCGTTCGCCAGCACCTTGTTCGCGGCCTCGCGCTGCAGCGCCGCGAGATCGACGCCCCGAATGTCGACCACCACCCGCGCAGGGTTGTCGAGCGTCATCAGCTCGTGCTGGAGCGCACGGGTCGATTCGATGGTGAGGCGCGTGTAGTCCTGCGCCGGCCACATGCGCACCGAGCGGATGCCGATGCCCTGTGCCAGCAGTTCGAGAGGAAGGAAGGCGAAGAGCGCGCCGGCCGTGAGCGCCTGCAGGCTCAGCCGGCGCCGTTCGAAATGGAGCGCAACAGCCGCTCGCCCGCCGGGCTCAGTGCGACCAGCATCGCATCGCGGCCCGAGGGCGCATGACGGAGCGCGATCCGCAGGTCCGGGGCCGGTAGCTCGGCCGCTTTCTCCGGCCATTCCACCAGGCAGACCGCGTCGGCGTTGAAGTAGTCGCGAAAACCGGCGTCCAGCCATTCCCGGGGCTCTCGGAGCCTATAGAAATCAAAGTGGTACAACTGTAACTTAGAAACTGTATAAGGTTCAACCAGTGTGTAGGTCGGACTTTTGACCTTGCCGGGGTAGCCCAGGGCGCGCAGACAGGCCCGGACCAGGGTGGTCTTGCCGGCGCCCAGATCGCCTTCCAGATGGATCGACAGGCCGGGCACGAGCACGTCCGCCAGCCGGGCGCCCAGCGCTTCGGTCGCGGTTTCGTCGGGGAGGTGGAGTTCGAGGGGCGCTACCATAGGGCCATGAACGCAACGCAACAGGCGGTCGAGCAGGATTGGTCCGCGCTGGCGCTCGCCATCAAGGCATGGGGGCGCGAGCTGGGCTTCGCTGCCGTGGCCGTCGCCGATGTGGATTTGCATGAGGCCGAGCCGCGCCTCCTGCGCTGGCTCGAACGCGGCCTGCACGGCGAAATGGATTATATGGCACGCCACGGCCCCAAACGCGCGCGGCCCGCGGAGCTCGTGCCCGGCACCCTGCGTGTCATCAGCGCGCGTCTCGACTACTGGCCCGAAGCCGCCGACGCCCGCGAAGCGCTGCGCGACGGTGCGCGTGCGTACATTTCGCGTTATGCCCTCGGACGCGACTATCACAAGGTCATGCGCGGCCGATTGCAGAAGCTGGCCGAGCGCATCGCCGCCGAGATCGGCGATTTCGGCTACCGCGTGTTCAGCGACTCGGCGCCGGTGATGGAAGTGGAGCTCGCAAGCCGCAGCGGTCTGGGCTGGCGCGGCAAGCACAGCCTGCTGCTCACGCGCGAAGCCGGTTCCTTTTTCTTCCTCGGCGAGATCTACACCGACCTCCCGCTGCCGGTGGATGCGCCGACCTCCGGTCATTGCGGCCGCTGTACGCGCTGCATGGACGTGTGTCCCACGCAGGCCATCATCGAGCCGTACGTGGTCGACGCGCGCCGCTGCATTTCCTATCTCACCATCGAGCTGAAGGGCAGCATCCCGATCGAGCTTCGGCCCCTGATCGGCAACCGCGTGTACGGCTGCGACGACTGCCAGTTGCATTGTCCCTGGAACAAGTACGCGCACCGCACGCGCGAACCGGACTTCGCCGTGCGGCACGGCCTCGACTGTGCCACGCTGGTCGAGCTGTTCGGCTGGAGCGAAGCGGCGTTCCACGAGCGCATGGCGGGCAGCGCCATTCATCGCATCGGTTACGAACGCTGGTCGCGCAACCTTGCCGTGGGGCTCGGCAACGCACCCACCAGCGCGGAAGTGGTGGAAGCGCTGCGCCGCCGCGCGGACGATCCTTCGCCGCTGGTGCGCGAGCATGTCGAATGGGCGCTCGCGCGCCACGGGGGCTGAGCGGCGGCATGGACGTCACCTACTACGTCGCGGCCAGCCTGGACGGCTACATCGCCACGCCCGAGGGCGGCACCGCCTGGCTCAAGGTTTTCGAGACCGGGCACGAGGACTACGGCTATGCCGCTTTCTATGCGGGCGTTGACGCCGTGTTCATGGGCAGCCGCACCTTCGAAGCCTGTCTGCGATTCCCGCGCTGGCCCTATGCCGACAAGCCCTGCTGGGTGTTCTCCAGCCGCCGCTTCGAACGCGTGCCGCCGGGCGTGACGGTCGTGAACGAAACGCCGGCCCAACTGCTTGCGCGGCTCGAATCGCGCTGGCTCAAACGCGCCTGGCTGACGGGCGGCGGCAAGCTCGCGGCGAGTTTCGCCGCCCAGGGACTGATCCGCGAATACGTCGTCTCGATCATGCCGGTGCTGCTCGGCCGGGGCGTTCCGCTGCTCGACGGGATTTCCATGCCCGAAGAACTGAACCTCGTCGATGCACGGCGCTTCGCCAACGGCGTCATGCAATTGCGCTACAGCGCCGGCTGATTACCTTGATGTCGCATCGTTTTACAGCCTTTTCCCCTGAAGTGCCGCTTCTTTTTGATTTCCGGAGGCTTTTCGTCCAGGGCACAGCTTATGCGTACGCGCCTCGCACAGGGCGGTTCGTCCTGCTTATCGCGAGGAGGCTATATGTCGGTGCGCGACGGGTAAGCACAGTGCCGCCAACAGCGCCGATGAGGCGTTCGATCCGGCGTTCAGCCTGTACTTCGGCATCACCGACGCCGACGAAGCCGAATTTCTCAACGATGCCGACTGGGGTGGTTTGCAGTTCCTGGCTTTCGCGGACGACGAGCTCGACGCCGGCGGTCCCGGCGGCGACCCGCTGCTGGCGGGATTCGTGCTGCCGTTCAGCGGCGACTACACCATCGTCATCGGCGGCTTCATCAGCGACGGCGAAGGTCCCTATGCCTACGAACTGAGCCTTACGGTCGAAACCGCCGCAGTGCCCGAACCCGGCGGCGCGCTGCTGCTGCTCGGCGGCATTGCCGCTTTGCTCGGTGTCCGGTCCGGGCGACGATCCCGGGCTGCGGCCGTCGCCTGCGTCGCATTGGCCGCAGGGTTGACGGCCGCGCCGGCCGATGCGCGCATCACCCGCATCCAGGTCACCAGCGTCGAATCGCCGACTTTCGAAGGCCGCACCTTCGGCAGCGTGGGCGCCTACGAAAAGCTGCGCGGCGTCGCGTACGGCGAACTCGATCCCGAGCATCCGCTCAACGCGGTGATCACCGACATCGAGTTCGCGCCGCGCAATGCGCAGGGGCGCGTCGAGTATTCGATGGACTTCTACATCCTCAAGCCGATCAACCTCGCGCAGGGCAACCACAAGCTGTTCATGGAAGTGAACAACCGCGGCGGCAAGCTGTTCGGCGGTTTCAACCTCAGCGGCGGCGGCAACGATCCGACTACGGCCGCGCACGCGGGCGAAGCCTTCCTCATGAACCGCGGCTACACGCTGGCGTGGAGCGGTTGGGATCCTTCCGCGCCTCCGGGCGGGGACAGATTGACGATCAACGTTCCGGTCGCGACCAATCCTGACGGCTCGCCCATTACCGGGCCGTCGTACGAATACATCGTTTTCGACAACGCCACGTCGATGACGTACGAACTGTCCTATCCGGCCGCGACGCTGGACAAGTCGCAGGCGACGCTGACCGTGCGTGCGCACCTCAATGATCCGCCGGTGACCATTCCCGCCGACGGGTGGGAATATGTGGACGAACGCACCATCCGGCTGCTGCCGGAAGGCACGCCGTTTCAGCAAAGCCATATCTACGAATTCACCTACACCGCCAAGGATCCGGTCGTGGCCGGCATCGGTCTGGCGGCAACGCGGGATTTCGTCTCCTTCCTGCGCAACGAGACTGCGGACGACTTCGGCAATCCCAATCCGCTGGCCGGTGACGTGCAGTACACCTTCGCCTTCACGATTTCGCAGCCCGGCCGCTACATGAACGACTTCCAGACGCTGGGCTTCAACGAGGACGAAGAGGGCAGGCGCGTCTTCGACGGCATCGAGAACTGGATCGCGGGCGGCAGCGGCGTGGCCATCAACTATCGTTTCGCCCAGCCCGCGCGCACCGAGCGCAACCGGCAGAACCATCTCTATCCGGAGGCGATCTTCCCGTTCGCGTATCCGGTGATGTTCGATCCGCTGTCCGGGCGCACTGCCGGCCGCATCGAGCGCTGCATGGCAAGCAACACCTGCCCCAAGGTGTTCGAGATCAATTCCGCGAACGAATACTGGGTGAAGGCCGGTTCGTTGTTGCACACGGATCTGCAAGGCAACGATTTGCCCGATCCGCCCAATGTGCGCTTCTACCTGCTGTCCAGTTTGGAGCATACCGTCAGCGGTAGCCCGCCCAACTCGCCCGGAATCTGCCAGCAGCCGCGCAACCCCATCAATCCCAATCCGGCCCTGCGCGCGCTGTTCGTCGCGCTCGACGAATGGGTGACGCAGAACAGGGAGCCGCCCGCGAGCGACGTGCCGCGCGTGTCCAAGAAGACGGCGGTCTTCGCGGTCCCGGTGCCGGGATCGCAAGTGGGGATCGTCCCGCAGACCGCGCTCGGATGGCCGAACATTCCGGGCGTGAAGTACACCGGTGTCACCAGCACGCGTTATAACCTCGATTTCGGCCCGCAGTTGGAAGACGGCATCGTGACCAACTATCCGCCGAGCGTCGTGGGGCGGCCCACCTATCCGCACTTCGTGTCCAAAGTGGACGCCGACGGCAACGACGTCGCCGGCATCCGCCTGCCGCCCATTCTTGCGCCCATCGGCACCTACACCGGTTGGGCGCTGCGCGCGCCGGAATTCGGCGGGGACGACGGCTGCGAAGGCTCCGGGCAGTTCATCCCCTTCCGCAGAACCAAGGCCGAGCGCCTGGCCGCCGGCGATCCGCGGCTGTCCCTGGAAGAGCGCTACAAGAACCACGCCGGATACGTGGAAGCGGTTGCCAAGGCGGCGAACAAACTGGCGAAGCAACGCCTGTTGCTGCCGGAAGACGTGCAACGCTATATCGCCGAAGCGGAGGCGAGCGACGTGTTGCGTTGAGCCCGGTTCCGGCCTGAACCGACGCCCGGCCGTACGGTCGGGCGTTTTGTTTTGGTCAGGCGTAACGCGCACTGCGGCTGCGACACAGTGACATGGACAAGGGCAAACGAGCGAAAATCGCGCGTGACTTAGTTCGCTGGGCCGCGCGAAGCGCTGCTTTAGACTCGGTCCGGATCACTGCCGTCCTTCGCCATGCGTCTGCATCAACTCAAACTCGAATACGTCCCCGACCAGGACCGCTTGCTGCTGCGCCTGTCCACCGACCAGAACGCCGAAGTGTTGCTCTGGATCACGCGGCGTTGCGTGCAGCGCCTCTGGGCGGTATTGCTCGACATGGCGCACGCGGTCCCGGAAATCGCCTTGCAGCCGAACCCCGAGGCGCGCCGGGCACTGCTCGACTTCCGGCATGCCGCGGCGGTGAGCCAGGCCGATTTCAGCCGGCCCTATGCCGACGTGCCGCGCGTCTACCCGATGGGGCCGGAACCGCTGCTCGTCGTGCGCGTGGAAGCGCGCCGGGGCGAGAAAGGGCAGACGCTGAGTCTCTTCCCCGAGCGCGGCGAAAGCATCCACATCCAGCTCGACGAAAAACTGGTGCACGGACTGCTCAAGCTGATCGAGAACGGCGTGAAGAAGGCCGACTGGAATCTCGCGTTGCGCATCGGCACGTCCTCGGCGCCGGTGCACGCGGACAACGAGCGGCCGACGATCAACTGAACGGCCGTGCCGGGGGTGCGCATGGTCCGGCGGCACGTATCAGGCGCTCAATCCTTCCAGCGCTTCCTGCAGGCGGAACCATTCCGCTTCCGCTTCTTCCAGCGCCTGCGCCACGCGCGCCTGTTCGCGTAAGGCGTTCGTCACCTGTTCCGGCGTGCTGCGGGTGTAGAAATCCTCCGCTGCGAGCATCGCTTCGAGCCGCGACTTTTCCGCGCCGAGCTTCGCCATCGCGGCCTCCAGTTCGCGCACGCGTTTTTCGAGCGGTCTGCGTGCCTGTGCGAGCCGGTTGCGCGCCTCGGCTTCGGCGCGTTTCTGCTCCCGGCGCTGTTCTCCCGCCGTCGATTTGGGCCGCTCCTCCGCCGCGCGCCGTTCGGCCAGCCAGTCGCGGTAATCCTCCAGATCGCCGTCGAAGGGCGCGACCCTGCCGTCGGCCACGAGCATGAGGGTGTCGCAGGTGGTGCGCAGCAGATGACGGTCGTGCGAAACGAGCACCACCGCGCCTTCGAATTCCTGCAAAGCCAGCGTCAGGGCCTCGCGCATATCGAGGTCGAGATGGTTGGTCGGTTCGTCGAGCAGCAGGAGATTGGGCCGCTGCCAGACGATGATCGCCAGCGCCAGGCGCGCGCGCTCGCCGCCCGAGAAGCCTTCGACCTTCGCCAGCGCCATGTCGCCGGAAAAGCCGAAGCCGCCCAGGAAGTCGCGCAATGCCTGCTCGCGCGCGCCCGGGTCGATGCGCGCCAGATGCTGCAGCGGGCTCTCGTCGGCGCGCAGGTCTTCGAGCTGGTACTGGGCGAAGTAGCCGATGCGCAGGTCCTTGCCTTCTCGGCGCGTGCCGGTCAGCGGCGCGAGGCGTCCGGCCAGCAGCTTGATGAGGGTCGACTTGCCCGCGCCGTTGCGGCCGAGCAGACCGATACGCGCGCCGGCGGGAATGTTGAGGCGGATGTCGTGTAACACCGCTGCGCCGCCGTAGCCCGCGCTGACGCCGTCCAGCATGAGCATCGGGTCGGGGCTGCCGGGAAACTCGCGGAAGCGGATGGCGAAGGGCGAATCCACGTGCGCCGGCGCGATGCGCTCCATGCGTTCCAGCGCCTTGATGCGGCTTTGCGCCTGGCGCGCCTTGGTGGCTTTGGCGCGGAAGCGTTCCACGAAACGTTCCAGACGGGCGATCTCGCGTTGCTGGCGCGCGTGCAGCGCCTGCTGCTGCGCGAGCTGCATTGCGCGCTGTTCCTCGAAAGCCGAGTAGTTGCCGCTGTAGGGCTTGAGCTTCCGCTGGTCGAAGTGCAGTACCGCGGTGACGGTGGCGTCGAGGAATTCGCGATCGTGCGAAATCACCAGCAGGGTGCCGCGATAGTTCTGCAGCCAGCCTTCCAGCCACAACACCGCGTCGAGATCGAGGTGGTTGGTGGGCTCGTCGAGCAGCAGCAGATCCGAGCGGCACATCAGAGCCTGGGCGAGATTGAGACGCATGCGCCAGCCGCCGGAGAATTCGCGCACCGGCCGTTCCAGGTCCTGCGCCGCGAAACCCAGTCCGTGGAGCAGGGCGGCGGCGCGGGCGCGTGCCGAATAGCCGTCGATCTGGCGGTAGCGCTCGTGGGCGTGAGCGAGGCGCTCGCCATCGTTACGCGCTTGCGCGTCGGCGATCTCGGCCTCGACCGCGCGCAGTTCCCGGTCGCCGTCCATGGTGTAGTCGATGGCGCTGCGGTCGACGGCCGGCGTCTCCTGGGCGACGTGTGCGACGACCCAGGCGGCCGGAACGTCCGCGTCGCCGCCATCCGGATGCAGCTCGCCGCGCAGCAGCGCGAACAGACTCGATTTGCCGCAGCCGTTGGGGCCGACGATGCCCACGTGCTGGCCGGGATGGATGGCGGCCTCGGCCTCGTCGAGGAGCAGCTTGGCGCCGCGGCGCAGCGTGAGCTTGCGGAGGGTGATCATGCAGCGATGGACGGCGGACGGGCGCCGCAAAGGAACGAATGCAAGCGGGGATTATACGAGGCGCCGCCGGCCTGCCTCGCGGCCTCTGCTATACTGTCCGGCTACTGCTCGGCGCCTGCCGTTCCTCAAGCAGTTTCCAGTTTCTTCCCTTTCACACCGACGGCAGTCGCCCGGGCGCACGCAAGGAGTTGCGCTGTTTGACGACGTTTAAGGACCTCGGTCTCATTCCCGAACTGCTGCAGGCGATCGCCGACCTGGGCTATACCGAGCCCACGCCCATCCAGGCGCAGGCGATCCCGCTGGTGCTGGCCGGGCGCGACGTCATGGGTGGGGCGCAGACGGGCACCGGCAAGACCGCGAGCTTCACCCTTCCGCTGTTGCAACGTCTTGCGCCCTACGCCAATACCAGCACTTCGCCGGCCCGCCATCCGGTGCGCGCGCTGATTCTGGCGCCCACCCGCGAACTGGCGGCCCAGGTCGAGGAGAGCGTCCGCCAGTACGGCAAGTATCTGCCGCTGCGCAGCGCCTGCATCTACGGCGGCGTGCCGATGGACCCGCAAATCGCGCAGTTGCGCGCCGGCGTGGAGGTGCTGGTGGCGACGCCGGGCCGCCTGCTCGATCACGTGCAGCAGAGGACGCTGAACCTGTCGCAGGTCGAAGTCGTCGTGCTCGACGAGGCCGACCGCATGCTCGACATGGGCTTCATTCCCGACGTGCGCAGGATCCTGGGCCTGCTCACGGCGCGCAAGCAGAGCCTGCTGTTCTCGGCGACCTTCTCCGACGAGATCAAGAAGCTGGCCGACTCCTTCCTGAAGGATCCGGTTCTCGTGGAGGTGGCGCGCAACCGCACCGCCGAATCCGTGACGCACCTCGTGCATCCGGTCGCGCGTGAGAAGAAGCGCGAGCTGCTGGTGCATCTCATCAAGTCGCGCGACATGAGGCAGGTGCTGGTGTTCTGTTCCACGCGTCTGGGCACCAACCGCCTCGCCTATCAGCTCAACCGCGAAGGCGTGCAGGCGCAGGCGATCCACGGCGACAAGAGCCAGAGCGAGCGCACCCAGGCGCTCGAGGAATTCAAGTCCGGCAAGGTGCGGGTGCTGGTCGCCACCGACGTGGCGGCGCGGGGGCTCGATATCGCCGAGCTGCCCTATGTGGTGAACTTCGATCTGCCCAATTCGCCCGAGGACTACGTGCACCGCATCGGCCGCACCGGGCGTGCCGGCGCCAAGGGCACCGCGATCTCGCTGGTCTCGCCGGACGAGCACGAGCGGCTGGAGGCGATCGAGAAGACCATCAAGCAACGCATCCGCCGCGAGATCGTGCCCGGCTTCGGCCCGCAGGCCGCGGAAGCCACGCCGCTGCTGGAACCCAGGCGCGACCGCCGGCGCGATGCCGAAGTGGGCCGCCTGACGCGCGGCGACGAAGGCGCGGGCGCCCCGAACCCGTCCCAGGTACCCGACGATCCGATCTTCTACATGCCCTACGAACCGGGCATGTATACCCCGCCCCAGCAGCAGCCGCCGCCCAAGCCCAAGCCCGAACCGCCGCGCAAGCCGCAGAAGCAGATTCCCGTGCTGCTGGGCGGGCCGGTGCGCAAGACGGGCTAGCGGCGAGCGCCGCCGCGGCTGGACGTATAATCCGCGCCTCGGCGGCCGCCGTCGCCTGCAAGCTCGAATCCCATCTCAATTACCCGATAGAACTTCAATGAACTTCGACCGAGTCGATTCCGGACGCGACATTCCCAACGATTTTAACGTCATCATCGAAATTCCCGCACACGCCAATCCGATCAAGTACGAAGTGGACGAGGAGACCGGGGCGATCTTCGTCGACCGTTTTCTGTCCACGCCCATGCAGTATCCCTGCAACTACGGGTACGTGCCGCGGACCTTGTCAGGCGACGGCGATCCGGTGGACGTGCTGGTGATCACGCCCTTTCCGCTCACCCCCGGCGTAGTGGTCCGCTGCCGCGCGATCGGCATGCTGAAAATGGAAGACGAGGCCGGCGAGGACACCAAGGTGCTCGCGGTGCCGGTGGACAAGCTCACGCCCATGTACGCGCACGTGCGGACGGTGCAGGACCTGCCGAAACTGCTGCTCGACCAGATCTGCCACTTCTTCGAGCACTACAAGGACCTCGAACCGGGCAAGTGGGTGAAAGTGGTCGGCTGGTTCGGCCCGGACGAAGCGAAGAAAGACATCCAGGACGGCGTCGAGAACTACAAGCGCAGCGTGAAGCCGGTGTGAGGTACGCCGCGCACCTCAATCGCGGCGCGCGGCGCGTTTGAAGGGCGAACGTTCGTTCAGCTCGTCGATATAGCTTTCCACCCCGAGTGTTTCACGCTCGAGGTAGCGCGCCACCGCGTCGGCGAACTGCGGATGCCGCAGCCAGTGCGCCGACCAGGTTTCCACGGGCAGGAATCCGCGCGCGAGCTTGTGCTCGCCCTGCGCGCCGCCTTCGAAGCGGCGGATGCCGCGTTCGATACAGAACTCCAGCGCCTGGTAATAGCAGGTCTCGAAGTGCAGTCCCGGCACGTATTCCAGCGCGCCCCAATAGCGGCCGTATAGCACCTCGTCGGTGTAGAAATCGAGCGCCGCGGCAATGGGGCGGCCGTCGCGTTCGGCCACGACCAGCAGCAGGTTGTCGGGCAGCAGGGCGCCGAGCCGCTCGAAGAACGCCAGGTTGAGATAGGGCGTCGAGTGGTGTGCCCGGTAAGTGCGTTCGTAGCAGCGGGTGTAGAAGCGCCAGTCGGCGGCGGTGATTTCGGCGCCGGTCTTGCGCATGAAGCGGATGCCGGCCTCGGTGATACGCCGGCGCTCCTGGCGGATGTTCTTGCGCTTGGGACGGGCCAGCGTGTCGAGAAATTCGCCGAAGCTCGCGTAGCCTTCGTTGCGCCAATGGAACTGCACCCCGTGGCGCAGCATGCAGCCCGCCTCGTGCCAGGCTTGCGCTTCCCCGGCATCGGGAAACAGCACGTGCAGGGACGAGACTTCGCCGGCGAGCCGCAGCGCGGCACGGACGAGCGCATCGCGCGCCTCGGGATCCTCGCCGAGCAGCCGCGGGCCGGTGACGGGCGTGAACGGCACCGCCGACACGAGCTTGGGATAGTAGGCATAGCCGCAGCGCTCGTAGGCGTCCGCCCAGGCCCAGTCGAAGACGTATTCGCCGTAGGAATGGGTCTTGAGGTAGAGCGGCAGCGCGGCCACGAGCCGCCCGCTGCGGCGGGCGACGAGGTATTGCGGCAGCCAGCCCGTCTCGGGCGCGGCGCAGCCGGTCTGGTGCAGCGCGTGCAGGAACTCGTGCCGCAAAAAGGGTTGCGGACCGGCGAGCGCGTTCCATTGCGCGGCGTCGATCTTGCTTAGGTCCTCGCAGACCTCGAGCGCGGCCGGTGCCTCAGGTCGGCGGCCGGTCGCGCTGCCTTGGGGCTCATTCGCCATGTTGTTTATACTGCGCCGGCAGATCAGCTATCAGCGAGGAAGGCATGAAGAAGATCGAGGCAGTGGTCAAACCGTTCAAGCTGGACGAGGTGCGCGAGGCGCTCGCCGAAGTCGGCGTGACGGGTTTGACGGTCACGGAAGTCAAAGGCTTCGGTCGACAGAAGGGGCATACCGAACTCTACCGCGGCGCCGAATACGTGGTCGACTTCCTGCCCAAGGTCAAAATCGAAGTGGTGGTGACCGACGAGATGCTCGACAACGCCATCGACGCCATCATCAAGGCCGCGCGCACCGGCAAGATCGGCGACGGCAAGATCTTCGTGATGAACGTCGAACAGGTGGTGCGCATCCGCACCGGCGAGACCAACGAGGCGGCGATCTGACCGCCGCGCCCGGGCGCACGCCCGGCGCTAACCTTTCAGCAGGACCAGCAGCGCGCCGCTGCCGCCCTGCGCTTCCGGCGGCTCGCAGTAGGCGAGCACCTCGGCGCGGCGCGCCAGCCAGGCCCGCACCCGACCCTTCAATACGGGTTCACGGTTCTTCGAACCCAGTCCCTTGCCGTGCACGATGCGCACGCAGCGCCAGTGCCGTTTGGCGCATTCCTGCAAGAAAGCCGCCAGCGCTTCCCGTGCCTCGACCTTGGTGAGGCCGTGCAGATCCAGCTCGCGCTGCACCCGCCAGGCGCCGCGGCGCAGCTTGCGCAGCACGTCGCGGCCGATGCTGGGGGCGAGATAGCTTTCGTTCTGGCCGGTTTCGGGCGGTTCGTCGTCGTACAGGTCTTCGTAGAGCGATTGGCGCAGCGCCTCCCGCTCGTCGAGCAGGGTCTGGAACGGCACGGGCGGCGGCTTGCGCGGCGAGGGGCGATGGCGCGGCTCGAAACGCAGCGGCACCGCGTCGCGTACCGCTTCGCGGAACAGCGCCAACTCCTCTTCGAGCTTGCCCTTGTGCATCGCGCTATGCCGCCTGGCTCTCCAGGCCGTCCAGATATTTCTCGGCGTCGAGCGCCGCCATGCAGCCGGTCCCGGCGCTCGTCACCGCCTGGCGATAGACATGGTCCTGCACGTCGCCGGCGGCGAACACGCCCGGCACGCTGGTCGCCGTGGCCATGCCGTTGCGGCCGCCGCGGGTGACGATGTAGCCGTTCTCCATCTCCAGCTGGCCTTCGAAGATGGCCGTGTTCGGCGTGTGCCCGATGGCGATGAACACGCCGTGCACCGCGATCTCTTTGCTCGCGCCGGTTTCGACGTGCTTGATGCGGATGCCGGTCACGCCGTTGCCGTCGCCCAGCACTTCATCGAGGACGTGGTTCCACTCGATGCTGACGTTCTCGCGGGCGAGCAGCTTCTGCTGCAGGATCTTCTCGGCGCGCAGCTTGTCGCGGCGATGCACCAGCGTCACGCGGCGGGCGATGTTGGAAAGGTAGAGCGCTTCCTCCACCGCGGTGTTGCCGCCGCCGATGACCGCCACGTCCTGGCCGCGATAGAAAAAGCCGTCGCAGGTGGCGCAGGCCGAAACCCCTTTGCCCAGATAGGCCTGTTCCGAAGGCAGGCCCAGATAGCGCGCCGAGGCGCCGGTGGCGATGATCAGTGCGTCGCAGGTGTAGGTGCCGTTGTCGCCTTCCAGCCGGATGGGACGCTCGCACAGATGCGCGGTGTGGATGTGGTCGTAGATCAGCTCGGTACCGAAGCGCTCGGCGTGCTTCTGGAACCGCTCCATGAGTTCGGGGCCCTGCACGCCGGCGTAGTCCGCCGGCCAGTTGTCCACGTCGGTGGTCGTCATGAGCTGGCCGCCGGGCGCCATGCCGGTGATCAGCACGGGCTGGAGGTTGGCGCGGGCGGCGTAGACCGCGGCGGTGTAGCCGGCCGGTCCGGCGCCCAGGATCAGCAGGCGGCTATGCTTGACGGCTTTGTTCGACATGACGTTGGCATTAAGGCATGATGTTCGGGAAAGCGCATTATAGCGGCCGGGCGGGGCGCTTCCCGACGGCAGGTTCGTCGCCGGAAAACGACGGCCGCTCAAGCAGATCTGTTATATTCTTCGACCGTGACTTTATATTTCGCTTATAACTTGACGGAGGAGGGAGCCGATGGCCGGTCCAGCTAGCGTATCGACTCTGTTGTTGCGCAACGTGCCGTTGTTCGCGGGCCTGCCCGAAGGACAACTGGCCTTGCTCACGCGCGTGGTGGGCCGCAAGGCTTTCCCCCGCGGGACCACGATCATTTCCGCCGGCGACCCCACCGATGCGCTCTACATCGTCATCTCCGGCCGCCTGAAGGTGATGATGAGCGACGACGAGGGGCGCGAAGTCATCCTCGCCATCCTCTCGCAGGGCGAATTCTTCGGCGAAATGGGTCTGATCGACGAAGCGCCGCGTTCGGCCACGGTCATCGCCATAGAGCCTTGCGAACTGCTCAGCATTTCCAAGGCCGATTTCAAGAAATGCCTGCAGGAGAACTTCGACATCGCCATGGCGGTGATGCGCGGGCTGGTCAAGCGTCTGCGCGAAGCCGACAAGAAGATCGGCAGCCTCGCGCTCATGGACGTCTACGGCCGCGTCGCCCGCCTGCTGATGGAAATGGCGGAGAAGGTCGACGGCCAGCTCGTGGTGACCAAGAAGCTGCCCAAGCAGGACATCGCCAAGATGATCGGAGCTTCGCGCGAAATGGTGAGCCGCGTCATGAAGGACCTGCAGACCAGCGGCCACATCGAGGTGCGCGGCGGCTCCATCTTCCTGCGCGAGGCGATGCTGGTCTCCGAGGCCCGCGCCTGAGCGTCGCGGCGGCCGGGGCGGGGATCGACGCCCGCGGCCGTGCCGCCGTAGTATGTCGGCATCGTCCGCCCGGCGGACGCGTTTGAATTGTCCAAGTCCGTGAAAGTCCGCGCCACTGCCCACCCCGCACCCTTGCCCGGCAAGATCGCCCGGCTGCTGCGCGAGTCGCGCTGGTTCGCGCTGGTCGCAGTGGCGCTGTTCCTCGTCCTCATTCTCGGCACCTACGACCGCGCCGATCCCGGGTGGTCACACAGCGCCGACGTCGACCAGCTTCGCAACGCCGGCGGCCGCTTCGGCGCTTGGCTGGCCGACCTGCTGCTTTACCTCTTCGGCATGTCGGCGTGGTGGTGGGTGGTGCTGCTCGTCTATCTGGTCGTGTGGGGCTACCGCCGGCTCGACGGTTCCTCGATTTCCGACCGCCATCCCTTCTGGATCGCCTTCGGCGGCTTTCTGCTCACGCTGCTCGGCGCCTGCGGGCTGGAGGCGCTGCGCTTCTACAGCATGCAGGCGGAACTGCCCCTTGCGCCCGGCGGCATGGTCGGCATCGCGCTGAGCGAATTCGTGCACGGCATCATCGGTTTCACCGGCGCGACGCTGCTGCTGATGGCGATGTTCGCCATCGGGCTGTCGCTGTTCACCGGCGTATCCTGGCTGACGGTCATGGAGGTCATCGGTGCGGTGTTCGAATGGGTCTGGGAAAGCGCCGTCGAAGCCTGGCACCGGCGGCGCGACCGCAAGGCCGGCGAAATCGCCACCGTGAAGCGCGAGGCCGTGGTCGAGGCGGAGAAGAAACGCTTCGAGGAGCACGCGCCCATCCGCATCGAGACGCCGGTGGTGGAGATCCCGAAGTCCGAGCGCGTGATCAAGGAAAAGCAGGTGCCGCTGTTCCAGGACCTGCCCGATACGCCGCTGCCGCCGCTCGCCCTGCTGGACGAGCCGCCGCGTGACGTCGAGGTGATGAGCGCGGAGACGCTGGAATTCACCTCGCGCCTGATCGAACGCAAGCTGAGCGACTTCGGTGTGCAGGTGCAGGTGCTCGCCGCCTATCCCGGTCCGGTCATCACGCGCTACGAGATCGAGCCCGCCACAGGCGTCAAGGGCAGCCAGATCGTCAATCTGGTGAAGGACCTCGCGCGCGCGCTGTCGGTGCTGAGCATCCGCGTGGTCGAGACCATTCCCGGCAAGTCGTGCATGGGCCTGGAGATCCCCAATCCCAAGCGTCAGATCGTGCGGCTGTCGGAGATTTTGAGCTCCAAGGTCTATCACGACATGTCCTCGCCGCTCACGCTCGCGCTCGGCAAGGACATCAGCGGCAACCCGGTGGTGGCGGATCTTGCCAAGATGCCGCACCTGCTGGTCGCCGGCACGACCGGCTCGGGCAAGTCGGTCGCCATCAACGCCATGATCCTGTCGCTGCTCTACAAATCCGAGCCGCGCGACGTGCGCCTGATCATGGTCGATCCGAAGATGCTCGAACTCTCGGTCTATCAGGGCATTCCGCACCTGCTCGCGCCGGTGGTCACGGACATGAAGCAGGCCGCCTCGGCACTGATGTGGTGCGTGGGCGAGATGGAGCGCCGCTACAAGCTCATGTCCGCCCTGGGCGTGCGCAACCTCTCCGGCTTCAACGCCAAGATCGCGGAGGCCGAGAAGAAGGGCGAGACCATCCCCGACCCGCTCGCGCTGACCGCCGAGGAGCCGCTGCCGCTCACCAAGCTGCCGCACATCGTGGTGGTGATCGACGAACTCGCCGATCTCATGATGGTGGTCGGCAAGAAGGTCGAGGAACTCATCGCGCGTCTCGCGCAGAAGGCGCGTGCGGCGGGCATCCATCTGATCCTCGCCACGCAGCGCCCGTCGGTGGACGTCATCACCGGCCTCATCAAGGCCAACATTCCGACGCGCATCGCCTTCCAGGTCTCGTCCAAGGTCGATTCGCGCACCATCCTCGACCAGATGGGCGCCGAAACGCTGCTCGGCCAGGGCGACATGCTCTATCTGCCGCCGGGCACCGGCCTGCCGCAGCGCGTGCACGGTGCCTTCGTCGCCGACCACGAAGTGCACCGGGTCGTGGAATGGCTCAAACAGCAGGGCGAGCCGGATTACATCGATGGCCTGCTGGAGGCGAGCGACCCTGCCGCGGGCGGCAATGGCGATGCCTTCGGCGGCGAAGCGGGCGGCGGCGAATCCGATCCGCTCTACGACCAGGCGGTGGAAATCGTGCTGCGCACGCGGCGGCCGTCGATCTCGCTCGTGCAGCGCCACCTGCGCATCGGTTACAACCGCGCGGCGCGCCTGATCGAACAAATGGAAATCGCGGGTCTGGTGTCGCCCATGCAACCGAACGGCAACCGGGAAGTGCTGGTGCCGGCCCGCGCGGAAGGCTGACATGATCCGATCCGACGGTTTCTTCGCGCGGCGCCTTGCGCCGCTCCTCGCTTTGCTGTGTTTTGCGTCCGCCGCCTGGGCGGGCGGCATCGAGCGTCTCAACCAGTTCGTCAACCAGACGCGCACGGCGCAGGGCGCCTTCGAGCAGCGCATCTACGACGCGGGCGGGCGCATGATCCAGGAGTCCTCGGGCACGCTCGCCTTCGCGCGCCCGGGCAAGTTCCGCTGGACCTACGAGAAGCCCTACGCGCAACTTATCGTCGGCGACGGCGCGCGCGTCTGGATCTACGACGAGGACCTCGCGCAGGTCACGGTGCGCAAGCTGGACCAGGCGCTCGGTTCGACGCCGGCGGCGCTGCTCGCCGGAAGCAACGAGGCGATGAACGCCTTCCAGCTCCAGGACGAAGGCGTGCGGGACGGACTGGAGTGGGTACTGGCGGTGCCGCGCCAACAGGAGCACAACTTCGAGCGCATCCGCATGGGCTTCGGCAAACAGGGGCTGGAAGCGATGGAGCTGCGCGACAGCTTCGGCCAGACCACCCTGCTGCGCTTCAAGCGCATGCAGCGCAACCCTCAGCTCGATCCCGGTCTGTTCAAATTCACGCCGCCGGCCGACGCCGACGTCATCGGCACCATCGAATGAACCGAAGGAACGCACGGTGAGCGATCTGATCGCCGAACCCACGCCTGCCGCACCGCTCGCCGAGGCCCTGCGTCCCAAGACGCTCGACGAGGTGGTGGGACAGCGCCATCTGCTCGGACCGGGCAAACCGCTGCGCCTGGCTTTCGAATCCGGCAAGCCGCATTCCATGATCCTCTGGGGGCCGCCCGGTGTGGGCAAGACGACGCTGGCGCGGCTCATGGCCGATGCGTTCGACGCCGAGTTCATCGCGCTCTCCGCGGTGTTTTCCGGCGTCAAGGACATCCGCGACGCGGTGGCGCGCGCCAGGGAGGTACTGGCGCAAAGCGGCCGGCGCACCATCGTGTTCGTCGACGAAGTGCACCGCTTCAACAAGGCGCAGCAGGACGCCTTCCTGCCTTATGTGGAGCAGGGACTCTTCACCTTCATCGGTGCGACCACGGAGAACCCGTCCTTCGAAGTCAACAGCGCGCTTCTGTCGCGTGCCGCGGTCTATGTGCTGCAGAGCCTGACCGAGGACGAGCTGGGCGAGCTTTTCGACCGCGCGAACGACCGGGTGCTGCACCTCGAGTTCGACGAACAGGCGCGTGCCCGTATCATCGGTCTGGCCGACGGCGACGCACGGCGGCTGCTGAACGTGTTGGAGATCCTGCGTACCGCCGCGGACGCGGCCGGCGTCGCGCGCATCGACGGCGCCTTCGTCGAGAACGCCATGGCGCGCAATCTGCGCCGCTTCGACAAGGGCGGGGACGTCTTCTACGACCAGATCTCCGCGCTCCACAAGTCGGTGCGCGGCTCCAATCCGGACGCGGCGCTCTACTGGCTGGTGCGTATGCTCGACGGCGGCGCCGATCCGCTCTACATCGGCCGGCGCCTGGTGCGCATGGCGAGCGAGGACATCGGCCTCGCGGACCCGCGCGCGCTGCGCCTTGCCCTCGATGCCTGCGAAGCCTACGAGCGGCTCGGCAGCCCGGAAGGGGAGCTCGCGCTGGCGCAGGCCGTGGTGTATCTCGCCTGCGCGGCCAAATCGAACGCCGTGTACGTCGCTTATAATGCTGCCCGCGCTTTCGTCAGCCAGGACGAATCGCGTCCGGTGCCGATCCATCTGCGCAACGCGCCCACCCGTCTGATGAAGGAACTGGGCTACGGCCGCGCCTACCGCTATGCCCACGACGAGCCGGAGGCCTATGCCGCCGGCGAGAACTACTTCCCCGAGGGCATGGCACCGGTGCAGTGGTACCGCCCCACCGAGCGCGGACTGGAGGCGCGAATCGCCGAGAAGCTTGCCTACTTGCGCAGTCTGGACGAACGGGCGAAACAGCGAGCCAAAGAGTGACGAGCATGTCCGAGTTCTACATCGACCCGCGCAGCGACATCGTACTGATCAGCGTGTTCGCGGCCGATTTCGCCATCTACTGGGTGTTCTACCGCATTGCCGTGATGGCGAACGCCATGCGCAACCGCGAAGTGATTCCTCCGCGCCTGCTGGCCTGTGCAGGCATCGTCGTCCTGACCGCGCTGTTCATCTGGTACACGCGCGCCAATCTGATCGATCCGGTCCTGTACGAATCGATGACACCGCGCGAGCAGGGCGAATATCTCGGCGGGTTCCTGCGCACCGCCGTGTTCCCGGCGATCCTCATCATCGGCATTTCGGCGGCGCGCGCCTGGCGCGACGCGCAGGAACGCAAATATCGCGGCAAAAACGTCTGACGGATTTCCCCATGCTCGATCCTCAACTGCTCCGTACCGATCTCGAACGCGTCGCCAAGCGGCTCGCCGATCGCCCCTTCGAACTCGACGTCGCGGGCTTCCGTGCCCTGGAAGACGAACGCAAACAGGTGCAATCGCGCACCCAGGAACTGCAGGCGCAGCGCAACGCGCTCGCCAAGCAGATCGGTCAGGCGAAGAGCAAGGGCGAGGACGCCTCGGCGCTGATGGCGCAGTCCTCCGCCATCAATGCCGAACTCGACACGCTGGAGAGCCGCCTGGACGACATCCAGACGCGCCTGCGCGCGTTCATGTCCACCATTCCCAACGTGCCGCACGAAAGCGTGCCCGTGGGGCGTTCTTCGGACGACAACGTCGAAGTGCGCCGCGTGGGCGAGCCGCGCCGCTTCGACTTCGAGATCAAGGATCACGTGGACCTGGGCGCGAAGCTCGGCATGCTCGACTTCGAAACCGCGACCAAGATCGCCGGCAGCCGCTTCGCGCTCATGTCCGGACCGCTCGCGCGGCTGCATCGCGCCATCGCGCAGTTCATGCTCGACGTGCATACCGCCGAGCACGGCTACACCGAAGTCTACGTGCCCTACATGGTGAACAAGGACAGCATGTACGGCACCGGGCAACTGCCCAAGTTCGAGGAAGACCTGTTCGCCGTGCCGCGCGGCGAGGAGAAGTTCTATCTCATCCCGACGGCGGAAGTGCCGGTCACCAACATCGTGCGCGACGAGATCGTGCCGCTGGAGAAGCTACCGCTGAAGTTCGTCTGCCATTCGCCGTGCTTCCGCTCGGAAGCCGGCTCCTACGGCAAGGACACGCGCGGCATGATCCGTCAGCACCAGTTCGACAAGGTCGAGCTGGTGCAGATCGTCCACCCGCAGCACTCCTACGATGCGCTGGAGGCGTTGACGCGGGATGCCGAAACCATCCTGCAGCGGCTGGAGCTGCCGTATCGTGTCGTCACCCTTTGCACGGGCGACATGGGCTTCTCGGCCGCCAAGACCTACGACATCGAAGTCTGGTTGCCGGCCCAGAACACCTATCGCGAGATTTCCTCCTGCTCCAACTTCGAGAGCTTCCAGGCGCGGCGTCTGCAGGCCCGCTTCCGCAACGAGAAGGGCAAGCCTGAGCTCGTCCATACCCTGAACGGTTCGGGCCTCGCTGTGGGCCGCACGCTGATCGCGATCATGGAGAACTATCAGAACGCCGACGGCAGCATCACCGTACCGGCGGCGCTCCGGCCCTACATGGGCGGGATCGAAGTCATCCGCTGACGTCGCGCACGCGCCTACAACGGAAGGCGCGTGCGTCCTACAGCTTTCCGAACGCGGGCTGCATAAAGTCGGGCTTTCGAGAGGAACCCGTCATGAAGAAGACACTGCCCGTACTGACCGCCGCCGCATTCGGTCTGTTGGTTGCGATGCCGCTCGTCGCAGCGGACGGCAATACCCGCGCACCGTCCGATACGCCGCAGGATCGCGCGTCCGATCGGCATCGGCCGCTGGAAGACACGATCGACCAGCGACGCCGCAATGAACCTCCGGGTGGCACCGCGGGTGCCTACGAAGGGCGTACCGGCGGCCAGCCGCGCAACGGTGACGGACGGCCGGGCGAAAGCGGCAGCGGCGGGGCGCAGTCCGACGACCTCGGCGCAAGCCAAGGCGGCCGCGACAATGCGTTCGGCGGCGGCTCGACTTCACAGGACACGCGCGACGCACCGGCTCGCAGGACGCCCGAACACCCCTGAGATCTACGGGAGGGTGGGCGAGGCCGCGATGTTCCGGTAGAATGCGCGCCTCTTCGGAGAGGTGCTCCCGGTCTAGACAGGGGCTGATCCCGACATTGCGGCGCAGGCTGACTTGCCGTAAGGCAAGTAAGCGCGTAGCGGCCGGAGCCCAAACCGGAGTCACAGCAGTATGAACGGAGAGGTGCCGGAGTGGTTGAACGGGCCGGTCTCGAAAACCGGAATAGGGGCAACTCTATCGAGGGTTCGAATCCCTCCCTCTCCGCCAAAACGTCCGGAGGCCCGCAATCGCGGCCTTTGTCGTTTTAAGGGGGGCGCGTACGCAACGGGCGCCCGCAGCTCGCCGCTTGTCAAGCGGGCTTTGTTCTTTTGCGCATCGTAAAACGCCTGCATATGCAACAAGGCGTTCCGCCTCTTAGCCTCAGCCTTAATGGATTTATTCATTAATTCAATGGCCTGAAGGTAGGCGGCAGACCCCTCGTGGCACTTATACTCCGCACTACGCACAACAACCGCACTTGGTCGCCTGCCTGAATCGCCGCGAGCGGCCAACCCCTCCGTAACCGTGGGCACCGCAATCGCTTCCGCCGTCCTGCATTCCAAGACGCTCGACCGGGTACGGCGAACCTTTTCCGCCGATCCTCTGGCGACGCCGGCGAATCATGACGCAGGCGGCGTACAGACGTCCCGGCCCGGCACCGCACCTGCAACCGGTTCGGGCAGCATCGAACGCCCGTTCATGAATTTCGACGAAGAACGCATCCGCCTCGTCGCCCGTGCGGCGACCGACGCGCTGTGGGACTGGGATCTGCGCACCGACGAGGTGTGGTGGAGCGAAGGTTTCGAGAATCTGTTCGGTTTTTCCGACAACCAGTCCGACCGGCATCTGAACGGCTGGGCCGCTCGCATCCATCCGGACGATCGCGAGCGGGTGTTGTCCGGCTTGCGCGCCGCGGCGCGCAATCAGCGCGGCTGGGCGGACTCCTACCGCTTCCGCTGCAAGGACGGCACCTACGTGCAGGTGCTCGACCGCGGCTACGTGCTGCGTGAACCCGACGGCACGCCGGTGCGCATGATCGGCGGCATGAGCGACATCACGCGCCATCAGGCCACCACCGAAATGCTCGACGAGGTGAACCGGCAACTGCGCGCGCTGTCGGCGCAGGTGCTGCGCGCCCAGGAGGAAGAACGCGCCCGTATCGCACGCGAGCTGCACGACGAACTGGGACAGATCCTCACGTTGGTGAAGATGCGCATGATGTCGGCCCTGCAGGCCGATCCGCAGGCGGCGCGTACGCAGATGCAAACGGCGGTACGCGAAATCGAGGCGGGCATCGAAGCGGTGCGGCGCCTGTCGCTCGATCTGCATCCGCCGCAGTTGATGCAATTCGGTCTGGCATCGGCGATCAACGGTCTGCTGCAGCGCGAGATTCCCGAGGACGGCCCCACCTTCGCGCTGGAGTCCAACCTGGGCGACCTCAAGCTCGAGCGCATGAAGGCGATTACCGCCTTCCGCGTGGTGCAGGAGGCGATCACCAACGCCTTGCGCCATGCCGAAGCGGATCACATCGACATCCATCTCGACTGCAAGGACGGTGTGCTCGAGATCTGCGTGCGCGACGACGGCAAGGGCTTCGACATGTCGAGCGCGAAACGCAAGGCCTTGGAGGGCCAGGCAACGGGCCTGATCGGTTTGCGCGAGCGGCTGCAGCTCGTGGGCGGCAAGCTGTCCGTCTCCTCCGCGCCGGGGGCGGGATGCGAAGTGCGGGCGCAATTGCCCTTGCGGGGAGAGCTGTGATGCGGATTCTGCTCGTCGACGACCACACGCTGTTCCGGGCAGGCCTCAAGGGGCTGCTTGACGGCATGCTGCCGGTGTCGGAGATCGGCGAGGCTTCGAACGGCGTCGGGGCGCTGGAAGCCTTGCAAAACGGCAAATGGGATCTGCTCGTCACCGATCTCAACATGCCGGACATGGACGGCTTCGAGCTGCTGCGCAGCGCGCACGAACGCCACCCGGACCTGCCGGTGCTGGTGCTGTCGATGCATGCGGGCGGCGAGTTCGTGCACCGTGCGATTTCGCTCGGCGCGGCCGGCTTCCTGGTGAAGGACGCCGCAACCGAGGAGCTGCGGCTCGCGGTCGAAGCCGTGGCGCGCGGCGAGGTCTATCTCAGCCCGCGCGCCGCCAAGCAGGTGGTCGCCGAGCTCTCCCGCCGCACGGCCAGCAAACCCGCCGGCCCGGCGGCCGAGCTGCCCGAGCGGCAGCGCGAGGTGTTGAAGCGCGTCGCCGAAGGCATGAGCACCAAGGAGATCGCCTACGAGCTCGGTCTCAGCGCCAAGACGGTGGAGGCACATCGCGCACGATTGATGGAGCGCGTGGGCGTTAAGGACATCGCCGGACTGGTGCGCCACGCGATCCGCATCGGCCTCGTCAAAGTCGATCTCGAATAGCGAGCCCGGCAGGCGCCGCGATATCCCCGGCCGCCAGCAGAAATATTGCGCACGGCATTGCAACGCCGGGGCGCTACCGTGCACCACCCGCCGGCCGGCCTTGTATGATGCGTCGACAAGCGAATACAGGGATGCAGGGGAGGACTAGCATGCCGATCGAACCGCATATCTCGAGCATTGCCGGCGCCATTCAACTCGCCGTCGCACCGGTGTTCCTGCTGACCGCCATCGGTTCCTTGCTGGGCGTGCTCATCAACCGCCTGGGCCGCGCGGTGGACCGGGCGCGGCGGCTGGAAGCCTTGCTCGACGGCCAGGAGGGCGAAGCGCTGGCGCAGACGCAAAGCGAATTACAGATCCTGTCGCGCCGCACCCGCTGGGTGAACCGCGCCATCGCCGCCTGCACCGCATGCGCGCTGTTGATTTGCCTCGAGGTGGCGGCGCTGTTCATCGGCGTCTTTTTGGACACCAACGTATCGAATCTCGTCGGTACCCTCTTCATCCTCGCCATGGCGGCCCTCACCCTGGGCCTGGTTTCCTTTCTGCGCGAAATCTTCCTCGCCTCGCAGACCCTGCGCATCGGCGTGCACCGCCCCGGCCTGTTCTGAGAAAACGCCGCGCCTTGGGCGCGCGGAATGCATGGGGCGGTTTTCGCCGAGACGCCTCAGAGCGTGCGCGCACTCGTTGACGACGTTCAACGGCGCATGCGCGCGGCGTTCAAGGCGTGAGGCACGATCCATCCGTACGAGGCAAGGCGATGAGCGAGAATCAAAACGCACAGACCAGAGAACCGGCCGAGGCAGACGAGAAGAAGGTCGGCAAGCGTTCGGCTGTCCGCGGCAGCCGGAAGGCGGACACGGCACCGGACAAGCCGGCGGCGACAATCCGCAAGCGTGCCGCGGGCGAACGCGCGAAAGACATGAACACCACGTCCGCTTCGAAGGCGGCCTCTTCGCCTCGCAAGCGCCCGCCCGCCGTTATGCCGGACGCGGAACCGGCTGCCGGCGCGCCGCAAAGCGCCTCACCGGCAAGCGGGGAGACTGACGGCATGCAGGTGTCCGAGGACGAGCGCCGGCGGATGATCGAAAGGATTGCCTACTTCCGTGCCGAGTGGCGCGGCTGGACGCCGGGGCACGAACTGGAAGACTGGCTGTACGCCGAGCGCAAGGTGGACGAAATGCTGCGCGGCGGACGCACCCCGGAATGAGGCAACGCCCCATTTCAGCGATCGCCGGATGTGCCGCGCTTCTGAAGGTGCAGCACAGGACGGGTACGTCGTTTCGGCGCGCCCGCGCCTCCCATGCCGTACGACGCGACGGGCAGGCGTGTCCCGGACGCTCGCCACGCTTTTCGTTGACGAACCCCGGTCGTAGCCCGCACACGCATGCCGGGTTCAAGCGCCGGTTCTGCGTTTGCGTATTGCGGCCTTGACGCTGTCCACGACGCCGGTCTGGGTGGGATAGAAATGGTCGGCGCCGATCTCGTCCATCGCGCCGGTCCGGCGCAAAGTTTCCTGTGCCGCGGGATCGAGACGGTAGAAGTAGAGCGCGCCGCCGAGTTTGCGCCGCCTTCGCGCTTCCTGAGCCAGCATCTGCGCGCCCGCCGCGTCGATGTAGTGGATGCCGCGCGCGACGATGAGCACGTCGACGTGCGCCGGATTGTCGCGGTCGATGCGCATCAGCGCCTGTTGGATGTAGCTGGCTGCGCCGAAATAGATGGCGCCGTTGATGCGCACGATCTTGAGTGAAGGGCAGTCGGGCACGATGCCGTCGCCGTCGACGAAATGGGTGCTGTGCGGATCGGGATGCGGCAGCGCGGGCGTGACGCTGGGCCGCGAGGTGTGGTAGACGAACACCGCGAGCGACAGAGCCATGCCGATGAAGATACTCACGCGCAGATCGACCAGCGTGGCCGCGAACGTGACGGCGAACACCAGCGCTTCCATCCGCCCGGCGCGGAAAATGGTCCTGATCTGCGGGACGTTCACCAGCCCGATGGCGACGATGAACAGGATCGCCGCCATGGACGGAATGGGCAGGTAGCGCGCCAGCGGCGCGAGCACGAGCAGAATCGCCACCAGGAACAGCGCACCGAAGATCGCCGACAGCGGCGTTTTCGCGCCGGCCTCGTAGTTCAGACCCGTGCGGTTGAACGAACCGCTGGAAGGGTAGGCGGAAAAGAAACTGCCGACGATGTTCGCCAGTCCCTGGCCGATGAAGGTCTGGTTGTTGTCGATCACCTGGTCGGTGCGCAGCGCGATGGCCCGCGCGATCGACACCGCTTCGGTGAGCGAGAGCACCGTCAGTACCAGCGCGCTGAGCAGCAGGGCTTCCACCGTTTCGGCGGAAAAATGCGGCAGCGACAAGGGCGGCAGGGCTTGCGGAAGCGCGCCGACGGTGCGGACGCCGGCGGCGCCCTCGCTCAGGCGATCGAGCAGCGCGGCGCCGATGCTCCCGGCGAGGATGGCGACGATCATGTACGGCGCGCGCGGCCACAGCCGCCGGGTGAGCAGACCGGCTGCGAGCGTAAGCATGCCGACCGTCGTGGCGTAGGGATCGATGCCGCCGAGTTGCCGCGCGAAGCTCTGCAGGAGATCGACCAGCGACAATCCGCGCGGCATGTCGAGGGCGAAGAAGTTGCCGAGCTGGTTGCAGAAGATCCACACCGCCGCGCCGCTCACATAGGCGGTCACCACTGTCTGCGACACGAAATTCACCAGTACGCCCATGCGCGCAAGGCCCAGCGCGAGCTGGAAGATGCCGGTGAGCAGCGCGAGCGTCAGCGCCAGACGGATGTACTCGGGCGAGCCGGGCACGGCCAGTCCGCTCAGCGAGGCGAACACGATCAGCGAGCCGGTGGTGCTCGGCCCGGTGACCAGATGCCAGCTCGAACCGAACAGCGCCGCGACGATGGCCGGCACCATGCAGGCGTACAGGCCGTATTCGGCCGGCATGCCGGCGATGGTGGCGAAGGCGACGCCCTGGGGGATGAGGATGATCGCGCCGACGAGCCCGGCGACCAGATCGGCGCGCAGGGTGCGCGCATCGACCATCGGCCACCAGTGCAGAAACGGCAGCAGGCGCTGCCAGCGCTGCGCGGAGGACGGGGAAGGATCGGGCGTGGTCATGGGGCCGGAGGCGAAAGCGCGTGTGTTCTTCTTGTCGATCGGTACGAGGGCGCAATGGTAAGCGATCGGGCATGCACGGTCATCCGCCTGCCCGCAGCCGGTTCTTTGACGTGGCGCAAGAGTCCGTCCGCCCGTCCGTTTAGGATGGGATCGTAGTCAACCGAAAAAGGGACGTGCACATGCAAAAGCCGCTGCAGATCACTTTCCGCGACATGGAACCGTCCGAGGCGCTGGAGGCGCGCATCCGCGCCAAGGCGGGCAAGCTGGACCAGATTGAGCACCGCATCACCGGCTGTCACGTCGTCGTCGAGCGGCTGAGCGCGCGTCACCGCAGCGGCAACGACTTCGCGGTACGCATCGACTTGCGCGTGCCCGGCCGGGAAATCGTGGTCGACGGCGTGCGGCACGAGGACGCCTACGTTGCCGTGCGTGACGCCTTCGAGGCGGCCACGCGCATGCTCCATGAGGCGGCCCATACCGGCCGCGACGCCCTGAGGGAGGTGCAATCATGATCGCCGGTCCTACAGCCGCGAAGGCAATGCGCGCCGTGGTGATCGCCATCTCGGGTATGAACAACGCCGCCGTCGCGCGCAGCGTGCGCAGCGCGCTCGAGCTGATCCGGGGCGTGCAGGACGTCGAGGTGCGTCCGCAGAGCGCCGAGGCGCACGTGCGCTTCGATCCGGAACTGGTGGACGACTGGCAGCTGTGCCGCGCGGTCCAGGCGGTCGGCTGCCGGGGAGAGCTGCGCACCTGAAGGGGCGTGGCGGCGCGGTTGTCGCGCGCCGCCGCGGGCTTCACAATGCCGGTTTTGGCGTTTGTGAAGCAACGATGTCCCGCATTCTAGCGACCTACCGCGTCCAGGCCCGGGCCGCGGAAATCGAGGCAATCGCCGCCGCGCTCGCGCTCGAGCAGAGCGTGGAGACGCCGCGCGACGTGGTGCGCGACCCCTTCGTGCGCGACGAGATCCTGGCGCGCGTGGAGCGCATCCGGCCGGTATCGGTAGACACCCATGAAGTGACGCTCGCCCTGGCGCCGATCACCACCGGCAACGACCCGGCGCAACTGCTCAACATGCTCTACGGCAACAGTTCGCTGCACGCGCATGTCGAACTGGTGGACGTGACACTCCCGCAGTCGCTGGTCGAACACTTCCCCGGCCCGCGTTACGGCATCGAAGGCCTGCGCCGCCTGACGGGCGCTCACGGGCGGCCGCTCACCTGCGCGGCGCTCAAGCCGCAGGGCCTTCCGGTCGAACGGCTGGCCGAACTCTGTTACACCTTCGCCAAGGGCGGGGTGGACATCATCAAAGACGATCACGGCCTTGCCGACCAGTCCTATTCCCCGTTCGATCAGCGCGTGCGTGCCTGCCAGCGCGCCGTGGAGCGCGCCAACCGCGAAACCGGCGGCAGGACCATGTACGCGCCGAGCATGGTGGGCCGTCCCGAGGCCCTGTACGCGCAGGCGCGCCTGGTGAAGGAAGAGGGCGTGGGCGCGGTGCTGCTTGCCCCGGCCCTGATCGGCATGCCGGTGTTCGAGGAGCTCGTGTCACGCCATCTGGACGTGCCGGTGCTCGCTCATCCCGCCTACGCCGGCGCGGCCCGCGTGGCGCCGCCCGTGCTGCTGGGTACGCTCTACCGGCTGTTCGGCGCGGATGCGATCATCTATCCCAATTTCGGCGGCCGCTTCGCCTACACGCCTTCGACCTGCCGTGCGATCGCCGAGGCGGCTCGCAAACCGTGGCAGGGCGTGCGTCCGGCCATGCCGGTGCCGGCCGGCGGCATGACGGTCGAGCGGGTGCCGGAACTGATCGAGTTCTACGGCCCCGACACCATGCTGCTGATCGGCGGCTCGCTGTTGCAGGCCGGAGAGGCGCTGCTCGAACGCACACGCGCGTTCGTCGGGCAGGTCGCCGCACAGACATCCGCGGCGGAGGTGCGATGAGCGTACGCAAACGAACCGGAGCGGGGCGCTGGGAGCGCGTGGACGTGCTCGCCTACAAGGAAGAAGGCGCGGCGCCCTTCAAAGCCATTTCGAGGCAGGTGCTGTTCGACGATCCCCGGCTGCTCTGCCAGCTGCGCTATTTCGAGATCGCGCCCGGCGGCTATTCAACCCTCGAGCGGCACGAGCACATGCACGCCGTCATGATCCTGCGCGGGCGCGGCCGCTGTCTCGTCGGCAACGAAATCCACGAAGTCGGTCCGCACGATCTGGTCACCATTGCACCGCTCACCTGGCACCAGTTCCGCGCCGGCACTGATGAGCCGCTCGGTTTCCTCTGCATGGTGAACAACGAGCGCGACCGGCCGCAGCTGCCGACCGAAGAGCAACTCGCCGAGTTGCGCCGCGATCCGCGCATCGCCGCATTCCTGGATAGCTGAGCCGCAGGCCGCTCCGACCGGGACAGCGCGCCGCGGGCATAGGCGTTGCAACCGCTGGCGGGCGAATGTCACGGAACGTTACAAGGAGAATCTCATGCGGTTGCAGGAGGCATGGATGGCCGGGGGCGTCAATACGGCGGTCATTGCCATCAAAGGAATGAAGAGCAAGCGCTGCGAGTCGAGTGTGCGCAGCGCATTGTCGCTGATACGCGGCGTGAAGGCGGTCGACGTGTCGTTGCCCGATGGGCGCGCGATCGTACGGTACGACGCCGAAAAAGCGCATCCCTCGCAGTTCCCCGTGGCGATCCAGGCGGTCGGATTCCAGGCGGAAGTCCTTGCGCAAGAGCCGGTCTGAAGGACAGCCGGTACTTTTCCAAATGCCCTCCGCAAGGAGGGCTTTTTGTTGCAGGCGCATCGCGAGCGGTAAAAAACGCCTTGCCTACGCAATCCTGCTCGCCGGACAATAAACGCACGAAGTGCCGGCGGTATCAGTGCCTTCGACAATCTTTGCTGCACCAGAATCTCCGTACAACCCGCAGTGCCGGATTTGCGAGGGGAGGGGCATGGCTGTCGGCTTCCGATTGGCGCGTCATTGGCCGTCGCAAATGCTTATCGTCGCGGCGGCCTCGATTTTCATCATCGTCGAAGCGGTACTGGCCTCCCGCGATATCGCCGAGGACAAGGCACAGACCATCGAGACGGCGTACGCCCACAACGAAGCGGTGGCACTCGCACTCAACGCGCACGTCACCGCCCTGTTCGAGATGGCGGACGGCGTACTGCAGCAGCTCGCCGCCCATGTCGCTGAGCACCACGGGCCGCTTACCGACGGCGAACTGACTTCCCTGCTTGCCCTGCACACGCGCGGTTTGCCGATGCTGCGCGGCGTGCTCGCCGTCAATCCGGACGGCGTCGCCATAGCGAGCAGTAACGGCGTGCACGGCAACGTCCCCAACCTGCGCGAACGCGAAGCGATGCGGCACCATCTGGAGAATGTCCGATCCGGGCTGCACATCGCCGCGCCGGTGCAGACGCGCGACGGCGTCTGGCTGTTGCCGATGAGCCGCGCGGTGCGGCAGGCCGACGGGAGTCTGCGCCTGCTGCTGGTCGCCACCGTCGCTCTCGACGATTTCCGCGCCTTCTACGACGCCCGGCCCTCGCCGGGCATCGCTATGGAGCTCGGCCTGGTCGACGATGCGGGGCGTCATCTTGCCGGCGTGCCCTTCGTTCCCGCCGCGATGGGCGCCGCGCATCCCCTCGGCACCCGGCTCGATCAGCTCGCACAGACGTCGTACGGCCGTATCGCGCTGCGTCCCGGCGCGCGAGAGGCCGAACGGCTTTATGCCTACTGTCATCTCGACCGTTACGGCGTGCTCGTCTATGCCGGCCAACGCACGGACGACGTGCTGGCGTCGTGGCGCGTGCGCAGCGGCGAAAGGGTGCGCGCGCTGGCCGGGCTTTCGGTGCTGTTGCTCGCCCTGGCGTTCATCGCGGCGGCGAAGGTCGGCCGCCTGTCGCGCAGCGAGGAGCGCCTCGAACTGGCGGCGCGGGCGGCCGACACCGACGTGTGGGAGCTCGACGTGTACAGCGGCCACATGTGGCGTTCGCAGCAGTGGCGGCGGCTGTCGGGCTACGCGCCCGGGGAAGTGGCGTCCACCCTGGAGGGTTTTCTTTCGGTCGTGCATCCGGAGGACGTCGAGGCCGTGCGTACGGCGATGCAAGGACTGGCGACCTCCACCTCCACCGAGCCGATGTACGTGGAGTTCCGCCTGCGCCGCAAGGACGGCGAAGAGCGTTGGATGGAATGTTCGGCGCACGTGCTGCAGGACAGGAACGGCGTGCGCAAGGCGGTCGGATCGATGCGCGACATCAGCCAGCGCAAGCAGGTGGAGCTTTCGCTGCGCGACAATGCGCGCATGCTGGCGCTCGCGCAGCGCGCTGCGGACGCGGGCGTGTGGAGCATCGACTTCGGCACCGGCGAGACGCACTGGTCGGAGGGCTGTTACCGGTTGCACGGCTTCAGTCCCGTGGAACCGCCGCCCGGCATCGAGTCCTGGCGCGAACTGATCCTGGAGCCCGACCGCGAGCGGGCGATGCGCATCATCAAGGAAAGCATCGCGCAGCACAGCGAGTTCTCGGTCGAGTACCGCATCCTGCATCCGGACAAGGGCGTGCGCTGGCTGTGGACGCTCGGCAACGCGGTCGAGGACGCGCGCGGGCAGCCGCAGCACATGGCCGGCATCACCCTCGACATCACCGCGCGCAAGGAAGCCGAGGAGGAACGCCAGGCCTTGCTCGCGCGCGAACGCGAGGCGCGCGCCGAAGCCGAGCGCGCGAGCCGGGCGAAGGAGGAGTTCCTCGCCACCATTTCGCACGAGTTGCGCACGCCCCTGAACGCCATCCTCGGCTGGGCGCATGTGCTGCGCAGCCGCGACAAGGAGCCGGAACTGGTTGAGCGCAGCATCGACGCGATCGAGCGCAACGCGCTCGCCCAGGCGCAGCTGATCGCCGATCTGCTCGATATCAGCCGCATAGAAGCCGGTACGCTGCGCCTCGATCTGGAAGTGGTGAGCATCAAGCCCATCCTGGAAGCCGCGGCCAACACCATGCTGCCCATCGCCGAGAGCAAAGGCGTGTGGCTGCATTGCCGGCCGCTGCCCTTCGAGGTGCGTGCCGATCCGGCGCGGCTGCAGCAGGTGATGTGGAACCTGCTGTCCAATGCCATCAAGTTCACACCCAAAGGCGGCGCGGTGGACGTCAGCACGCGGCGCGTCGGCAACGAAGTCGAGATTCAGGTCCGCGATACGGGCGTCGGCATTCCGCGCGAATTCCTGCCGCAACTGTTCCAGCGTTTCAGCCAGGTGCGCAGCGACGGACCGCAGATCCATGGCGGATTGGGGCTGGGCCTGGCGATCGTCAAGCATCTGGTCGAAACGCACGGGGGACGCGTAGCCGTCGACAGCGAAGGGGAAGGCTGCGGCACCGTCGCCACGGTCTGTCTTCCTCTGGCCGAGCCGGCCCGCGTGGCCGAACCGCATCACGAGTACGACCGTTTACCGCCGGTCTCGCTGCAGGGGGTGAGCGTGCTGCTGGTTGACGACGACGCCGACTCGCGCGAAGTGGAGGCGCTCGTCATGGCGGGTTACGGCGCGGAGGTGCGCGGCGCACGATCGGTGGACGAGGCCTGTACGCTGCTGCGCAAGCAGGTGCCGGACGTGCTCGTGGCGGATCTGAGCATGCCGGAGAAGGACGGCTTCGATCTCATACGGAGAATACGGCAGGACGAGGACGCCTGTGTGCGAGCGCTGCCTGCCATCGCGCTGTCGGCGCTCGCCAGCGCGGAAGACAGGACGCGCGCCATCGTCAGCGGCTTCGACCTGCATCTGTCCAAACCCGTGGAACCGCCGGCGCTCGTCGAAGCCGTCGCGCGTCTCGCCGCGCGTTACGGAAATCAGGGAACGCCGCCCGGAGGAGCGGTACCGCAATCGAAGACGGTGACGGAAGGTGGGCCTTACTTGCCTTCGGACTCGGATGCCAGCGGCCGCTGAACGGCGGTGAGAAAGCGCACAATCGGCGGCACGTCGCCCGTATCGGAGAACGCTGAACCGGCGGCGGGGGCGAGCTGAGCCGTCGCCGCCGCGCCGATGAGAGTGTGAAGGAAGGGGCGCGCGAGCCGTAGACGCATCGGACCCGTGTTGGTGTCGAGGTCGAGGATGGTCGCGCAGCCGTCGTCGGACGCCTCGCATTGGAGGATGCGTACCACTACGTGCTCGTGAACTTCGCCTGCCGAACGGTTCATGGGATGTGCTCGCACAACGTCTGTGCGTGCTATTGCAATAGCGGTGCCCACCTCCGCGGAGTGGCTGCAAAAGTGTTCGGCTTTCCGCTCCTCCGTACGTATTCCGCAGCGCGCCGACAAGCGCGCGGCATGCGTCGAACGCAAATCTCCCTGCGGACAGTCGATCGCCGCCGGTCTGCGATAACCCGCCCGACAGTGCGGTCAGCGTGCCCGCGGTTTGCGAAGCCCCGCCCAATCGTCAACTTTTGTCCCATCGGCGCGTAGGAGCAGTCCGACGTCCGGTTGGGCGCTGCACCGATATATCCGTCGGCGTCCTGCCGCCTACCATAGCTCCCTGTCGTCACGCTCGTGACGATCTGAAAGAGGAGTGTATGAAGCCCCACCACGCGTTCCGTCTTACCTCGCCGCTCGAGAACATCGCCTCTGCCTCGCTGGACGGCGAACGTTTCGGCCTGATGTACGGACGCTCGCCGGGCATGCGTCAGGTCTACGCGCTGATCGACAAAGTCGCCCCGACCGACGCCACCGTGTTTGTCGTGGGCGAATGCGGATGCGGCAAGGAACTCGTCGCGCAAAGCATTCACTACATGAGCGCGCGTGCCGACCGGGCATTCGTGCCTGTGAACTGCGGGGCGATTCCCAAGAGCCTCGTCGAGTCGGAGCTGTTCGGCTTCGAAAAGGGCGCTTTCACCGGCGCTTCCCGGGTGCACAAGGGGCTGTTCGAGCAGGCGAACGGCGGCACGTTGTTCCTGGACGAAATCACCGAGATGGCGCCGGAGATGCAGGTACGGTTGCTGCGGGTGCTCGAAAGCGGCGCCTTCACGCGCGTCGGCGGCAGCGCCCAGATTCCGGTGGACGTGCGGATCGTCGCCGCGACCAATCGCGATCCGGTCCAGGCGGTGTCGGACGGTCGCCTGCGCGAAGACCTGATGTACCGTCTGGCCGTGTTCCCCATCGTAGTGCCGCCGCTGCGCACGCGCGGCGACGACATCCTGCTCCTGGCTGCCCACTTCATGGCCGAGTTCAACGCCGATGCGCAATGCGACAAGCGCCTGTCGGAGGAGGCGGCCGCGGAGCTGCTGCGGCGAAGCTGGCCGGGCAACGTGCGCGAACTGCGCAACTGTCTGCAGCGTGCCTTCATCCTCGCCGACGAACGCATCGAGCCGGAACACCTGGCGCCGCCTGAGGGGCTGGATTACGGCCGGGAGGGCGGAGAGCACCTGCAGTTCGCGATCGGCACTCCGCTTGCAGAGATGGAGCGGCAGACGATCTTCGCGACGCTCGACCACTGCGGAGGCAACAAGAAGCGCACCGCAGAGCTGCTCGGCGTCAGCCTGAAGACGCTGTACAACCGGCTCACCGAATATGCCGCCCGAGATCCCATCCACATGGGAGGCGGCCATGCCTGAGTCCAGGACGTATTGCGAACATGCGACGATGCGTATGCAGGCGACGCGCATTCCTCCGGCCCAGATCCGGATCCTGATCGCGGACGATCACGCGATCGTCCGTGCCGGTTTGAAGCAGTTCATCGCCGATGAGCCCGACATGGAGGTCGCCGGAGAAGCCGAGACGGGCGCGCAGACTCTGGAGCTCGTGCGCAACGGCGAGTGGGACGTGGTGCTGCTCGACATTTCGATGCCCGACCGCTCCGGCGTCGACACGCTGAAGAGTCTCAGACACATCAGACCTGACTTGCCGGTGCTGATCCTCTCGGGCTTCCCTGAAGGGCAGTACGCGATCAATCTGCTTCGTGCCGGGGCGGCCGGCTATCTCAACAAGGAAAGCGCGCCGGGCGAACTGGTGCGGGCGATCCGCACGGTGGCCGCGGGCAGACGCTATGTGAGCAACACGCTCGCGGAAATCCTCGCTCGCGATCTCAGCAGCCCCGCCGGCGAACGGCCCGTGCACACCGTGCTGTCCGAACGCGAGTTCCAGATCTTCTGCAAGCTGGCTGCCGGCCAGGCGGTGTCCAAGATCGCGGAGGAGCTGTTCCTGTCCGTCAAGACCGTGAGCACCTACAGGACGCGGATATTGGAAAAGATGAACATGAAGACCAACGCCGACCTGACGTACTACGCCATCAAGAACCACCTGATCCAGTAGGCCGCTCATGCAGGAGCAGTCCGGCTCGCCGTCGCTGCCCATCCGCGTGCTCCTGGTGGAGGACTCGGCCGTGATCCGCGAACGGCTCGCGGAATCGATCGTCGAGCCCGGCCGCATCGAGATCGCCGGTTACGCCGACACCGAAGACGGAGCGCTGCGCGCCTTGCGCGACACGCCATGCGACGCGGTGATCCTGGATCTGCAACTGAAGCGCGGCAACGGACTCGGCGTGTTGAAGGCCGGACGCCGAAAGGGTGGCGAACCGGTTTACATCGTTTTCACCAATTACGACTTCCCGCACTACCGGGCCAAGAGCATGCAGCTCGGCGCGGCGTACTTCTTCGACAAAGCCACAGAACATACCCGCGTCCGCGAAGTGCTCCAGGACATGGCCCGGTCGCGAACGGCGGCGCGCCCGCCCGGCGCGCGCACGGCGAGCTGAGTGCGGCATGGCGGTTGCAAAGAGTGCATCGAACGGCGCCTTACCGGCGTTTTCCTCATCAATCAAGGAGCTCAACCTATGCGCAAAGCTATTACGGCCCTGCTGATCGCGGCCTTTGCACTGATCGGCTGCAACACCATGGAAGGCGTCGGCAAGGACGTTCAACGTGGTGGCGAGAAACTCGAAAACGCCGCGGACCGCAACAAGTAAGCCGCAACGGCGCCGGCGGAGTCCTCGAGCACAGGCAGGGCACGTGGCTTGCTCGCATAGAGGCTATGCCGCGGCCGCAACGCCGGCTTCGGAACGGATGCAATGCCCGGCCTACGAAAGGAGCGACTCATGCTGAATTGGGCGATCGCGTTTTTCATCATCGCTATCATCGCTGCGATCTTCGGTTTCGGCGGCATTGCCGCCGGCGCGGCCGAGATAGCGAAAATCCTGTTCTTCGTCTTCCTGGTTCTTTTCCTGGTTTCGCTCATCACCGGCTTGCTGCGAAGGTAGCGGAGGTTGAAACGAGCGAATCGGACGGCCGCCTTCGGGCGGCCGTTTCTTTTCTGGGGCCGGCATGCGGCTTGCGACGGTTATCTCACCTTACAACGGAGTGAAACATGAACAGCGATCGTTTGGCAGGAAACTGGAAGCAGCTGCGCGGCAAGATCAAGGAGCAGTGGGGCAAGCTCACCGACGACGAGCTGGACGTGATCGACGGCAAGCGCGAGCAGCTGAGTGGCAAGATCCAGGAGGCGTACGGCATTACGAAGGACGAAGCCGAACGCCAGCTCGACGAATGGGAGCGCCGCAGCCTCGGCGGTTCGCAGCGCGACGATTTCGTATGACCGCATGCCCGCCGGCGGCGCCGGCGGGCATCGTTTTCCGCCGCCGCAGTCGAGCCGACAGCGGCGTAGTTTCGATGTCGCCTTGCACGACCGGTACGAACGCCTCGACGCGCGTGCCGCCTTCTGCCGGAGTTTCGATGCGGAACGTGCCGCCCAGACCCATCACACGTTCGCGCATTCCCAGAATGCCGTGTGAGAGCGGTTCCGTCTTCACTTCCGCGCCTATCCCGATCCCGTCGTCCCGGATGCTCAACCGAACGCCCTGACGTTCGAGCGTAAGCTCGACCCAGACTTGTCGCGCCCGCGCATAGCGCACGATGTTGGTGAGGGCCTCCTGCACGATGCGGAACAGCGCGATCGCCACTTCGCTCGGCCACTCGGGTTCCTCCTCCGGGACGCTGATGTGCGCGCGCAGGCCGGCACGCTGACACACTTCCGACGTCTGCCACTCGATCGCGGCGCCGAGCCCCAGATTGTCGAGCAGAGTAGGGCGCAAATCCTCGATCAGACGTCGCTTGATCTGCACGCCCTCGTCGAGGGTCAGCAACAGCCGCCGGAGTGTCGCAGAGATTTCCGGTTCGAGGGCGGAGAGGTGCTGTTGCACCCACGCGGCGTCCATTTTGGCCGATACCAGGATCGCGCCGAGCTCGTCGTGAATGTCGCGCGCCAGGCGGGACTTCTCCGTCTCCTGTACCGACTGCAGATGGCGGTAAGCGCGCGACAGTTCGGCAGTGCGTTCGCGCACCGTGCGCTCCAGTTCCGCCTTGTGCTCCAGGAGCTGCCGGTTCGCCTGTTCGCGTAAACGCGCATCGCGCAATGCGAGCAGGTAGACGGCGCCGAGCAGGAAGAGGTTGAAAGAGCTCGACAGCGCCATGCCGAAGCGCGAATAGAGGATGTCCTGTTCCCAGAGCGTCCACAGCGCACCGGCATGCGCGCGCTCGTGTGCGGTGAAGCGCTGCAGCTCGGCGCGCAGCTCGTCCATCGTCTCCTTGCCCACGTCGGTTTGCTCCAGCCTGAGCGCCGCTTCGGGCCCGCGTTCGCGATGCAGTGCGAGCGCCGTTTCGATTTCGGCCATGCGCGTGTCGATGAGCAGGCCGATGCGGTCCGCGCGTTGAAGCTGCTCGGATGCAGAGGCGGGGACGAGGGCTTGAAGCTGCCGCATGCGGTCGCTGAGTTTCTGGACGGCGAGCTTGTAGGGCTCGAGATACTCGGCGCGGCCGGTGAGGACGTAGCCGCGCTGTGCGGTCTCGGCGTCGAGCACGAGAGTCTGGATTTCGCGGGTCAGTTCCTGCAGCCCCAGTGAGCGGCGCGCGTACGCGCCGGCCTCATAGAGGCGCTCGTGGCTGAATTCGGAGAAGACCAGCACGCCGAGCGATACCAGCGCCGCGAGCAGCAGCGGCAGCGCCAAGCTCCGGCGATTGAAGGCGACAGGGTCCATGTGCCCGTAGATGTCCTACAAATTAATCGGCGCTGCACCGACCGCGCGTAGCCGCACGCCGCTCTAGCATTGCGCTTTGCGCCCGTCGTCACGGGCCATGAGACGAGAGGAGTCACGCATGCTGAAGTGGGCCCTGATTTTTTTCCTGATCTCGGTAGTGGCCGGAGTATTCGGCTTCACGGGTATCGCGGCGGGCGCGGCGGGCATCGCCAAGGTACTGTTTTTCCTGGCGCTGTTTCTCTTCCTGGTGTTCCTGGTGCTGGGGGTCACCGTGGCCAAGAAAGTCCTTTAGCGCCGATGCCGCCCCGGAAATGAGCAAGGCCGGCTGATGCCGGCCTTGCGTTCGGCGTTGCGGCTTAAGGCGCGGGTCGGGTTCTTTCGCCCGTATCGCCCATGTCCGGACCGGTTCCTGCGCCGGGGCTTGCCGGATCGGAAGGCGTGCCCGACATGGAGCCGCTGCCTGTGCCTGGTGCGCCCGGCGCGGTGGTGCCCGGGTTTCCGGGTGAGCCGGTCGCTCCCGTTCCGCCGCTGTAGGCGCCGGGGTCCGAGGTGCGCGGCTCTTCGACGTTGTCCCCGCATGCGGCCAGCCCGCAGAGGGACAGTACGGCTGCGGCGGCAATCAAGCATTTCTTCATTTCGCGTCTCCTTTGTGGTTTGACGAATGACCGCCTGCGCAAGGGAGCATGTTGACTATTGCGCAGCGACATAAGGAGTGCCTAGCAACTCGCATGCTCCGTACGGCGCTGTCTGCATTCGCCGACGCTTGCGCAAAGCGCGTGGACGCGCCTCATGGCACTCGACAGCCAAGTTACGCGGCGCCAAGGGGCTTCACCATCGGTGAAGGACGCGAATACTTGTCGGATTTGTCCGACGCGCCATCGTTCCGGCACGCGGAATGCAAAGCACTGGCGTGCCTTGAAAGGAGACGCCGCGCATATGCCTAACCGAGACCTCCAGATCCCGACCGAGCAGAGCGTGACGCAGGAGTTCAACCGCTTCCTTGCAGACGTCGAACAGCTGCTGAACAGCGCGCGCCAACTGACCGGCGACAGCGCCGCGCTTGCGCGCAAGCGGCTCGAAGACAAGGTCGCGCAGGCGAAAGTGCGGCTCGAAGCGATGCGCAGCACCGCGGCCGAGCGCGGCGACTGGTATGCGCAGCGGACCAAACCGTGGTGGGCGAACCGGTCGGTACGGATCGTCGGCCTTGCGGCGCTCGCCGGTGCGCTGATCACCGGCGTGCTCGTGGCGCGTCGTTCGCTGCCGCGGCGGGGCGAATAGCGGACATGCATCGAAAGAAGGAGCAGCGATGAGCGGGTTTCTCTCAGACATTCAGACCATCCGTCAACGTGCGCGGCAGCACATCGAACAGGGCGCCGTAACGGCGGGTTACGCGGCCGACCGCGAGACCGTGCTGCGGCTGCTGAACGAGGCGCTGGCGACCGAGCTGGTATGCACGCTGCGCTACAAACGGCACTATTTCATGGCGACCGGCATTCATTCCGAAGCGGCGGCGGCCGAGTTCCTCGAGCATGCCAACGACGAGCAGGAGCACGCCGACCGTATCGCCGAACGCATCGTGCAGCTCGGCGGCGAGCCGAATTTCAATCCGGAAGGCTTGAGCATGCGTTCGCACGCCGAATACGTGGAAGGCGGTACTCTGCGCGAGATGATCGAGGAGGATCTGGTCGCCGAACGCATCGCCATCGAAAGCTATCGCGAGATCGCGCTCTACATCGGTGACAAAGATCCGACCACGCGGCGGCTGTTCGAGGAAATCCTCGCGGCCGAGGAAGAGCACGCCGAAGATCTGGTATCCCTGCTGGGCGGCTTGCGCAGCGACTAGCCGCTGCAACGCCGCGACCATGATCCGTATCGGCATTTCCGGCTGGCGCTACGAGGGATGGCGCGGCGGCTTCTATCCTGAGGGACTTCCGCAGCGGCGTGAGCTGGCCTACGCCGCATCGCGGCTGCCGAGCATCGAAATCAACGGGTCCTTCTACTCCCTGCAGCGGCCGGAGTACTACGAGGCCTGGTACCGGGAGATGCCGCCGGGCTTCGTCTTCAGCGTCAAGGGCAACCGCTACATCTCCCACGTGCGCCGTCTGCGCGATGTCGAGACGCCGTTGGCGAACACGTTCGCATCCGGCGTTTTCCGGCTGCGCGAGAAGCTGGGACCCTTTCTCTGGCAGTTCCCGCCCAACCTGCGCTACGACCGCGAACGCTTCGAAGCCTTTTTCCGCATGCTGCCGCGCGACACGGAGCAGGCGGCGGCACTGGCGCGGCGTTCCAGCGACTGGATGAAAGACCGCGCGGACTGGAGCGTGGACGAACATCGCCCCTTGCGCCACGCCGTCGAAGTGCGCCACGAAAGCTTCGTCGATCCCTCCTTCGTCGAGCTACTGCATGGTCACGACATCGCCTGGGTCATCGCCGACACCGCCGGCAAGTGGCCCTACAAGGAGGACATCACTGCGGACTTCGTCTACATCCGCCTGCACGGCGAAACCGAGCTCTACGCCAGCGGCTACGACGAAGCGAGCCTCGAACGATGGGCGGCACGTATCCGTGCCTGGGCGTCGGGCGGCGAACCGCCGGACGCCGTCAAGATCGCGCCCGAAGCTTCGCCTGAACGTCGCGACCGCGACGTCTATTGCTATTTCGACAACGATTACAAGGTGCGGGCGCCTTTCGACGCGCAGACGCTCATGCGCATACTCGGTTTGAGTTGGAATCCGGAGTCAGTGGAGCCGACTGCGCCGCGCCGGTCAAGGCGTGGAACCGAGGCTCGCGCGCCTTCGAACTGAGTCGGGGAACGCTACCCCGTGAGGCCGCGTCCGGAAGGTCCATTGAGGCGGTACGATGCAAAGCGACACGAGCAACCCTTCGGTCTGGATGGCGACGGCGGATGTCCCGGATCTCGCGCCGCTGCGGAAGGATGAGCGCGCGGATGTCTGCATTGTAGGCGCAGGTATCTCTGGTCTGAGCACGGCTTATCTGCTGTTGCGTGAGGGCCGTGACGTCGTGGTGATCGACGACGGCACGCTTACCGACGGTGCTTCGGCGCGCACCACGGCGCATCTGTCCAACGCTTTCGACGACCGTTACTACGAGGTGGAGCGGCTGCACGGCGAGGCGGGCGCGCGCCTGGTCGCGGAAAGTCATACCGCCGCCATCGATACCATCGAAGCCATCGTCGCCGAGGAGGGGATCGATTGCGACTTCGAGCGTTGCGACGGCTATCTCGTCGCGGCACCCGGCCGCAGTGTGGAGGAACTGCATCAGGAACTGGCGGCCTGTCACCGCGCCGGACTGGGGGATGTGCGACTGGTCGAGCGGGTGCCGATCGGCTTCTACGATTTCCGGCCCGCGCTGTGTTTTCCGCGCCAGGCGCAATTCCATCCGCTGAAGTATCTCGCGCAGCTCACGGAGGCGATCCGGCGCCGCGGCGGCCGGGTCTATGCACATACGCGCGCGGTGAACATCGAAGGCGGCGAGCGTGTACACGTGGAAACCGCGGACGGTTTCGTCGTCGCGGCGGATGCGCTGGTGGTCGCGACCAACACGCCCGTCAACGACCGGTTCGCCATCCACACCAAGCAGGCGCCGTATCGCACCTATGTCGTGGGGGCGCGTGTGCCGCCGGGCGCTGTTCCTACATTGCTGCTCTGGGATACGCTGGACGCCTACCACTACGTGCGTGTGCAGCGGAACGTCGGCGGGCATGACATGCTGATCGTCGGCGGTGAGGACCACAAGACCGGCCAGGCGGACGACTTTGAGAAACGTTACGCGCGATTGGAAGCCTGGACGCGCGAACGCTTCCCGATGGTGGAAGGTTTCGACTTCCACTGGTCGGGGCAGGTGATGGAGCCGGTCGATTACCTGGCTTTCATCGGCCCGAACCCCGGCGACGAGGAGGACAACATCTACGTCGTCACCGGCGACTCGGGCAACGGCATGACGCACGGCACCATCGCCGGCATGCTGCTCACCGATCTCATCTGCGGACACCGCAATCCCTGGACGGTGCTCTACGATCCGGCGCGCATCACCGTGAAAGCGGCCGCTGAGTTCGCCAAGGAGAATCTCAACGTCGCGGCGCGCTTCGCTGAATACGCGACGCCCGGCGAAGTGAAATCAACCGACGACATCGCACCGGGCACCGGCGCCGTCGTGCGGCGCGGCTTTCGCAAGATCGCCGCCTACCGCGACGAAAGCGGCATGCTGCACTGCCGTTCCGCGGTCTGCACGCACCTGCGCTGCATCGTGCACTGGAACAGCGATGAACGGACCTGGGACTGCCCCTGCCACGGCTCGCGCTTCGACAAAATCGACGGCCGTCCGCTCAACGGACCGGCGCACGAGCCGCTGGGGCCGGCGGAATCCTAGCTACGGCCGACAAGGGAGGCCGTCGAGTACCGGCGAGGGCGGGGAAGCGTCCGGACCCTGCGGTACGCCCGCTGCGGCTCCTGTAACATAAGCGGCCTTGGATGAGACAAGGCGTCGTCCCGTGTCGTTCTATAACCTTTACCGTCACAACTTCCTGCGCGCCGCGGTGTGCGTACCGGAGCTGCGGGTCGCCAATCCGGCCTTCAACGCCGCGCAAACCATCGCCCTGATGGAACAGGCCGAGGCGCAGCACGCCGCGGTGGCGCTGTTCCCGGAACTGGGCCTGTCGGCCTACACCTGCGACGATCTGTTCCATCAGGACGCGCTGCTCGACGCGGTTCTGAATGCCCTCGATCAGGTGGTGCGGGCCTCGCGCCAAATGCAACTGACGGCCGTTGTCGGCCTGCCGCTGCGCGTGGACGGGCTGCTCTACAACTGCGGCGCGGTGGTGCAGGGCGGACGCGTGCTGGGCGTGGTACCCAAGACCTATCTGCCCAACTATCGCGAGTTCTACGAACTGCGCCAGTTCACGCCCGGCGATACCGCGGTGCGCGAGAGCATCGATCTCCTGGGCCAGCGCGGGGTGTCTTTCGGTTCGAAGCTGCTGTTCCGTTTCAGCCAGCAGCCGCTCGCGGTGTTCCATGTGGAGATCTGCGAAGACCTGTGGACGCCCATTCCGCCTTCGACCTACGGGGCGCTGGCCGGCGCGACGCTGCTGCTCAATCTTTCCGCCTCGAACGTCACGGTGGGCAAGGACGCCTACCGCCGCCAACTGGTGCAGAACCAGTCGGCGCGCTGCATCGCCGGCTATCTCTACAGCGCCGCGGGTTTCGGCGAATCGACCACCGATATGGCCTGGGACGGACACGGCCTCGCCTGCGAGAACGGCGTGCTGCTGGCCGAGACCGCGCGTTTCGAACGGCAGGCGCAGTTGCTGATCGCGGACATCGATCTCGACCGCGTCATGGCCGATCGCATGCGGCAGAACAGTTTCGGCGCGAGCGCGCGCCGTCATGCCGAAGCGCTGGCGGGGTTCCGCACCGTCCCGGTCGATACGCGCCTGCCGATGCAGGGCGAGCTGCCGCTTGCGCGCGCCTACGAACGCTTCCCCTACGTGCCGGCCGACGCCGCGACGCGCGATGCCCGCTGTGCCGAGGTATACGACATCCAGGTGCACGGGCTGGTGAAACGCCTGCAGGCGATGAAAAGCGACAAGGTGGTGATCGGCGTCTCGGGCGGACTGGATTCGACCCAGGCGCTGATCGTCTGCGCGCGGGCGATGGATGTCATGGGACTGCCGCGCAGCAACATCCTTGCGTATACGATGCCGGGCTTCGCGACCAGCGAACGCACACTCGACCAGGCGCGCCGGCTGATGGCGGCGGTGGGTGCGACGGCGCAGGAGATCGATATCCGCCCGAGCTGCCTGCAGATGCTGAAGGACATCGGCCATCCTTACGCCGAAGGCAAGCCGGTGTACGACGTGACCTTCGAGAACGTACAGGCGGGCGAGCGCACGAGCCATCTGTTCCGGCTCGCCAATCTGCACAACGCGCCGGTCATCGGCACCAGCGATCTGTCCGAGATCGCGCTCGGCTGGAGCACCTACGGCGTGGGCGACCACATGGCGCACTACCACGTCAACGCCAGCGTGCCGAAGACGCTGATCCAGTACCTGATCCGCTACGTCGCGCGCACGCACATGCTGGGCGAGGAGACGAGCCGCGTGCTGCTCGACGTGCTGGAGACCGAGATCAGTCCCGAGCTCGTACCGGGGGAGGACAAGGGAGCGCCGGGCCAGCGCACCGAGAGCTTCATCGGCCCCTACGAGCTGCAGGACTTCCTTCTCTACTACACGCTGCGCTTCGGCTACCGGCCGACCAAGGTCGCGTTCCTCGCCTGGCATGCCTGGCACGACCGCCGGCGCGGCCTGTGGCCCGACATTCCCGAAGCCAAGCGCAACCAATATGCGATCGGCGACATCAAGCGTTGGCTGGCTGTGTTCCTGCGCCGTTTCTTCGAGCAGTCGCAGTACAAGCGCAGCGCGCTGCCCAACGCGCCCAAGGTGGGCTCCGGCGGCTCGCTTTCCCCGCGCAGCGACTGGCGCGCGCCGAGCGACAGCGAAGCGGCCGCGTGGCTCGCGGAACTGGATCAGATTCCGGACGCCTGAGGCGGGCGGGGCGCCGTGTCCGGCGGCGTGACGACGGACATGAACCGACCGCTCGTCGCCGCGTTCGCGCTTTCGCTCGCGCTGCACTTGGCGCTGTTGTGGTGGCAGCCGCGATGGGAGGGGGAAGCCGCAGTGCCTGTGCAGCCGATCGTCGCCGAGCTGCAAGCGCCGGCACCGGCTGCGCCAAGCAGCGCACCGAGCGCTCCGGCACCGCCGTCTGAACCACGCGCGGAACCGCGCACGCAACCGCGGCAAAGCGCGCCGCCTGCGCGCCCGCGCGCCGAACCGAAACCGCAAGCCGTTCCGCAATCGCCCGCCGAATCCGCGCGCTCGGTCGTGCCGGCAGCGGAAGGCGAGACGGCAGCCGCATCGCCGGCGGGCGAGGATGCGCCGGCGCCGCCGGAGGAGGCGCCGGACGCCACGGCGCGAGCCGACGGTCCCGCCGCGGAGACGGCCCCGGATACTGCTGTTCCGGCAGCGGCAGGAGCGCAGGCTCAAGCCATCGACGATTACCGCGCCGCGCTCCAGGCCGCGGCGCGCAAGCATCGCCACTATCCGCGTTATGCGCGGGCGCGCGAGTGGGAAGGGCGCACCACCGTGCGGCTGGAAGTCGATGCGGCGGGACGCGCGGCGAGCATCGCCGTCGCCGCTTCGAGCGGTTACGAGGTGCTGGACGAGAGCGCGCTGGACATGATCCGCAAGGCGCAACGCGAAGTCGCATTGCCCGCGGCGCTGCAGGGCAGTGCCTTCGCGGTGGAACTGACGGTGCTGTTCGCGCTGGAGGACTGAGGCCGCTCAGGCCGGCCGCGGATGCACGGGCGGGAAGGCGACGACGTGGTCGACATCGAGGCGGATGCCGATCTTCTCGCCCAGCGCGTGGTTGTGGTGGCTGGGCACGAGCGCCAGGATCTTGCGTCCGCTTTCGAGGCGCAGGGTGTAGAGGATGTCCGCGCCGCGGAAAGCCTTGTGCGTGACTTCGGCGCGCAGCTCGCTGTCGTCGTCGTGGATGATGTCGTCCGGGCGCAGCAGCACGTCCACCTGATGGCCGTCCTCGCAATAGGGGCAGCCCGGCTTGCAGGGGTTGGTGACGGCGCCGTTCAGGATGCCCAGCTCGATCTCCACGCGGTTGTCGTCCAGCACGCGGCCGGGCAGGAACACGCCCTGGCCGACGAAGTCGGCGATGAAGCGGTTGCAGGGCTTGTGGTAGAGGTTGTAGGCCGTGTCCCACTGCTGGATCTCGCCGCCGTGCATGATGCCGATCTCGTCGGCGATGGCGAAGGCCTCGTGCTGATCGTGCGTGACCAGGATGGCGGTGGTGTTGCTGCGCTTGATGATGTCGCGCACTTCCAGGCTCAGGCGTTCGCGCAGCTCCACGTCCAGATTGGAGAAGGGCTCGTCGAGCAGCAGCAGATCGGGCTGCGGCGCGAGCGCGCGGGCGAGCGCGACGCGCTGCTGCTGGCCGCCGGAGAGCTGGTGCGGATACTTGTCGCCGTGACCGGCGAGCCCCACGGCCTCGATATACTCCGCCACCCGTGCCGCGCGTTCGTGCTTGCTCAGGTGGTGCAGGCCGAAGGCGACGTTCTGCGCCACGGTGAGATGCGGGAACAGCGCGTAGTCCTGGAACACCATGCCGACGCGGCGCTTCTCAGGCGGCTCAGTGTGGCCCGGACGAGAAACGCAGCGGCCGTTGAGCAGGATTTCGCCTCGGGTCACGGGCTCGAAGCCGGCAATGCAGCGCAGCACCGTGGTCTTGCCGCAGCCGCTCGGCCCCAGCAGACAGCCGATCACCCCGCGCTGCAGGCGGAGCGACAGCCCCCGGATGACCTCGTGCGCACCGTAGGCCTGATGCAGGCCGCGGATGTCGAGCGTGATCTCGGGTGTAGGGACGGGTACGGCGCTCATACCCGGCATTATACGGCGGGAACGAGAATCATTATTGATACAATCGAGGTCCTTTTGCAGGCTTTCGCATGTCTTCCACCCCTCCCCGAATCGGCCTGATCCCCTTCCGCTGGCGGGGCCCCGGCGCGCTCGGATGGACGGCGCTCGCCACCGCGGCGCTCATCGCCGCCCCGATTCTGGTGGTGATCGGCTACGTCTTCCAGCCGGGCGAAAACTCGCTCGAGCACCTGTTCGGCACGGTGCTGCCCGAATACATCGGCACCACGCTGCTGCTCATGCTCGGGGTGGCGGCGGGAGTGATTTCCATCGGCGTGGTGTCGGCCTGGCTGGTGACCGCCTACCGCTTTCCCGGCCAGCGGGTGCTGGAATGGGCGCTGGTGCTGCCTCTTGCCATGCCGGCCTACGTCATGGCCTACGCCTACACGGACTGGCTGCAGTTCGCCGGGCCGGTGCAGACCTGGCTGCGCGAGCTGACAGGATGGCGTGCGGGCGAATACTGGTTCCCGGAGATCCGCTCGCTCTACGGCGCGGCGGCGATGTTCTCCTTCGCGCTCTATCCCTACGTCTATCTGCTCGCCCGCACGGCTTTCCTGGAACAGTCGCGCAGCGCCATCGAGGCGGCGCGGCTCGCGGGCTACGGCGCCTTCGGCTGCTTCTTCCGCGTGGCGCTGCCGCTTGCGCGTCCGGCAATCGCCGCCGGCGCGGCGCTGGCACTGATGGAGACGCTGGCCGATTTCGGCACCGTGTCCTATTTCGCGGTGCAGACCTTCACCACCGGCATCTTCCGCGCCTGGCTATCCTACGGCGACATCGTCGGCGCGGCGCAGCTCGCGACCTGCATGCTGGTGTTCGTGTTCGTGCTGCTGTGGCTCGAACGCCACCATCGCGGCGCGGCGCGCTATCAGGCCGGCGGATCGCGCCGGCCGCTGCCGCCGCGCCCCTTGCACGGCGCGCGCGCTGCGCTGGCGATGCTCGCCTGCGCAGCACCCGTCGTGCTCGGTTTCTTCCTGCCCGCGGGCATTCTCGTCGAACTGGCGATCAGCGAACCGGAAGCCGTCTGGACCGAGCGCGTCTATGCGCTGGCGTCCAACAGTTTCACGCTCGCCGGCGTGACCGCATTCGCCGCCGTGCTGCTCGCGGTGCTGCTCGCCTATGCCGCGCGCCTGTCGAAGCATCCGGCGGTGCACTTCGCCAACCGCATGGCCGGGCTCGGCTACGCCATTCCTGGCGCGGTCATCGCCATCGGCATCCTCATCCCGCTCGCGCGGCTGGACAACCTCATGGCCGACTGGATCGAGCATACGCTCGGCATTGACATCGGTCTCTTCTTCACCGGCACGATCATCGCACTCGTCTACGCCTACCTGGTGCGCTATCTCGCCGTCGCGCTGCAGACCGTGGAGGCGGGGCTGGCGAAGATCACGCCCTCGATGGACGACGCCGCGCGCAGCCTGGGCCTCGGCCCGGGGCGCACGCTGCGGCGCGTGCACGCGCCCATGCTCTGGAGCAGCATGCTGACGGCGGGCCTGCTGGTGTTCGTGGACGTGATGAAGGAACTGCCGGCGACCTTCGCGCTGCGGCCCTTCAACTTCGACACGCTCGCGATCGAGGCTTACAACCTCACCAAGGACGAACGGCTCGCCGAAGCGGCGCTGCCCGCGCTGTTCATCGTCGCCGTGGGGCTGCTGCCGCTCATCGTCCTGTCGCGCCGCATGGTGCGCAACCGCGACTAGGCGAGCGCGGACACGATCATCGCCGTGCCCGAAACGAGCATCAGGCCTTCCATCAGCAGGCGGAAGCGTTCGGGCGGCAGGCTGAGCACGAAGGGCTTGGCGAGATAGGAGCCTGCCATCAGCGAGCTGCCGACGATCAGGCCTTTCACGATCGCTTCCGCGGGCAGGGCGCCGAAGCCGCGGAACACCAGCGTCTTGGCGCCGTACACCAGCAGCGAGCCGGCCGCCTCCGTCGCGAGGAATGCGCCTTTGACCAGACCGTAGGCGAGGAAGAAGGGCACGTTGATCGGACCGGTGGACACCACCACGCCGGTGAGGAAACCGATCACCGCGCCGACGATCGCCAGATGCGGCAGGCGCAGCCGCATGCCGCGTGCATGCAACGCGCGACGGATGGGAATCATGAGGATGAAGAACACGCCGAGCAGAATCTCGATGATCCGCGGCGGCAGCGCCAGCAGCGTGCGCGCGCCGAGCGCCGCGCAGGGCACACCGGTGAGGGCATAGACGCCGCAGGCCTTCCAGTCCACTTCGCGGTACCACACCAGGATGCGCGAGAGATTGGCCATCAGCGCGGCGATTGCCATGATGGGCACCGCCTGCAGCGGACCGAAGACTACCACCAGCACCGGCAGCATCATGATCGAGGAGCCGAAGCCAACGATGCCGCTCAGCGTGCCGGCGGCCAATCCGGCCAATAGAACGAGCAGGTAGTCCAAGCGTCCTCAGGATGGTTGTGGCGGCGAAGCGCGGCAGCGCCGTTGGATTTCGTTACAGGCGGTGGCGTCGGATGCGCAGCCGCTCCCGCGCGAGGCCGCAATGATGCCAGCAGCCCGCGGGGAAAATCCACGCCTGTCGAGCCCCTTGACAGGGCTGCCGGACGGCTCGCCCGTGTGCCCGCCTTTCCCTTTCCGTCCAGCGGTTTAAGCGGCGCGGCACAGGGCTTGCGAAGGGCAGGCGCCGGCAGGCGCTTGCGCGCGGTGTGATCCCATCCCGACAGGCCTCCTATGACGACCGTACTCATCCTCTATGCGAGCAGTCTGGGCAACACCAAACGCATGGCCGACGCCGTCGCCGAAGGCGCGCGCAGCGTCGAACACACCATGGTGCGGCTGCAGACCGTCGACCAGACTGCCATCGACGACGTCTGGGCCTGCGATGCATTGGTGCTCGGTTCGCCGGTGCGCCAGGGCGCGGCCGACGCGCGCCTGCGCCATTTCCTCGAAAACGATTGCGAGCGGCTGATGCTGAGCGGCCGGCTGGCGAACAAGGTGGGCGCGGTCTTCACCGTGGGCGCCCATCCGCACGGCCGCTACGGCGACGGTGCCGAGATCGCGCAACTGGGCATGTTGCGGGCGCTCGCGGCCGGCGGCATGACCATCGTCAGCGGTCCTTGCGAGTGGCGCAACGCCACCATGCGCGGCCCGTACTGGGGCCCGCACGCCTGTCTGCGGATCGGCGAAGACGGCCGCGAGGTGCTCCAGGACGGTTCCATCGAGGCGGGCCAGCTGCACGGCTATCGCGTCGCCCAGGTGGCGCGCTCCTTCAAGCACCAGCCCATCGCCAGGCCGCGCCGCATCGTGGCCTGGCCGCGCATGGCGGAGCTCTTCAGCGGCGTGCGCGCGCATCTGCGCTCGGTGCGATGAGCTTCGCACCCGCGCGCAAAGGCACATAACGAGACATAACTTGCATTGAGCGGATACTGCGGTAGTGGGGCGCGGCCCCCTGGCTTATAATCCGCGCCAACCTGGCACCGCCGTACCGTAGCGTTCACCACTCCCGTTCGCACGCTGCGATGTCGGCCTGCTGCCACCGCTGACATCATGCGTATCCTGCTTAGCAACGACGATGGTTATTTCTCCCCGGGCCTGGCCATCCTCGCCGAAGCGTTGAGCGACCTCGGCGAAATCACGGTCGTGGCCCCGGAGCGCGATCGCAGCGGCGCTTCCAACTCTCTCACCCTCGACCGGCCGCTGATCGTGCGTCGCTCCGCCAACGGTTTCCTGTTCGTCAACGGCACCCCCACCGACTGCGTACACCTGGCGGTGACGGGCCTGCTGGATGAACTGCCGGACATGATCGTGTCCGGCATCAACGTCGGCGCCAACATGGGCGACGACACGCTTTACTCGGGCACCGTCGCCGCCGCGACCGAGGGCTATCTGCTCGGCCTGCCCTCCATCGCCATCTCGCTGGTAGGCAAGGCGGGCGGGCACTACGCCACCGCGGCGCGCGTGGCGCGCGAACTGGCGCTGCGTTTCATTGAGAAACCCCTGCAGGGGGCGGTGCTGCTGAACGTCAACGTGCCCGATCTGCCCTACGAGGCGCTGCGCGGCATCGAGGTCACGCGGCTGGGCAAGCGCCACCGCGCCGAAGGCGTGATCAAGACCACCAATCCGCGCGGCGAGACCGTGTACTGGATCGGCGCCGCGGGCGCGGCCGCCGACGCCGGACCCGGCACCGATTTCTATGCCGTCGATCAGGGCCGCGTGTCCATCACGCCGCTGCAGATCGATCTCACCCACCAGGCACAGATTTCCGCGGTGCAGGAGTGGCTGCGATGAGCCTGCGTCCGCTTTCGCTCGCCCGCGGCATCGGCATGACTTCGCAGCGCACGCGCGACCGCATGGTGCAGCGGCTGCGCGACCAGGGCATCAAGGACGAGTTCGTGCTCGCCGCCATGGCGGCCGTGCCGCGCCACATCTTCGTCGAGGAGGCGCTCGCGAGCCGTGCCTACGAGGATTCGGCGCTGCCCATCGGCTTCGAACAGACCATATCGCAACCCTACGTCGTGGCGCGCATGCTGGAGGCGGCGCGCGCCGGACGCGAGCTGGGCACGGTGCTGGAAGTCGGCACGGGCTGCGGCTACCAGGCCGCGGTGCTGGCGAGGATCGCCAAACAGGTCTATTCCATCGAACGCATCGCACCGCTTCTGGAAAAGGCGCGCGCGAACCTGCGCCCCTTGCGCATCGCCAACCTGCGGCTGTCGCACGGCGACGGCTATCAGGGCATGCCCGACGCCGCGCCCTTCGATGCTATCGTCGTGGCTGCGGCCGCGACCCACGTGCCGCCGGCGCTGCTCGAACAGCTCGCCGTGGGCGGCCGGCTGGTCATTCCCATCGGCACCACGGAGCAGCGCCTGACGGTGGTCGAGCGCACCGAAAGCGGCTACAAGGAAAGCCGCCTCGGCGCCGTCCGTTTCGTCCCCATGCGCCTGGGCAAGGACTGAAGATGAAGGCAACGACCGGACTGACTGCGTTCATGCTTGCCGCCGCGCTTGCGCTGTCGGCATGCACCGCCTCGCGTCCGGCGCCGGTCATCGAACGCGGCGACAACCGCATCGACCCGCGCGCGGAGACCTACGTCGTCAAGCGTTACGACACGCTCTATAGCATCGCCCTGGAACACGGCCTCGACTGGCAGGACCTGGCGCGCTGGAACGGCATCAGCGATCCCAGCCGGCTGGCGGCCGGACAGGTGCTGCGGGTGAAGCCGCCGCAGGGCGCCGCGTCCGCCCAGGCCGCGAGCCAGCCCGTCGGCGACGGCACGGTGCAGGTCATGCCCATCACCGCGGCTCCGGCGATCGAAGCGCGCCCGATCGGCGAGACGGCCGCATCTGCGCCTGCGCTGGCCGGCGGCGCGCTGAAGACCGAGCCTAAGCCGGCCAAGCTGCCGTATTCGGAGCAGAACCTCGCCGCGCTCCGGCAGCGGCAGCAGCAGCCCGCGACGGCCGCCGCGCAGCCCGAGGCGCCGAAACCGTCCGAGCCCGCCGCCGAACAGAAACCGGCGCAGACCGCAGCGCCCGCAACGCCCGCGCCCGCTCCTGCTGCCCCCGCTGCCGTCGCCCATGTGGCCGGCATCAACTGGAGTTGGCCGAGCAACGGCCCCATCCTCGTCAAATTCGCCGAAGGCGGAAGCAAAGGCCTGCGCATCGGCGGTCAGCTCGGCGATCCCGTGCTCGCTTCGGCAGCCGGCAAGGTCACCTATGTCGGCGACGGGGTGCGCGGCTACGGCAATCTCGTCATAGTCAAACACAGCGACGAGTACCTCTCGGTCTATGCCCACAACCGCAAGATCCTGGTGCAGAGCGGCCAGATGGTGAGCAAAGGGCAGAAGATCGCCGAGATGGGGAACGCGGAAGGCAACAAGCCGCTCTTACATTTCGAAATCCGCCGCTACGGCAAGCCGGTGGACCCCCTGGAGTTTCTGCCGCCGCGATCGGGCTGACGGCGCTGCGTTCATCAATCCGGCACGATGCCTGCCCGTGGCGTGGCACCGGACCATGCGAGGGCAGTATGCAAGGCGCCATCTTTCACGACGAGGAATACGAGGACGCCGCGCTGCTGGGTGAGGAGGCGCACGAGGACGAAGCCGCCGGAGCCGAGCCGGACGAACGCAGCGAAGCCGCGGCGGTCCCCGAGTTTCTTTCCGACGTCACCCAGCTCTACCTGCACGAAATCGGGCTCAAGCGCCTGCTCGACGCACGCGAGGAGCTCCATTACGCGCGGCTCTGCGCGCGGGGCGACTTCGACGCGCGCCAGCGCATGATCGAGCACAACCTGCGGCTGGTGGTGAACATCGCCAAGGGCTACCTCAACCGTGGGCTGCCGCTGCTCGACCTGATCGAGGAGGGCAATCTGGGCCTGATGCACGCGCTGGACAAATTCGACCCCGAGCGCGGTTTCCGTTTCTCCACCTACGCCACCTGGTGGATCCGCCAGAACATCGAGCGCGCGATCATGAACCAGTCGCGCACCATCCGCCTGCCGGTGCACGTGATCAAGGAGATCAACGCCGTGCTGCGCGCGCGCCGGCGTCTGGAAGCGGCCGGACATGCCGACCCGCGCATCGAGGACATCGCCCATCTCGTCGGCAAGACGCCCGAGGAAGTGCGGCGGGTGCTGAGCCACAGCGAACACACCGCCTCGCTCGACGCGCCGCTCGAAGTGGACCCTGCGCTGTCCATCGGCGAAGCGGTCGCCGACGAAGGCGGCGTCTCCCCGGACAGCGAACTGGAGGTGCACGAACTGGAAGCGCTGGTGCACGAATGGCTCGCGCAGCTGAGCGAGAAGCAGCGCAGCGTGATCGAGCGCCGCTTCGGCCTGAGCGGGCAGGAGGTGCTGACCCTGGAATGCCTGGCCGGCGAGCTCGGCGTGACGCGCGAGCGCGTGCGGCAGATCCAGCTCGAGGCCCTGGCGCATCTGCGCCGCATCGTCAGCCGCCGCGGCCTGTCGCGCGACGCGCTGCTCTAGCGCTCGTTGCGCACGGTGTTCACGGGCGCGCGTGCCATCGCCGCCTTGAGCTCGCGCGCGAGCAGCCACACCGCAGCGGCGTAGAAGCTCGACCGGTTGTAGCGCGTGATGACGTAGAAGTTCTGCAGCCCGACCAGGTATTCCGAAGGCGCGTCGGCGGAATCGAGCTCGATCAGCACCGCCGGCAGGTTCGCGGGAATGTCCGGATCGAACGCCACGCCCGCAAGTCGCAGCGAAGCGACCGGCTGTTTGGGCGTGACGCCGCCGTCGATCAGGGTGCGCGCGCGCGGATCGGTGAGTGTGGCCGTTGCCGCGACCGGTTCGCCGCTCGCCCAGCCGTGCAGCCTGAGGAAATGCGCGACGCTGCCGATCGCATCGGCGGTGCTGTCGCGCAGATTGCGGCGGCCGTCGTCGTCGTAATCCACCGCGAAGCGCCGGATGCTGCCGGGCATGAACTGCGGAATGCCGATCGCCCCGGCGAAGGAACCGGTGAGCTCGGTAGGCGACCATTGCGATTCGCGCGCGAGCAGCAGCAGCTCTTCCAGCTCGCCGCGGAAATACGCGGCGCGCCGCGGGTAATCGAAGGCGAGCGTAGTGAGCGCGTCCAGCACGCGGTATGCGCCTATGGTGCGGCCGTACTGCGTTTCCACGCCGAGGATGGCGACGATGATCTCCGCCGGCACGCCGTACTCCGCTTCGGCGCGTGCGAGGATGTCGCGATGCGCCCGCCAGAACTCCACCCCGCGTTCGATGCGCCGGGCGTTGACGAAATTGCTGCGATAGCGCTGCCAGGAACGTTCGCCGACAGGCTGCGGCACGATCGCGCGCAGCACCGATTCCTGCCGCTCGACCTGCGCGAACAGCGCGCGCAGTTCCTCCTCCGGGAAGCCGTGGCGCGCCTGCATCTCGGCGATGAAGGCCTGCACCTCGGGGCGGTCGACGTAGCGCGCGGCCGGCTCGGCGAACGCGTGCACCGCACACAACGACAGGATCAGCGCGAACACGAACCTCATGGTCTGAACCTCTGCACCATCCGTGCCAGGTGTTTGACGCCGCGCCGGTCGGCGTGCGGCCCGTAGCGCAGCTCGGCGTAGAGGCGCGCGATGGCGACGATCGCCTGCGCCTGTTGCGGCCGCGCCAGCGCGGCGCGAGCCGCGAAAGCGACGGGGCCTTCGCTCGGGCGGCGGAACACGCCGCGCTTGCGCAGCTTGCGGCAGAACTTCGACCACGCCTGCTGGACGGGATCGGCGCGCCTCGCCCGGCGCAGCAGCCACAGCGAAAGCAGCAGCACCGCCAGGCTGAAGGTCCAGAACAGCGTCATGGCGACGTCCTGCCAGGCCGGCGCGGGCATGCCGAAACGCATGAACAGCTCGCGCTGACGCACGACATCGTAGCCCAGTACCCACTGGTTCCAATAGTTGCTCAGCGCCTCGAGGTTGTGGCGCAAGGCGCGCAGCCACGGGCTGTCGAGACGGATCAGAGCCTGCGGGCGTTCCACCGCGGGCACCGCGGCCGAGAGCCCTTCGGTGGCGCGCACCGGGACTGCGGCCGCGGTCGGATCGACGCGCAGCCAGCCCAGTTCCGGCAGCCACACCTCGGCCCAGGCGTGTGCGTCGGCCTGCCGCACCGTCAGATAGCCGTCGACGGGATTCACTTCGCCGCCCTGATAGCCCGTGACCACGCGTGCCGGCACGCCGGCCGCGCGCATGAGGAACACGAACGCGCCGGCGTAGTGCTCGCAGAAGCCGGCGCGGCTGTCGAACAGGAATTCGTCCACGGCATGCTCGCCCGCGAGCGGCGGATAGAGCGTGTACTGGTAACCGCCGGTGCGGAAATGCGTAATCGCGCGCTGCACGACTTCGGCGTCGCTGGCGGCGGCGCGGCGCCATTCCGCGGCCAGCGCCCGCGCGCGCGGGTTATAGCCTTCGGGCAGCGCGAGCGCGGCGGGCAGACCTTGCAGGCCCGGTCCGCCGATGGCGCGGAAGGCCGGGTAGGAGGTCAGGCTGTAGCGCAGGCGCGTGTGCACGGGCGTGCGCGACAGGAGCTGGTAGTCCGCCGTCGCGTAGGCGTTGGGCGGCAGCGTGGCCGGCATTTCCAGACCGAACAGCCAATGGCGGCTGTGCGGTTCCAGCGTCACGGTGTAACGCACCGGCTCGCCGAGCGGTTCGAAGCGGTACGCGTCCTCGCGCGGTGCGTTGCCCGCGTACCATGTGCGGCCGTCGTAGGCCCAGAACACCGGTCCACGCCAGTAGAGCTGTTCGCGCGGCGGCGGTTCGCCGTCGAACTTGACGCGGAAGGCGATCTCGTCGGAGTGCGCGAGCATGCTGATCGCACCGGGACTCATGGAATCCGAAAGCCCGGTGCGGCCGCTGTAGGCGTCGGAAGGCAGTCCCCACAGCGGCCCCTGCACGCGCGGAAAGAGGAAGAACAGGATCACCATCAGCGGCACGCCCTGTGCGAGCAGCATTCCTGCGGTCTTCAGGTGTTTGCGCAGCGACAGGTGCGGGGCGTTGATTGCCACCAGCGCGGTCGTCAGCGCGATGACCGTGCACAGGCTCAGCAGAGCGACGGAAGGCTGCTGGCTGTAAAAGAACGCCGAGAGCGCGAGGAAGTAGGCGAGCACGGTCGTCACCACCACGTCGCGCAGGGCGCGCATCTCCAGCAGCTTGAGCGCGAGCAGCACCACCAGCAGCGCCACGCCGGCATCGCGGCCGAACAGGGTGCGGTGGCTGAGATAGACGCCGGCGATGATCGCGAGCGTGAGCGGCACCAGCAGCCAGCGGCGCGGCAGCGTGGCGCCGCGCCACGCCGCCCAGACGCGCCAGGACAGCAGCAGCACCGCCATGGCGGCGATCCACAGCGGCAGCCTGCCGAGATGCGGCGCGATGGCGAGCGCGATGCCGCCCACGAGCAGCAGCAGATGCTCGAAGGCGAGCGGCCCGCCGGCCGCGGGGCGGGCGGCGGTGCCGGGCCGTGTGGCGATGACGGCGTTCATCGTCCCTCGTAGAGCGCCAGCGCGCGCAGGCAGCGCTCGCGCTGCGAAGCGCCGGTCGCCGGTTCGATGGTGCGGTCCGGCAGACGCAGGCCGTAAGCCGCGCCCGCCGCGTCGGCGAGCAGCACCCAGCGGGCGAGGCGCGACAGCCGCGCTTCGCGGCCGAGCGCCGCGGGCAGGGCATCATAGTCGAACCACAGCTCGGCCGCGCCGTCGCCGCTGAAGACTTTGGTGAGCAGCACCTGGCTGTGCGCGGCCGCCTTCCAGGCGATGTGCCGCAGCGGATCGCCGGCGTGGTAGCTGCGCAGGCCGTGGAAATCGTCGTTGCCCGGACCGCTGTGCGCCACGCCGCCGTGCGCGGCGACGACCTGCGGTGCGGGCAGGGGCGCGTCGTCCGGGCGCGGATAGACCAGCGCGCGCAGATCCGGATGCGCATAAGCCCAGGTGCTGAACAGCCCGAGCGGATATTGCGTGCGCAGGGTGAGACGCGGCAGCGGCAGCCAGCCGCGCTGCGCGGCAGGCAGGGCGAGCGTGACGGTCGCGGCCGCGCGCGGCGGCACGTCGCAACGCGCCGCGCAATCGCCGGCGACGACTTCGATGGCGACGCGCGCGTAATGGCTCGGGTTGTGCAGATGGAGCTGGAAATGCGCACGCCCGCCCGCGAAGGCGTCTTCGACCTTGCCCGGCTCGACGCGCAGATGCACGAGATTGCGATAGGTGTGGAGCAGCCCCACGACCGCCGTGCCGGCGAGCAGGAAGGTCAGCATGTAGCCCAGCGAAAGCTGGTAGTTGATCGAGCCGATCAGCATCAGCAGCAGCGCGATGCTGAAGGCGAGACCGGTACGCGTGGGCAGGACATAGACGCGCCGGTGGACGAGATGGATCGGTCCGCGCACGGGCGTGCTGCGCCGCCGCAGGAAACGTTCGCCCAGAAAACGGTGCAGGCGTAACGCCAGCATGGCCGCTTCCGCGCGCTAGGGGATGGGCACGGCGTCGATCAGTCCGACGGCGATGTCGGACTTGGTGCGCGCCACGCCGTTGTGCGCCGGATACAGGCGATGGCCGGCGATGCCGGGCAGCACGGCCTGCACGTCTTCCGGCAGTACGCTCGCGCGGCCGTCGAGGTAGGCCCAGGCCCGCGCACAATGCATCAGCGCCAGCGCGGCGCGCGGACTCAGCCCGTGGACGTAATCGGGCGAGCGGCGGGTGTGCTCGACGATCGCCTGCACGTAATCGACGAGCGCCGGCGCCGCATGCACCTTGCGCACCGCGCGCTGCAGGTCGAGCAGTTCCTGCGGTTCAAGACAGGGTTCCAGCTCCTCGATCAGCGTGCGGCGTTCGACGCCTTCGAGCAGGGCGCGTTCGGCATCGTGGTCCGGGTAGCCCAGCTCGATGCGCATCTGGAAGCGGTCGAGCTGCGACTCCGGCAGCGGGAAGGTGCCGATCTGGTGCGAAGGGTTCTGGGTCGCGATGACGAAGAAGGGTTCGGGCAGCGCATGCGTCACGCCCTCGATCGTGACCTGGTGCTCTTCCATCGCTTCGAGCAGCGCGCTCTGCGTTTTCGGCGTCGCGCGGTTCACTTCGTCGGCCAGCACCACCTGCGCGAAGATCGGTCCGGGATGGAAACGGAACGCCTTGCCGTCGCGGTCGTACACCGACACGCCGATGATATCGGCCGGCAGCATGTCGCTGGTGAACTGGATGCGGTGGAACTGCAGGCCGAGCGACTTGGCCAGCGCGTGCGCGAGCGTGGTCTTGCCCACGCCGGGCAGATCCTCGATCAGCAGGTGGCCGCGCGACAGCAGGCAGGCGAGCGCCAGCTTGATTTGATGCTGCTTGCCGAGGACGACGCGGCCGACCTGGGCAACGACATTTTGCAGTGCGTTGGACATCGAACGTGCGGACATGTCGATCGGGGAGGCTTTGCTGCGAGTGTAGTCGGAATTCCGCTATGATTCGACGCGTCCGGAAGTGAGGAGTGAAAAATATGGCAACGGCATTTGTGCACCATGCCGACTGCGTGAAGCACGACATGGGGCCCTATCATCCGGAGTGCCCGGCCCGCTACAAGTCGATCGAGGAATCCATGGAGGCGGCCGGCCTGCTCGGCAAGGTCGACATCTACGAGGCGCCGCTCGCCACCGACGAACAGCTCACACGCGCGCATCCGGCTTCCTACGTCGAACTGATCCGCGAAGCGGCGCCGGAGTCGGGACTGGTGCAGCTCGATCCCGATACCGCCATGAACCCCTACAGCCTCAACGCTGCGCTGCGGGCGGCGGGTGCCGGGGTGCTGGGCGTGGATCTGGTGATGGAAGGCAAGGCGCAGAACGTGTTCTGCAACGTGCGGCCCTGCGGCCATCACGCCACGCGCAACCGTGCCATGGGCTTCTGCATCTTCAACAACATCGTCGTCGCTGCCTATCACGCCACCGACGTGCACAAGCTCGAACGCGTGGCGATTGTGGACTTCGACGTGCACCACGGCAACGGCACGGAGGACATCGTCAGCGGCGACGACCGCATTTTCATGTGCGGGACCTTCCAGCATCCCTTCTATCCCTATAGCGGTACGGACAATCCCGCGCACAACATGTGCAACGTGCCCCTGCCCGCGGGCACCGGCAGCGAAGGCTTCCGCAAAGCGGCGGAGGAAATCTGGCTGCCGAGACTGGAAGAGTTCCGGCCGCAGCTGATCCTGATTTCGGCCGGTTTCGACGCTCATGCCGAAGATCCGCTCGCACAGCTGCGCCTCACCGACGACGACTACGCCTGGGTGACGCAAAAGCTCAAGGACGTGGCGGCGCGCCACAGCGAAGGCCGCATCGTCTCGGTGCTGGAAGGCGGCTATTCGCTGCAGGCGCTCGGCCGCAGCGTGGTGCGGCACGTGAAGGTGCTCGCAGGCCTGGAGTGAGCGGCGGGTCGCTGCCTCAAGCGGCGACCGACACTGCGGCGCGCCCGTTCACGCGCGCCGCAAGTTCCGCTGCCGCCTGGCCGAGCGCCGCGGCGTCCAGCGTGCGCAGTTCGAGCACCAGCGCTTCGGCCAGCCGCGTGAAGTTCTGGTGCGTGGAACGCCGGTAGAGCGGATCGTAGTGCGCACTCAGCACTTCCGCGACGAAGGCGGGCCAGTCGCCCGCATCCGCGCGCGCAAGCCAGCCGTTCACCTTCTCGCTGCCGTAGAGCGGACGCAGGTAGTCGAGTTGCCGCCGGAGCGCGGCCGGATCCTCGACGAAGAACGCGTATTCCCCGAGCAGGAAACGCACGCGTTCCTCCAGCGGCGCGCGCACCTGCACGCATTCGGCGGCGCGGATGCTGCGGATCAGCGGATCGGGCACCTGCAGCACGCCGAGCTTCTTGCTTTCCGCTTCCACATAGACGGGCCGTTGCGGATCGAACTTGCGCAACGCATCCCATAGCGCGGTCTCGAAAGCCTTTTGCGAGGGCTGCGGCGTCTGCGGCATGCAGCCCAGCACCGAGCCGCGATGGCGGGCGAACCCCTCCAGATCGAGCACCTGCTCGCCCTGCGCCGCCAGGGCTTCCAGCAGCCGGCTCTTGCCGCTGCCCGTTTCACCGCACAGCACCACGTAACGGTAGCGGGGCGCCAGCGTTTCGAGCTGCGCCACCACCATGCGGCGGAATTCCTTGTAGCCGCCTTCCAGTTGCATGGCCTGCCAGCCCACCTGGCGCAGCACGATGGTCATGGCGCCCGAACGCTGGCCGCCGCGCCAGCAGTAGACCAGCGGCCGCCAGGAGGACGGCCGGTCGTGAAACAGATTCGCGATGTGGTCGGCGATGTTGCGCGCCACCATGACGGCGCCGACGCGCCGCGCCGCGAAGGGCGAGACCTGCTTGTAGAGCGTGCCCACCTCGGCGCGCTGGGCGTCGTCGAGCACCGGCGCATTGATCGCGCCGGGGATGTGATCGTGCGCGTATTCGGAGGGCGAGCGCACGTCGATCACCTCGTCAAAGGTGTCGAGCTGTGTTACGTTCGCCCGGTTGGAGAACTTCATGGGGCGGATTCTACCGCCGCCCGATCCCCTTCCGGTCCCTTCCCATGAACGAGGTACGTCTTACGCAATTCAGCCACGGCGGCGGCTGCGGCTGCAAGATCGCGCCCGCCGTGTTGTCCGAGATCTTGGCCGAAACGCCCGTGCGTGCGCTGGTGCCCGATCTGCTGGTCGGCATCGAATCGAGCGACGACGCGGCGGTGTACCGTCTCAATGACCAGCAGGCAATCATCGTCACCACCGATTTCTTCACCCCCATCGTCGACGACCCCTATGACTTCGGGCGCATCGCCGCCACCAATGCCATTTCGGACGTGTACGCCATGGGCGGGCAGCCGCTGCTCGCGCTGGCCATCGTCGGCATGCCGCTCGACCGGCTGCCGGTGGAGGTCATCCGCCGCATCCTCGCCGGGGGGGAATCGGTCTGCGCCGCGGCCGGGATACCGATCGCGGGCGGGCATTCCATCGACACGCTGGAGCCGATCTACGGCCTGGTCGCGGTGGGCCTCGCGCATCCGGACCGGATCAAGCGCAACGACCGCGCGCGTGCGGGCGACGTGCTGGTGCTCGGCAAGCCGCTCGGCGTGGGCATCCTTTCCGCCGCGCTCAAGAAAGGGACGCTGTCCGGTGAAGGCTATGCGCAGATGGTCGCGACCACCACGCGGCTCAACACGCCCGGCCGGCAGCTCGCGGAACTGGAGGGGGTGCATGCCATGACCGACGTCACGGGCTTCGGGCTGGCCGGCCATCTGCTGGAAATCTGCCGTGGCTCGAAGCTCGCGGCGGAAATCGAGTTCGATGCCGTGCCGCTGCTCGGCGTCGCGCGCGAATGGGCGCAGCAGGGCGTGGCCACCGGCGCCTCCGGCCGCAACTGGGCGAGTTACGGTGCGCAGGTCGACCTGCCCGCCGGGTTCGAATCCTGGAAACAGGCGCTGCTCACCGATCCGCAGACCAGCGGCGGCCTGCTGGTGGCCTGCGCGCCCGATACCGCGGACGCGGTGCTCGACGTATTCAAGCGCGAAGGGTTCGACGATGCGCGCGTGATCGGTCAGCTCGCCGCGGGCGAGCCGCGTCTGTCGGTGCGCTGAGTGCGCCGCTGGAGCAGCGGTTCCAGCGCCTGCCACACCGTGTCGAGGATGATGGGCTGCGCCTCCGCGGTGGGGTGCAACTGATCGGGCTGGAACAGCGCCTGCTGTGTCGCCATGCCTTCCAACAGGAAGGGCAGATAGGCGGTCTTGTGCCGCTTCGCCAGTTCGGCGAAAGCCTGTTCGAATTCCTGCGCGTAACGCTGCCCGTAATTGGGCGGCAGCCGCATGCCGGCGACGAGCACCCGCGCGCCCGCTTGTTGCGAGGCTTCGATGATACGGCTCAGGTTGCGCTTCATCTGCGCCACGGGCAGACCGCGCAAGCCGTCGTTGGCCCCGAGCGCAAGAACGACGATGTCGGGCTTCGTGCGGCTGAGAACTTCGTCGATGCGCGCCGCGCCGCCGCTCGAGGTCTCGCCGCTGATGCTGGCGTTCACGACGGTATAATCCAGATTCCTTGCCTGCAGCCGCTCCTGGAGGAGCGCGACCCAGCCTTGTCTCTGGCTGATCCCGTATGCGGCCGACAGGCTGTCGCCATAGACGAGTATGGTGTGCTGCGCGGCGGCGAGGCCGCTCCAGCACATCAATACGATCCAGAGCAAGCGTTTGAGCATGCAGCGCGATCCCATAGTGCAGATGGTCAAAGCCACCGGGTTGACGAAAATCGTACCGGGCGCGAACGGCAGCGGTCCGCTGCACATCCTCGAGGACGTCGAGCTGGAAATCATGCCGGGCGAGGCGGTGGCCGTCGTCGGCGCCTCCGGCTCGGGCAAATCCACGTTGCTCGGCCTCCTGGCCGGATTGGATACACCGACCCGCGGTTCGGTTCAACTCGACGGCCACGATCTCTACGCGCTGGACGAGGACGGCCGCGCCGCGCTTCGCGCGCGGCTGCTGGGTTTCGTGTTCCAGTCCTTCCAGCTGCTGCCGCCCCTCACGGCACTCGAGAACGTCATGCTGCCTTTGGAACTCGCTAACGATCCGCAGGCCGAGGCGAAGGCGCGCGCCATGCTGGAGCGCGTGGGTCTGGGCGAGCGGCTGCAGCATTATCCCAAGCATCTTTCCGGCGGCGAGCAGCAGCGCGTGGCCCTTGCGCGCGCCTTCGTCGTGCAACCCAAGCTCCTGCTCGCCGACGAGCCGACCGGCAACCTCGACGCCGCGACGGGCGCGCAGATCATCGATCTGCTGTTCGAGCTCAACGCCGAGGCCGGCACCACGCTGGTGCTCGTCACCCACGACGAAATGCTGGCGCGGCGCTGCGGCCGGCTGATCCGCCTCGCGGGCGGGCGTATCGTCGACGGTAGCGGGGCATGACGCGGCTCGCATTGCGCATGCTCCTGCGCGACTGGCGCGCCGGCGAGCTGCGCGTGCTGGCGCTGGCGCTCGTGATCGCGGTGATGAGCGTGACGAGCGTCGGCTTCTTCGCCGACCGCGTGAAGCTCGCGCTCGTGGGCGAAGCGCACCAACTGCTCGGCGCCGATCTGCTCATCCGCGCCGATCATCCGCTGGACCGGCGTTATACGGACGAGGCTGCGGTGCTCGGCCTGCGCAGCGCCACGGCGCTCACCTTCATCAGCATGGCACGCAGCGAGGAGGCGGCGCAGCTCGTGGGCGTGAAGGCGGTCAGCGAGAACTATCCCTTGCGCGGCCGTCTGCGCATCGCGCGTGCACCCAACACGCCGGACGAGGAAGTGACGACCATCCCCGCGCCGGGCACGGTTTGGGTCGACGAACGCCTGCTGCCCGCGCTCGACAGGCGCGTGGGCGAGACCATCGAACTCGGCGGTGCGAGCCTGCGCATCGATGCGCTGCTCACCATCGAACCCGACCGCGGCGTGAGCTTCTTCAATCTCGCCCCGCGGGTGATGATGAACGCGGCCGATGTGCCGGCCACGGGCCTCGTCCAGACCGGCAGCCGCGTGACCTATGCGCTCTACGTCGCCGGCGAACGCGATGCTGTCAAGGCCTATGAGAACTGGGCGAAGGCGCAGCTCGGTCGCGGCGAAAGACTGGAAAGCCTCGACGAGGCGCGTCCGGAAATGCGCCAGTCGCTCGACCGCGCGCAGCAGTTCCTGGGGCTCACCGCGCTGCTCGCCGTGGTGCTCGCGGCGGTGGCGATCGGGCTTTCGACACAGCGTTACACCGACCGCCATCTCGACGGCTACGCGGTGATGCGCTGCCTCGGCGCCACACAGCGGCGCCTTATGCATCTGTTTGCCTGGGAGTTTCTCGCATTGGGCCTGATCGCCTGCGCGGTCGGTTGCGTGCTCGGCTATTTCGCGCAACAGATGCTCGCGGCGTCGCTTGCCGGACTGGTGGGCGGGGGCGGCGATTTGCCCGCGCCGACGCTGCTGCCCGCATTGCAGGGTTATGCGACGGGGCTCGTGCTCCTGCTCGGTTTCGCGCTGCCGCCGCTGCTGCAGTTGAAGAACGTGCCGGCGTTGCGCGTCCTCCGCCGCGAAGTCGGCGCGCCGCAACAGCGCGCGATCATTGCGTACGGCGCGGGTTTCGTCGCGCTCTCGGTGCTGCTCGTCTGGCAGGCGGGCGACGTGAAGCTCGGCCTGTACGTCATCGGCGGTTTCGCGGCGGCCTTTGCGTTGTTTGCGGCGGCGGGCTACTTCGGCCTGCGCACGCTGGCGGCGCTCGGCGCACGCGCCCCGCTCGCATGGCGTTACGGCCTCGCGTCGCTGCGCCGGCGGGCCGGATCCAACACCGTCCAGATTCTGTCGCTCTCGCTCGGCCTCACCGCCATTCTGCTGCTCAGTTTCACCCGCAACGATCTGCTCGACGCCTGGCGCAACCGCACGCCGGCGGATGCGCCCAACCGCTTCGTTCTCAACATCCAGCCCGATCAGCGCGAGCCGGTGCTCGACTTCTTCACCGAGCATCGCCTGCCGGCGCCGAGAATCTATCCCATGGTGCGCGGCCGGCTGATGGCGATCAACGGCGAGCCGGTCAACGCCGAACACTACGCGGACGAGCGCAGCCGCCGCCTGGTGGAGCGCGAATTCAACCTGTCCTACATGGAGACATTGCCCGGCCACAACCAAGTGAGTGCGGGACGCTGGTTCGACGAGGCCGCGTTGCGTGAGGGCGCGCTTTCCGTGGAACGCGGCATTGCGAAGCGGCTCGGCATCAAGGTGGGCGACCGCCTCACCTGGTCGGTGGGAGGCGAGACCTTCAGCGCGCCGGTCACCAATCTGCGCAGCCTCGACTGGGATTCCATGCAGGTGAACTTCTTCGTCATCGCCACGCCGGCGCTGCTGGAGCGGTTTCCGACCAGCTACATCACCGCTTTCCATCTGCCCGGCGAGCACGGTGCGCTGATGCATCGGTTAGCGCAACGTTTCCCCAATCTCACGGTGGTGGACATGAGCGCCATCCTGCGCCAGGCGCTTTCCATCATGGAACGCGTGGTGCAGGCGGTGCAGTTCGTGTTCCTGTTCGCGCTCGTCGCCGGGGTGCTGGTGCTCTACGCGGCGCTGCTCGCCACCCAGGACGAGCGTATCCGCGAAGCGGCGGTGATGCGCGCGCTCGGTGCCACGCGCGTGCAGGTGAGCCAGGCGCAGCGGGCGGAGTTCGTCGCCCTGGGGCTGCTTGCGGGGCTGCTCGCCGCGGCCGGCGCCAGCGCGATCGGCTACGTGCTGGCGTCGCGCGTATTCGAATTGCCGTACGATTCCGATGTCTGGATCTGGCTGGCCGGGCCGGCGCTGGGGCTGCTCTGCGTGGGTATCAACACCTGGGCGGGGACGCGTGCGGCGCTTTCCCGTCCGCCCATCGTCGCCTTGCGCGAGACTTGAAGAACCTAGAAGGACAATGAACGACACGACCGACACCGACCAGCCCACGACTACGATCTACGAATTGCTCGGCGAGCAGAAGCTGCGCAGCCTGGTCGACCGCTTCTACCATCTCATGGACACCGTTCCGGAGTACTACGGCATCCGCAAACTGCATCCCGCGGATTTGCGCTCCTCGAACGAAAAGCTGTACATGTTCCTGTCCGGCTGGCTGGGCGGTCCGCAACTGTATTTCGAGCGCTACGGCCATCCGCGGCTGCGCGCGCGGCATCTGCCCTATCCGATCGGCATCGCCGAGCGCGACCAGTGGATGGCCTGCATGGTGCAGGCGATGGAGGAGGAGGGCATCGATGAAGGCTTGCGCGAAGTGCTGCGCTACGCGTTCGCCCAGACGGCGGACTGGATGCGCAACCGCGAGGGATGAGCTGAGATCGCGCGTGTGTTGCGGAGGCGGCCATGGCCGCTGACCGCACCTCGGTCCGCCGGCGGATGCGCGAACGGCTGCGCCATCTGTCGTTGCGCGATTCGCTGACGCTCGGATTGCCGGCGATCGCGCTCGTGGCAGGTGCCTTCTGGCTCGCGGCGCAGTTCATCCGTCCCGCGCCGCCCGATTACCTGGTCCTGTCCAGCGGTGCGGAGGGCGGCGCCTACCAGATGTACGCGGCGCGCTACAAACCCATCCTCGAACGCGACGGCATCGAACTGCGCGAGCTGCCCTCGGCCGGCGCGCTGGAGAATCTGCAACGGCTTTGCGATCCCGACAGCGGCGTGGACGTCGCCTTCGTGCAGGGCGGCCTCGCCGACGGCGTCAACCGCGACGATCTGGTCTCGCTCGGCAGCTTCTATGTCGAGCCGCTGTGGGTGTTCTATCGCGGCAAGCAGACGCTCGATCGGCTCACCCAGCTCAAGGGCAAGCGCATCGCCATCGGTCCGGAAGGCAGCGGCACGCGCGTGCTGGCGCTGGAGCTCCTGCGGGCGAACGGCATCGACGAACGCAACGCCAGGCTGCTGCCCCTGAGCGGCATGGAAGCGGTCGCCGCGCTGCGCGAGGGCGGCGTGGACGTGGTGTTCACGGTCGGACCGGCGCAGTCCTCGACCGTGTGGGCGGCCCTCTACACCCCGGGCGTACGCATCATGGATTTCGCGCAGGCCGAAGCCTACGTGCGGCGTTTCCCCTACCTCTCCGCCGTGACGCTGCCGCGCGGCGGCGTGGATCTGGAACGCGACGTGCCGCCCCACGACGTGCGGCTGGTGGCGACCATGGCGACGCTGGTCGCGCGCGAATCCACCCATCCGGCGCTGATCAGCCTGCTTTTGCAGGCGGCGAGCGAGGTGCACGGCCAGCCGGGGCTGTTCCAGCGGCCGGGCGAGTTCCCGAACGCGCAGCAGGTCGACTTCCCGCTTTCGCCGGAAGCGGATCGTTACTACAAATCCGGGCCGAGCTTCCTGCGGCGCTATCTGCCCTTCTGGGCGGCCGTGCTCGTCGAGCGGCTGATCGTGCTGCTCATTCCGGTGATCGCGGTGCTGTTCCCGCTCATGCGCGTGCTGCCGGTGATCTACGCCTGGCGCGTGCGCGCGCGGATCTACAAGTGGTACGGTGAACTGAAATTCCTCGAAGCGGAGATCGAGGAGAACCCGGCCGGCGCCTCGCGCGAGGACTGGCTGGCGCGGCTCGACGATCTGGAGGAGCGGGTGCACAACATTCCCACGCCGCTCATGTACACCAACCAGCTCTACATCCTGCGCGAGCACATCGGCCTGGTGCGCAACCGCGTGCTGCGCATCGGCGCGCCGTCCTGAACCGGCTCACCGGCTGAGCCAGGGGCGCGGCTATACTGCCGCCAGCCTGTAGGAGATGCACCGTGAACGAACTGCTGCTGTATGGAATCGCGGCCCTGCTGATCGTCGCCGTCTTTTTCGCCTGGCGCGCAGGCGCGCGGGCGGGCGCGCTGGCGGCGCGGCTGGAACAGCTCGGCCGCGACAACGAACGGCTTGAACGCGAGCTGCGCGAGGGTCTGAGCCAGGCGCGGCGCGAGGCAGCCGAGGCCGCGCGGGCGCAGCGCGAGGAACAGACCAACGCTTTCGCCCATATCGGCCAGACGCTCGCCAATCAGCTGGGCAATGCCGCGACCCAGCAGAGCAAGCAGTTGGAAACCTTCGCGCAGCAGTTGAATCTGCTCACGCAGACCAGCGACGCGCGTTTCGAGGCCTTCCGCAAGGCCGTGGACCAGAAGCTGCAGGACATGGCGCAGCAGCAGCATCTTGCGCGCGAGGAATTCGCCGCGACGCTGCAGCGTTTTGGCGAATCCCTGACCCGGAGCCTCAATGCGCTCACCGAGGCCAACGAACGGCGCGCCAAGGAATTGCGCGAGGCGGTGGAGAAGCGTCTCGCCGATCTGCAGCAGGGCAACGAGAAGAAGCTCGAGGAAATGCGCCAGACGGTGGACGAGAAGCTGCACAAGACGCTGGAGCAGCGCCTGTCCGATTCCTTCCGTCAGGTGAGCGAGCGTCTGGAGCAGGTGCACAAGGGTCTGGGCGAGATGCAGTCGCTCGCCGCGGGCGTGGGCGATCTCAAGCGCGTGCTGACCAACGTCAAGACGCGCGGCACCTGGGGAGAAATCCAGCTCGGCACCTTGCTCGACCAGCTCATGACGCCGGATCAGTACGAGAAGAACGTCGCCACCAAGGCCGGCTCGCGCGAGCGCGTGGAATTCGCCATCAAGTTCCCCGGGCGCGAGGGGCTGCCGCTATGGCTGCCCATCGACTGCAAGTTTCCGCTCGAGGACTACCACCGTCTGCAGGAGGCGCAGGAAGCGGCCAACGCGGAGCTGGTCGAGGCGGCCGCCAAGGCGCTGGAGGAGCGTGTGCGCCAAGAGGCGCGCAGCATTGCCGAGAAGTACATCGATCCGCCGAACACCACCGATTTCGCGCTGCTCTACCTGCCCATCGAGGGGCTGTACGCCGAAGTGCTGCGCCGGCCGGGGCTGTTCGAACGCCTGCAGCGCGAATACCGCGTCACGATCTGCGGGCCGACGACGCTCACCGCGATCCTCAACAGCCTGCAAATGGGCTTCCGCACGCTGGCGATCGAGAAGCGTTCCAGCGAGGTGTGGGAAATCCTCGGCGCGGTCAAGACCGAGTTCGGCAAGTTCGGCGACGTGCTCGCCAAGACACGCAAGAAGCTGGAGGAGGCGACCAACACCATCGGCAACGCCGAAACCCGTACGCGCGTGATCGAGCGCAAGCTGCGCAAGGTCGAGGCCCTGCCGCAGGACGATGCCGCGCTGCTGCTGGAGCACGCGGTCGGGCTGGACGCCGCCGAGGACGTCGAGACCCTGCCCGAGCGCTGAGCCGTCTTCGGGACGCATCCTCCGCCCGCATTTAACGGCCGGGCGGAGAACTTTTTGCTAGCCAGGCGTCGGCCGCCCGTATCCGATGCGGGCCGGCCCGCATGCCGCGCTGAGGCGGCATAAGGAACGGAGAACGATCCTGGCTCGACTCGACCTGCCCGACTCCCGCCGTCTGCGCTGGGTTCCCCTCGTCGTGCTGCTGGTGGGGCTGACCGCCACGGCGCTGGCGACCTGGCTGCTGGCGCGCAGCGAAGCGGAAGAGGACCGGGTGCGCTTCCTCAACGCGGTCCAGCAGCGCCATGACCGCATCGCCGAACGGCTGGGCGCCTACATCGCCATGCTACGCGGCGTGGCGGGTTATCTCGCCGCCCATCGCGAACCCGAACCTTACGAGTTCCGCGCCTACGTGGAGGCGCTCGAGCTGCAGGCGAACTATCCGGGCGTGCAGGGTGTGGGCTACAGCCGGCGGGTGGCGCCGGAAATGGTGGACGCGCTTGAAAGGCGGCAGCGCCGCCAGGGCTATGAAGGCTTCAAAGTGTGGCCGGATCGTCCGCGCGCCGAATACCACAGCATCGTCTACCTGGAACCCCTGGACCGCCGCAACCGCGCGGCCATCGGCTACGACATGTACAGCGAGCCGACGCGCGCCGCCGCCATGGCGCGAGCGTGCGATACGGGTGCGCCCGCCGTCAGCGGGCGCGTCACGCTGGTGCAGGATATCGATGCGCAGAGGCAACCCGGTTTCCTGATCTACGTGCCGGTGTACAACGGACGCGAACCGCCGCGCACCGTGGCGGAGCGCCGCGACCGGCTCGACGGCTTCGCCTACAGCCCCCTGCGGGCGGACGATCTGTTCAAGGGCATTTTCGGCACCGAAGCCGCGCCCATGGTCGCCTTCGCCATCTACGACGGGCCGCAGGCCGATCCCATGCGCCTGCTCTACCGCTCCGCCCCCTGGCCGGAGCAAGCCCCGCGTTTCGCCACCCTGGAAGCCTTCCAGGTCGGCGGCCACACCTGGACGGTCGAATACCGCGCCTTGCCCGCGTTCGAAAGCGTATCGGGCAGCGCGCTGGTGCCGGTCGCGCTGTTCGTGGGCATCGTGCTCAGCCTGCTCCTTGCCGGCCTCAGCTTCATGCAGGCGCACGCCCATGCCGCCTACCGGACGAGCGTGCGGGCGCTGCAGGATTACCGCGAGGCGGTGCGTCACCAGCAGAAGCTCTATCGGCTCGCGATCGAGCAGGTGCGCGATTACGCCATTTTCCTGGTTTCGCCCGAAGGGGCGATGAGTTCCTGGAACGGCGGCGTGGAGAAAGTGTTCGGCTGGGGCGAAGGGGAATTCGTCGGCCAGCCGGTCGAAATCACCTTCCCTGACGAGGACAAGCGCTGCGCCGAAGAGGAGTTGCGCATCGCGCGCGAGCAGCACGTGGCGCGCAACGACCGCTGGCAGGTGCGTAAGGACGGCACGCGCTTCTGGGCGAGCGGCATCACCAACGCGCTGTACGACGAGCAGGGCCGTTTCGTTGGCTATCTCAAGGTGATGCGCGATCTCACCGAGTCGCGCGTGCAGCAGCAGCGCATCGAGGCGCAGGAACAGCAACTGCGTCTGATCACCGACACGCTGCCGGTACTGATCGCCTATATCGACGCCGAGCAGCGCTACCGCTTCGTCAACCGCGTTTACGGAGAGTGGCTCGGCCTGCCGGCCGAGCGCGTCCTGGGGCGCCGTATCCAGGACGTGGTGGACGCCGAGGTGTACGCCCAACTGCGCGAATACGTCGAACGGGCGCTCGCGGGCGAAGCCGTGCAGTACACCTCGCGCCTGACGCTGGGCGGGCAGGTGCGCGATCTCGCCCACACCTATTCGCCGGATCGCGATGCGCAAGGACGGGTGGTGGGTTTTGCCGCCATGGTGGAAGACATCGGCGCGCGCAAGCGCGCCGAGGAACGCGCCACCACCATCCTCGAGAGCATCACCGACGCGTTTTTCACCGTGGACCGCGAGTGGCGCGCCAGCTACGTCAACCGCCTGGCCGAACGCATCATGAACCGTACCGCGCGGGGAATCCTGGGTCGCACGCTGTGGGAGCTGTTCCCGGCGCTGCACGGCACCTCCGTCGAGGCCGCCTACCGCGCGGCGATGGACCGGCAGACGCCGCTCAGTTTCGAATGGCAGGTTGCGCCGGGCGGCTTGTGGCTGGACGTGCGCGCCTATCCTTCGGACGACGGGCTGTCGGTGTACCTGCGCGACATCACGGCGCAGAAACGTGCGGAAGCCGAGCGCGCCCGCCAGGCCAGCACGCTCGCCTTCATGCTGGAGCTGAACGAGCTCACCCGTCCGCTCGTCGATCCGGAAGAGATCGCCGCAGCGACCGCCCGCCTGCTCGGCGAGCATCTCGGCATTTCGCGTTGCGCATACGCCGAGTTCGATGCCGACGAGGAGCATTTCACCATCACCGGCGACTATCACCGCGACGTGCCGAGCATCGTCGGCCGTTACACCTTGTCGAGTTTCGGGTCCGAAATCGCCGGTGCGTTACGCGCCGGCCGCATCCATGTGCGCGAGCGCATTGACGATGCCGAGAGCGTGAGCGCCGGAGCGGTGCATCTGGGCACCGAGATCAAGGCCTACGTGGCCGTGCCGCTGCACAAGGGCGGCCGGCTCGTGGCGGCGATGGCCGTGCACCATCGCGAACCGCGCAAGTGGAGCAAGGCTGAGATCGAACTCGTGCGCCTGGTCGCCGCGCGCTGCTGGGAGGCGCTCGAACGTGCGCGGGTGGAACGCAACCTGCGCGAAAGCGAAGAGCGTTTCCGTCAGATGGCGAACAGCATTTCGCAACTGGCCTGGATCGCGCGCCCGGACGGCCACATGGAATGGTTCAACCAGCGCTGGTACGACTACACGGGCACCACGTCGGAGCAGATGGCGCATGAGGGCTGGCACAAGCTGCTCCACCCGGAAATGCTGCAGGACGTGCTCGAGGCCTACGAAGCCGCCATCACCGAGGGCGAGCCGTTCGAGAAGACCTGTCTGCTGTGCGGCGCGGACGGCCGTTATCGCGAATTCCTGTCTCGCGCCGAGCCCGTGCGCGACGCCGCCGGCCGCATCGTGCAGTGGTTCGGCACCTGCACCGACATGAGCGGCGCGCGCGACGCCGAAGCGCGTTTCCGCGCGGTGGTGGAGACGACGCCGGAATGTGTGAAGATCATCGCCCGCGACGGCACCATCCGTTACATGAACGGCGCCGGTCTGGCGATGCTGGGCGCAAGCGGACTGGAGGAGGTGCAGGGCCGGTCCTTGCCCGACTTCCTCGTGCCCGAGCACCGCGCGGCGTGGTGGCGTCAGCATGCGCGCGTGTGCGAAGGCGAGAAGCTCGTGTGGCAGTTCGAGTTCCTGGACGCGGACGGTTCGCGCCACTGGGTGGAGACGCATGCGGTGCCGATCGTCATGGCCGACGGGCAGGTGGCGCATCTGGGCATGACCCGCGACATCAGCACTGCCAAACGCGTCGAGCGCGAGCGCGAGCAGGTGCTCGCCGCCGAACGCGCCGCGCGCGAGGAAGCCGAGCGCGTGGTGCGCATGAAGGACGAGTTCCTCGCCACACTGAGCCACGAGCTGCGCACGCCCTTGAGCGCCATGCTTGGCTGGGCGCAACTGCTGCGCCGGCGCAAGCTGAGCCCGGAGGACACGGCCGCGGGGCTGGAGGCGATCGAGCGCAACGCCAAGGCGCAGCAGAAGCTCATCGAGGATCTGCTCGATATGAGCCGCATCGTCTCCGGCAAGGTGCATCTGGACGTGCAGCCGCTGCGGCTGCACGAAGTGCTGCACGCGGCGCTCGACGTGGTGCGGCCGATGGCCGACGCGAAACGCATCAGCATCGAACGCGACGTCGAGCTCGACGTGCCTGCGCTCAACGGCGATCCCGGGCGCCTGCAGCAGGTGCTGTGGAACCTGCTCACCAATGCCATCAAGTTCACGCCCGCGGGCGGCCGCGTGCGGGTGACGCTGCGTCAGGAGGGCAGCGAACTGATGGTGAGCGTGGCGGACAACGGCAGCGGCATTCCGTCCAGTTTCCTGCCCTTCATCTTCGACCGCTTCCGCCAGTTCGACAGTTCCACCACGCGCAAGCACGGCGGCCTTGGCCTGGGGCTTTCGATCGTGAAGAGCCTGGTGGAGATGCACGGCGGACGTATACGCGCCGAGAGCCCGGGCGAGGGACAGGGGGCCACCTTCACCGTGCACTTGCCCATCCCGGCCGTGGCTTCCACGCCGGCGCCGCAGCGCGAGAGCGCGGACGCGGCGCAACCCGCGGACGCGGTCAGCGAAAGCGAAGCGCCTTCGCTTGCCGGACTGAAGGTACTGATCGTGGACGACGAACCGGATGCGCGCATGCTGTTGCGCCGCATCCTCGCCGAATACGATGCCGAGGTGCTCGTCGCTTCCAATGCCGACGAAGGCCTGGAGTGCCTCAAGCGCGCCCGGCCGCAGTTGGTGGTGAGCGATATCGGCATGCCGGGCAAGGACGGCTACCGCTTCATCAGCGAAGTGCGGGCGCTTCCCCCCGACGCGGGCGGCCGCACGCCGGCGATCGCGCTGACCGCGTTCGCCCGGGAGGAGGACCGGCGGCGCGCGCTCATGGCGGGATTCCAGTTGCACATCGCCAAACCGGTGGACCCGGTGGCGCTGGTGCTCGCCTGCGCGCGCATCGCGGAAGTGGCGGACGGCGCATCGCGTGGGAGCGATGCGGCAGCGAAAGGGAAGCGGACGGATTGACGGACGCGGGACGGCGGTGCGAAGCGCGGTCTAGACCAGACCGTCCATCACCTGCACGCTCACCAGTTCGCCCGGTTGCACGCTGCCGCGCTCGTGTTCCAGCACGATAAAACAATTCGCTTCCGACATGGAGCGCAACACGCCCGAGCCTTGCGAGCCGGTGACGCGCACCTGCCAGCGGCCGCCCTCGCAGTACAGGATGCCGCGCTGGAATTCGGTGCGGCCGGGGCGTTTGCGCATCGCGCTGGCACAGGGCACTTGCAAAAGCGGCACGCGGAAATCGCCGCCGCGGCCCGCGAGCGTGAAGAGCGCGTCGCGCACGAACTGATAGAAGGTCACCATCACCGCGACCGGGTTTCCGGGCAGGCCGAAGAACCAGGCTTTGCCGATCCGGCCGAAGGCCATCGGCCGTCCCGGTTTCATGGCGATTTTCCAGAACAGCACTTCGCCGAGGCGCTCCAGCAGTTCGCGCGTGTAATCCGCTTCGCCCACCGAGACGCCGCCGGAAGTGATGACCACGTCGGCGTGCGCGCTCGCCTGCAGGAACGCCTGCTCCAGACTCGCGCGGTCGTCGCGCACCACGCCCATGTCGATCAGCTCCGCCCCCATGCGCGCGAGCATGCCGTAGAGCGTGTAGCGGTTGGAGTCGTAGACCTCGCCTTCCTTCAGCACCGAACCCACCGAGGCGAGCTCGTCGCCGGTGGAGAAGAAGGCCACGCGCAGGCGGCGCCGCACCGCCACTTCCGCCATGCCGAGCGAGGCCATCAGGCCCAGCTCTGCGGGACGTACCAGGGTGCCCGCCTTAAGCGCCGGTTTGCCAGAGGCGAGGTCTTCGCCCGCGCTGCGGACGTTCTGGCCCGGCTTTTCGCCCGGCGGCACGATCACGACGTCGCCGTCGCGGTCCACCACTTCCTGGATGACCACCGTGTCGGTGCCGCGCGGCATGACCGCGCCGGTCATGATGCGCACGCACTCGCCGGGCTTCACTTCGCCTTCGTAGGCGCGGCCGGCGTAGGCCACGCCCACTTCGCGCAGGCGCGTCTCGCAATCCGGCTTCAGGTCCGCGCCGCGCAGCGCATAGCCGTCCATCGCCGAGTTGTCGTGCGCAGGCACGTCGATGGGGGAGATCACGTCTTCGGCCAGGATGCGGCCCAGGCTGCTGCGCACCGCGACGCGCTCCACGCCCTCGATGGGCGAGAGACAGGCGAGAATGGCTTCGCGCGCCTTCTCGACCGTGAGCGCGTCGGGGTCGTAATCGTCCATGCAGCTGATGATTTTCTTTTTGATGTCGTTCATGGCGTCACCGTTGCTGTGCGTCATGCGCGCTGTTCGTGCTCACGCAGTTCCTCGCGTGTGTTGATGTTGCTGAAGGCCTCGGCCTCGTCGTCGAAAGGCACTTCGACGACCTTGAGCGTGGCGTACCAGGTGTCGATCTTGCGCCCGCCGTTTTGCAGAAAAGCTTCCAGGTGCGGCAGTACCGCCGTGCGCACCAGCGCGAACACCGGATGCGGCTGGTCGCCGGTCTTGGCTACCGCAAGGTCGGCATTCGCCTCGGTCGCGGCGCGATGGAGACGCGCCTGCAGGTCCATGGGCAGGAAGGGCGAATCGCAGGGCACCGTCAGCACGTAGGGCCGCGCGGCGCGCTTCAGTCCCGCGTGCAGGCCGGCGAGGGGACCCGCAAAACCGCCGATCTCGTCGCCGAACACCGGATGACCGTAACGCGCATACACCTCCTGGTTCTGGTTGGCGTTGATGAGGATGTCGGCCACCTGCGGCGCGAGCCGTTCCAGCACCCATTCCACCATCGGCCGCTCGCGCAGCAATTGCAGGCCCTTGTCCACGCCGCCCATGCGGCGGCCCTGGCCGCCGGCCAGGACGAGTCCGGTGGTGTCGTTCACGCCGTTCACGCCAGCATCGTCGGCATGCTGGTCTTGAGGAACCGATGCCGGCCGGTGAAGAGCAGATAGTGCTTGTTGTAGGCGCGGCCGAACATGGTCATGTTGACCTTGTTCGCCACTTCCCAGCCCATGCGCGTGAGGCCAGAGCGCGAGACGAGGAAAGGAATGCGCATCTGCGCCGCCTTGATCACCATTTCCGAGGTGAGGCGGCCCGTGGTGTAGAAGATCTTGTCGGAGCCGTCCACGTCGTCGAGCCACATCTGCCCGGCGATGGCGTCGACGGCGTTGTGGCGGCCGACGTCCTCGATGAAATAGATCACTTCGCTCGCACCGTCGCCGTTGGTGAGGAGCGCGCAGCCGTGCACCGCACCCGCGGCCTTGTACACCGTCTCGCGCTTGCGCACCGCGTCGAGCGCCGCCCACAGCGTGTCTTCGCGCAGTTGCACGTCGTCGCGCAGCCTGATGCTGTCGATTTCCTCCATCAGATCGCCGAACACCGTGCCCTGGCCGCAGCCGGTGGTGACGGTGCGTTTCTCCATCTTACGGTCGAGGTCGGCGATGCCCTGACGCGTGGTGACAGCGACCGAGTTGGTCTCCCAGTCGACCTGCACCGCGGCGATCTCGTCGATCGAACGTACCAGCCGCTGGTTGCGCAGATAGCCGATGGCGAGCGCTTCCGGCGCCTGGCCCAGGGTCATGAGCGTCAGGATCTCGCGCTTGTCGAGGTAGAGCGTGAGCGGATTCTCGCCGGCGATGGAAGTGCGCAGCACTTCGCCGAACTCGTTCATCGCCTCAACCTCGAACGTGAGCGGACAGGTGGCGTGCGTGATGCTCGGTTTCATGGCTTTCCCGTGTCGGGGCGGAGCGCGCTATCCGCCGATGTAGGACATCTCGATTTTCTGCATGCGCGCCGTTTCCTTGGTGCGAATCTCGGAATAGCGATCGCTGCGCGCCTGCCAGATGGCGGCGATGGCGTCGGCGATTTCCTCGTCGCTCGCGCCGCCGCGCAGCAGCGCGCGGAAGTCGTAGCCGGCGCTGGCGAACAGACAGGTGTAGAGCTTGCCTTCGGTCGACAGCCGCGCGCGCGTGCAGGTACCGCAGAAGGCCTGCGTCACCGAGGAGATGACGCCGATCTCGCCGCCGCCGTCGCGATAGCGCCAGCGTTGCGCGACCTCGCCCTCGTAGTTCGGGTCGATGGGCTCCAGCGGCATTTCGGCGTCGATGCGGCGGATCACTTCGGCCGAGGGCACCACGTCGTCCATGCGCCAGCCGTTGGTGGCGCCCACGTCCATGAATTCGATGAAGCGCAGGATGTGCCCGCTGCCCTTGAAACGGCGCGCCATGTCGACGATGCAATGATCGTTGACGCCGCGTTTCACCACCATGTTGATCTTGACCGGCGTGAGACCCGCGGCCGCGGCCGCCTCGATGCCTTCCAGCACCTTGGCGACCGGGAATTCGACGTCATTGATGGCCTGGAACACCGCGTCGTCGAGCGAATCGAGGCTCACGGTGACGCGATCGAGCCCCGCGTCCTTGAGCGCGCGCGCTTTGCGCGCGAGCAGGGAGCCGTTGGTGGTGAGCGTGAGCTCCAGACCGCCGATGTCCGCCAGCATTTCGATCAGGCGTTCGATGTTGCGGCGGAGCAGCGGCTCGCCCCCGGTCAGCCGGATCTTGCGCACGCCATGCTGCTTGAACAGCCGCGCGAGCCGCACGATCTCCTCGAACGTCAGCACTTCCGAGTGCGGCAGGAAGGGGTGGTCCTTGCCGAAGACCTCCTTCGGCATGCAATAGGTGCAGCGAAAGTTGCAGCGGTCGGTGACCGAGATGCGCAGGTCGTGCAGGCGCCGCTGGCGTGTATCGCGCAAAGGTTCGCCGGGCGCGCGCAATACCCGCGCGCGCGGTATGGTCTTGTCGCGCCGGATATCGCGGATGGGAATGACTCGATTGCTCATGGCGCCTCGGTACCGCATTTGTACAAGGCCATGCCGCCGTGCTTGCTTCGCTTTGTGCACTGGAGGATCATGACCGCCACCGCCATTTTAAGCCACGGGCATGGACAGAACGAGTTTCGCGATGGGCGTGGTAATGGAACGCCGCATCCTCGCCAATCGCTGGCAGACCGAGCAATGGGTGCCGATCGCCGTCGATACCGATGCAGCGGAATCGGCGCCGCCGCAGCTGATCTATAAGGACATGTCCTGCGAGCGTTGGTTGCACCCCGGACTCGAAATGCGTCTTTATCGGGACGAGGCCGAAGGCTATTTTCTCAACTGCAGCACGGCACAGCCGGTGGTGTTCGTGTCCTGGCGCATGGAGGAGGACCGGGCGCGGCCCTGGCTGATCACCGCCAGCTACAACGAGGCGTCGCGTCTGCTCGATGCCGGCGAGCAGGTCGAAGGGGTGCCGATGCCGGAGCCGGTCTTGCGGGACGTTTCGGCTTACGTGCAGCTGCACTACAGGCCGCAGCCGAAGAAGCGGATCCGTCCGCCTTCATTCAGAGGAGCGCGTCGGGACGAATGAGCGACGAGACTTTTCTTGCACGCTGGATGCGCCGCAAGGCCGCGGCGCGCAAAGGGGCCGAAGTGCCCGCGGAAGAACGGGAGCCGCGCGAGCCCGCCATGGCGCCGGCTGTGTCTACGCCTGTGGCGGCATCCGAAACCACTGCGCCGCCGGCGCAGCCCGCATCCGGGACTTCGCCGGGCGAGGGCGAGCAGACTGCGCAGTCCGAGTTGCCCCCGCTGGAGGAATTGCGCGGCATCGCCTCGGAGTACCGTGACTTCATGCGTCCCGAGGTCGACAAAGAGACGCGTATGGCGGCGTTGAAGCGGCTGTTCTACGATCCGCATTTCAACCGCATGGACGGGCTGGACGTCTATATCGACGACTACACCCAACCCGATCCCATTCCGCCTGCCATGCTGGCCGGGCTGCAGCACGCCCGCTCGCTGCTGTTCGACGAGCCGATCCCGCAAGCGCCTGTCGGCGAATCGACAGCGGCCGGCGAGACATCGGCCGAAACCACCGGTACCGAAGCAGACACTACGGCTGCGGGCCCGGAAATCCGCGCAAGTGAGGACAGCCCGGTAGCGAATGAAGGGGCGGAAGACGGCGGCAAGGACCACGCCGCGACTGTGAAAGAACCCAGCCGGCCTACCTGATGCCACCAGATGGTCGCTTACCCGGTTGTCCGCTCATAAACAATATTTTTGTGGCATTAAGATTTTATTGGACCAATTACGCATTAGTGCTATGCTGTGTACGACATAGCACTTCTGTGCGACAGAGAAAGGGATGCAAGGCCGGCGGCTGAGACTCTGCAGTTGTAATGGCACCCTGCGTCTGGACGCTGCGGCGCTCCAACGGGCCCTGAGTGCCGACGCGTCGCTGAGCGTGCATGAGCAACTGTGCCGGCGCGAGATCGGGGCCTTCCAGGCCGACGCCGGCCACGACTGCTTGGTGGCCTGTACCCAGGAAGCGCCGCTGTTCAGCGAACTCGCCGCGGCCGCCGAAAGCCAGGCCGATCTGCGCTTCGTCAACATCCGCGAGCACGCCGGCTGGTCGGCCGAAGGCGATCAGGCCACGCCCAAGATCGCCGCGCTCATCGCCGCGGCCCAGCTCCCGGCGCCCGAGCCCGTTCCCAACGTCACTTACAAGTCCAACGGCCGTACGCTCATCCTCGGCCCCGCCGCGCTGGCGTTGCCCTGGGCCGAGCAACTCGCGTCGCAGCTCGAAGTCGCGGTGCTGATCACCGACGAGGCGCGCGGCGTGGAGCTCCCGGTGGACCGCCGCTATCCCATCTGGTCGGGCAAGGTTTCGAGTTTGCGCGGCTGGCTCGGCGCCTTCGAGCTGCAGTGGCAGCCGCGCAATCCCATCGACCTCGAGGTCTGTACGCGCTGCAACGCCTGTATCGCCGCCTGTCCCGAGCAGGCCATCGATTACAGCTACCAGATCGATCTCGACAAGTGCAAAGGTCATCGTGCCTGCGTGCAGGCCTGCGGCTCGATCCAGGCCATCGACTTCGAGCGCAACGCTGCGCCGCGTACCGCACAGTTCGATCTGGTGTTCGATCTCGGCGCCGCGCCGAGCATCACGGTTCCCTACAAACCGCAGGGCTATTTCGCCCCGGGACCGGATCCGCTCGCCCAGGGGCGTGCCGCGGCGCAGCTCGTCTACATGGTGGGCGAGTTCGACAAGCCCAAGTTCTTCCAATACGACGCCAAGCGCTGCGTCCACAGCCGTTCGAAGAAGGAGGGCTGCAGCAACTGCATCGAGGTCTGTTCCACCGGCGCCATTGCCCCGCACGGCGACGGCATCCGTGTGGAGCCGCATCTTTGCGCGGGCTGCGGCGCCTGTACGAGCGTGTGCCCCAGCGGGGCGATCACCTACGCCTATCCGCGCGTGGCGGAGACCGGCGCGCGGCTGAAGAGGATACTCTCAGTCTACCGCGCCGCGGGCGGCGAGCATGCGGCGCTGCTGTTCCACAACGCCGCGGACAGCCGCGAGCTCATTGCGCGGCTCGCGCGCCAGGGCCGCGGTCTGCCCGCGCGCGTCATCCCGGTGGAGCGCTGGCATCCGGCCTCGGTGGGCATCGATCTGCTGCTCGGCGCCGTGGCCTACGGCGCAAGCCAGGTGCTGTTGTTGCTGACCCGCAAGGAGGCGGACGAATACGGGGCGGCGCTGGAACGCCAGCTCGGCTATGCCGAAGCGATCCTGCAGGGACTCGGCTATACGGGCGAGCATTTCCGCATCCTCGTTCCCGACGGCATCGCCGCGCTGGAGCACGCGCTCTGGACGTTGACACCCGCCGCCGCGCCCGCGGAAGCCGCGCGCTTCGATCTCGGCAACGACAAGCGCAACACGCTGGACTTCGTCTTCGATCATCTCGCGCGCCACGCGCCGCAGCCGGCCGAGGAAATCGCGCTGCCTGCCGGCGCGCCCTTCGGCCGCGTGAACGTGGACATCGGCAAATGCACCTTGTGTTTGGCCTGTGCGAGCGCCTGTCCGCAGTCGGCGCTGGTGGACGGCCGCGACGTGCCGGCTTTGCGCTTCATCGAACGCAATTGCGTGCAATGCGGGCTGTGCGTGAACACCTGTCCCGAGGACGCGCTGTCGCTCACGCCGCGGCTCGTGCTGGCCGACTACGCGAAGAAGGAGGTCACGCTCAACCAGGCCGATCCCTTCCATTGCGTGCGCTGCGGCACGGCATTCGGCACCAAACAGGTGGTGGAGAGCATGCTCGGCCGGCTGAGCACCCACTGGATGTTCAGCGACGAGCGCGCGCGGCGCCGGCTGCAGATGTGCGCCGACTGCCGCGTCATCGACATGATGGAAGCCGAGGAGGAATCCTCGGCCCTGAAACAGTGAGAGGCAGACCGTGAGCACCGTGCCGCTGCAGACCCTGAACCCCGAAGCGCAGGCGCGTGCCGACTGGTATGCCTTTCTGGCACGCATCTGGTACGGCGGCCCGGACGCGCAACTGCTCGCCGCCATGGCGGGTGCGGACGACGTGGTGGCCGAACATCCGGAAGCGCCGCTCGAGCAGGCCTGGCGGCGGCTTGCGCAGTCCGCGCAGGTGATCGACGCCGAAACGGCGTGCATCGAGTACGACAGCGTCTTCGTCGGCACGGGCAAGGCCGAGGTGACGCTCTACATGGCGCACTACCTGCCCGGCGAGACGGGCAAGGACAGGTACCTGGTCCAGTTGCGCCAGCTTCTGCAGCAATGGGGGCTGACGCGCGTCGAAAAGGCGCACGAGCCCGAAGACCATCTGGCCGCGTTGTGCGAGGTGATGCGCCATCTCATCCTCGCCGGTGGTCCGGAAGAGCGCACGCTCGACCGGCAGGCGGAGCTGTTCAAGCGTTTTCTCGCACCGGGGTACGCGGCGTTCGCGGCCGCGGTGCGCGAATCGAGCGCCAATTTCTACAAAAACGTCGCAGGTTTCACCGAGACGTTCTTCCGCATCGAGGAACAGTCGTTCCAGATGCTGTAACTCATTGCCAAGTGAGGAGACAGACATGGCCGAACCGAAACTGAGCCGCAGAAAGTTCATGCTTTCAGTCGGGGCAGGCACCGCGGCAGCCGCGGCGGTGGTCGCCGCCAAAGCGGTGCCGCAAGCGAACGCAGCGCAGCAGGCGCAGGCGCCCGCGCGCAAGGGTTACCAACTGAGTGAACACGTGCGGAAGTACTACCGCACCACCCTCGTCTGAATAGGAGGTGGCCATGTTGTTGACTAAGAAAAGCGGCAGCGGAGCTTCCGCGCGGCCCGGCGCGCTGGCGCAGGGGCTTGCCGCGGCGCTCGGCGAGACCATCGACCGGCGGACTTTCCTCAAGCGTTCGGGCATCACGGTCGGCGCCGGGGCATTCGCGGCGCAGTTGCCCTTCAACATGATCACCGAGGCGAAGGCGCAGCAGAAACCCGCCAATGCGCCGAAGGTGGAGGTCAAGCGTACGGTCTGTACCCACTGTTCGGTGGGCTGCGCGATCGACGCGGTGGTCGAGAACGGTGTCTGGGTGCGTCAGGAGCCGGTGTTCGATTCGCCCATCAACCTCGGCGCGCATTGCGCCAAGGGCGCGTCGGTGCGCGAGCACGGCATGACCGAACACTCGCACCGCCTCAAGTATCCGATGAAGCTGGTGAACGGCAAGTATCAGCGCATCAGCTGGGAGCAGGCGATCGACGAGATCAGCAAGAAGATGCTGAAGATCCGCGAGGAGTCGGGCCCCGACGCGATGTACTTCATCGGCTCTTCGAAGCACTCCAACGAGCAGGCCTACCTGCTCTGCAAGTGGGTGCGGCTGTGGGGCACGAACAACTGCGACCACCAGGCGCGCATCTGCCACTCCACGACCGTCGCGGGTGTGGCGAACACCTGGGGCTACGGCGCGATGACCAACTCCTACAACGACATGCACAACGCCAAGGCGATCCTCTATATCGGATCGAACGCGGCGGAGGCGCATCCGGTGTCGATGCTGCACGCGCTGCATGCCAAGGAGAACGGCGCCAAGGTCATCGTCTGCGATCCGCGCTTCACGCGTACCGCGGCCAAGGCCGACCAGTACATCCGCTTCCGTTCCGGTACCGACATCGCCGTGCTGTTCGGCATGCTGTACCACATCTTCAAGAACGGCTGGGAGGACAAGGAGTACATCTCCAAGCGCGTCTACGGCATGGACAAGGTGCGCGAGGAAGTGCTCAAGACCTGGACGCCCGAGGAGGTCGAGCGCGTGAGCGGCGTGCCCGAGGCGGAGCTCTACAAGGCGGCCGAGACCATGGCCAAGAACCGGCCCTCGACCATCGTCTGGTGCATGGGGCAGACGCAGCACACCATCGGTAACGCCATGGTGCGCGCCTCCTGCATCCTGCAGCTCGCGCTCGGCAACATCGGCGTCTCGGGCGGCGGTGCCAACATCTTCCGCGGCCACGACAACGTGCAGGGCGCGACCGACGTGGGCCCGAACCCGGACTCGCTGCCCGGTTACTACGGCATCGCCGAAGGGGCGTACAAGCACTGGTGCCGGGTCTGGAACGTCGATTTCGAGTGGCTGAAGGGACGCTTCGCCGCGCCGGAGATGATGACCAAGCCCGGCATCACGGTGTCGCGCTGGATCGACGGCGTGCTCGAGAAGAACGAGATGATCGACCAGGGGCCGAACATCCGCGGCGTGTTCTACTGGGGCCATGCGCCGAACTCGCAGTCGCGCGGCCTGGAGATGAAACGCGCGATGGACAAGCTCGATCTGCTGGTGGTGATCGATCCCTATCCGTCGGCGACCGCGGCGATGGCGGCGATGCCCGGCAACCCCGAGGATCTCAACCCCAACCGCGACGTCTATCTGCTGCCGGCAGCCACGCAGTTCGAGACTTCGGGCTCGTGCACGGCTTCCAACCGGTCGCTGCAGTGGCGCGAGAAGGTCATCGATCCGCTGTTCGAGTCGAAGACCGACCACGAGATCATGTACCTCTTCGCGCAGAAGCTGGGCTTTGCCGATCAACTCGTCGGCAAGCGCGACGGCAAGCAGAACATCCAGGTCGTCAACAACGAACCGGTGGTCGAGGACATCCTGCGCGAGATCAACCGCGGCACCTGGACCATCGGCTACACCGGCCAGTCGCCCGAGCGGCTCAAGGCGCACATGCGCAACATGCACGTGTTCGACGTCAAGACGCTGCGCGCCAAGGGCGGCGTGGACAAGGAGACGGGCTACGTGCTCGACGGCGACTACTTCGGCCTGCCGTGGCCGTGCTACGGCACGCCGGAGCTGAAGCACCCCGGCACGCACGTGCTCTACAACAACGAGCTGCACGTGATGGAGGGCGGCGGTTGCTTCCGCGCCAACTTCGGCGTGGAGCGCGACGGCGTGAGCCTGCTTGCCGAGGACGGCTCGCATCCCAAGGGCAGCGACATCACCACCGGCTATCCCGAGTTCGACCACGTGCTGCTGAAGAAGCTCGGCTGGTGGGATGAGCTCACCGAAGAGGAGAAGAAGGAGGCCGAAGGCAAGAACTGGAAGACCGACCTCTCGGGCGGGATCATCCGCGTGGCCATGAAGCACGGCTGCCATCCCTTCGGCAACGCCAAGGCGCGCGCCATCGTGTGGAACTTCCCCGATCCGATCCCGGTGCACCGCGAGCCGCTGTACAGCCCGCGTCCGGACCTGGTCGAGAAGTACCCGACCCACGACGACAAGAAGGCGTTCTGGCGTCTGCCCACGCTCTTCAAGAGCGTGCAGGAGAAGAACCGCGAAATCAGCAAGCAATTCCCGATCGTGCTCACCAGCGGCCGTCTGGTGGAGTACGAAGGCGGCGGCGAGGAGACGCGCTCCAACCCGTGGCTGGCGGAACTGCAGCAGGATGCGTTCGTGGAGATCAACCCCAAGGTGGCCAATGATCGCGGCATCCGCAACGGCGAATACGTCTGGGTGAAGACGCCCAGCGGTGCGCGCCTGAAGGTGAAGGCGCTCGTCACGGAACGCGTCGGTCCGGATCACGCATTCATCCCGTTCCACTTCTCCGGCTGGTGGCAGGGGCAGGACATGCTCGCCTACTACCCGGAAGGGGCGGCGCCGATCGTGCGCGGCGAGGCGGTCAACACCGCCACGACCTACGGCTACGACTCGGTGACGATGATGCAGGAAACCAAGACCACGCTCTGCCAGATCGAGAAGGCGTAGCGACGCAACCAAAGAGGGACGGGCCCGCGCACGGCGCGGGCCGATTCCCGGAGGAGATGAGATATGGCCCGAATGAAATTCCTCTGCGATGCGGAGCGCTGCATCGAGTGCAATAGCTGCGTGACCGCCTGCAAGAACACCAACGAGGTGCCGTGGGGCATCAACCGGCGCCGCGTGGTGACCATCAACGACGGCGTGCCGGGCGAGAAGTCGATCTCTGTCGCCTGCATGCACTGCTCGGACGCGCCCTGCATGGCGGTGTGCCCGGTCGACTGCTTCTACCAGACCAGCGAAGGCGTGGTGCTGCACGACAAGGACATGTGCATCGGCTGCGGCTACTGCTTCTACGCCTGTCCCTTCGGCGCGCCGCAGTTCCCGCAGACCGGCGCCTTCGGCGCGCGCGGCAAGATGGACAAGTGCACCTTCTGCGCGGGCGGCCCCGAGCAGGACAACAGCCCCGAGGAGTTCGCCAAGTACGGCGCCAACCGTCTGGCGCAGGGCAGGCTGCCCGCGTGCGCGGAGATGTGCTCCACCAAGGCGCTGATCGCCGGCGACGGCGATGTGCTGGCCGACATCTTCCGCACGCGTGTGGTGGTGCGCGGCAAGGGTACGCAGATGGTGGGTTGGGAAACCGCCTACGGCCGTCCCGACACCCGGACGGCGCAGGCGCGCGCAGAAGCGGAAACAACTAAGTGAGGGCGCCCATGAAATTCATGCTCGTCATCGCCAGCGCGGCCTTGCTGGTCGCCTGTGCCGAGGCGGATCAGACCGCCACCTACGATGACCGCACCCGCAGTTATTCAGGCAAGGCCGATCAGCGTCCGTGGGAAGCGCAGCCGTACGGCGGCGACCGCGCGAAGTGGGAGCGCGAGCTCGCGCAGCGCGCCATGCATCAGAACGAGTACACCCGCACGCGCTGACGCGACCGGGCAAAGGAGGTCGATATGGGGCAGTTCTCTAAAGACTGGATCGTGCGCGCGTTCTGCGCCCTGCTGCTGTGCCTGTCTTTCGGCGCGTGGGCGCAGAATGACAAGTCGATGACGGTCCAGGAGCAGCAGGTCGAGCGCCAGCGCACGCAACCGTACAACAACGCGCCGTTCTGGCGCGAGGTGCGTTCGGGCCAGGCCGGTTACACCACCGCGCGCGGCCCCGAAGCGGGCGTGCTGATCCAGCATGAGGGCGAACGCTGGCGCGAGATCCGCAACGGCCCGCTCACGCAACTGGGCGGCTGGCTGCTGGCCATCGCCTTCGTCGCGGCGCTCGCTTTCTACGCCTACAAGGGCACGATCACGCTGCACGAACCAGAGACGGGGCGGCGCATCGTGCGCTTCACGGCATGGGAGCGCCTGCTGCACTGGACCACGGCTATCAGCTTCGTGCTGCTCGCGCTCACGGGTCTGGCGATCCTGTTCGGCAAGCACGTGCTGATTCCCGTCATCGGCCACAACGCCTTCAGCTGGATCGCTGCGGGCGCGAAGGCACTGCACAACTTCATCGGGCCGCTGTTCGTGGTCTGCGTGCTGGCGATGTTCGTCACCTTCGTGAAGGACAACGTCTGGCGGGCGTACGACAAGGAATGGCTGAAGTGCTTCGGCGGGCTGTTCTCGCGAAGCCATCACGAGCCCAAATCGCACCGCTTCAATGCCGGCGAGAAGCTCTGGTTCTGGGGCGGCGTGACGCTGCTCGGCGTGGTGGTGAGCGTCACGGGACTGATCCTCGACTTCCCCAACTTCGAGCAGTCGCGCCAGACCATGCAGTGGGCGAACATCATCCATCTGGTCGGCGCATCGCTGTTCATGGCCGGCGCGATCGGCCACATCTACATGGGCACGATCGGCATGAAGGGCGCCTTCAAGGCCATGGCGACCGGCGAAGTGGACGAGACCTGGGCCAAGGAGCATCACTACTACTGGTACGAGGACGTGAAGGCCGGCCGCGTTCCTTCGGCCGGCATCCCGCCGCACGTGACGCCCAAGGCGCCGTCCGGACAGCCCGGAGCGGCGCCGGGCACACAGGCCTGAAGTCCGAGCAAGGAGGAGGAGACATGCGTACGCTGCTGTTGATGCTGGCCATGGCGGTCGCGACGCCTGCGCTGGCGAAGCTGCCGCCGCCCACGCCCGAAGAGCAGGCCGCCGCCGAGGCCAAGAAGGCCAAGGCGGCAGAGGACGCGAAACGGGCCGCCGAATTGCTAGCGAAGGCGCAGGATCGCGCCGCGGAGAACTACCGGCGCAACCTGCAGGCCAAGGGCGGGGCGAATGCGCCCGCCTCCGCGGCGCAGGCGTCCGGCAACTGAAGCTTCGGCCCTGGCCTGCTCCGTTCATCACTGACCGACAAGAAGGGTGGATATGAGCAGACCATGGGCAATCACGTTGGCGGCCTTCGTGCTGGCCGGTTGCGCGACCGCCGGGCACGAAGGCCCGGCCGCGCAGGCCGTCCTGCAGCCGACCGCGGGCAGTCAGACCAAAGGGACCGTGAAGTTCGTGCAGCTGCGCGACAAGGTGCGCGTGAGCGGCGAAGTGAGCGGCCTGAAGCCGAACAGCGAGCACGGCTTCCACGTGCACGAGAAAGGCGATTGCAGTGCGCCGGACGCCACCAGCGCCGGCGGACACTTCAATCCGCTGAAGAAGGAGCACGGCCATCTGGTGCCGGGCGGCCGTCATGCGGGCGACATGCCGAACCTGCGTGCCAATGCCGACGGCAGGGCGACGTTCAGCTTCGATCTCGGCGGCATGACGGTGTCGGAGGGCGAGACGGCGATCCTCGGCAAGGCGGTGATCGTGCACGCCCAGCCGGACGATTACCGCAGCCAGCCGACCGGCAACGCGGGCGGCCGCCTCGCCTGCGGCGTGATCGAAAAACGCTGAGATGCGCAATGCATTTGCGGGAAGGGCGCTTCGGCGCCCTTCTTTTTTTGCCCTGCGTTGATCCTTCGGACATTGCATGCGAGCACACGCGGCGCGCATAACACAAACGGAACGGCGCGTCGCCGCGAAGCGCGGACGATGCGAGGTGAACGCAGCCTTTGACGCTGCCGGAGGGCGAGGCGGGGACGACAGTGCAGACCGGTGAATCGCAGCGGCGGCCGGATATGCCGGCAGGTCGTCGTGCGGGATGGGCGCGTCGTTCCGGCACCCCCTGGCTGGTGCTGCTGCTTTCCCTGTTCCTGACCGGCGCGGTCTGGCGTATGGCCGCCGCGCGCAACGAGGAACGCGCACATCTGCGCTTCGAATACGAAACCGGGCAGGCGATCGCAGCCATCCAGGAACGCGTCAATCTGCACGAGAGCCTGATGCGCGGCGCGCGCGGGCATCTGGCGGGCGGCGCGTTCATCACCGAGACCGAGTGGCAGCGCTACCTGGAGAACGTCAATGCCCGGGACTACGCCGGGCTGCATACCATCGGCCTGGCGACGCGGGTGAGGGCCGAGGACCGCGCGCTCTATCTTCAAGCCATGCGCGAACTCGGCCGCGCCGATTACGACATCCATCCCCCGGGCGAGCGTCCGCTGCAATTTCCCGTCACCTATCTCGAACCGCCGCCGGGAGAGGACGTGCTCGGTTTCGACATGTGGTCCGATGCCGAGCTGCAGGCGGCGATGCGCCGCGCCGGCCGCGAAGGGCGTCTCGCCATCAGCCGGAAAGTGCAGTTGCCCGGCGGCGACGAGGCCGGTTTCGTGATGTTCCTGCCCGTCTATGCGGGCGGCGGGGTACCGCCGACGGTCGACCAGCGCGAAGCGCGGCTGGTGGCTTTCGTCTTCAGTGCCAACACCCTGTCCCGTTTCCTGGAGGATTTCATCGGCGGCGAAAGCCGGGCGCTGCTGACGCTGCGGATCTACGACGGGACGCGGCACGACGCCGGGACGCTGCTCTACGACAGCGCGCAGCGTTTCGATCCTTCCCCGCTCGATCATCTGCCGCGCTACGAACGCAGCGCCCTCATCCATGTCGGCGGCACGCCGTGGACGCTGGCGTTCGCGACCAGCGCCGCGTTCGAATCCCTGTACCACCGGCGCGACGAATGGCTGATCTGGCTGGTCGGGATGCCGGCGAGCCTCATCCTGTTCTTCCTGGCGCGCGGGCTGGCGCTGTCGCGTGCGGCGGCGGTATCGGCAGCAGACCGGGCGCAGACGCGCATGCAGGCTTCGCAGGCCCAGTTCAGCGCGGCGGCGGACAACGCGCAGGACGCGATCATCACCGCCGACGAACAGGGGCGCATCATCTACTGCAATCGCGCCGCCGAGCGGCTCTACGGCTACCCCGCGGAGGAACTGCTGGGCAAGGATCTGTTCGTCCTGGGGCCGGCCGAGGAGCGGGAACGATCGCGGGCGGCTTATGCCGCTTTCGTGCAGGGCGACGCGACCGGCGGCGTCGAGAAGCTGTACGACGTCGAAGCGGTACGCAAGGACGGCACGCGCGTGCCCGTGCAGCTCACCTGTTCGGCCTGGCGCACCGGCGAGGGCCGCTTCGTCACCCTGGTCGTGCGCGACGTCAGGATGCGCCGCGAGGCCGAGGCGGCCTTGCGGCGGATGAACGAGGAACTGGAACGCCGCGTTGCCGAACGCACCGCCGAATTGCAGCGCACGCTCGACGAGTACGAGCGGGCAGACCAGTTCCGGCGCTCGGTGATGGAAAACGCGGTCGTGGGACTGCTCACCCTCGACCGCGAGGGGCGGGTGACGACCGCCAACAAGGTCTTCTGCGAAATTTCCGGCTACGGCGAGGAGGAGCTGCACAACCGGCACTGGTCCATGCTCACCAGCGCGTCGGAGGGCGAACGGCTGATGCCGGAGGCGAGGCGCGTGGTGCGCGAGCGCCATACCATCAGTAATTTCGAGATCGAGCTGATCCGCAGGGACGGGCGGGCGGTGTGCGTGATGTTCGGCGCCAATCCGCTCATCGTCCACGGGGAGGTGGTGGGTTCGGTGGTGGCGGTGATGGACATCACCGAGCGCAAGCGCGCCGAGGCGCAGGTGCGCCGTTTCAACGCCGAGCTGGAACAGCGGGTGGCCGAACGCACGGCGGAACTGAAGGCCGCCAACGAGGAAATGGAGTCCTTCACCTATTCGGTGTCGCACGACCTGCGCGCGCCCTTGCGCCACATCGACGGCCACGTGCAGATGCTGTTGGAGGAATATCGCGACCGGCTCGACGAGGGGGCGCGCTCCCGGCTCGACCGCATCGCCTCCGCGGCCGTGCACATGGGGCAGCTCATCGACGACCTGCTGCGTTTCTCGCGCGTGGGCAAGAGCGCGCTGCGCAAGACGCCCGTGGACATGAACGTCCTGGTGGCGCGCGCCCGCCAGCTCGTCGCCGGCGAGCCGCAGGCCGCTCAGGTGGAATGGCAGGTGGGTGCGCTGCCGACCGTCGCATGCGACGAACACCTCATGGAACAGGTCTGGGTCAACCTGCTCGCGAACGCGCTCAAATATTCGAGCAAGTGTCCGGTGGCGCGGATCGGGATCGACGCCGGGCGGGGGGACGGGACCTGGGTCTTCCGGGTGCGGGACAACGGCGTGGGCTTCGACATGCGCTACGCAGACAAGCTGTTCAAGGTCTTCGAGCGCCTGCACAGCGGGGAATTCAGCGGCACCGGCATCGGGCTGGCCACCGTGCAGCGTATCGTGTCCCGCCACGGCGGACGCGTATGGGCGGAAGCCCGGCCCGGCGAAGGGGCGACGTTCTATTTCAGCCTGCCGGCCGACTGAACGCCGCGGCGCACTTGCCTTCCCGCCTGCGCTGTCCTACTTTCGGCGCTTTGGATTTCGTTCACCCGGAGCGCAACCATGGCGACCATCCGCCAGGAAGACTTCATCCAGAGCATCGCCGACGCCTTTCAGTTCATCTCCTACTACCACCCCGCCGATTTCATCCGCGCCATGAGCGCGGCCTACGAGCGCGAGCAGTCGCCCGCGGCGAAGGACGCGATCGCGCAAATCCTGGTCAATTCGCGCATGTGCGCCGAAGGCCATCGGCCGATCTGCCAGGACACGGGCATCGCCGTGGTCTTCCTGAAGATCGGCATGGACGTGCGCTGGGAGGCCGACATGTCGGTGGAGGACATGGTCAACGAAGGCGTGCGGCGCGCCTATCTCGCGCCGGACAACGTGCTGCGCGCCTCGGTGCTGGCCGACCCGGCCTTCACGCGCAAGAACACGCGCGACAACACGCCCGCAGTCATCCACATGAACGTGGTGCCGGGCGACAAGGTCGAGGTCATCGTCGCGGCCAAGGGCGGCGGCTCCGAGAACAAGGCCAAGTTCAAAATGCTGGTACCTGCCGACGACCTGGTCGAATTCGTGCTGCAGCAGGTGCCGGAAATGGGCGCGGGCTGGTGTCCGCCCGGCGTGCTGGGCATCGGCATCGGCGGCACGGCGGAGAAGGCCACCCTGCTCGCCAAGGAAGCGCTGATGGAGCCGATCGACATGCACGAGCTCAAGGCGCGCGGGCCGCAGAACAAGCTCGAGGAACTGCGCATCGAGCTCTACGACAAGATCAACGCGCTCGGCATCGGTGCGCAGGGCCTGGGCGGCCTCACCACCGTGCTCGACGTGAAGATCAAGGACTACCCGACGCACGCCGCTTCCAAGCCCGTTGCGATCATCCCGAACTGCGCCGCGACGCGGCATGCGCATTTCGTGCTCGACGGCAGCGGTCCGGCGAAGCTGGAGCCGCCCAGCCTCGATCTGTGGCCCAAGCTCGATTACGCCGCGCCGGAAGGCGCGAAACGCGTCAACCTCGACACCGTCACGCGCGAGGAGATCGCGACCTGGAAAGCCGGCGACCGGCTGCTGCTGTCCGGCAAGCTGCTCACCGGTCGCGACGCGGCGCACCGGCGTCTCGCCGAGATGATCGCGCGCGGCGAACCGCTGCCGGTCGATTTCCGCAACCGCTTCATCTACTACGTCGGTCCGGTCGATCCGGTGCGCGACGAGGTCGTGGGACCCGCGGGTCCTACCACTTCCACGCGCATGGACAAGTACACCGAGACCATGCTCGCGCAGACCGGATTGATCGGCATGGTGGGCAAGGCCGAACGCGGACCTGCGGCCATCGAGGCGATCAAGAAGCACAAGGCGGTGTATTGCATCGCGGTCGGCGGCGCCGCCTATCTGGTGTCCAAAGCCATCCGCTCGGCGCGGGTATTGGCTTTCGAGGATCTGGGCATGGAAGCGATCTACGAATTCGAGGTGCGCGACATGCCGGTGACGGTGGCGGTCGATTCGAACGGCGAGTCGGTGCACAGCACCGGACCTGCGCAGTGGCGCCGGATCATCCAGATGAGGAAAACCGCGTAGCCGGTGCGGTTTTGCGCGGCACGGGCCTTGCAATGCCTTCAGTGAGCGCACGCGCCGCGTGCGCGGCGAAAGGACCATCGTGATCGAGGAAGGCATCCATATCGGCGGAGTGCTCGTGCATGCGCGGCCCGAACTCATCGAGCGCGTGCAGGAGCACATCCAGGCGCTCGACGGCGCCGAGGTGCTGACCGCCACGCTGTCGGGCAAGATCGTGGTCACGCTCGAGGCCGAAAGTTCCGACGATCTCCTCGAAGCCGTCGAGGCGATCGGCGGCGTGTACGGTGTCGTCTCCGCCGCGCTCGTCTACGAGTATCACGAAAGTTCCGATATCCAGCTCGACGATCCGCCGGACCCCTCTCAGTTGCACTGAGTCCGTCGTTCACTTGCGGCGCATCCCGCCGCAACTCACCCTGTTATGGTGTATCGCAGCATGCAAGATATGCTCGATGCATCATATTGTTCAGGTCAAAACATTTGCCTAAGCTCCAGCGTTCCTCGGCGGCATCCGATCACGCGCTGGAGTAATCAGTGAACGAAATCTCGCTGGCGTTCAGCCAAGCGGCAGCGCTCATCGCGCAATTCGACCCCACTCTGCTGGAAATCGTCCTGCTCAGCCTGCGCGTCAGCCTCAGCGCCGTGGCGATCGCGGCGCTGATCGGCCTGCCGCTGGGTGCGGCCATCGCGGTGGCGCGTTTCCCAGGACGCAACGCGATCATCGTCATCCTCAACGCCCTCATGGGGCTGCCGCCGGTGGTGGCGGGTCTGCTGATCTACCTGTTGCTCTCGCGCGCCGGTCCGCTCGGTGAGCTGGGGCTGCTGTTCACGCCGACGGCGATGATCATCGCGCAAGCTTTCCTCATCACGCCCATCATCGCCGCGCTCGCGCGCCAGGCGATCGAGGACGCGTGGCTGGAATACCGCGATCAGCTGCGCTCGCTCGGTGCGAGCACGCTGTCCGCGGCCTTCACCTTGTTGTGGGACACGCGCTTCTCGCTGCTCACCGCCGTGCTGGCGGGTTTCGGTCGCGCCGCGGCGGAAGTGGGGGCGGTGATGATCGTCGGCGGCAACATCGCCGGCGTCACGCGCGTCATGACCACCGCCATCGCGCTGGAGACCAGCAAAGGCGATCTGCCGCTCGCGCTGGGGCTGGGCATGATCCTCATGACCCTGGTGCTGACGCTCAACGCGGCGGTCTATCTCACCAAGGAGGCGGCGCAGCGGCGTTATGGATAAGTTGCGGGAATCCGCTTTGTCGCCGTCCATCCTGCCGCTGAAGCTCGAGAACGTGAGCTTCGCGGTGAACGGTCACACCATCATCGACCGCATCTCGTTCGAGCTCGACGCGGGGCTGCGCACCATCATCATCGGCCCCAACGGCGCGGGCAAGAGCGTGCTGATGCGGCTGTGCCACGGGCTGCTGCAACCCACCTCGGGCACGATCCGCTGGAATGTCGAGACGAGTCTCGCGCGGCCCCGGCAGGCCATGGTGCTGCAACGGCCCGTCATGCTGCGCCGCTCGGCGCTTGCCAACATCGAATACGCCCTGGCGCTGCACGGGATCAAAGGCGCCGAAGGCAGGGAGCGCGCCCTGGAAGCGCTGGAGATGGTGGGCCTGCGCGATCTGGCTTCGCGGCCGGCGCGCGTCATGTCGGGCGGCGAACAGCAGCGCGTAGCGCTCGCGCGCGCCTGGGCGCTGCGACCACAGGTGCTGTTCCTCGATGAGCCGACTGCGAGCCTGGACCCGACCGCCAGCGCCGAAGTCGAGCGCATCGTGCAGGCGATCCACGACGCGGGCACCAAGATCGTCATGACCACTCACAACCTCGGCCAGGCACGGCGCCTGGGCGACGAGGTGTTGTTCATCCTCGGCGGGCGGCTGGTGGAGCGCGCGTCGGTGGATCGGTTTTTCAAGCAACCGGCGACGGCGGAGGCCGCCGCCTTTCTCAAAGGGGAATTGCCATGGACCTGATGCGCAGAAAACTCTTCGCGGTCGCGATCGCTGCGGCCGCGCTCTTCCACGCGCCCGCGCAGGCGCAGGAGAAGTTCATCACCGTCGCTTCGACGACCTCGACCGAGCAGTCGGGGCTGTTCAAGCACATCCTGCCCATCTTCGAGAAGAAGACCGGCATCAGCGTGCGCGTGATCGCGCAAGGCACCGGTCAGGCGCTCGATACCGCGCGGCGCGGCGATGCCGACGTGGTTTTCGTGCACGCGAAAGCCGCCGAAGAGACGTTCATTGCCGAAGGTCACGGCGTGAAGCGTTATCCGGTGATGTACAACGACTTCATCGTCGTCGGGCCGAAGAGCGATCCGGCCAAGATCGGCGGCATGAAGGACGTCGTCGCCGCGTTCCAGAAGATTCGCGAGGCCAAGGTGCCGTTCGTCTCGCGTGGCGACAAGAGCGGCACCCATCAGGCCGAGTTGAAGTTCTGGAAGGAAGCCGGCATCGACATCGAGAAGGAGAAAACCGCCGGCTGGTATCGCGAGACCGGCCAGGGCATGGGACCGGCGCTCAACACCTCCGCGTCGATGAACGCCTACGTGCTGTCCGACCGCGGCACCTGGCTGTCCTTCAAGAACCGCGGCGATCTGGTCGTCCTCGTCGAGGGCGACAAGCGGCTGTACAACCAGTACGGCGTTATCCTGGTGAACCCGGAAAAGCATCCGCACGTGAAAAGGGAATGGGGCCAGCAGTTCATCGACTGGGTGATCTCGCCTGAAGGCCAGCAAGCCATCGCCGAGTACAAGATCAACGGTGAGCAGCTCTTCTTCCCGAACGCGGGAGAGCCGGGCGTATGAAGAAAACGCTGATTGCCGGGCTGTGCGCCCTCATGGCGGCGGGAGCTTCGTACGCGGAGGATGCCGTGCGGCTCTACGCCGCCGGCAGCCTCAAGGCGGTGATGACCGAAATCGGCGAGGCTTATGCCAAGGAGCACGGCGTAGCCGTAAAGGGCGAGTTCGGTCCTTCCGGCCTGCTGCGTCAGCGCATCGCGGGCGGCGAGCCGGCCGACGTGTTCGCGTCGGCCAACATGGAGCACCCGCAGGCGCTGCACGCCGCGGGCAAAGCCGGTCCGGTGCGCATGTTCACGCGCAACCGCCTTTGCGGCCTGGTCTCGCCGAAGCTCCAGGTGACGCCCGAGACCCTGCTGGAGCGCATGCTCGATCCGCAGGTGAAGCTCGGCATGTCCACGCCCAAGGCCGATCCTTCCGGCGACTACGCCGTGGCCTTGTTCGAAAAGGCCGAAGCGCTCAAGCCGGGCGCGACCAAGGCCCTGATGGACAAGGCACTGCGGCTCACCGGCGGTCCCGATACGCCGCCTCCGCCCAAGGACCGCGTGGTGTACGGCGTGCTGGTGGAGGAGGGCAAGGCGGACATCTTCCTCACCTACTGCACCAACGCCCTGCTGGCGAAGAAGGAAGTGCCCGCGCTGCAGATCGTGCAGGTGCCGGAAGCGCTGGCGGTGGGCGCGGACTACGGTCTCACCGTGGTCAGCAACCGCGCCGAAGCGCAGCGCTTTGCGGACTATGTCCTGTCCGAGAAAGGGCAGAGCATCCTGGCGCGGTACGGTTTCGCGCCGCCCGCACGTTAAACGCTTATGATGCGGGCCTTCGAGGCCCGCATCCTCACCCATGTCACGTCCCGATCTTTCCGTGTCGCATAGCGAAACGCTGCAGGGCAGGCGGCTGCGCTTCGACCGCATGGAGCTCGCCGGCTCCTTCGGCGACATCGGCACGCTGATCCCGTTCCTCGTGGCCTACATCGTCATGGCCGGCGTGCCGGCGATGGGCATCCTGTTCGCCTTCGGCGTGGCGCTGATCGCGATCGGTCTCTATTACCGCACGCCTTTCCCGGTGCAGCCGATGAAGGCCGCCGGCGCCGTGGTCGCCACCCAGGCCGGCCAGCTCGCCATCACCGCGCAGGTGGTCTATTGCGCCACCCTGCTCACCGGCCTCGTATGGCTGCTGCTCGCCGTCACGGGGCTCGCCAAGCGCATCGCCGCGCTCGTCACCCGTCCGGTGGTGGTGGGGATCGTCCTCGGCCTGGGCATCGGTTTCATGCTGCAGGGCGCGCGCATGATCGCCGAAGGCTGGGTAGTCGGCGGCATCGCGCTGTTCGGCGCGCTGTTGCTGCTTGAGAACCGCTACGTGCCGGTGATGTTCCTGCTGCTCGTCTTCGGCGCGGCGTTGGCGCTGATCCAGGATCCCGCCATGCTCGGGGAACTGCGCAAGCTGCGCCCTGGTTTCGAATGGCCGCAATTCGCGCTGCGCGATACCACCTGGCGCGACTGGTCGGCCGCGCTGCTGTTCCTCGTCCTGCCCCAGCTGCCGCTCACGCTCGGCAACGCCATCATCGCCGTCACCGAGGAGAACAACCGCCTCTTTCCCGACCGCCCGGTGACCGAGCAGCGCGTCTCCGCGACCACGGGCCTCATGAACCTCTTCGGCGGGCTCGTCGGCGGCGTGCCCATGTGCCACGGCGCCGGCGGGCTGGCCGGGCATGTGCGCTTCGGTGCGCGTACCGGCGGCGCGCCGGTGATGTTCGGCATCATTCTGCTGGTCCTGGCGCTGTTCTTCAGCGGCTCGGTCGACGTGCTGCTGCGTCTCTTCCCCACGCCGGTGCTCGGCGCCATCCTCTTCCTCACCGGTGTGCAGCTCGCGCTGGGTTCCTGCGATTTCAGCCGCGACAAGGGCGAGCGTTTCGTGACCGTGGCGGTGACCGCGCTCGCGCTCTGGAACGTGGGGATCGCCTTCCTGTTCGGCCTGCTCGCCTCGGCCTGCGTCAGACGCGGCTGGATCCGCCTCTGAAACAGGCACGCACGGCCCTTGCCATAGGTCAAATGGCGCGGCCGGCCGCGCGCTATGCTTGAAACATGGCGGCGGAGCGCGTCGCGTCCGCTAATCTCCCAATCCCTTCAGGAGAACCGCAATGATCATCGGCGAGATCTGCAATCCTGTGGTGGTAGTCGTGCACAAGAACATGAGCATCGCCGACGCGGCGCGGCTCATGCGGGAACAGCACGTGGGTTCCCTGGTCGTCGTGGAAGAGACGGACGAGGGGCAGCGTGTGGAGGGCATCCTCACCGACCGCGACATCGTGTTGTCGGTGGTGGCCTGCGATCTCGACCCGAATGTCGTGACGGTGGGTGACGTGATCCTCGACACGCCGGTCACCATCCGCGCGGACGAGAGCGTCGCCGACGCGCTGCACTGCATGCGCCGCCACGGGGTGCGGCGGCTGCCGGTGGTGACCGAGCGCGGCATCCTCAAGGGCATCGTCACGGTGGACGACGTGCTGGGGATCATCTGCGAGGAATTGAACGACGTCGTCAGCACCATCACCCGCGAGCAGCAGCGCGAACGCGTGACCCGGAAATGAGTCGCGCGTTCCGCGTGCTCGCAGGCGCCTAGCGCTTCACCTTCGCGCCGGCGTCGACGAGGATTTTGCGGAGCTTCTCCAGGTTTTCCGGCGGGCAGCTCGTGATGGGCTTGATGAGCGCGCCCACCTCCAGACCCATCAGGTTCATGGCGTCCTTGGTCATGGCCGGGAAGCTGCCGAGATTGAACGCCAGTCGCAGCGGCGCGAGCTTGAACTGCGCCTCCCGCGCCCCCTCCAGATCGCCCGCCAGGTAGCGCTCGTAGATCGAAACCACGAGCTCGGGGACGATGTTCGCGGTCGTCGCGACGCAGCCCACGCCGCCGTAGACCAGCGTGGCGAGGATGAGCAGATCGCGCCCGGCCAGCACCTTGAAGCCCTTGTCGCGCGTGCGCATGATGTATTCGGCGGTGAGCGCGAGGTCGCCGCTGCTGTCCTTAACGCCGACGATGTTCGGCACATCGGCCAGGCGTTCGAGCAGCCGTGCCGAGACGTTCACCTGCAGGCGGTCCGGATTGTTGTAGATCAGCATCGGCAGGCTGGTGGCGTCGGCCACGGCCTTGAAGTGCTGATAGAGCTCTTCCTCGTTCGGAGCGATGAACATCGGCGGCAGGATGGTGATGGCCTGCGCCTTGTACTGCTCGGCGAGCCTGGCGATGCGGATGCATTCGCGCGTGGCGATGGCGCCGATGCCCACATAGACCGGCACGCGTCCCGCGGCGTGCTTGAGCGTGAGGGCGATGGCGCGCTCCTGTTCCTCGCTCGAAAGACCGAAGAACTCGCCGTTGCTGCCCAGCGCCAGAATACCGTGTACGCCGCCGTCGATCACATGATCGACCACGCGTTTGAGCCCCTGCTCGTCGACGCGCTCTTCGGCGTCGACGGGTGTGACGATCGGCGGAATGACACCGCGGATGAAACTCGTATCCATCGTCTCTCCTTGTCGGACTAGCGCACCATGCACGGGCGCTTGGGATCGAACTGCCAGCCTGGAATGAGCTGACGCATCGCCACGCTGTCGTCGCGCGCACCCAGACCTTTTTCGAGATACAGCCGGTGCGCGGCTTCGAGCATCTCCATGTCGAGCTCGATGCCCAACCCCGGCTTCTTCGGCACCTCGATCTTGCCGCCGACGATGCGCAGCGGCTCGCGCGTGAGCCGCTGGCCGTCCTGCCAGATCCAGTGCGTATCGATCGCCGTCACGCGGCCCGGCGCGGCGGCCGCGACATGCGTGAACATGGCGAGCGAGATGTCGAAGTGGTTGTTCGAGTGCGAACCCCAGGTGAGCCCCCAGTCGCGGCACATCTGCGCCACCCGTACCGAGCCCTGCATGGTCCAGAAATGCGGATCGGCGAGCGGGATGTCGACCGCGTGCAGTTGGATCGCGTGGCCCATTTCGCGCCAGTCGGTCGCGATCATGTTGGTCGCCGTGGGCAGGCCGGTCGCGCGCCGGAATTCGGCCATGACTTCGCGTCCGGAGTAGCCGTTTTCGGCGCCGCAGGGATCTTCCGCGTAAGCAAGTACACCGTGCAGATCGCGGCACAGCCGGATCGCGTCTTTCAGCAGCCAGCCGCCGTTCGGATCGAGCGTGATGCGCGCGTTCGGGAAGCGTTCCTTGAGCGCCTTGACGGCTTCGACTTCTTCCTCGCCGCGGAACACGCCGCCCTTGAGCTTGAAGTCGTTGAAGCCGTAGCGCGCCTGCGCGGCTTCAGCGAGGCGCACGATGGCCTCGGGCGTCAGCGCCGGTTCGTGCCGCAGACGCAACCAGTCGTCGGCCTCTTCGGGCGCGCTCGCGTAGTCGAGATTGGTGCGCGTGCGGTCGCCGACGTAGAACAGGTAGCCGAGCGCTTCGACTTCGTCGCGCTGCTGGCCTTCGCCCAGCAGCGCCGCCACCGGCACGCCGAGAAACTGCCCGAGCAGATCGAGCAGGGCGCTTTCCAGCGCCGTGACCGCGTGCACCGTGGTACGCAGATCGAAGGTTTGCAAGCCGCGGCCGCCGGCATCGCGTTCGCCGAAGCGTTCGCGCACGACGTTGAGGACGCGCTGATAGTGGCCCAGCGGCTGGCCCACGACGAGGGAATGCGCTTCTTCCAGTGTCTGCCGGATGGCTTCGCCGCCCGGCACTTCGCCGACGCCGGTATTGCCCGCGCTGTCGGTGAGCACGACGACGTTGCGGGTGAAGTAGGGGGCGTGGGCACCGCTCAGATTGAGTAGCATGCTGTCGCGTCCGGCGACGGGCACGACGCGCATGGCCGTGACGAGCGGCGTCTTGGCTGAGAGATCGGAGTGCTGCATGAAAACCTTGTGAAGGCTGGGAGGCGGCGCGGCGCGCGTCCGCACGCCGCGCGCTGCGGATTGTTTATTGGAGACGGATGTTGCCTTTCTCGATCACCGTCTTCCAGCGCTTCAGTTCCTCGTCGAGGAAACGCTGAAACTCCTCGGGCGTATTGCCGACGATTTCGAAGCCTTGTTCGCCGAGCTTCTGCTTGACGCTCGGCACGTTAAGCGCCTTGACGAGCTCGCTGTGGAGCTTGTTTTTCACGTCCTGAGGCAAGCCTTTGGGCGCGGCCACGCCTTGCCAGGAGAACACATCCACTTCCTTGATACCCAGCTCGGCGAGCGTGGGGACCTCGGGCAGCACCGCGGAACGTTCCTGCCCGGTGACGGCCAGCGCCTTCATCTTGCCGGCGCGGATGTGTCCGACCACCGCGTTGACGTTCTGGAAGGAGGCGTCCACGTGGCCGCCGATGAGGTCGTTCTGCGCCGGCGCGCCGCCTTTGTAGGGCACGTGCACGCCCGTCGTGCCGGTCTTCTGCCAGAACAGCTCGGCCGTCAGATGGTCGGAGCTGCCGGCGCCGGAACTCGCGAACGTCACCTTGTTCGGGTTTTTCTTCAGATAGGCGATGAACTCCTGCATGTTGTTCACCGGCATGCTCGGATGCACGACGAGCACGTTGGGCGCGCGTACGGCGACGGTGAGCAGATCGAAATCCTTGGCCGGGTCGTAGGGCAGGTTGGGCTGCAGGAAGGGGTTGACGGCATAGACGCCGATCGAGGCCACCATGAAGGTGTAGCCGTCCGGCGCCGCGCGCTTGACCGCGGCCGCCCCGATCGCGCCAGTCGCGCCGGGTTTGTTCTCGACCAGGAAGGTCTGGCCCATCGACTGGCTCAGTTGTTCACCGAGCACCCGGGCGATCATGTCCGTGGAGCCGCCGGCGGGGAAAGGTACCACGATGGTGACCGGTTTCTCCGGATAGGCGGCATGCGCCGACAGGGCTGCGGCCATGCTCAGCAGTACGGCCGAGATCAGCTTCTTCAGCTTGTTCATCTTCTCCTCCGCAGTGGAAACGTTGCGCCGGTCGGCGCGGGGAATGTTGGCAGCATTTCAATTTAGAAGCGGGGCGCACCGGTGTCCAATATATAATTCCGGCTCTATTAATATGTTGGGGAAATAATGGAACTGCGCAGGCTGCGGCACTTCGTCGTCCTTGCCGAGGAGTTGCATTACGGGCGGGCGGCGGAGCGGCTGTCGATGACGCAACCGCCCTTGTCCCTGTCGATCCAGGCGCTCGAAGACGAACTCGGCGTCAAACTGTTCGAACGCACCCGCCGTTCGGTCGCGCTGACGCATGCGGGACAGACCTTTCTCGCCGAGGCGCGCGCGATACTGGAACGCGCGGCAAACGCGGTCGAACTCGCGCGCGCGGCCGATCGCGGGGAAGTGGGACGCCTGGCCGTGGGTTTCATGGCCTCGAGCGCCTATACCCTCTTGCCCTGGGTGTTGAAGGATTTCCGCGCGCGCTTTCCGGAGGTGCGGCTCGATCTGCGCGAACTGACGCTGCCGCAACAGGCAGAGGCCTTCAGGCGCGGCGAGATCGACGTGTCGCTGTTGCGCCCGCCGGTGACCGATCCGAATCTGCAGTCGGAAATCGTGCTGGACGAGTCACTGATCGTCGCGCTGCCTGCCGGGCATCGGCTTGCCGGGCAGCAGCGCATCTCGATCAAGAGCCTGGCCGACGAGGATTTCGTGATGTTCCCGCGCTGGCAGGGGTTGGTGTTGCACGATCTCATCGTGCGTTTCTGCCTTTCGCACGGCGTGACGCCGCGCATCGCGCAGGAGGCCAGTCAGACGCATGCGGTGCTGGGTCTGGTCTCGGCAGGCATCGGCATCGCGCTGGTGCCTGCATCCTCGGCGCGCATGGGGTTGGTCAATGTCGTCTATAGGCGGTTGAGGGAGCGCACGCCGCCGGTGCAGACGGCGGTGGCGTGGCGGCGCGGAGACCGCTCACCGGTGGTCGCGGCCTTTCTCAAGACCGTGCATCACGGCGCCCGGCTGATGGCGGCAGCGCAAGGCGAGGGCGCTAAAGCGGCAGGAAGCGCAGCAACCAGGGCACCGCGAAGGCGTACAGCAGCCCGGTGAGGATCATGCCCATGGTGGCGTAGGCGGCAGCGAGCGAACTGAATTCCAGCGCCCGCGCGATGCCGAAGGCGTGACTGGTGATGCCGAGCACCAGTCCGACGTGGCGCGGATCGGTGATGCGGACGGCGCGCAGCAGCGGCTCCGCCGTCAGCACGCCCACCAGGCCGGTGACGAAGACGCCGAACATCGCGATGTCGACCGAGACGCGGTTCTGTTCGGCGATCGCGATGGCGATCGGGTTGGTGACGGAACGGAAACTGAAGGCGGCGATGGCTTCGCGGTCGATGCAGGCGGCGAGACACAAGGCCACCGTGCTGCCGGCGATGAAAACGGCGGCCAGCAGTACCACGGCCGTGAGCCGCGCGAGGTCGCGCAGCACGAGGCGCAGGTTGTCCACCAGCGGCACCGCGAACGCCACCACGGCCACCATCAGCAGATCGAGCATGATGGCATTGTGCCGCAGATAGTCCTCGGTATAGGGCTCGCCGAGCCAGGCTAGGGCGAGCACCACTAGCAGCATCGCCAGCACGACCGGATGCATGTAGGGTTTGTTGCCGGTCCGGCGCTGGATCCACAGTCCCGCCAGATACGTGAGCACACTCAATCCCAGCGCGGTGAGCGCGCTCATGCCGGCTCCTTGTACAGACAGCATTTGGCGATGAATCCGGTGGCGAGCACGCCGGCGAGCGAGGCGACGCTGAGCACCAGCGCCGCGCGCCAGATCGCGGCGTCGGTGAAGTCGATGCGCACGGCCATGCGCGACAGCACCGGCACCAGGAACAGGGGGATCAGGCCCAGCAGTACCGTGGCGCCGGGACGGATGTGCGGCTGGATGTCGCGCAAGCCCAGCATTGCGAGCGCGCAGGCGACGAGGCCGAACACCGCGCCGGGAATGGAGGACTCCAGCGCAGTGGCGAGCTGCGTGCCCGCGACGTAGATCGCGGTGAGCAGGAAGATGCCGAGGAGTTGAGGACCGTACACTCGCGCCACCCAAAAAAACGCCACGATTCTATCCTGCCCGGCGACCGGCGCGCGTCGGCTGTCGTGCGCTTTGCGACAGATTCACGCATGGGCGGGCGTCGGGTGCCCCGACGCCGTCGCCGTCGCAAGGCTTGGCCGCGCCTGCCTGTCCGCGCGAGAATTGCGCATCGAGCCTTGGAGTCTTTCCGCAAGTGTTCAAGAACGAGACCGCCGTGTCGGTCGATGCGCAGGCGCTCGCTGCGCGTCTGGGCGATGCGATCGCCGGCGAAGTGCGCTTCGATGCCGGCAGCCGCGCGCTCTACAGTGCCGATGCCTCCAACTATCGTCAGGTGCCGATCGGCGTCGTCCTGCCGAAGACGGTGGAGGACGTGGTCGAAACCGTGCGTATCTGCCGCGAATTCGGCGTGCCCATCCTGCCGCGCGGCGCCGGCACCTCGCTATGCGGACAGAGCGTCAACGTCGCGGTCGTTGTCGACGTCTCGAAGTACCTCGACCGCGTGCTGGAAATCGACCCCGTGCAGCGCTTCGCACGCGTGGAGCCCGGTGTCATTTGCGACGCGCTGCGCGACGCGGCCGAGGCTTACGGCCTGACCTTCGGTCCCGATCCCGGCACGCACAGCCGCTGCACCCTGGGCGGCATGATCGGCAACAACTCCTGCGGGCCGCATTCGGTGATGTCGGGCAAGACCGAGGAGAACATCGAGGCGCTGGAAGTGCTGACCTACGACGGCGCGCGTTTCTGGGTAGGGCCGACCCCGCCGGAGGAACTGGAACGCATCATCCGCGCAGGCGGCAGACAGGGCGAGATCTACGCGCGGCTGAAAGCGCTCGTCGACGAGTACGCCGACGAGATCCGTGCGCGTTTTCCGCGCATCCGCCGGCGCGTATCGGGCTACAACCTCGACCAGCTCCTGCCCGAGAACGGATTCAACGTCGCCCGCGCGCTCGTGGGCTCGGAAGGCACCTGCGTGATGGTGCTGCAGGCGAAGACCAGGCTCGTCCACAGTCCCGCGGGGCGCGTGATCCTGGTACTGGGCTTCGCGGACATTTATCGTGCGGGCGACGCGGTGCCGCGGCTGCTCGCGCTGCAACCCATCGCCATGGAAGGGCTCGACGAACGCATTGTCGGCGGCCTGCGGGCGCGCGGCCTCAAGCTCGCCGACATCGCGCTGCTGCCGGCAGGGCAGGCGTGGCTCATGGTGGAGTTCGGCGCCGACTCGCGCGAAGCCGCAGCCGAACGCGCGCGTGCCGCGATGGCCGAGCTGGCGGCCGAAGGCTTCGAAGCGAGCATGGTGCTCCTGGAAGACCCGGCCCTGCAGGCGCGCGTCTGGACCATCCGCGAAGTGGGTGCCTCGGCCACATCCATGAGCCTGGACCCGGATGAACCCGATCCTGTCGTCGGCTGGGAGGACGCGGCGGTCGATCCGCACCGGCTCGGCGATTATCTGCGCGAATTCCAGCGGCTCATCGACCGCTACGGCTACAAGACTTCGCTCTACGGCCACTTCGGCGACGGCTGCATCCATGCGCGCATCACCTTCAATCTCCGCAGCGAGGAAGGCTTGAGGCAGTGGCGCGCCTTCCTCACCGAGGCGGCGCATCTGGTGGTGAAGTACGGCGGCTCGATCAACGGCGAACACGGCGACGGCAAGGCGAAGTCCGAGTTCCTGCCCATCATGTACGGCGAACGCCTGATGCAGGCCTTCCGCGAGTTCAAGGCCATCTGGGATCCTCAGGGCAGGATGAATCCCGGCCACATCGTCGATCCGGTGCGCGTGGACGAACACCTGCGCATGGGACCGGATTACAACCCGTGGCACCCTGCGACCCATTTCGCCTATGTGACGCAGCGGCGCGACTTCACGCGCGCGGTGGAGCATTGCATCGGCATGGGCAAGTGCCGCACGCGCTCGGGCGGCACCATGTGTCCCAGCTTCCAGGCCACGCACGAGGAGATGCATTCCCCGCGCGGGCGTTCGCGCCTGCTGCTCGAGATGCTGCGCGGCGAAGTGATCACCGAAGGCTGGCGAAGCGAGGCGGTGAAGGAGGCGCTCGATCTTTGTCTCGCCTGCAAGGGCTGCAGGAGCGAATGTCCCACGCATGTGGACATGGCGACCTACAAGGCCGAGTTCCTTGCGCATTACTACGAAGGCCGTAGGCGGCCGCGCCAGGCGTGGAGCATGGGACGCATCGGCCGCTGGGCGCCGGTCGCGGGCGCGCTGCCGCGGCTCGCGAACTTCTTTACGCAGACGCCGGGCCTTGCTGCGCTCGCCAAACGCATCGCCGGCATCGCGCCGCAGCGGCGCATTCCCGCGTTCGCGGATGTGCCCTTCGATCGCCGTCATCGTCCGCGTCGAGGTAGTCGCGGTCCGGTGCTGTTGTGGGCGGATACCTTCAACAATTACTTCCTGCCCGAAACAGCGGCGGCCGCGGCGGAAGTGCTCGCGCATGCGGGTTACGAAGTGCGCCTGCCCCAATTGAGGCTGTGTTGCGGCCGGCCGTTCTACGATTTCGGTCTGCTCGACGAGGCCAAAGCGGCGCTGCGGCGGATCATGCAGGTCTTGCGCGAGGACATCGAAGCCGGGGTGCCGGTGGTGGGGCTGGAGCCTGCCTGCATGAGCGTGTTCCGCGACGAGCTCGTCAATCTCTTTCCCGACGACGGGTTCGCGCGCAGGCTCGCCGCGCAGACGCACATGCTCGCCGATTTCCTGGTGCGCGAAGGCTACGAGCCGCCGCGGCTGGAAGGCGTACGCGCGCTGGTGCACGGGCATTGCCACCAGAAGTCGGTATTCGGCATGGAGGCCGAGCTCGCGCTGCTGCGCAAGATGGGCGTGGACTGTGTGGTGCCGGACAGCGGCTGCTGCGGCATGGCCGGCGCATTCGGTTTCGACGCCGACAAGTACACGCTGTCGATGGCGATCGGCGAACGGGCGCTGCTGCCCGCCGTGCGCGCGGCGGACGCAAACACGCTGGTCGTGACGAACGGTTACAGTTGCCGCGAGCAGATCGCGCACGGGGCGGCGCGGCAGGCGCTGCACATCGCCGAAGTGCTGCGACTCGCGCTGCGCGGCGAGCTGACCGAAAATACGTCCTCGGCGCCGCAGCGCGACGACGCGGTGCGCGCCTGAAATCCCGCCGCCCCGCCCGATAACGCGAACCGCGACCGCGATCAAGCGATTGGCGCAGCGATTCCGCCGGCGCGCGCATGCGAAAGTTGCGTGCGACGACAACAACGACGACAGGAGTGAGGATGCAGTACGTGGAAGACCCGCTGACTGAAGACGAGATGGACGAGCTCGCCGCGCTGCTGGAGGAATTGCCTTCGGACGATGCGATGAGCCTGGAGATGGTGGACGGTTATTTCGCCGCCATCATCGCCGGGCCGGAGCATCCGCCGGCGAGCGAGTACCTGCCGCGTGTGTACGGGTTCGAGCCGGGCGACGAGACGCCGCCCTTCGAGGACGCGGAGAAGTCGGCGCGCATCGCGGAACTGTTGCAGCGCCATTGGCGGACGATGGCGGCGCAACTGTTCCGCCTGCTGGAGAAGGACGAGGTCTATGTGCCCATCATGGCCGAGGACGAGGAAGGCAACGCGCTCGGCAACGAGTGGGCGGCCGGCTTCCTGATCGGCACCGAATTGCGGCCCCACGCCTGGCAGGAGCTGTACGAGGACGACAGCCGCGACGGCCTGCTCGCGCCCATGCTCCAGCTCGCGCATGAGCACGATCCCGATCCCGAACGCCGCACCCCGCCCATCAGCCCGCAGCGCCGCGCCGCGCTGCTCGACGAGATGGCGTGGAATGTCACCCTCATCAACCGCTACTACGCCGACCACCGGCTCACCGGCGGCAAACCCCGCGAGCCCTTCCGCCGCGAGGGCGGGAAAGTGGGGCGCAACGATCCCTGTCCCTGCGGCAGCGGGAAGAAATACAAGCGCTGCTGCGGCGCGGCCGCGCACTGACGCCGGGGCCCGACATGTGAGCCGGACGAACTTATAGGCTCTGCCCCGTATCTCATATATCGTTTACGCTCGATCGAAGGAGGTGAGCCTTGCGCATCAGTGCACGCAATGTCCTGCGCGGGAAAGTCCTGGAAGTGAAGAAGGGGCAGACGACCGCGCACGTCCGGCTGGAGCTATCGAGCGGGGATGTGTTGACCGCGGCGATCACCAACGAGGCCGTGGACGAGCTGGGTCTCAAGGCCGGGGAACAGGCCTACGCCGTCATCAAGGCCTCCGACGTGATGATCGGCAAGGACTGAAAAAGCGGGCGGTGCGCCCGCCCGCCTGGATCAATGCACCGGAGCGCCGCGCTTGGCGCCGGCGCGGCGTTCCGGCTTCTCCGCGCCGGCGAATTCCGGAAACGCCTCTTCCAGCGTCATGAGCTTGCCGCACAGCTCGGCGTCGTAGCCGCGCAGATCGTTCACCGCGGCCTTGAAGGCCGGGCTGCGCAGGATGTTCAGCAACTCCTTCACCGCCGGCAGCTCGAGCGACTCGGTATTGCAGATGAGGAAGTAGCGCTCGCTCACCACCGGCACGAACCCCAGATTGAACTTGCGCGCGGCGGTCTCGACGCCGAAGCCGGCGTCGGCCATGCCGCTGGCGATGTAGGCCGCCACCGCGGCATGGGTGTATTCGCTGGTGTCGTAACCCGGCAGTTTGCTGCCTTCGAGCTGTTCGGCTTCCAGCAGCAGGTCGAACAGCACCCGCGTGCCCGAACCCGGCTGGCGGTTGACGAAGCGCACGCCCGGTTTGAACAGATCGGCGATGGAAATGATGCCGAGCGGGTTGCCCTGCGCCACCATGATGCCCTGACGCCGGGTGGCGAGATGGATCAGCCGCTGGCTGCCCGGCTTGAGCCAGGTGACGAACTGACCCAGCGCCCTTTCCTGCAGGTCGCCCATCGGTACGTGGAAGCCCGCGATCTCGCAGGTGTTGTGACACAGCGAAGCCAGCGATTCGCCGCTGCCGCGGTATTTGAGCTCGACCGGAATCTTCTTGTCGGCGAGGAACTTGCGCAGCGTCTCCACGGCGAAGCCGTGGCTGGCGTGGATGCGCAGCGCCGTCTCGGTGCGCGACAGCGCCTGCTGGATCTCGACTTCCAGCTCGGTGGCGAGGCTGTCCAGCACCGGCGCGAGTCGCGCATGGATACGCTTCTCCGCCCATAGCAGGCGTTCTCCCAGCTTGGTCAGCCGGGTGCCTTGCCCCTTGGCGGTCTCCACCAGCGGAGCGCCGAACAGCTCGCCGCCTTCCCGGATCATCCCCCAGGCATAGCGGTACGACATGTTGAGCTGCCGGCAGGCGCGCGCGAGATTGCCGTCCTCGTGCAGGAGCGATAGCAGTTCGAGCAGGCGGGGCAGGGCCTGGCGCATCTCCGCCTCGTCCCCCTGGATCAGCCACTGCGGCTTTATGACGATTTTGAACATATGCTTGCCTTAGCCGAGCCGATGTGCTCAACGACGCGGCTCGTTTCTTAAAAACCTTTCATATTGCGTATAAAAACCGCAAGTCATAGCATGCGGAGGACTTCCAGAACGGATGTCGCTTCGTATGCTGCCGCATAGCATAGCGGGGAACGGGGCGACAGCCAAGGATTATCGAAAGGCCCCAAGATGCCCCAAATCCCTTCTCCCGCCGAAGCGGAAAAGCTTTACGCGGACCTGATCGACAAGCCGGGCGCGCTGCTGCCCATCCTCCACCGCATCCAGGACCGGCTCGGCTACGTCCCGGAAGAGTACGTGCCGGTCGTCGCCAGGTCGCTGAACCTCTCCCGCGCCGAAGTGCACGGGGTGATCAGCTTCTATCACGAGTTCCGTACCACCCCGCCCGGCAAGCACGTCGTGAAGATCTGCCAGGCCGAGGCCTGTCAGGCCATGGGCGTGGAGGCGCTCACCGAGCATGCGGAACGCCGGCTCGGCACCAGGATGCACGGCACCAGCCCCGACCGTAAGTACACGTTGGAACCCGTCTACTGCCTCGGCAACTGCGCCTGTACGCCGGCCATGATGGTCGACGGCCGGCTCGTGGGGCGCGTGACGCCGGAGCGTTTCGACCAGATCATCGAGGAGTTGCAGGCATGAGCGCGCCCATCGTCGTTTACGTGCCGATCGACTCGGCCGCCATTTCCGTGGGCGCCGACGAGGTCGCCGTGCGCATCATCATCGAGGCCACCGCGCAGCGGAAGAACGTGGTGGTCAAGCGCAACAGCTCGCGCGGCATGCTGTGGCTGGAGCCGCTGGTGGAAGTGCAGGTGGGCGACAAGCGCGTCGCCTACGGGCCGGTGACGCCGAACGACGTGCCCGGCCTGTTCCAGGCCGGCTTCCTGGAAGGCAAGGACCATCCGCTGCGCATCGGCGTGCCCGAAGAGCATCCCTACCTGAAGAACCAGGAGCGCCTGGTCTTCGCCCGCGCCGGCATCACCGAACCGACTTCGCTCGACGACTACCTCGCGCACGGCGGCTATCGCGGCCTGCGCAACGCCCTTGCCATGGCGCCCGCCGAGGTGGTGAAGGCGGTGACCGATTCCGGCCTGCGCGGCCGCGGCGGCGCGGCGTTCCCCACCGGCATCAAGTGGAACACCGTGATGCAGCAGCAGGCGGACCGGAAGTACATCGTCTGCAATGCCGACGAGGGCGACTCCGGCACCTTTTCCGACCGCATGGTGATGGAGGGCGATCCCTTCCTGCTGATCGAGGGCATGACCATCGCCGGCATCGCCTGCGGCGCGACGCAGGGCTACATCTACCTGCGCTCCGAATATCCCTACGCGCACGCGGCGCTCAACCGCGCCATCGAAGTGGCGAAAGAGCAGGGCTACCTCGGCGACAACATCCTCGGCTCGGGCAGGAAGTTCGAGCTGGAGGTGCGTCTGGGCGCCGGCGCCTACGTCTGCGGCGAGGAAACGGCGTTGCTGGAAAGCCTGGAAGGCAAGCGCGGCATGGTGCGCTACAAGCCGCCCATCCCCGCGATCAAGGGGCTGTTCGGCAAGCCGACGGTGGTCAACAACGTCATCACCTTCGCCTCGGTGCCGGTCATTCTCGACAAGGGCGCCGAGTACTACCGCGATTTCGGCATGGGCCGTTCGCGCGGCACGCTGCCTATCCAGCTCGCCGGCAACATCAAGCACGGCGGCCTGGTCGAGAAAGCCTTCGGCGTCACCGTGCGCGAGCTGCTCTACGACTACGGTGGCGGTTCGGCCACCGGCCGTCCGATCCGCGCGGTGCAGATCGGCGGCCCGCTGGGCGCCTACCTGCCCGAGTCGCAGTTCGACACGCCGCTCGACTACGAGGAATTCACCAAGATCTGGGCGATGGTCGGCCACGGCGGCATCGTGGTGTTCGACGACACCGTCGACATGGCGAAGATGGCCCGCTACGCGATGGAGTTCTGCGCGATCGAATCCTGCGGCAAGTGCACGCCCTGCCGCATCGGCTCGACGCGCGGGGTGGAGGTCATCGACCGCATCCGCAACAACGAGAACCGCGCCGCGAACATCCAGCTGCTGCGCGATCTCTCCGACACGATGTTGAACGGTTCGCTGTGCGCGCTCGGCGGCATGACGCCTTACCCGGTGCTCTCGGCACTGAACCATTTCCCCGAGGACTTCGGCGTCCAGCGCGAAGCCGGCAAAGCGGCCTAAGAGGAGACTGAACAATGCATGCGATCGACGACAAAGACTACGGTACCCCGGCGTCCAAATCCCGGGAGATGGTGACGCTGGAGATCGACGGCTACGAAGTCACCGTGCCGGCCGGCACCTCCATAATGCGCGCGGCCGCCGAGGCGGCGAAGATCAACATTCCCAAGCTGTGCGCGACCGACACGCTGGAAGCCTTCGGCTCCTGCCGCCTGTGCCTGGTGGAGATCGAAGGCCGCCGCGGCTATCCGGCCTCCTGCACCACGCCGGTCGAGCCGGGGATGAAGGTGCGCACCCAGTCGGAGAAACTCGCGCAGATCCGCAAGGGCGTGATGGAGCTCTACATCTCGGATCACCCGCTCGACTGCCTGACCTGTCCCACCAACGGCAACTGCGAGCTGCAGGACATGGCGGGCAAGGTGGGCCTGCGCGAAGTGCGTTACGGCTTCGAGGGCGCCAACCACTTCACCAGCAGCAAGAAGGACGAGTCGAACCCGTACTTCACCTACGATCCGTCCAAGTGCATCGTCTGCTCGCGCTGCGTGCGCGCCTGCGAGGAGACGCAGGGCACTTTCGCGCTGACCATCGACGGCCGCGGCTTCGCCTCGCGCATCGCTGCCGGCCAGAACGAGGCCTTCCTCGACTCCGAATGCGTGTCCTGCGGCGCCTGCGTGCAGGCCTGCCCGACCGCGACGCTCACCGAGAAGACCGTCATCCAGTACGGCCAGCCCGAGCGCGCGGTGGTCACCACCTGCGCCTACTGCGGCGTGGGCTGCTCCTTCAAGGCGGAAATGCAGGGCGACCGCGTGGTGCGCATGGTGCCGAACAAGGACGGCGGCGCGAACCGCGGCCACGCCTGCGTCAAGGGCCGCTTCGCCTGGGGCTATGCGACCCACCCGGATCGCATCAAGAAGCCCATGATCCGCAAGAGCATCAACGATCCGTGGAAGGAAGTGTCCTGGGAAGAGGCGATCGCCTACGCCGCTTCCGAATTCAAGCGCATCCAGGCCAAGTACGGGCGTGAATCCATCGGCGCCATCACTTCCTCGCGCTGCACCAACGAAGAGACCTATCTGGTGCAGAAGCTGGTGCGCGCCGTGTTCCGCAACAACAACGTCGACACCTGCGCGCGCGTGTGCCACTCGCCGACCGGTTACGGCCTCAAGGTCACCATGGGCGAGTCGGCCGGCACGCAGACCTTCGAGTCGGTGATGCACGCCGACGTGATCGTCGTGATCGGCGCCAACCCGACCGACGCGCACCCGGTGTTCGGCTCGCAACTCAAGCGCCGTGTGCGCCAGGGCGCAAAGCTCATCGTCATCGACCCGCGTGCCATCGAGCTCGTCAGCTCGCCGCATGTCAAGGCCGACTACCATCTGCAACTGCGCCCGGGCACCAACGTCGCGATCGTCACCGCGATGGCGCACGTCATCGTCACCGAAGGCCTGGTGAACGAGCAGTTCGTGCGCGAGCGCTGCGAGTGGGATTCGTTCGAGAAGTGGCGCGAATTCGTGGCGCGTCCGGAGAACTCGCCGGAGGCCTTCGAGGAAGAGACCGGCGTGCCGGCGCATCTGGTGCGCGGCGCCGCGCGCCTCTACGCCACCGGCGGCAACGCCGCGATCTACTACGGCCTGGGCGTCACCGAGCACAGCCAGGGTTCGACCACCGTCATCGGCATCGCCAACCTCGCCATGGCGACCGGCAACATCGGCCGTCCGGGCGTGGGCGTGAACCCGCTGCGCGGCCAGAACAACGTGCAGGGTTCCTGCGACATGGGCTCCTTCCCGCACGAGCTGCCCGGCTACCGCCACATCTCCGACGCCGCCACGCGCGCGCTGTTCGAGGAGGCGTGGAACGTCGAGCTGCTCGACGAGCCGGGCCTGCGCATCCCGAACATGTTCGAGGCGGCGCTCGACGGCTCGTTCAAAGGCATGTACGTGCAGGGCGAGGACATCGTCCAGTCCGACCCCAACACCCAGCATGTGCAGGCGGCGCTGGAGAAACTCGAGTGCCTGGTGGTGCAGGACATCTTCCTGAACGAGACCGCCAAGTACGCCCACGTGCTGCTGCCTGGCGCGAGCTTCCTCGAGAAGGACGGCACCTTCACCAACGCGGAGCGCCGCATCTCACGCGTGCGTCAGGTGATGCCGCCGCTGGCCGGCTACGCCGACTGGGAAGTGACTCAGATGCTGGCCAATGCCCTGGGCTACCCGATGAACTACAAGCATCCGTCCGAGATCATGGACGAGATCGCGCGGCTCACGCCGACCTTCCACGGCGTCAGCTACGAGAAGCTCGACCGGCTGGGCAGCATCCAGTGGCCGTGCAACGAGAAGGCCCCCGAGGGCACGCCGATCATGCACGTCGACCAGTTCGTGCGCGGCAAGGGCAAGTTCGGCATCACCCAATACGTGCCGACCGACGAACGGCCCAACAAGAAGTACCCGTACATCCTCACAACCGGCCGCATCCTGTCGCAGTACAACGTCGGCGCGCAGACGCGCCGCACGGCGAACTCGGTGTGGCACGACGAGGACCGTCTGGAGATCCATCCGCACGACGCCGAAACCCTGGGCATCAAGGAAGGCTACTGGGTGGGCGTCACCAGCCGCGCGGGCGAGTCGGTGCTGCGCGCCAGGGTCAGCACGCGCATGCAGCCGGGCGTGGTGTACACGACCTTCCACTTCCCGGAATCGGGTGCGAACGTCATCACCACCGACAGCTCCGACTGGGCGACCAACTGCCCCGAGTACAAGGTGACGGCGGTGCAGCTCACGCGGGTAACTCAGCCCTCCGAATGGCAGCGCAACTACCGCGAGTTCCGGCGCAAGCAGATCGAGCTGCTGCGCAAGGCGGCGGAGGCGGAACGCGCCTCATGAACCTGCTCGCTCGCATCCTGGGCGACGCCGGCCGGCCGGCGTCGCACCGCGCCCTGCCGGTGCGGCGCTACGTCGGCGACGAAGCGACCGATGCCTACGAGGAGGTCGCCGCCGAGACGGCGGTGGCCTTCGTGTACAACGGCACGCCTCATGCGGTGATGATGGCCAGCCCGAGCGATCTCGAGGAATTCGGGGTCGGTTTCACCGTTACGGAGCGAATCGTCGCCCGCCGCGAGGAGATCCGCAGCGTTCGCGCACGCGAACTGCCGGAGGGCATCGAGCTCGCGATCGAAATCGATCCCGAACGGCATCGCGAGCTCGACCGGCGCCAGCGTGCCCTGACGGGGCGCGTGGGCTGCGGCCTGTGCGGCCAGCAGTCGCTGGCGCAGGCGATCCGCAAACCGGAACGCGTGGCGCGCGGATTGCGGGTTTCGCACGGCGCCGTGCATGCCGCGGTGGCCGAGCTGCCCAGGTGGCAGGCGGTCAACCGCGTCACCGGCGCGCTGCATGCCGCCGCCTGGGTCGGTCCGGAAGGCGAAGTGCTGGCGGTGCGCGAAGACGTGGGACGTCACAACGCCTTCGACAAGCTGATCGGCTGCCTGCTGAACGACCGCGCCGACCTCGACAAGGGGTTCGCGCTCATCACCAGCCGCGCCAGCCACGAGATGGTGCAGAAGGCGGCTTCGGTCGGCATCCAGATGCTGGTCGCCGTTTCGGCACCGACCACCCTGGCGGTGCGGCTCGCGTCCGAGACGGGCGTGACGCTGATCGCCTTTGCACGCAACAACCGTTACACGGTCTACAGCGGCAGCGAGCGGATCGTGACTCACCGGGAGACCACTGTTGTCTGAGCCCTCGAACCCGAGCAGGACCGAACAGAAGAAGGAAGAGGAAGTACCGATGAACATCCAGCATCTGATCAAGATGGCCAATCAGATCGAACGCTTCTTCGCCGCCGAGCCCAACCGGGCCGACGCCGTGGCGGGCGTTCGCGACCATCTCCAGCGCTTCTGGGACCCGCGCATGCGCAAGCAGATCATCGCGCACGTGGAAGCCGGCGGCGAAGGCCTGGGCGATATCGTGATCGAGGCCGTGAAGAGCCTGCCGCCCATCAGTCCGAAGTGGGGGGCGACCGTATCCGCCGGCCGGGAAGAAGCGGCGGCCTGAACTCGATGGCGCGCGCGCTGCCTGAACCTCAGGCTTTGGCGCGCGCCATGCGACACACACGGCGCCGCAGCTGCAACGTGAACCGCGTATCGCCCGGCAGCGTATAACCCGCCTTCGCAGCCAAATTACGGCGCGGCGGACGTCGTTCAACGACCGTCGCGCAAGGCGCTCCTGGCCTGCAGGCGGCGCAGGTCGGCGGCAAGCGCCTTCTCGCACAGCACTTCCATGCGCGTATAGCGCTCGACCAGTTCCCTGCCCAAGGCGGTGAGCGTCGCGCCGCCGCCCTGTCTGCCGCCCGCCGCTGTTTCGACTACGGGCGCCTTGAAACTCTGATTCATGCCCTCTACCAGCAGCCAGGCGCGGCGGTAGCTCATCTTCATTTCCCGGGCGGCGGCCGAGATCGAACCGTGTTCGCCGATCAGCCGGAGCAGGGCGATCTTGCCGGGTCCGAGGTAGTAGCGTTCGCCGACCCGGACCCGCAGGACTACGTCTTTCGGCGGATTTCGGGCGCTCATCCTATGCTTCCACTGACCTATTGTGGGTTTTACGGGGCTTGGCTAGCATGCGTCAACGCTATATCCGATCGGATATAGCGAGTCGTATCGTAGCAAAGGAATCGCCATGCGGGCCGGTCTGCGTCGCCTCATCGTCGCCTTCGTTCTGTCGATTGTGTTCCCGGTGCACGCGGAGATCACCGTCGCCGCTGCGGCGTCCACCCAGCCGGCCTTGGAGGAAATCGCCGCGATGTTCGAAAAGAACGGCGGCGGGAGGGTGCGGCTGGTGTTCGGCGCCTCCGCCAATCTGGCGCGCCAGATCATGCAGGGTGCGCCTTTCGACATCTTTCTTGCGGCCGACGAGCAGTCGGTGATCGAGGTGCACAAGAGCGGCCATGCGGCGGACGAAGGGACGCTCTATTCCGCCGGCCGGCTGGTGCTGTTCGTTCCCAAGGGTTCGCCGATCAAGGCCGATTCACAGCTTGCCGATCTCGCGCGCGCAGTCGACGACGGCCGGCTGCGCAAACTCGCGATTGCCAATCCGGAGCATGCGCCCTATGGCAGCGCGGCGGTCGCGGCGCTGAAACACGCAGGTCTTTGGGAAAAAGTGCAGAAGAAGCTGGTGATGGGCGAGAACATTTCGCAGGCGGCGCAGTATGCGGCCAACGGTGCGGCGCAGGCCGGACTGATCGCGCTTTCGCTCGCGATGCAGCCGAACTTCCGGCGCGCCGGCAGCTATGCCGTGTTGCCGGAGGCCTGGCACCCGCCCTTGCGTCAGCGCATGGTCCTGCTCGAACGCGGCGGCGATCAGGCACGCAGGTTCTACACGTATTTGCAGCAGCCTGCCGCGCGAACCATCTTCGAGAAGCACGGTTTTCTGTCGGGAGACTGAGCGTGGACTGGGAGGCGCTGCGGCTTTCGCTGTGGCTCGCGCTGGCGACGAGCATCGTGTTGCTGCCGCTCGGCGCCGTTATCGCGCGCGCCCTGGCCTGGAACGATTTCCGCGGCAAATGGCTGCTGGAGGCCGCGCTCACGCTGCCGCTGGTGCTGCCGCCCACCGTGCTCGGCTACTACCTGCTCGTGGGCATGGGAGCGGGCTCGCCCGTGGGCGCGTTCTACGAACGGCTGTCCGGCCATCCGCTCGCCTTCTCCTTCGAAGGGCTGGTCGTCGCCTCGGTCATCTTCAACATTCCCTTCGCGCTCATTCCCATGCAGCGCGCCTTCGAGGCGATTCCGCTGGAAGTGCATCAGGCGGCGGCGACCTGCGGCATGGCGCCGCTCGAGGCCTTCGTCAAAATCGAACTGCCGCTGGCCTGGCCGGGCATCCTCTCCGGCATGATCATGACGGCCGCGCACACCGTCGGCGAGTTCGGCGTGGTGCTGATGGTGGGCGGCAGCATTCCCGGCGAGACCAGGACCATCGCCATTTCCATCTACGACCGCGTGCAGGCTTTCGACATGGAAGCGGCCGGGATGATGTCGGCGACGCTGCTCGTGCTTTCGCTGCTCGCGCTCGGTTTCACCACGCGGCTGGGACGTAAGGCGATGCGCTGATGCTCGATCTGTCCCTGACCCAATCTGCGCCCATTCCGCTTGAAGCGCGGATCGGCTGTGCGCCGGGCGAATTGCTGGCATTGGTCGGACCTTCGGGCTCGGGCAAATCCACCATCCTCAAGACCATCGCGGGTTTGATTCGCGGGCCGCGCGGCCACGTGCGGGTGAACGGCGAGGTCTGGCTCGATACCGATGCCGGCATCGACGTGCCGCCGCACCGGCGCAACGTGGGTTTCGTGTTCCAGAGCTATGCGCTGTTCCCGCATCTCACGGTGCTGGGGAACGTCATGGCCGCCTGCCGCGCGCCGGATGCCGAGGCGAAGGCGCGCAAATGGATCGAAGCCGTGCGCATGCGCGGCCTGGAGGACGCGCGCCCCGGCCGGCTCTCGGGCGGTCAGCAGCAGCGTGTGGCGCTCGCGCGGGCGCTGGTGCGCGAGCCGAAGCTGTTGCTGCTCGACGAACCTTTTTCAGCGGTGGATCAGCTCACGCGCGAGCGCTTGTACGAGGAGCTTGCCGAGCTGCGCCGGCGCCTCGATATCCCGGTGGTGTTCGTGACCCATTCGCTGACCGAAGCGCAACTGCTCGCCGACCGGATGGTGGTGCTGCATCACGGCAGAACGCTGCAGTCGGGCACTCCGGACGAGATCTTCCGCGCGCCGCGCAACGCCCAGATCGCCCGTCTCGTTGCGCACAAGAATCTGCACGAAGCGCAGGTGGCGGTGCAGCAGGCGAGGCATACGATCATCGACTGGAAAGGCCTGCGCTTACAGGCGGCGGCGAATACCCGATTCCCCGTGGGTTCGCAGGTGAGCTGGCTGATCCCCGCGCTGGAAGTGCGCCTCGTTGATGAGAAGCTCGACGGTTATGCCGGCCGGGACAACCTGCATCAGGCGCTGGTCGAGGCGGTGGTGCCGCTCGGCGGCCAGGTGACGGTGCGGGTGCGCATGCCGAATGGCCTCCATCTGGTGTTGAGCGCGACCGAACACATCATCCGCAAGCGCGGCATCGAAGTGGGGCGTACCGTGGAAGTCTCGCTGCCCGCCGCGAGCATCCACCTCATGCCGTGCGACGGCGACTGAACGCGTCCGTTTCTTGCTGGAAAGCGGCGTACCGCATGCCGATTGCGGGTGGGCGATGTCTTCACGCCTGTCCCGCGCAGTCGGAATCCTCACCAAAGGAGGCAGCAATGATCGAGAAAGTGCTTTATCGCGCCAAAGCCACCGCCACCGGCGGACGCGACGGCCGGGCGCGCACGGACGACGGCAAGGTGGACATCAAGCTTTCCGTCCCCACGGAAATGGGCGGCCCGGGCGGGGAGGGCACGAATCCCGAGCAGCTCTTCGCGGCAGGCTATTCGGCGTGCTTCCTCGGCGCGATGAAGTTCGCGGCGGGCAAAGAGAAGGTGACGCTGCCCGGCGACGTGTCGGTGACGGGCGAAGTGGGCATCGGCAAGATTCCCACCGGCTTCGGCATCGAAGTGGATCTCACCATCCATGCGCCGGGCATGGATCAGCGGCAACTTCAGGACATCGTCGACAAGGCGCACGTCGTCTGCCCGTATTCCAACGCCACGCGCAACAACATCGACGTGCGTTTCCACTTGCAGACTTGAGCGCGTACCCTCAGTCCCTGCGGCAGGCCAGCAGCAGGATGCCCTCGCCGCTGCCGCGGTCGTCGATGCGCGTGTCGAAGGCCGGATCGCTTTTCGCCGCCTCGACGAATTGCGCGACCTCAGGCGCCATCGGCCGCAGGACGTTGTCGGCCGCGTAGCAGCCCCGCGGCGCGAGCTTGCCCTTGAGGTCGTTCCAGTAGTTGAGGTACCAGCTCTTGTCGGCGTCCTGGAAGACGAACTCCCAGGGGCCGGGCAGTTCGCGCACGAGCTCGTGCGCATCGCCGAGCAGGGCGTCGATGTAGGGGTCGAGGCCGGCCGCGCGGAAATTGCGCAGCGCTTCGGCATGACGTTCCGGGTCGATTTCGATGGTCGTCAGGCGGCCGCGGTTCTTCGCAGCCGCCCAGCCGAGCCACAGGGCGCTGTGGCCGGTGGAGGTGCCGACCTCCAGCAGGCGCTTCCAGCCGCGTGACACGACCAGTTCGTGCAGCGCCTTGCCGTCCTCGTAGCGCAGGTTCCACCGGTTGACGCCGCGCCCCCAGTCGGGACGCTTGCGGTCGAGATAGGCCTGTACGCGCCGGTCGAGCGCCGTCCCGGCGCCCGCATGCGCGCGGCGGCCCAATGCCGCCGCGCAGCCCGATGCGGCGGCGATCAACAGGCGGCGCCGGGTGAGGTGCATGCCGCGCCCCGTTCTAGCGCGTGGTCCCGGCGGACGGCGCCATCCAGAGCAGATCGGTGACGCCGGGGTCGATGCCGCGCTGCTTCAGCAGCGTCGTGAGCTGTCCGCGGTGATGCGTCTGATGGTTGAAGAAATGGGCGAGCGCGAACCACAGCGGATGGCGGCGCGGCTGCGGGTTGCTCATGCTGGTGTAGTGCAAGTCGCGGGCGAGATCGGCCTCGGTCAAGGACGCGACCCAGCGCTCGATTTCCTCGTCAGTCGCCCGGCGTTCCCGGCGCAACTCGTCGAAATCGGCGTAGAGCTCCTGGTCGAGCGCGCGGGCGGGGAAGGGCTGGCCGCGGAAGCGCCCGAGCCAGATGCGGTCGGCGAGCAGCAGGTGATTCAGCGTGCCGTGGATGGACTTGAAGAAGGCGCCCATGTCTTCCTTGCGCTGGGCATCCGTCAGCCGCGCGCAGCAGTCGTACAGCTTGTCGTTCATCCAGCGGTTGTAACGGGCCATGGTGCCGAGGAAATCGGTACTGATCATCTTCTACGCTCCCGATGGAGATGCGCGCTTTGTCCAGGCACGCTATTCTGCGCCCGTCTGTCGGGATGAGGCCACCGCACCCAAGCGCAATGAATCTCCGTCACCTGTCCTATCTCATCGCCCTGGCCCGGGAAGGCCATTTCGGCCGCGCGGCCGAGTCCGTGCACGTCTCGCAGCCGGCCTTGTCGGCGGCGATCAGCCAGCTCGAACAGGAGCTGGGGGTGCCGCTGGTGACCCGTACCCGCCAGGGTGTCGAGGGACTCACCGCCGAAGGGCGCGAAGTGCTCAACTGGTCGCAGCGCATCCTGAGCGACGTGGAGGCGCTCAAGCAGACGCTGGCGCAGATGAAAGGACAGCTCAAGGGGCATCTGCGCCTGGGGGTGATTCCGACCGCCGAGCCGATCATCGCCTCGCTTACGCGGGCGCTGCACGACCGGCATCCCAACATCACCGTGACTGTGCTCTCGCGCACTTCCCAGGAGATCGAGCGCGGGCTGGAGGACCTGTCACTGGAAGCGGGCGTGGCCTACCTGGAAGACAAGCGCATGGAGGATCTCGCCGCCCTGCAGCTTTACCTGGAGCGCTATGTGGTCGTCGGTTCCGCAAGCCTGCTCGGAGACGGCGACTCCATCTCCTGGCGCGACGCGGCCAAGCTGCCGCTGTGCCTGCTGAGCCGCGACATGCACAACCGCCTGTTGATCGACCAGCATTTCGACGCCGCGGGCGTGGTGCCGCAGGTGGTGGCGGAGAGCAATACGCTCATGGGCGTGCTCAGCCACGTGCGCTCCGGCGCCTGGTGCAGCGTGCTGCCGCGCACCGTGCTGGGGCTGCTCGAGCGCAGCACCGACCTGCGGGTGGTGGCGCTGCGCGAACCGGACGTGGTGCATCCCGTCGGGCTGCTCTACGCGCCCCGCAAACCGCTGTCGCCGCTGATCCAGGCGCTCACCGAAGCGGCGCGGCGGGCGAACTTCAGCGACGCCGTCTGAACGGCCGGCCGCCGTCTGCGCGGGCGAAGGCGGAAAAATCCGGGTTTGCGGTATCGTTAACGGACAGGCGCGGCGCCGCAGCGGCGAAAATACCGGTCCCGCTGCGGACCGGCGGGGGGAGGCCCGGGTCACCGGCGCACGCAGATGCCGGAAGGATGGGCACGGCGGCGTTGCCCGCCCGGGCGTTTAGTCCAGCAACATCATGACCTACAAAGTCATCGTTTTCGATTTCGACGGCACGCTCGCCGATTCCTTCGAATTCTTTCTGAAGGCGATGAAAGCGGCGGCCGCGCGTCACGGCTTCCTGGACGTCCGGATCGACGACCTGGAAACGCTGCGGGGCATGACGAGCGTGGAGCTGATGGGTCACTTCGGCATACCGGCCTGGAAGGTGCCCGCGATCAGCACGACCATGCGCCGCGAAATGACCCGCTACGCGAGCCAGGTCAAGCTCTTCCCCGGTGTCGCCGAAATGCTGGCGCAGATCAAGGCGGCGGGGCTGCAGACCGGCATCGCGACTTCCAACTCCAAGGAGAGCGTGAAGATCGTGCTCGGCGAGGCGGTGGCGTACGTGGACCATCTGCAGTGCGGCGCTTCGCTGTTCGGCAAGCACAACAAGCTGGTGCAGATCGCCCGCGCGGCCAAGGCGCGGCCCAAGGAAGTGCTGTATGTCGGCGACGAATTGCGCGACGCCGACGCGGCCGACGCCGTGAAAATGGACTTCGCGGCGGTTTCCTGGGGCTACGCGCGCCCCGACGTGCTGCAGCCGCGCTCCGTGGTGGCCGTCCTCCAAAGCCCCCGGCAAGTGGCGGACTTCGTGACGCTGGGGCGCGTCGATCCCTAGAGCCTGTCCTGGATCAGGGACAGCGTTGCCCCAAGGTCTGTGGGGCGGCCGTCCGGCTCATGTTCAGCAGCACGGTAGGCCGCGTGTCCCCGCGGCCTGCGACTACCGATCGCGTCGAGCTTTACAGGATCTTGCAAACCTCGTCGAATTCCAGCCGCGGACCGCGTGGATAGACCTTGGAGTGATCGGCGTAGCCGATGTTGCAGAGGAAGTTCGAGCGCCAGCTTCCGGCGGTGAAGAACTCCTGTTCCTCGGCGGCCAGCGGTTTGCCGGATTCGAAGAACTCCTGATCGACCTTGGCGTTGTCGAAACCGGACATGGGGCCGCAATCGAGGCCCAGGGCGCGCGCGGCCATGATGAAGTACGCGCCCTGCAGCGAACTGTTGCGGCGTGCCGTGACTTCCGCGAGCTCCGGCGAATTGGCGAACATATCCCTTGCGCCGGGGTTGTGCGGAAAGAGCTTCGGCAGCTTCTCGTAGAAGCGCAGATCGTAGGCGATGATCGCCGTCACCGGCGCGGCCAGGGTTTTCTCCACGTTGCCCGGGGCGAGCGCGGGCAGGAGGCGTTGCTTCGCTTCCGGCGAGCGCAGGAACACGATGCGCACGGGATTGCCGTTCATGCTGGTCGGCGCCCATTTCATGAGCTCGTAGAGCTCGCGCAGGGTCTCGTCGCTCACCGGCTTGTCGAGCCAGTGGTAATGCGTACGGGCTTCGCGGAAAAGCAGATTCAGACCTTCTTCGTTCAGACGTTTGCTCATGGTGTTCCCTTCTCGCTCTGTCGATGCTCGAGCACGGAGCGGATTTTCGCAGATGCGCGGCCGGTACGCCGTGCTCGACGGCGCTTGTTCAAGGATTTCGACGGGCTCGTTCAAAAGACTTCATTCCCGGCCGCAAGAACGTCACTGACGCATCAGCGCGTCGGACACGAAACGGGGAGGAGATGAGCCGGTGTTCGGTCCGCCGGCGCCGGCGCTCAAGTTTTTTACAAAGGAACGCTTGACCACCTCCATACCGTCCGGTATGGTTTGCCATACCAAACGGTATGGAACGGGTCATGGACCGCTCACCCGCCAAAATCCGCCTGCTCGACTGCGCGCTGCGGGTGTTCCGCACCAAGGGCTATACGGCCACCACTGTGGACGACATCTGCGCCGCGGCCGGGGTGACGAAGGGCAGCTTCTTCCACCACTTCAAGGGTAAGGAGGAACTGGCGCTGGAGACGATCGCGTACTGGAACGAGGTCACCAGCGGAATCTTCGCCCAGGCGCCCTATCGACGGATCGCCGATCCGCGCGAACGGCTGCTGGCCTACATCGACTTCCGTGCGGCGCTGACCAGGGGCAAAGTGCCCGATTGCACCTGCCTGCTCGGCACGCTGGTGCAGGACATTTTCGAAACCCATCCCCATTTGCGCGAAGCCTGCGACGCGGGCATCCGTGCGCACGCCATGGACGTGGCGCGCACGGTCGAAGAGGCGAAGGCGCTCTATGCGCCGGACGCGGACTGGGACCCCAAGAGCGTCGCGCTCCATACCCAGGCCGTCCTGCAGGGCGCATTCGTGCTTGCCAAGGCGCGCAACTCCACGAAGCCGATTCTGGAGAGCGTCGCGCATCTGCGACGCTATATCGAAATGCTGCTGCCGGAGGCGCCGAAGGCCCGCGCAGCGGCCAAACCTCAATCTCCCAAGGAGCGCCGCAAATGAAAGCGAACGAAGCGCAGCACGAACTCGTCCTCGAACGCGTCCTCGACGCGCCGCCGGAAAAGCTGTTCCGCTGCTGGACCGAACCGGAGCTGATGAAGCAGTGGTTCGTGCCGCGGCCCTGGACGATCGCGCACGCGGAAACGGATTTGCGTCCAGGAGGCGCCAGTTATGTGGTGATGCGTTCGCCGGAAGGGCGGGAGTTTCCCAACCGCGGCGTCTATCTGGAGGTCGTGCCGAACCGCAGGCTGGTGTTCACGGACGCCTATACCGCCGGCTGGGTGCCGTCGGACAAGCCTTTCTTCACGGCCATCGTCGAGCTCGAGCCGCTGGAAGGCGGCAGGACCCGCTACACCGCGCGCGCACGGCACTGGCGGCGCGAGGATATGGAAGCACACGAGAAGATGGGCTTCCACGAGGGCTGGGGCCAGTGCGCCACGCAGCTCGAAGAAGTCGCGCGACGCCTTTAGAGAGGAGAACGCCATGTCCAGGATCACACCCTGCCTCTGGTTCGACAACGAAGCCGAGGAGGCCGCCCGGTTCTACACCGGCATTTTCAAGAATTCCCGGATTCTCGAGGTCACCCGTTACTTCGAGGCAGGACGGGAGATCCACGGCCGTGAGCCGGGTTCCGTCATGACGGTGGAATTCGAGCTGGAAGGGCAACGCTTCACCGCGCTCAACGGCGGTCCGGTCTTCAAGTTCAACGAGGCCATTTCGCTGCAGGTCGACGTCGGCACCCAGGAGGAGCTCGACTACTACTGGAACCGGCTGGGCGAGGGCGGCGATCCGGAAGCGCAGCAATGCGGCTGGCTCAAGGACAGGTACGGTCTGTCGTGGCAGATCGTCCCGCGCCGCCTGATCGAAATGATCAAGGACGCAGACAAGGTCAGGGCCGATCGCGTGATGGCAGCCATGCTGCAGATGCGCAAGCTCGACATCGCCGCGTTGGAGGCCGCTTACGCAGGCTGATCCACCTTCACATAGGAGACCGATATGAACCCCGTCATCCATTTCGAAATGTCCTACGAAGACCACCAGCGCCTGAGCGCGTTCTACAGCAAGGCCTTCGGATGGGAGATGAACCGGCTGGGCGAGGAATACGGCGGTTACGTGATCGCGATGACCGCCGAGTCGGACGAGAACGGGACGAAAGTGCCCAATACCATCAACGGCGGCTTCTACGACCGCAAGGCGTGTCCGGAAGGAACGGCCGTGACGCAGGTCGTCATCCGCGTCGAGAATATCGAGGAATCGATGCGGCGCGTAGGCGAGGCGGGCGGAAAAGTGCTGATGGACCCGATGCAGATTCCGAACGTCGGCACCTACACCGTATTCCTCGATACCGAAGGCAACCGCGTCGCCATGCTGCAACCCGCGCCGGCCATGCGTTGAGTGCACGCGCACGGTCGACCGGAGGAAGCCATGAAGCTTCACTACGGCTGGGTGAATGCGCCCCAACCGGGGCCGGGCTGGTGGGGCGGCTGGGTGGAGCGGGAAGGAGGGATCTACAGCTTCGCGCTCGATCTCGGCATCCGCGAGGCGGCGGACGCACCCAGGCGCGAGGCGCTCGGCCGGGCGGCGCTGCAATTGCTAGGCATCCGGCCATGATCCGCGTCGGCCTCATTTCCGACACGCACGGTCTGCTGCGGCCCGAGGCGCTCGCCTTTCTGCGCGGCAGCGACCGCATCCTGCACGCCGGCGACATCGGCGATGCGTCCATCCTGGAGGAACTGGGCCGCATCGCGCCGGTGACCGCGGTGTGTGGCAACAACGACCGCGGCGCCTGGGCGAAAGGCCTCGCCGAAACCGAGCGCCTGCGCATCGGCGAAGTGTCGATCTGCCTCCTGCACGATCTAGCGCTGCTCGACATCGATCCGGTGGCGGCGGGCGTGCGCGTGGTCGTGTCGGGACATTCGCACAAGCCTCTGGTGCAGGAACGCGGCGGCGTGCTCTATGTCAATCCGGGCAGCGCCGGGCCGCGGCGCTTCACGCTGCCGGTCGTGGCGGGCGAACTGCTGATCGACGGCGGCGACGTCACCGCACGGCTGGTCGAACTTCAACCCTAGCCGGCGGGAGAAGCATCGTGCGAATGCTCGTGAACATCGATGTACCCGATCTGGAGCGGGGCATCGCTTTCTACACCGCCGCGCTGCCGCTCGAGCTCGCCCGCCTGTTGTTCGATGCCACCGTGGCGGAACTGACCGGCGCCTCCTCGCGTCTTTATCTGCTGCAGGCCGAGGAGGGTTCGGCCGCCGTGCCCGGGGGCGGGATGCGCCGGTACGCGCGGCACTGGACGCCCGTGCACGTGGATTTCGAAGTGCCCGATATCGAGGCGGCCGTGGCACGCGCGACCGGAGCGGGTGCCGCGCTCGAAGGCCGGATCGACGACTATTCCTGGGGCAGGCTCGCGCGGCTGGCTGACCCTTTCGGCAACGGCTTCTGCCTGGTGCAGTGGCGGGGCGAGCCCTATGAGGGGGTTCCATGAGCCTGGTGCTGAGGCCGGCAACGGCCGCCGATGCGCCGCTGTTGCGTCACTGGGATGCGCAGCCGCATGTGTTCGCCGCGAAGTCGGACGAGGACTGGCAATGGGAGGCGGAACTGGGACGATGCGAAGACTGGTGCGCCCGGTTCATCGCCGAGCGCAACGGACGACCCATCGGCTTCGTGCAGATTCTCGATGCGGCGCGCGAGCCGACACGCTACTGGGGCGAGGTGCCGGAAGGCACCCTGGCCATCGATCTGTGGATCGGCGTCGAAAGCGAGCTGGGGCGCGGCTATGGCAGCGAAATGATGCGGCAGGCTTTGCAACGTTGTTTCGATGCGTCCGGCACGCAGCGCGTCGTGGTCGATCCGCTCGCCGCCAATACGCGCGCGCATCGCTTCTATCGGCGTTTCGGTTTCCGTCCGCTGGAGCGCCGGCGTCTCGGCACGGACGAGTGCCTCGTCCACGCGCTCACCCGTGCCGCGTGGGAGGCGGTCGTTCAAAGATTTCGATGAGCTCATTCAAAAGACGTCCACATCCGCTCCGCGGAATGAAGCTAACATGTCGCGGTGCGCCGGATGAGAAAACAGTCGGGGATATGAGCGGATCGTTCAAAGAAAATGAAGGTCGCATCCAGCGCCGGACGGTGACTGCCTCATGAGCGTCGAACGCTATACGCGCACCGCAGTGCTGCTGCACTGGCTCGTGGCGCTGCTGGTGCTCGGTCTGTTCCCGCTCGGCCTCTATATGGCCGATCTGCCACTGTCGCCGACCAAGCTGAAGCTCTACAGCTACCACAAGTGGGCCGGCGTCACGGTGTTCGCGCTCGCGCTGCTGCGTCTGCTGTGGCGCCTGCGGCACGCGCCGCCGCCTTTGCCCGCGAGCCAGCCGGCATGGCAGCGGCGTGCGGCCCACGCCGGTCATCTGCTGCTGTACGGATTCATGTTCGCCGTGCCTCTCAGCGGCTGGCTGATGAGCTCGGCCTACGGCTTCACCACCGTGTGGTTCGGCGTGTTGCCCCTGCCCGATCTGCTCGACAAGAACGAGGCGCTGGGCGATGCGCTCAAGCTCGTGCACCGTTATCTCAACTACGCCTTCATGGCGCTGGTCGCCGGACACATCCTCGCGGCGTTCAAGCATCAGTGGATCGACCGGGACGGCACGCTGGATCGCATGTCCTGGGTGAAACAGGAGTCATCGTGTTGAAACGCAGTATCGTCGTTCTCGTATTGTCGTTGTGCGCGCCCTTCGTCTCGGCCGCGGAGTACGGCTTGCTCGTTCCCGAGCGCAGCCGCATCGCTTTCACGTCGAAGCAGATGGGGGTGCCGGTGGAGGGCGAGTTCAAGCGCTACAAGGTGGACGTCAGTTTCGATCCGCAGCGTCCCGAGACGGGACGGGCGCGCATCGAAGTGGAAGTGGACAGCATCGACGCCGGCAGCAAGGACGCCAACGACGAAGTCAGAAGCAAAGGCTGGTTCGACGTGAAGCGCTTCCCCGTCGCCGCTTTCGTCGCCGAAGCGGGCAGTGTGCGCGCTCTGGGCGGCAACCGTTTCGAGGCGCGCGGCAAGATGAGCATCAAAGGCAGGACCCGCGACGTGGTCGTGCCCTTCACTTACGGGACCGAGGGCACCGAGGCCGTGCTGGAAGGCAGCATTCCCATCCTGCGCACGCAGTACGGCATCGGCGAAGGTGCCTGGTCCGACACTTCGGTGGTGGCCGACGAAGTGCCTGTGCGTTTCCGGCTCGTGCTGAAACCCAGATAGTGATCGTTCGTCAAAGGAGAACTCGATGAAGAAAACCCTTGCATCCGTTCTTGTCGCAGGCGCGCTCGCGGCGCCGGCCATGGCCGCGCCGGTGGAGTACAACATCGACCCGCGCCATACTTTTCCGGTGTTCGAGGTCAACCATCTCGGCTTCTCGACGCAGCGCGGCCGCTTCAACAAGACCGAGGGCAGGGTGGTGCTCGACCGCGAGGCGAAGCAGGGCAGCGTGGAGCTCACCATCGACGTCGAATCGCTCGACATGGGCTTCGAAACCTGGGACGAGCACATGGCGGACGAAGGTTTCTTCGACACCGCCAGGCATCCGACCATCACCTTCAAGTCGAACAAGCTCATCTTCGACGGCGACAAGGTCGTGGGCGCCGAAGGACATCTCACGCTGCTCGGTGTCACGAGACCCGTGAAGCTCAAGGTCGAGAACTTCACCTGCAAGCCGCATCCGATGTTGAAGAAAGAGGCCTGCGGCGCCGACATCTCCACCGTCATCAAGCGCAGCGAGTTCGGCATGACGAAGCTGATTCCCGCGGTGGGCGACGAGGTGAGGATCTATTCGCCGGTCGAAGCGATCCGCAAGGACTGAGCCCGCGTTCCCATTCAGCCGCGCGATCGCGCCGACAGCGCGATCGCGCGCTGTCCACACGCGCTGTCGGGACGGCGCGACACAAATACACGCATCAACGTTTTTTATCTCCACGCACGCCAAAGCCGGACGCGCGCGGCGGCGCCGTTCGCATAGTTGTTTGACTGCACTGAAAAAGCGTTCCTGCGCGTCCGGACTCGCGCGCGAGAGTGCGCGGACGCCTGTGCTCCGTCCCCTTAGTCACTTGTAGGGAGATTGGGAAGTCAAGTGCGGAAATCCCCGATTGTTGGCGCCGAAGCGCGCCGCGCAAAATTCCGCCCGCAGTTTATGTCCCGTTAAAAGTACTTAATTCAATCGGGTCTCAAGCAGTGGATGGGGCGGCCGTCGAACGCTTGGGCGGTCGCTTTTTCGTTGTGCAAGCAATGCGGAGAGAGCTGTAAATGAGCAGTCAAACCTACTCCTCTACCGTCTCCGGGGCATCTGCACCGATCGGCGGACGGTGGGGGCAACTCTTCATTGGCGTGGTCTGCATGGCGATGATCGCCAACCTGCAATACGGTTGGACGCTCTTCGTCGAGCCGATCGACAACAAATACGGATGGGGACGGGCGGCGATCCAGGTCGCGTTCACCATCTTCGTGCTGGCCGAGACCTGGCTCGTGCCGATCGAAGGCTGGTTCGTCGACAAGTTCGGCCCGCGCATCGTCGTGCTGGTGGGCGGCATCCTGTGCGGCATCAGCTGGGCGATGAACGCCTATGCCGACTCGCTCGCCATTCTCTACTTCTCGGCTGCCCTGGGCGGTATCGGCGCCGGTGCCGTGTACGGCACCTGCGTGGGTAGCGCGCTGAAGTGGTTCCCGGACCGCCGCGGCCTGGCCGCCGGGATCACCGCCGCCGGTTTCGGTGCGGGTTCCGCGCTGACCATCATGCCCATCGCCTGGATGATCAAGGAAAGCGGCTACGAAGCCACGTTCCTGTGGTTCGGTCTGGGTCAGGGCCTGATCGTGATCCTGGGCGCGCTGATGCTGAGCGCGCCGAAGGAAGACGAAGGCGCGAAGAAGGTCAAGGCCGAGGTTCAGCAGACCAGCCGCAACTACAAGCCGTCCGAGGTGCTCAAGACCCCGGTGTTCTGGGTCATGTACTTCATGTTCGTCATGGTGGCCGGCGGCGGCCTGATGGCGACCGCGCAGATCGCCTCGATCGCCAAGGACTGGGGCGTGGCCGACGTGCCGATCACCATCCTGGGTCTGACGCTGCCCTGCCTGACCTTCGCGCTGGCCATCGACCGCGTGCTGAACGGCGTGACGCGTCCGTTCTTCGGCTGGATCTCCGACAAGATCGGCCGCGAACCGACCATGTTCATCGCCTTCCTGCTGGAGGCCTTCGGCATCCTGGCGCTCTACCACTGGGGCCACAACCCGTGGGCATTCATGATTCTCACCGGCCTGGTGTTCTTCGCCTGGGGCGAGATCTACAGCCTGTTCCCGTCCACCTCGGCGGACACCTTCGGTTCGAAGTTCGCCGCGGCCAACGCCGGCATGCTCTACACCGCCAAGGGCACGGCCTCGCTGCTGGTGCCGGTTTCCGCGTGGCTGGCGGCCACGACCGGCGGCTGGTATTCGGTGTTCGTGCTCGCCGCAGTGATGAACTTCATCACCGCTTTCATGGCGATGTGGGTGCTACGCCCGATGCGCCGCAAGTTCATGGAACAGTAAGACGATCCGCGCATCTTCGCGCTGTCTCCGATGCCGCCTCGTCCGCGAGGCGGCTTTTTTTTGCCCGCGCCCCGCGCATCGGTGCGGAACATGACCCGGCGTCACCGCGCAAACGATTGAGAGGGCAGGCGCGGACTGCTAATTTTTCCGGCTCCGTCCGTCCGGCGGACGGACACCCGCCATGGGTCATTGGGAGGGAGCCATGATTCAGGTGCGTTACGCCGGCTTCTGGAGACGGCTCGGCGCCACCGTGCTCGACGGGCTGTTGCTGCTGCTCATCGTGCGGCCGGTGCTCATCGCCATCTACGGTCCCGTGTATCTGGATTCTCCCTTCTGGCAACCGGTCGGCATCTGGGATGCGCTGCTGAGCTATGCGCTGCCGGCGCTGGCCATGGTGCTGTACTGGCGCGCCTATCAGGCCACGCCGGGCAAGATGGTCTGGTCGGTGCGCATCGTCGACGCCGACACCGGCGCGCCGCCCAGCATGCGCCAACTGCTGCTGCGCGGCTGCGGCTACGTGCTCTCGGCGCTGCCGTTGGGACTGGGTTTTCTGTGGATCGGCATCGACCGCAAGAAGCAGGGCTGGCACGACAAGCTGGCCAACACCATGGTGATCCGCTAGGCGGCCGCCATGGGCGATAATGGCGCATGCCCGAACTGTCTTTCACCGAACCCTACCGCGACTTCGAACTGCGAGGCTGGGAGCGCGCCGCGGCGCGCTACGGCGATTCCTTCGAGCGCGCGACGCTGCCTTTCGTCGAGCCGCTGCTCGGCGCGCTCGGCCTCGCGGCCGGCATGGGGCTGCTGGATCTCGCCTGCGGCACGGGGCGTCTGAGCGCCGCCGCGCGCGACCGCGGCGCATGGGTGGCCGGCGCGGATTTCGCCCACAACATGCTTCTGCAGGCGCGTGCGGCAGGCGTGCCGCTCGTGCGCGCCGACGCCGAAAGGCTGCCGTTTCGCGACGCGGCTTTCGACGCCGTCGCCATCAACTTCGGCGTGCACCACTTTCCCTATCCCTTGCGGGCGCTCGCCGAGGCGCACCGCGTGCTGCGCCCGGGCGGGCGGCTCGCGTTCACCGTCTGGCAGTCGCCCGAGATCAACCCGACGCAGAAGCTGGTGTTCGACGCCATCCGCGCGCTGGGCGGCGGCCGCCCCGAGCTGCCCCCGCCGCCGGGCGGCGGCGTCACCGATGCCGCGGCCTGTCGTCGCCTGCTGCACATGGCCGGCTTCGCCGAGGGCTCGATCACCATCGAAGCGGTGCAGGCGCCGCTGGAATTCGCCTCCGGCCGCGCGCTGGTGGAAATGCTGCGCCGGGGCACGGTGCAGACGGCGGCGGTGATCGACGCGCAGCCGGATTACGAGGCGCTGGTCGCGGAAGTGGAACGGGGCATCGAACGCTATCGTGACGGCGCGACGCTGCGCGTGCCGGCGCAGGCGCTGCTCGCCCGCGCCGTGCGCGCCTAGAGCCATTTGGCGCGGCGGAAGCGGTAGAAGAGGTAGGCGTCGATGACCGCCATGGCGGCCAGCGCCATGGGATAGCCGTAGCGCCAGTCCAGTTCCGGCATGTGCGAGAAGTTCATGCCGTAAATGCCGGCGATCATGGTCGGCACGGCGACCAGCGCGGCGTAGGAGGCGAGCCGCTTGGTGACTTCGCTCTCCTGGATGGTGAGCAGCGACAGGTTGACCGAGATCGCCGTCGTCACCATTTCGCGCAGGCTGTCGATGGACTGGTCGAGCCGCGTGAGATGGTCGTACACGTCGCGGAAATAGTCGCTCAGGCCCGCGGCGATGTGCGGCACGCGGCCGCCGAAGAGTTTGCCCGTGGCGTCGAGCAGTCCGCTGGTGGCGTGCTTGAGCACCATGAGCTTCTGCTTGAGGTCGTAGAGCGCTTCGATGTGGTCGCGCCCCGCCTGGCCGGAGAAGATGCGGTCCTCGATGCCTTCCAGCTCGGTCTGCAGCATTTCCAGCACCGGGAAGTAGCGGTCCACCACCGCGTCCATGAGCGCGTAGAGCACGTAGGGCGGACCGTGGCGCAGCAGTTCCGGTTCGCGTTCGCAGCGCGCACGCACGTCGGCGAAGCCGCGCTGCGCCCGGCTGCGGACCGACAGCACATAGTTGCGGCCGACGAAGATCGCCACTTCGCCGCGCACCATTTCGCCGCCGACGAGTTCCAGGGTGTGCAGTACCACGAACAGCGAATCGCCGTATTCGTCGATCTTGGGGCGCTGGTGGCCGTGGTCGGCGTCCTCCACTGCGAGCGGATGCAGATCGAACTGCGCGCTGAGCTGCTGGAGCTCGGCCGGCGAGGGCTCCCTGACCGCCACCCACACGAAGGCGTCGTTGGCCTGCAGATACTCCGCGATGCGCTCGACCGGCACGTCGGCGATCTTGTCCCCGTTCTTGTACGCGACGCAGTTCACCAGCATGGGAAGTCCTCCTTCTGCGCCGCACTGTAACCGTCCGGCCGGCGCACGCCAAGCCGAGCCGGGAACCCGGGGTACCGGCTGGTAGAATCGGAACATCGCAGCCGGCACAGCCTGGCCGCGCGATACAAATCCGGCCGAGGTGCCGTCGTGGTGACGAGATAGTGTGAGTCGATGAAAGTCTTCGGTTTCGCAGGCTGGTCGGGCAGCGGCAAGACCACGCTGATCGAACAGCTCATTCCCCGTTTCGTGATGCAGGGGCTCAAGGTATCCCTGATCAAGCACGCGCATCACAATTTCGACGTCGATCAGCCGGGCAAGGATTCCTGGCGCCACCGCGAGGCGGGCTGTCAGGAGGTGCTGGTCACTTCGGCGCGCCGCTGGGTGCTGATGCACGAGTTGCGCGGGGCGGAGGAACCCGGCCTGGACGAGCAGCTCGCGCGGCTGTCGCCCTGCGATCTCGTGCTGGTGGAGGGCTTCAAACGCCATCCCATCCCGAAGCTGGAGATCTGGCGCAAGGACAACGACAAGCCCCTGCTGCATCCCGAGGACCCGCACATCGTCGCCGTGGCGACCGACGTCCCGGTCGAAACCAAGCTGCCGCGTTTCGATCTCAACGATTACGATGCCGTCGTGGCGTTCATCCTCGACCACGTCGGCCTGAAGAAGTAGGAGGTGCCATGCAGGCGAAAACCGGCGGGATGCTGTCCGTGGACGAGGCGCTGGAGGTGCTGCTGGTCGGCGCACAACCGGTGACCGAAACGGAAGAGGTGTCCACGCTCCACGCCACCGGCCGGGTGTTGGCCGCGGATCAGCGCTCCGGGCTAGACGTGCCGCCGCTCGACAACAGCGCCATGGACGGCTACGCCGTGCGCGTCGAGGATTGCAAGGGCGGAGCGAGCCTGCGCATCGCGCAGCGCATCGCCGCGGGCGACGTCGGCCGGCCGCTGGAACCGGGCACCGCGGCGCGCATCTTCACCGGCGCACCCGTGCCGCCCGGCGCGGACGCCGTCGTCATGCAGGAGTTCTGCACCGTCGAGGGCGAGACGGTGAGAATCGAAGAGAAACCGGAGCCGGGCCAATGGATCCGCCGCGTGGGCGAGGACATCCGCGCCGGCAGCGTCATTCTGCAGGCCGGCCGCAAGCTGCTGCCGCAGGACGTGGGACTGGCCGCCTCCGTCGGCCTGGCGAGCCTGCCGGTCTACCGGCGCTTGAAAGTCGCGGTGTTCTGCACCGGCGACGAACTGGTGATGCCGGGCGAGCCGCTGCCCGAAGGCGCGATCTACAACTCCAACCGCTACACGCTCTCCGGGCTGTTGCAGCTCATGGGCTGTGAAGTCGTCGATCTCGGCATCGTGCCCGACACGCTGGAAGCCACGCGCGCCGCCTTCCGCGAGGCCGCGCAGGGTACCGATCTCATCATCACCAGCGGCGGCATGTCGGTGGGCGAGGAGGACCACGTCAAACCGGCGGTGGAGGCCGAAGGCCGGCTCGACATGTGGCGCATCGCCATGAAGCCGGGCAAGCCGCTCGCTTTCGGTCGCGTGGGCGACACGCCCTTCATCGGGCTGCCGGGCAACCCGGTGTCGGTGCTGATCACTTTCATGATTTTCGTGCGCCCGTTCATCCTCAAGCGGCAGGGCGCGACGCAGCTCGCGCCGCGCAGCTATGCGATGCGCGCCGATTTCGAATGGCGCCAGCCGGACGTGCGGCGCGAATTCCTGCGCGCGCGCATCAACGGCGCCGGCGGACTGGACATCTATCCGAACCAGAGTTCGGCGGTCCTCACCTCCGCCGTATGGGGCGACGGTCTCATCGACGTCGCGCCGCGCCAGCCGATCTGGCAGGGGCAGACGGTGCGTTTCCTGCCTTTCTCCGAACTGCTGTACTGAGGCGCTGGGATGGTCAGACTGTTGTTTTTTGCACGCTTGCGCGAAGAGCTCGGCACCGCCGGCGAGGACATCCACCTGCCGGAGCACGTGAACACCGTGAAAGCGCTGCGCCGCCATCTCATGGCGCGCGGCGAAGCCTGGAAGGAGGCGCTCGGACCGAACAAGGTGCTGCGCGTGTCGGTCAACCATGAAATGGCGCAGGACGACACGCCGGTGCGCGCGGGCGACGAGGTGGCGTTCTTCCCGCCGGTGACGGGCGGCTGATATGAAGATACGCGTTCAGACCGAAAACTTCGACATTGCGACCGAAATCGCGGCGCTGCGCGAAGGGCGTCCGCAGATCGGCGCCGTGGCGAGCTTCATCGGCGTGGTGCGCGACCTCAACGAAGGCGATCGCGTCTCCACCATGACGCTGGAGCACTATCCCGGCATGACCGAGAAGGCGCTCGCCGCCATCGTCGAGGAAGCGAAGCGGCGCTGGGACATCATCGACGTCACGGTAATTCATCGCGTGGGCGAGCTCAAGCCGCAGGACCAGATCGTGCTCGTCGCGGTGGCGGGCGAGCATCGCGGCGAAGCCTTCGCCGCCTGCGAATTCATCATGGATTACCTCAAGACACGCGCGCCCTTCTGGAAGAAGGAACGTACCCCCGAAGGCGAGCGCTGGGTGGAAGCGCGCGAATCCGACGACCGCGCCGCCGAGCGCTGGCAGAAAGGCGAGTCGAAGTGACCGCTGGGGCGCTCGCTGCCGTGGCGGTCGGCGCGGTGCTCGGCGCCTGGTTGCGCTGGGCGCTGGGCATCCGGTTCAACGGCGTGCTCGCGCACCTGCCGCTCGGCACATTGATCGCCAACGCCGTGGGCGGCTATCTGGTCGGCATCGCCGTGGCCTGGTTCGCGCAGCATCCGGACGCCTCGCCGGAACTGCGGCTCTTCGTCGTCACCGGTTTCCTCGGCGCGCTCACGACCTTCTCGACTTTCAGCGCCGAAGCCGTGGGCCTGCTGATGCGTCAGCAGTACGGCTGGGCGATTGTCCATGTCAGCGCGCATCTCGGCGTGTCGGTGCTTTTGACGATCCTGGGCATCCTGACTGTCAAGACATTGGCCTGAAGGCGCTGGGCTATAAGAGCCTTATGCGCCGCGCCGCGTTCGCACTGTTGCTGTTCGTGCTCGCCTGTCTGCCGTCCGTGCAGGCGCTCGCAGTCATTTCCGCCGACCATTGCGAGCACGGAGTCTCGCTCGAAGAATCCGACAACATACCGCGTTGCGATCATTGTGCGGACGGACACGGTTCCTGTCATCCCGCCGTCCATCCCTTCATCGCCGGCCGCGCCGTGATGCCCGTGTGCGGCGTGGCGTGCGGCGTTCTCGCAGATCGGCTCGTTTCCTTCGTCACCCGTACCTCGGCACCGCCATTGCCACCGCCCATCGCCACCTGAATCTTCCGGCATTCACTGCGTGGCCATTTCGGGAGTAGGCGATGAAAGCGTTGCCAGCCTTGGCCGGCGTGCTGCTGCTTGCGTGCGTGTCTGCGGCGCACGCACGGTTTTTCATTCCCAAGGACACGCTGCTCGTCTTCGGGATGTACGAGCGCGACTCCTACGCGGCCGAAGCCTCATACGGTTTGCGCCGCGATTGGAGCGTGACGGCGGGCTGGCAGCGCGACCGGGCCGACGACGGCGACACGGTGCGCGAGTACACCTACGTCCGCGCGAACTGGCTGCTGCACCGGCGCGGCGAGGGCGGCTGGATCCGTAACCTCTATCTCTTCGGCGGCCCGGCATGGGTTCGCAGCAACGCGCTCGACCACGGCGACGAACCGGGGCTGCAGTTGGGGATATGGGGCGATTACGAGACGCGCCGCGTGTACCTCAAGGCCAGCCTGCAGACCTTTTGGAACGAGGAATTCAGTCAGACGACCCAGACGCTGCAGGCGCTGTGGGCGCCATATGCTGCCGAGTACGGAGGTATCGCGAGCTGGATCGGCGTGCAACTGCAACGCCGTAACGGTCTGTCCGATGCCACGCAGGTCGCGCCCATGCTGCGCTTTTTCCAGCGCCGGTGGTGGATCGACATCGGCGTCGGCGTGAACAGCGAACACCGCGGCAGCGTGTTCTTCGATGCGATGTATCTTTTCTAGGAGCGGACGATGAGGTCGGTAAAGCGGTTGTTTGCGGTATTGCTTCTATGCGGTTTCAGCGGTGCGGCGCTTGCGGCGAGCACCATCAAACTCGATGTGGAAGGGCTGGTCTGCGCGTTCTGCGGCTCGGCGATCGAGAAGAAGCTGAAAACCCGCGCCGAAGTGCAGGACGTGCTCGTGAGCCTGGAACGGCGCCTCGTCGCCATCGGGCTGAAGCCGGGCGCGGACATCAGCGACGAGGTGCTCAAGGCCGAAATCAACGATGCGGGTTACCGGGTGAAGGCGATCGAGCGCACCGACCAGCCGCTCAGCGACCTGCGTGCCGGACTGGAATCCCGCAAATGAGGGGCGAGGAAGAGTGGGACGCGCGCCTCTACCGCCGCGTCACCTGGCTCAGCCTGTTCACCAGCGGCTCCACGCTCGTGTGCTGCGCGTTGCCGGCGCTGCTGGTGAGCGTCGGCGCCGGCGCGGCGTTGCTCACGCTGACCAGCGCCGTGCCGCAACTGATCTGGCTGTCGGAGCACAAGGCGGCGGTGTTCGGCATCGCCGCCTTGATGCTGCTGGCCGGCGGCTGGCTGCAATGGCATGCGCGCACGCTGCCTTGCCCGGTCGATCAGGGACTGGCGCGGCAATGCATGCTGCAACGGCGAAGATCGCTGCGCCTGTATGTCGTTTCCGTCGTGATCTTCCTGGTCGGCACGTTTTTCGCCTTCGTCGCGCCGCTGCTGTACTGACGGCTGCGCTCAAGTTCCGGCCCGAGAGGCCGATATTGCAGTTGTCTGGTCGTGTCCCGAGAACGAGAAGGAAAAGCGATGGTGCGCGGCGTGAAGCTGGAAATCTACTTCGCCGAAAACACCAAGCACGAACGGGTGGATCTGGAGGACTGGCTTTTCGGCGCAGCGCGCTGGGCCGGGATTTCGGGCGGCGTGATGTACCGTGCGGTGGCGGGCTACGGCCGTCACGGCGAACTGCGCGACGGCGGCCTGTTCGACAAGAGCGCGCCGCCCATGATGGCCTGTTTCGTCACGACCCACGAACGCGCGCAGGCCTTCCTTGACTACCTCGCCAAGGAAAAGCTGCAGCTTTTCTACACGCTGTCCGAAACGGAATTCGGCATCGTCGGCGAGCGGCCCTCAGTCCCGGGCCGGCAGCCGCAGGCTGGCGGCGAAGGCGAGCAGCAGTAGCACGCACAACAGTCCGAGGGTGGCCCGTACGCCCGCCGCGTCGATCAGGATCGCGACCAACAGCGGCGCGACGGCCTGGGCGGCAAGGATGGGCAGGGCGAGCGCGCCCTGCCGCGTGCCGTAGCCTTCGGCGCCGAACAGTTTGAGCGGCAGCGTGCCGCGCAGGATGGTCAGCACGCCGTTGCCCGCGCCGAACAGCGCCATGGCGACGAAAGCCAGTCCCGGCGCGGCGAACAGGAGCATCGCAATGCCGGCGAGGCATACCAGCAACGCGCCGCGCGCCGACCAGGTGGGATGCACGCGGCGCAGCACGCCCAGTTCCACCAGCCGCCCGGCCACTTGCGCCGGTCCGAACACCATGCCGATCGCCAGCGCCGCCGCGGCGGCGATGCCCAGCCGGCCGAGGATATCCAGCACGTGCACGGAAATCGTCGACATGACGGCGTAATGCGTGGTCAGCATGGCGGCGACCAGCACGAACAGCTTGGTCGCGGCTGCCGGATGCGCGGCGCCGGTTTCGGCGCCGCCGCGCGCCGGGGCCGGCGTGCGGCGCGGCTCCTTCGGAACGCCGAACAGATGGATCGGCAGGGCGATGAAGAGATGCGCGGCGGCGAGCGCGAAACAGGTGAGCCGCCAGCCCAGTGCCGCTTCGAGCGCCGCCATGACCGGCCAGCAGGCGGTGCTCGCCAGGCCCCCGAGCAGCGTCAGCCCGCTCATGGCCGTGCGCGCCTGCAGGCCGTAGAGCCGTGCCAGGGTGGCGAAGGCCGCGTCGTAGGTGCCGAGCGCCATGCCGAGACCGAGCATCGCCCAGGCGAGGTAATAGACGGGCAGGTTGGGCGCAAGGCCCATCAGCGCTAGGCCGGCCGCCAGCACCACCGAGGCCGCCGCCAGCACCGGCCGGCCGCCGTATTCGTCGATCCAGCGGCCGGTACGCGGCGAGGCGAAACCGGCGATCAGCAGCGCGCCGGACAGCCCGGCCACCACGCTGCCGAGCGACCAGCCGGTGTCCGCGGCGATCGGTCTGGCCAGCACGGCGGGCAGATAGAGGGTGGTGCCGAAGCCGAGGATCTGTGTCAGGCCCATGAGCGCCATGAGGCGCAGGGCCGAAGCGGTTGTTGTATGAGTCATGGCGGCGCGCAAGGCCGGCATCACAGCAGTACGCGGCCGTGCCGTCAATCCTTCAAGCCGGGTTTCATGCGCCGCAGTGCGCGTTCCGTGCGGACTTGAAAATCCTCCGCGAGTCCATATAGTCGCTCACGGAAAAGCGGCTGGTTGCGTACCGCCATCGCGCTTCCGAAATGGCAGGACCGCCGGCCGACCCGTTCGCCATGTCGTCGAGATAAGGAGTGAAAATGAGAAACGAGCGCGAGACGGCAGGGTCCTCCTCGAACCCGGTCGTGCAACGACACTTCCTGTTTGCGCGCGAGGCCGATCTCAGGGTCCGTCTGGAGCAGCGTGCCGCCGAAGTGCTGAGCGAAGGCGGCTGGCCGGAAAGCGATCCCCTCTATCAGCGCCTGTGGAGCGCGCACCGGAAGGTCGAGCTGGAGATCGAGCAGCTGGACGCCGCGCCGGCTCCCGAACGAACGGTGCACTGAGCCCGTCTTCCGGGGGCGGCGCCGCCGTCCCCGGCTTCTCCCGCCTCAACAGCGGCCCGCGAGCTTGGCGTTCGCCTGGCTCAGCCGGTCGATCAACACGCGCATGAACGCGCGCTGGAAAGACACCTGGCAGATCGCGCTGGCGTTGCGCAGCGCGGCGGCCTTAATCTCCAGCGCCGTGACGTCGGTGAGCGCGCGGATGGTGGTGCTGCGCTGCGAGGGCTTGTCGACGAAATAGAGCAGCTCGCCGAAGATGCTGCCGCGCTCCAGCACGTTGAGCAGCTTGCCGCCCATATGGACTTCCACTTCGCCCTGCACCAGCAGGAAGAAGCTGTCGCCCGGATCGCCTTCCTTGATGATGACCGTGCCGCGCGGGATGTTGCGCCACGAACCGATGCGCAGGCCCTCCCACAGCATCACGTCGTCGAAGTCGGCGAAGAAGGGCAGTTGCCGCAGCTCGTTGAACTTCTCCGAATCGGACAGCGTCTCGCCCGATAGCCGCAGGCTGCCGAAGGCCGCCGACAGGTCCTTGCCGAACTCGATCCAGGTCTGGTAGCGGTCGGCCGGATTCTTCTGCATCGCCTTGAGGCAGATGTCGTCGAGGAGCTTCGGCAGGTCGGGCCGCACGCTCGAAGGCGGCATCGGCGGCATGTTGAGGATCTCGTAGGTGAGCGAGAGCTGGTTCGAGGCGTTGAAGGGCAGCTTGCCGGTGAGCAGTTTGTACATCACCACACCGAGCGAATAGATGTCGGTCTGGTGGGTGAGCTTTTCCATGCGGATCGCCTCGGGCGACATGTACGCGGGCGAGCCGACGCCTGCCATCTGCGTGGTCTCGCTCGCCACGTCCACAAGGTACGAAGCGCCGAAATCGCTGACCTTGATGTCGCCCTTGTCGCTGTAGAGGATGTTGCCCGGCTTGATGTCGCGGTGGATCACGCCCATCTGATAGGCGTAGTCGAGTGCGCGGATGCACTTGAAGATGATCTCCACCACCTTGCCGAGCGGCAGCAGGTTGTCGACCTCGCAGAAGGTCTCCAGCGTCGTGCCCGGCACGTACTCCATGACGATGTAGCTGTACTCGGGCTCGGTCACCGCATCGTAGGTCTCGACGATGTGCGGATGGATCAGCCGGCCGGCGAGCGCCTGCTCGGCGAGAAAGCCCTTGCGCTGCATCTTGAGGTTGCGTTCCTCGCCTTCCTCCTCGTGGAAGAACACCTTCACGGCCACGTCGCGGTTGTTGAAGGGGTCGTGGCCGAGATACACACGGCTCGTCGCGCCGCGCCCGATCTCCCTGATGATCGGGTACTTGCCGATGCGCCACTGGAGCTCGAACTTGAACACGGCTTAGCGAACCCCGCTCGCTCAGGCGTGGTCGTGTCCGCAGTGATGCTCCGCGTCCGGATCGAAGGGGAAGCTCGCCAGTGCCACCTTGCCCGCCTTCGCCCGCACGATGACGTTGCGCGGATCGTAACCCTGCGCCTGCAGATCGTTGTAGAGCTTGTCCTTGTGATACAGCACGTGACAGATCTGGGCGGCGCGTTCCTCGGCCTTCTTGAAATTCGTCAACTGGCCGGCGACCACTTCGCGGCCGTCGGCGCATTGGATCGCTACGACGTAACTCATTGCACTACCTTTCCATGTCCGGCCGGAATCTGGGCGGCGCGGCGGGCCGGAGGCTGTGCCGCCTGGGCCCGAAGTGTAGCCCATGGCGGGCGCGAACAAGCCGGATCGGCCTTTCCGATGCTTGAAAGCCGGGCGCCCGCCCGCATTTAGCCAGCAACCGGATTCAAAGGAACCGCCATGCGCTTCGACAAACTGACCACCAAGTTCCAGCAGGCCCTGGCCGACGCCCAGAGCCTGGCCGTGGGCAACGAGAACCCCTACATCGAGCCCGTGCACCTCATGCTGGCCATGCTCCAGCAGGAGGACGGCAGCACGGCCTCGCTGCTGCAGCGCGCCGGCGTCAACGTCGGCCGCTTCCAGAGCGCGCTCAGGCAGCAGATCGACCGCCTGCCCAAGGTGCAGGGCACCGGCGGCGAGATCACGATTTCGCGCGATCTCAACAACTTGCTCAACCTCACCGACCGCGAAGCGCAGAAGCGGGGAGACCAGTTCATCGCCTCGGAGATGTTCGTGCTGGCCGCCACCGAGGACAAGGGCGATCTCGGCCGGCTGTTGCGCGAGGCGGGCGGCAGTCGCAAGGCCATCGAGCAGGCCGTGGACGCCGTGCGCGGCGGCGAAGCCGTGACCAATCCCGAGGCCGAGGGCCAGCGCGAGGCGCTGAAGAAATACACCATCGACCTCACTGAACGCGCGCGCCAGGGCAAGCTCGATCCGGTGATCGGCCGCGACGACGAGATCCGCCGCACCATCCAGATCCTGCAGCGCCGCACCAAGAACAACCCGGTGCTGATCGGCGAACCCGGGGTAGGTAAGACCGCCATCGTCGAAGGCCTGGCGCAGCGCATCGTCAAGGGCGAAGTGCCCGAGTCGCTCAAGAACAAGCGCGTGCTGGTGCTCGACATGGCGGCGCTGCTCGCCGGCGCGAAATACCGCGGCGAGTTCGAGGAGCGGCTGAAGGCCGTGCTCAACGAGCTCGCGAAGGACGAAGGCCGCACCATCGTCTTCATCGACGAGATTCACACCATGGTCGGCGCCGGCAAGGCCGAAGGCGCGATGGACGCGGGCAACATGCTCAAGCCCGCGCTCGCGCGCGGCGAGCTGCACTGCGTGGGCGCCACCACGCTGGACGAGTACCGCAAGTACATCGAGAAGGACGCGGCGCTGGAACGCCGCTTCCAGAAAGTGCTCGTCGAAGAGCCGACGGTGGAGGCGACCATCGCCATCCTGCGCGGCCTGCAGGAGCGTTATGAAGTGCACCACGGTGTGGACATCACCGACCCGGCCATCGTCGCCGCGGCGGAGCTCTCGCACCGTTATATCACCGACCGCTTCCTGCCCGACAAGGCGATCGACCTCATCGACGAGGCGGCGGCGCGCATCAAGATGGAGATCGACTCCAAGCCGGAGGAGATGGACCGGCTCGACCGCCGTCTGATCCAGCTCAAGATCGAGCGCGAAGCAGTGCGCAAGGAAACCGACGAAGCCTCGCAGAAGCGCCTGGCGCTGATCGAGGAGGAGATCGCGCGCCTGGAGAAGGAATACGCCGACCTGGAGGAAATCTGGAAGGCGGAGAAACTGCAGGTGCAGGGCACGCAGCACATCAAGGAAGCGCTGGAACGAGCCAAGCTGGAACTGGAAGAAGCCAAGCGCAAGGGCGACTGGGAGAAGGCGGGGCAGTTGCAGAACGCCCGCATCCCCGAGCTGCAGGCGCAGCTCAAGAAAGCCGACGCCGGCGCGGCGAAGGGGCAGAAGCCCAGACTGCTGCGCACCGAGGTGGGTGCGGAAGAGATCGCCGAAGTGGTGTCGCGCATGACCGGCATCCCGGTTTCCAAGCTCATGCAGGGCGAGCGCGACAAGCTGCTGCACATGGAAGAGCGGCTGCACCAGCGCGTGGTCGGCCAGGACGAGGCCGTGCGCCTGGTCTCCGACGCGATCCGCCGCTCGCGCGCGGGGCTCGCCGACCCGAACAAGCCCTACGGTTCGTTCCTGTTCCTCGGTCCCACGGGCGTGGGCAAGACCGAGCTGTGCAAGGCGCTCGCCGAGTTCCTGTTCGATTCGGAAGAGCACCTCATCCGCATCGACATGTCGGAGTTCATGGAGAAGCACTCCGTGGCGCGGCTCATCGGTGCGCCGCCCGGCTACGTCGGCTATGAGGAGGGCGGCTACCTCACCGAGGCGGTGCGGCGCCGGCCCTATTCGGTGATCCTGCTCGACGAGGTCGAGAAGGCGCACCCCGACGTGTTCAACGTGCTGTTGCAGGTGCTCGACGACGGCCGCCTGACTGACGGCCAGGGCCGTACAGTGGACTTCAAGAACACCGTCATCGTCATGACCTCGAACCTCGGCTCGCAGATGATCCAGAACATGGCGGGCGACGAGCCTTCGCTCATCAAGATGGCGGTGCTGGGCGAGGTCAAGGCGCACTTCCGGCCGGAGTTCATCAACCGCATCGACGAGATCGTGGTGTTCCACGCGCTCGACGAGAAGCACATCCGCGACATCGCGCGCATCCAGTTGCGCGGGCTCGAACAGCGGCTGGAGAAGATGGACATGCGGCTGGAGATCACCGACAAGGCGCTCGAGGAGCTTGCGAAGGTGGGCTTCGATCCGCTCTACGGTGCGCGGCCGCTCAAGCGCGCCATCCAGCAGCAGATCGAGAACCCGCTCGCCAGGCAGATCCTCGAAGGCCGCTTCGGGCCGAAGGACACCATCCGCGTCGATTGCCGCGGCGGCGAGATGCAGTTCTCGAAGGCGAACGAGGTCGCCGCGCCCGCGCACTGAGGACGTTCAGGCGGCCGGCGGCTTGCCGGCCGCGACGCCCGCACGCTGACGCGCCGGGCTCTCCAGGCGCATGAAGTTGTGCGCGGTATCCACCAGCGCGAGATGCGAGAAGGCCTGCGGGAAATTGCCGAGCTGGCGTCCGGTGCGCGGATCGTACTCTTCCGCCAATAGGCCGACGTCGTTGCGGATCGACAGCAGGCGCTCGTACAGTTCCTCCGCGTCGCGCAGCCGTCCCTGCAGGATGTAGTTGTCGGCGAGCCAGAAGCTGCAGGCGAGGAAGGCGCCTTCGCCGGGTGGCAGGCCGTCCCTGCCTTCCTCCGTGCGATAGCGCAGCACGAAACCGTCCTCCATCAGTTCGCGTTCGATCGCCGCCACCGTGCCGCGGATGCGCGGGTCGTCCGCCGGCAGGAAGCCCATCAGGGGCAGGAGCAGCAGGCTCGCATCCAGCGCCTTGCTGCCGTAGCTCTGCACGAACGTGTTGCGTTCCGGGTCGTAGCCCTTGGTGCAGACCTCCTCGTGGATCATGCGCCGCAGTGCGCGCCAGCGGTCCACCGGTCCCGCCATGCCGAACTCCTCCACGCTGCGGATGGCGCGATCGAAGGCGACCCATGCCGCCACCTTCGAAAGCGTGAAGTGGCGCGCGCCGCCGCGCACTTCCCAGATGCCTTCGTCGGGCTCGGTCCACAGCGTCTCCAGATGCCGCAGCAGCTCGCATTCCACGTCCCAGCCGGCTTCGCTGCGCACCAGCCCGAGATGGCGCGCCTGGTGCAGCGCGTCCATGACTTCGCCGTAGATGTCGAGCTGCAACTGCCTGTGCGCGGCGTTGCCGATGCGCACAGGGCGCGAGTTTTCGTAGCCGGGCAGCCAGGGCAGCTCGCTTTCCGGCAGCCGCCGTTCGCCGGCGATGCCGTACATGATCTGCACCTGCGAGGCGCTGCCGGCCACTGCGCGCAGCAGCCACTCGTGCCAGGCGCGCGCTTCGTTCTCATAGCCCGCATCCATCAGCGCGAGCAGGGTGAAGGTCGCGTCGCGCAGCCAGCAGTAGCGGTAGTCCCAGTTGCGCGGCCCGCCGATGCATTCGGGCAGCGAGGTGGTGGGCGCCGCGACGATGCCGCCCGTGGGCCGGTAGGTGAGCGCCTTGAGCGTGATGAGCGAACGCTTGACCGCCTCGTCCCACGGCCCCCGGTAGGCGCAGCGATCCGACCAGTGGCGCCAGTAGAACTCGGTGCTGTGCAGGGCTTCGCGTACATCCACGGCTTCGGGCAGCGGCTGGTGCGAGGGCCCGTAGGACAGCACGAAGGGCACGCTCTCGCCGGCGCGCAGCCGGAATTCGCCCACGGTCCTGTGATCCTCGCCGTGCAGCGGCGCGTGGGTGCGCAGCACCACCATGTCGGGTCCGCCGATGGCGCGCCAGGTCCCTTCGCCGATGCGCGTGACCCAGGGCACCACCGTACCGTAGTCGAAACGGATCACCAGCTCGGTGCGTATCGTCACGGCGCCGCGAAGGCCGATCACCCAGCGCACCAGGTCCGAGGTCGCGCCGCGCAATGGCATGAAGTCGATGAGCCGGACCGCGCCTTCGGCACATTCGAAATCGGTTTCGAGAATCAGCGTGCCGGGCCGGTAGCGGCGCTCGACCTTGTACCCGGGGTCCTTGGGCGCGATCTGCCAGTGGCCGTGGTCGCCGGTGCCGAGCAGCGCCGCGAAGCAGGCGCCGGAATCGAACCGCGGCCAGCACAGCCAGTCGATGGAACCGGCGCGGTTGACGAGCGCGGCGGTCTCGCAGTCGCCGATCAGGGCGTAGTCCTCGATGCGCGTGGGGCGATAGGTCATGAACCCGGCTGCTGCACTAGACGGGAGAGAGTGTAGCCGAGGTGTCGAGGACGTTCTTTGATCGAAGTACTGCGGCGCCCGGGCCGCGCCGCGGGTCTCAGTGGAATCCCCCTGTCAGTTCAGGGCCGCGGAATCGAGCGCGGCGTTGACCTGGCGCGCCTGGCGCACCAGCTCTTCCCACAGCTTCTCGGTGTTCTTGCTGAAGACGATCCCGGCGTCCGGCTTCATCACGTACCATAGCCCGCGTTCGACTTCGGCGCGCAGTTCGCCCGGCCGCCAGCCCACGTGGCCGATGTAGTAGCGCGCCTCGTTGGGCCGTTCCTCGATGATCTTGTCGATGGTCTGCACGCCCACCGCGAGGAACACGCCGGGCATCAGCACGATCGAGCCGGGTCCCGGGCTTTCGTTGCTGTGCACCGCGGCGGTGAGTGCCGTAATGCCGAAAGGTCCGCCGAAGAACACGGGCTCGACCACCGCCTTGGACGGGCCGTGATCCGGAAAGAGGCTCGCCAGCGAGCGCTGGGTGGGCCGGTTGAGAATGATGCCCACGTGGCCGCCGTTCTCGGTGGCGGTGGCGAGCAGCACCGTCTGGCGGTACTCGGGATCCACCAGCGCCGGCGTCGCGACCAGGACCACCGTACTCAAATCCTGTTGCGATCGTGCGGGCAGCGCGGCGATGAAGGTGCAGATCAGGGCGGCGGCTGCCGTTCGTAGCAGATTCGTCATCATGGTCTCTCCCGGCGCGGCCCGGCGGGCGCTCAATACTGTTGCTTTAGCAAAGGGCAGACCCGTGTGCAATTGACGCTGACCGGCCTTTTGTGCAAGTCTGGCGCGGTCTGCGGCACCGGCACGCAGAGTTTTGGGGGGAACCGATGTACAAGAAGATTCTGATGGCCTACAACGGCACCCAGGAAGGGCGCACCGCGCTGCTGGAATGCGCGGATCTGGCGGCATTCGTGCATGCCGAGACCCACCTGCTGTCGGTGGCGACCATGCCCTCGAGCATGTTCCTGACCGAAGGCTTCGTGCCCGAGGAATTGATCGACGAGGAGAAGAAGCGCATGCAGGCGGTGCTGGACGAGGGCCTGCAGATCCTCACTCAGCGCGGCTTCAAGGTCACCGGCCACCTCGCGGTCGGCGAGCCGGTGGAGGAGATCAGCCGCCTCGCGCGCGAACTGGGCTGCGATCTCATCGTGCTCGGCCACAAGCAGCAGCATTCCTTCGCCGCGCGCTGGTGGCGCGGCTCGGTGGGCGCCACGCTGCTCGACGTCGCGCCCTGCAGCATCCTCATCACCGTCACCGACGTCCGCAAGAGCTAACGCCGCACCGCCAGATCCACCCGGGTCGTGGCGGCGTCCGGATGCCGGTTGTCCGCGGCGTCCAGCCTGGGCGCCGCGACATAGACCCGGTCGGCCGGCACCTGTCCTTCGTTGCGCAGCCAGTTGAGCACCGCTTCGGCGCGGCGGTTGGCGAGCCGGCGCATGGCGGCTTCGCTGATCTCGATGTGCGCGAGCAGCAGGCGCTCGGTCTCCTCCAGCGGCAGGCGTTTGGGAAAGCCGAGGAAATTGCGCGGCTTGTCGAAATCGGCACGGCGGTACGCGCGGCGCAGATAGCGCTCGTATTCCTCCGGCGCGATCTCCACTTCGTCCAGCCGCGGCGGGTTGTCCAGTTCGCGGGCGAGATCTTCCAGCTTGAGCGCGCGCAGCCGGCGCATCAGCGATTCGCGCCGCAGCGCCTCGCCTTCCGCGTCGGGATCGACACGGCCGGCGATGTCGAGCGTGAGCGCCGGGCGGTTGTTCATGGCGCGCGCGAGCCGCTGCAGCTTGCGCAGGGCCTCCTCGTTCAGTTCGGCCGAACCCGGCGCGAACTCAATGTAGCCGAGCCGCTCGCCGTCGCCGCCGAACAGCGCGCCCAGCGCGGCGAAGGGCGAAGTCACCACCTTGATGAACAGGTTGCCGATGGCGCGCGCGATCACGCTGCCGAGGCTGAACTGCGGATCGTTGAGCGAGCCGCTGATCGGCACGTCGAGGTTGATCACGCCGTTGCCGTCCTTGAGCAGCGCCACCGCGAGGTGTACCGGGACGTTGACCGCCTCGGGGCTTTCCACCTTCTCGCCGAACACGAGCTGGTTGAGGATGAGCTGGTTGTGCGCGGTGAGCTCGCCGTTCTCGATGCGGTACTGCACGTCCATGCTGAGCTTGCCGCGCTCGATGGGATAGCCGATGTAGCGTACGGCGTAGGGCGACAGCGGCGGCAGGTTCACGCCTTTGGCGGCGGCCTGGATGTCGAGGAACAGGCTCTGGCCGAGCGGGTTGATGAGCCCGGAGACCGTGACCGGTGCGACCTTGTCGATTTCGCCCTGCAGCTCGATGCGGCCCGCCTGCTCGGGCGTGAGCCGGCCGATGCTGCCCTGCAGCGAGGCGATCTGCGCGCTGTAGTTGGGCTTGATGTAGAGATCGCTGAAATCGAGCTGCCCTTCGGCGAGCCGCACCTCGCCGATTTCGATGCGCGGCTTGGCTTGCGGCACGGGCGCGGATGCGGCCGCTTGCGCGGGCTGTACGGCCGCCGGTTCGCTCTGCGCAGGCGCTTCGGCTTCGGTCTGCGCCGTCTGTGCGACCGGGGCGTCGTCGGCAGTTCCCGGCTGCGGCGGTCCGAATACGCGCTGCAGATTGAGCGTGCCGTCCGCCTGCAGCACCAGGCGCAGATAGAAATCGCGCAGCGACACGGCGCCTATGCGCACCAGCATAGGATCGCTCTGCAACAGCGTCTCGCGCAGTGCCAGCGCGCGCCAGCGCATGAGGTCGCGGCGGCTGCCGCCTTCGCGCGCGCTGAAATCCGTGACGGCGATGCGACCGGCGAAGCGCAGCGGCGTACGGCCTTCGCGGTCCGTGCGCATGAGCAGGCGGCCGCGTGCCTGCAGCGCGCCGCGCGTGATGTCGAGCTCGATCTGCGAGGCCCAGTAGGGTTTGAAGGGCAGCAGCGGGATGCCGGCGGCGCGCAGCCGCCATTCGAAACCGAAAGGCGAAAGGGTCAGCGGGCCGACGAGCGACAGGCGTCCCGATTTCCCGACCGTGGCATCGACCGCGAGTTGCGGCGCGGCCTCCGCGGTGTTGGCGAGATCTTTCAGCTCCGCCTTGATCTCGCGCAGTTGCACCGACACCGGCTGCGCCGGCGTGCGGTCCTCGTAGTGCAGCGCCGTCCGTTCGAGCGCGATACGGCCGATGCGGTAGTGCCAGGGCGCGGCCTCGGGCGCCTGTTCCTGCGCGGCTTCGGCCGCGGCCTGCGCCGCGAGGCGGGTGAACCCGCTCAAATGCCAGTCGCCGTCCGCCGTGCGCAGCACCGTCGCCGCCACGTCCTGTCCCAGCACTTCCTCCACCCGGATGTCGCGCTTGGCGAGATCGAGCCGCGCATTGCGCACTTCGACGCGGCCGGCGCGCCAGCGGTCCTGGCCGGCGGCGGTGTGGATGCGGGTGTCGCGCAGGACGGCGTTGAGGTCTTCGACCGCGATTTCCGTTTCGCCGTCTTCGCCGCCGATGCGATAGCGGCCTTCGCCCGTGAGCGTGCCGTCCGCGAGCCGGCGCTCGTCGCCCAGGTAGGGCTGGAAGCGCGGCAGGGCGATGTCGGCGAGCTCGAAACGGCCCTTCATCGCGAACGGTGCGAGCGCCAGTTCGCCCTGCGTCTGCAGCGAGCCTTTGTCGAGCCGCAGCCGGGCCTGGAAGCTGCCGGGCGTGCGCTCGAGATTGCCGATACGCTCGGCATCGACGCTGATGCCGGCCAACGCGGTTTTGAAAGCGGCGGGTGCGGCGTAATCGAGCACCTGCACGTTCCCGTTGCGGACCTGCAATGTCTCGACGGCGTAACGGAAAGGCGCGGTTTCGGTCTCGGCCTCGCCGGCGCGCGGGGGCTTGCCCGTGTCGAGCGGCAACAGCAATTCCAGGTTCAAGCGCCCGCCGCGGAAGCGCGTCAGTTGCACTTGCGGCGCCTCGAGCTTGACCGCGCCGAGCCGCAGCGTGCGTCCGACCAGGTCCAGCTCGCGCAGCTCGACCTCCAGAGCGTCGAAGGCGAGCATGGGTTCGTCGTCGTGCTGGCGGATCTGCACCTTGCGCAGCGCGGCGGTGCCGGCAAGGAGCAAGGTCGCCGGCGCCTCTTCACGCAGCACCATGCGCACGGTCAGCCGGGTGTCGAGCAGGCCGGAAACCAGCGCGAAGCGCAGGGGAATGGGCGAGTAGTCGAAGTATTGCGGCAGTTCGACGCCTTCGAGATCCAGATGTAGCGTCATTTCACGCGTGTCGGCGAAGGGCTTCGCCTCGCCGCGCACGGCGAAGGGCGCGCCGTTGACGACGGCCGCCAGTTCCGGATGGACGAGGATGTCCGTCGCGTAGGGCAGGTTGGAGAGGAAAGGGATGCCGATGCGCAGTCCGCGCACTTCGTGCCGCTTGTTTTCGGCGCGGTCGTCGAAGTCGATGCGGCCGTCGAGCAGCTCGATGTTGTTGAGCGAGTAGCGCAGGGGCTCGGCCGGTTCGTCCGCGTCCGCGCTCCATACGTACCGGTCGATCACGTCCTGGAAGTTGTAGCGCCGGTCCTCGTTGCGCACCAGGTGCAGGAAAGGCCGCTCGATGCGGAGCCGGTCGACCACCGGGACGAGGCGGAACAGGGAGGTCGAGGAAAGATTCGCGTAGGCTTCGTCGAGACCCGCCACGGCTTCGCCGTTCTCCGCGGCGAGGATGCGCAGGCCGCGGACGCGCGCGGACAACGCGAAGGGATTGATGTAGAGGGACTCGATCCGGACCGGACGCTGCAGGGCATCGCGCAGCGCCTGTTCGATGCGCGGCTTGGCGAACCAGGGCAGGGCGAAGAAGCCGATGAGCGCGTAGAGCGCGACAAGGCCGGCGAGCCACAGCGCGATGCGGCGGATGCGGCCGGTGCGGAAGAACGGACGTAGCGCAGCCATGCAAGCGAGCTTAGCAGCAGGCGCGCGCTTTTGTGCGCATCGGCCGGCCGCAGCGCCTCAGCGCGCGCCGGTACCGGCGGCCCGCACGTCGGCCGGTACGAGGGCATGGAGCTCGCTGCCGTAACGGCGCAGGTTGGCCACCGCCTCGCGGCGCTGCGCGGGACTCAGGCTGCGGTCGATCTGGACCAGCGTGCGGCGCAGGTCGGCTTCCCAGGCCTGAAGCGCCGCGCGGTACTCGGGCGTCGAGTGGCGTTCCCAGTCCACCACGATCGCGCGCAACGCTTCGAGCGCGGCTTCGTCGCCTTGCGCGTACGCTTGCAGCGCCGTAAGCGCCCGCGCCTGCAACTGCTTGCGGTTCGCTAGCCGCAGTTCGGCCAGACGCGGATGACGCGCGACGAGAGCATCGAGCAGCGCCGCCTGGTCCTTGCGCAGCTTCACCCAGCGCTCGATGTGCTCGCGCAGCCGCTCGACCGCGGCTTTGCGGCGCTCGGCCTCGTCGCCGTCGAGGAACTCGTCGACGTACTCTTCGTTGCGCTCGGCGAACTTGCGCTCGAGCGCGGCGAAGTTGCTGTCCTTGAGCGTGCGCAGGATGGGCCGCGCCTCTTCGATCGCACGTTCCGCGAGCCGGCGGTAACGCGCATCCGCCAGCTCGCGCGCGTGCGCGATATCGGCTTCCTGCAAACCGCTCTCCACGCGGCCGGCGATGTCCTGCAGCGCCTGGACGTAGCCCGGCAGCTCGTGACGGCGGTGCCAGGCGTGCAGGCGGTCGAGGGCCGCGATCAGCATCGCATCCTGGGCCTCGTCGGGATCGAGATAGCCGTAGAGCTGGAAGCGCAGCAGGAGGTGGGCGTTGTTGTAGGCGAGCTGCGGCGCCGAGCAGGCGGCGAGCAGCGCCGCGAACACAAGCGCAAGAATGGGCTTCGGAGCACCGGACATGTGTCTCGTTCGGCAAAGGCTGTGCCGCCGGCCGGGGCGCGGCATGCGACTTGCGTAAACGGCGGGCGAAGTTTAACCAGGGCGAGACATGGCTTCCACCGGACAGCGGCTCAAGGGCCGCGACGGCACGGCGCGCACCGCGCTGCTGCTCATCGACTTCATCAACGACCTGGATTTCGAGCACGGCGAGCGGCTCGCGCCGCAGGCCCTGGCCGCCGCGCGCGCCACGGCGGCCTTGCGCGCCCGGGCGTACGAGGCCGGGGTGCCGGTCATCTACGTGAACGACAACTTCGGCCGCTGGCAGTCGCGTTTCGATCAGGCCGTGCGGCATTGCCGCCGCACCGGCGGACGCGGCCGGCAGATCGCGCGTCTGCTCGCGCCGCGCACGCAGGATTATTTCGTACTGAAGCCGATGCATTCGGGCTTCTATCTCACGCCGCTGTCGCTGCTGCTGGAACACCTGGGCGTACGCCGGCTCATCCTCACCGGCCTGCTGGCGGATTCCTGCGTGCTGTTCACCGCCCACGATGCCTATCTGCACCGCTACCGCATCACCGTGCCGCCCGACTGCGTGGCCTCGATCGAACCCGCTCACGCCGAACAGGCGCTCGAGCACATGCGGCGCAACCTCAAGGCGCTGATCAAACCTTCGACGAAGATCCAGTTCCGCGGCGAACACGGCGCGTAGCGGCATGGGCGTTGCTGCCGCTGCGTTCGAGGCATTGCCCGGAAAAACCGATCCATGTCGCCCACCCATACGCCGGAACCGACCGAGCCGGACCCCGAGCATCCGCACAAGGTGCCGCCTTCCGAACCGCCGGACCCGAACCCCGAGTCGTAGCGCGCGCCCGCCGATCACGCGAGCGCGAGGCGCGCCGCGAGGGCGATGTCCTCGGTGAGCATGCGATAGGCGGCCTCGGCCGCACCCGCCTTGAGCCGCAGCACGTAGGCGGGATGCACGGTGACCACCACGTCGTAGCCCTGCGCGGTGCGGATGCCGCGTCCGCGGTGTTCGCTGATGCGCACCGGGCCGCCGAGCGCGGCGCGCGCCGCGATGGCGCCGAGACAGAGCACCACTTTCGGCTGCACGAGCTCCAGTTCGGCCTGCAGCCAGGGCAGGCAGGCCTCGATTTCCTTCTGCGCCGGGCTCTTGTGCAGGCGCCGCTTGCCGCGCAAGACCCATTTGAAATGTTTTATCGCGTTGGTGAGATAGAGCTGCTCGCGTTTCACGCCGCTGGCGGCCATCGCCTGTTCGAGCAGCAGGCCCGCGGGACCGACGAAGGGATGGCCGTGCAGGTCCTCGCTGTGACCCGGCTGTTCGCCGATCACGAACAGGGATGCGTGCGCATCGCCTTCGCCGAAGACCGTTTGCGTGGCGTGACGCCACAAGGGACAGGCGCGGCAGCGCGCTGCGGCCGCGCGCAAGGTCTCGAGCGAGGTGCGGGCAGAGGGCGGCGCGGCCGTCCGCACGACGGCCTCGTCGGACGGCGCCGCATCGGGCGCGTGCGAAAGGAGGCTGTGTCGATGGGACATGGGCGGCGTGCCGCGTGAATCGAGCGATCGACTGCGGCAGCAAGGCGCATGCCCTGCGCCGGAAGGACTCGCCGCGCGAGTGTCGCCTTGCGGCGACTCTCCGGCATGGGGGTTGCTGTAAAAACGTCAAAGCGCCTTTCGGAGTGCCGATGCAAGTCTTGCCGACAGCGATGCCCCGTAACGAATCGACATGCTGTTTTACGCGCTGATCTTTTTCATCATCGCCTGCATCGCCGCGCTCGCCGGATTCAACGAGATCGCGCCGGGCCTTGCCGGTGTGGCGCGCCTGATCGCGTACGCGTTCCTGGGCCTCGCGGCGGTGCTGTTCGTGCTCGGCATCTCCAAGCGATGAGTCAGAGGCACGCGCGTTGCACCTCCGGGTTTGCCGGTCTTACGCCGCGGCTGGATGTGCGCGGCGAGGCTGCATTGCCTCAGGAGCGACGCTATGGCCGAACGGCGCAAGCTTTCCGATGTGCACGCGACAACGATGCCGGGCGGTCGGGACGCCGGCACAACGGAAGAAGGGCAGCAGACGCAGGACGGAGAGACGCTGCAACAGCAGCAGGGCGGCGGCTTCTCGATGCAGTACGGTGCAGGCAAGTCGCGCTTCAGGCTTGTCGATCTTCCGCCGGAAGACCTGGATTGAGGCGCGATCCGCAAGTCGGACCATTACCGGGAAACGATCATGCAGAACGACGATACGAAGAAGAAGCAGCAGGAGCGCAAGGACAAGGCCTGGGAGCGCGGAAACGAGATGGCGCCGCGCCGTCGGCGCGGGCCTTACGGTCCGATCCGCAGCGGACGCTACGCGCAACGCAGTCCCCGTAACGGCAGCTGAGCCGGGCGGCCGCGGACTTCCGGCACGGCGGGCGAGCGACCGAGCATCCGTGCGCCGCGGAAGGTGGGCTCCGGTCCGGCGCCTGGCGGCGGGCGTTGCGCTGTCGGCGGCGCTCTGCGGCTGCATCCTGCTCGCGGCCGATCCGCTTCCTTCCTCCACGCAGGGCGGTCCGCCCGCCGTGCGCGGTGCGGACGGGCGGCTGCTGCCCGAGGCCGAGGCGCGCCGGCTGCTCGACCGGCTTGCGCGCGACTGCTGCGCCTGCACCTGCGCAGCGCGCTCGCGCGCGAGGACAGCCCGCTCGTGGCGGGCAACGACGTGCGCCTGCTGGTGGACGGGCCGCAGACGCACAACGCGATGTTCGCGGCCATGCGCGCCGCGGACGATCACATCAATCTGCAGAGCTACATCATTTCCGACGATGAAGTCGGCCGCGAGCTGTCACGGCTGCTGCGCGACAAGCGTTCCCAAGGGGTGCGCGTCAACGTGCTCTACGACGCGATGGGCGGGCGCGATACGCCGGCGGAATTCTTCGAATCGCTGCGGCAAGCCGGCATCGCGGTGTGCGAATTCAATCCCGTCAATCCGTTGCGTGCCCGCATCTGGCGCATCAACAACCGCAACCATCGCAAGCTGCTGATCGTCGACGGCAGGGTCGCGTTCACGGGCGGCATCAACATCAGCGGCGTCTACTCCGCCGGTTCCTTCGGCGGCGAAGCCAGGACGCCCGAGCGCGGCTGGCGCGATACGCACGTGCGTTTCGAGGGACCGGTGGTGCGGGAAGCGCAAACGCTTTTCGTCTCTGACTGGCGCAGTCAGCCGCATTGCCCCGCGTTGCAGGACGCGGCGCGACGCGGCGTGGACGTGCGGCTCGTGTTGCCCGGCTTCAGCGATTTCTGGGCGCCGCTGGAGGCGGGGCGCTCGCATTACGAACAACTGCTCGAATACGGCGTGCGCATCTACGAGCGCACCGACGCGCTGCTTCACGCCAAGACCGCGGTGATCGACGGTGTCTGGTCGACCGTGGGCTCCACCAATCTCGACTGGCGCAGCTTCGTGCACAACTACGAAGCCGATCTGGTGGTACTCGACGAGGCGTTCGCGCTGCAGCTGGAAAAGCTGTTCGAGCTGGATGTCGCGCATTCGCGCGAGATCACGCTCGATGCATGGCGGCAGCGGGGCGCGTGGCAGCGGATGAAGGAATGGCTGGCGCGCCAGTGGCGCTACTGGCTTTGAGGCTCGCGCGGCGCGCCAGGGCATGGCCCTTGCAACCGTAACAATGTGTAAATTCCGCGAAGGATGGCGTCATGCGACCGAATGCATTGTTCACCGGAGTGTTGCTCGGGTGCGCGCTGAGCGCGTGCAGAACCTGGGACGGACTGTCGGAACGTGAGAAAGGCGCCGCGATCGGTGCGGGCGTGGGCGGCGTGGCCGGCGCCGTGGCGACCGACGGCGGCGTCCTCGGCACCGTAGGCGGAGCCGCGGTCGGCGGCGTGGTGGGCCACGAAGTCGGCAAACGGCAGGAGGAGTGAGGGCGCGAACGACCGTGCAGGAGCGCCCGTCCCCGCCTGCCGCAGGCCGGACGCTTGCGGCGCCGTTCAGCTTTGCTGCGACTGCTCCTGCTCGAAGTCGTGCTGGCGCATGGCTTCGCGCATCTCCCGTTCGCGCCTGATCTGTTCGGCGATCAGCGTGAGCAGGTGCGGGCGTGCGCCGGGACGCCGTTCGACGGGTTTGTCGAGGATGTAGCGGTTGCGTTCGCGCAGATAGCGCATCGCCGCCTGCAAGCGTTCGGGATTCGGGCCGGATCCGCCCAGGCCGATTTCGCGCAGTTTGGTGATCCCGCTGTCGTCGATACCGTATTCGTTCATGACCCACTCCATCCGTAGCGACCGACCCGTAGCCTCGCGGGCGCCGGATCGAACCTCACTCTCCATCGCGCCTCATTCGCGATAGAGCCCTTCCGCGCGAGCGGCGTGGACCTCGCGTTCGCAATTGCGACGTTCCTCGCCGCTCAGACGCCGGCACGCGGCCAGATCGGCTTTGTAGCTTTCGCTCGTCCTCGGCGCCGATCGTGCAGCTTTGGCCGGTTTGGCGACAGAGCCCGTGCTGCCTACTGTCGGGCCGGCACGACGCTCCGTCGCGGACCCGCGCGGCTGGGTGTCGGATGCGGTGACACCTGCGCCGCCGTCCGCCGCCTGTCCGCCGCCCGCAAGGAACAACAACAGCAAACCCAACAAGGCCCTAGTCATTTGGAACACTCCTCCTCGAGAGTCCGCTTCCGATGCCAAGCAGTCACTGTGCCGTTCACTGGCACGGGTCTTGCAAACACGGAAAACGAAGCGGGCCCCGGGCATCCGGCAACCCGCGCAGAGCCGCGTGAAAATTTCCACAACACATGCGTGCCGCCTTTAGGAGGACACATGGCACTTGCCTTGGAATTGAGGCACAAGCAGCAACTGGCCCTCACCCCGCAGTTGCAGCATGCGCTGCGGCTGCTGCAACTTTCCGCGCTCGAATTCGCGCAGGAGATGGGCGAGGCGCTCGCCAACAATCCCTTTCTCGAAGAGGTTCCGCCGAAGGGCGCGGCACCCGCCGACGCGGGCACGCCGCTCGCCGCTGCTGCAACCGCGGCCGTGGAGCTGCCGGCCGAGCCACAGACCGCGGAACCCGAAACCGAAGGCGACGAGCGGTTCGGTTTCGATTCGGCCGCTTATGTGACCAGCAGCAGCAACGGCGAATCCGACGGCGAATGGACGGACTGGAGCGAGCCGGAGCCCAGCCTGCGCGCGCATCTGCGCGAACAGCTCCTGCTGTCGCAAATGGGCGACCGTGACCGTGCGCTTGCGCACCTCATCATCGACGCGCTTGACGACGACGGCTATCTCAAGCAGGACCTGGAGGAACTCGCGTCGCTCGTCGCGCCCGAGTACGAGGTGACGGCCGACGATCTGCGCTCGGCGCTGCGGCTGGTGCAGACCCTCGATCCGCCGGGCGTGGCCGCGCGTTCCCTGCAGGAATGTCTGATACTGCAGTTGAACGCCAAGCAGGCCAAGCCGCGCGTCACCGAGGTCGCGACCAAGATCGTGCAGAGGCATCTCACCGTGCTCGCCGCGCACGAGCTCGGTAAGCTGCAGCAGCTCGTGGGCTGCGACGAAGGCACGCTGCACGACGCGATCGCGCTCATCCGCTCGCTCGATCCGAAGCCGGGGCTGCGCTTCGGCAGCGGCGAGGCGCGATTCGTCATCCCCGACGTCATCGTCAGCAAGGTGCGCGGCAAGTGGACCGTCACGATGAATCCCGCGGTGATGCCGCGGCTGCGCATCAACCGCAGTTACGCCGACATCATCTCGGGCAGCCAGCACTCGTTCATGACCAAACAGCTGCACGAGGCACGCTGGCTGCTGCGCAGCATGGAGCAGCGCTTCATCACCATCCAGCGCGTGGCCGAGGCGATCGTGCAGCGGCAGAAGGCGTTCTTCGAGTACGGCGAAGTGGCGATGAAGCCGCTCGCGCTCAAGCACATCGCCGCGCAGCTCGGCGTGCACGAATCCACGGTGTGCCGCGTCACCAACAACAAGTTCATGGCGACGCCGCGCGGGGTGTTCGAGTTCAAGCACTTCTTCTCGCGCACGCTCGCCACCGAAGCCGGCGGCGCGGCCTCCGCGACGGCGGTGCGCGCATTGCTGAAGGAAATGATCGCGACCGAGGACCCGGAGCGGCCGCTGTCCGACGCCAAACTGGCGACGCTGCTGTCGGAACAAGGCCTGAGGGTCGCGCGTCGAACGATCACCAAGTATCGAACGCTCATGCGTGTGCCGAGTGTCGAAGTGCGTCGTGCGCTCGGCAAGCAGGCGGCGCGCGCTGCGGCCTAAAAGGAGCATTATGGCGACGATCGTATCCGGTTGGTTCGAAACCCAGGCGCACGCCGACGAGGCGGTCGCGGCTCTGCATGCAGCGGGTTTCGGGCACGATGAAGTGGACAGCTTCTATTTGGGGCCGCCCGGACAGCACGGCGATCTGCCGCTCTCCGACCTGAGCGACCATCAGCACAGCGAGGGGACCAAGGAGGCCGGCAAGGGCGCGGCGAAGGGCGCGGTGGTCGGCGGCGTGCTCGGCGCCGCCGCGGGTGCCGCCGCGGCGGCGGTGACGGCGCCGCTCGGACCGGCGGCGGTGGTGGCCGGCGCGGGCGTCGGCGCCTACGTCGGCTCGCTCGCCGGCGGCGCCTCGGCTTCGCGCGACAGCCAGCTCGAACAGGCGAGCCGCGAGGAACCGATCGACCGGCCGGCCGGCGCGATGGTCTCCGTCTACACCGACCGTGTGGGCGAAGCGCAGGCCATCGACACCTTGCGCGCAAGCGGCGCGACCGGCATCGAACGTGCGGACGGTCAGTGGATCGACGGTCATTGGGCGGACTTCGATCCGCACATGCCGCCGCGTCTGATCCACGATCAGACCATGCCGCGCCGCGACGAAGGCACGGGCGGCGCACATTAGCGCCGCGCCGGCACGCGGCGTATGCACGTCTGCGACGTGACGATGCTGTACGCCGCCGAGAGCGGCGGCATCCGGCGCTACATCAATGCCAAGCGCGCCTGGCTGCGGCGCCAGCCCGGCTGTCTGCATACCCTGATGATCCCCGCGGCGCGTTCCATGCCGGAAGAGCCGTGGACGATCGCGCTGCGCAGCGTGCCGCTGCCGCTGTCGCACGGCTATCGCGTGCCGCTCGGCAAGAGCGCCGCGGCGCAAAAACTGCGCGAGCTGTACCCCGGCCTGATCGAGGCCGCCGATCCCTACCATCTCGCCTGGGCCGTCCTCGAAGCGGGGGCGGATCTGCGCATACCGACGGTGGCCTTCTGCCATTCCGATCTGCCGCAACTGCTCGGGCAGCGCTACGGGGCGCGCGCCGAGCGGCTCGCCCAGCGCTATCTGCGGCGGCTCTATGCGCAGTTCGATCTGGTGCTCGCGCCCAGCGAGACCATGGCGGCCAAGCTGCGGGATCTGGGCATCGCGCAGGTCGAACGGCAGCGCCTCGGCGTAGACGTGAAAACCTTCAGGCCCGGCCGCCGCGATCCGGGCCTGCGCGCGCGCCTGGGCGTCGACGAACGCAGCAGGCTCCTGATCTACACCGGCCGTTTCGCGCCGGAGAAGAATCTCGACGCCTTGTGCCGTGCGCTGCGGCTGCTGGGCGAGGGCTATACGCTCCTGCTGGTGGGCGGCGGATCGCTGCCGCGCGACCTGCCGCACAACGTGCGCGTGCTGCGTTTCATACGTGAAAGCCGGCAGCTCGCCGCGCTGCTCGCACAATGCGACGCCTTCGTACACGCGGGCGATCAGGAAACCTTCGGGCTTGCGGTGCTGGAAGCGATGGCTTGCGGTCTGCCGGTGGTGGCGGTGCGTGGCGGTGCGATGCACGAACTGGTGAACGAGGAGACCGGCGTGCTGGTGCCTTCGGCGCGCGCGGTCACGCTCGCTGAAGGCATCGCCGCGCTGTTCGAGCGCGATCTCGCGCGTTGCGGTGTGCGCGCGCGTGCGGTGGCGATGTATTACGACTGGGAGAGCGTGTTGCCGGAACTGATGCAGCGTTACCGGCGCCTGCATCCAGGCCTGCATGCGCAAGCGGCGGGCGCGGCATGAAGGCACTCTGCATCGTCCTGCACGACGTGGCCCCCCCCACCTGGGCGGCCGCGCGCGCCATGCGCGCGGCCGTGCGCGCGGTCTGTCCGCACGCGCCCGTCACGCTGCTCGTCGTGCCGAACTACCACGAACGCGGCACCGAAGCGCCCGAGGCCTATTTCGACTGGCTGCGCGCGTGCGTGGCGCAGGGCGACGAGATCGCCTTGCACGGCTACACCCATCTCGACCCGCAGCCGCGCGGCTGGAAGCGACGCCTCTACACGGCGGGGGAAGGCGAGTTCGCGGCGCTCGACCGTGCCGAGGCGACGCGGCGCATCGCCAGCGGGCGCCTGTGGTGCGCGCGTCACGGCCTGGCGGTGCGGGGCTTCGTCGCGCCGGCGTGGCTGCTCGGCCGGGAGAGCTGGGAGGCCCTGAGCGATTTCGAATTCGATTACACCACCACGCTCACGCGTTTCGTCGAGCTGCGCGGCGGTCGCAGCGTGCCGGCGCCGGGCATCGTCTACAGCGCGCGCAGCCGTGCGCGCCGCGTGCTTTCCTGCGGCTGGAACGCGCTGCTCGCGCGCGTCGCGCACGCCGCGCCGCTGGTGCGCGTGGGGCTGCATCCGGTCGATACCTGCCATCCGCAGGTGCTGCATCATGCGCAGGCGCTCGTGCGGCGTCTTGCGCGGCACCGGGAATGCCTCACCAAGCGCCATGTCGCAGCCCGGCTGCGCGGCCGCGCAGCCTGAGCGGACGGCCCGCCGGCATCCAACCCACCAAGGAACCGAAATGAATCAGCGGCCGTCTCAGGCTCCACTCCCCGGACTGCAGGAAGAGCCGTTCCGCCTGCTGGTCGAAAGCGTACGGGACTACGCCATCTTCATGCTCGACCCAGAAGGCCGCGTACAGACCTGGAACCAGGGCGCGGCCCGCATCAAGGGATACGGCGCCGACGAAATCGTCGGCAGGCATTTCTCCTGTTTCTATCCCGCCGAAGCCGTGGCCTGCGGCTGGCCCGAATTCGAATTGCGCGAGGCCGCGGCGAGCGGCCGCTTCGAGGACGAAGGCTGGCGGGTGCGCAAGGACGGCCACCGTTTCTGGGCCAACGTGGTGATCACGGCGCTCTACGACGTGGACGGCAGGCTGCGCGGCTACGCCAAGGTCACGCGCGACCTCACCGAGCGGCGGCGCGCCGAGGCGGCCGAGGAATCGAAGCGGCGCATGACGGAATTCCTCGCCATGCTCGCGCACGAACTGCGCAATCCGCTCGCGCCCTTGCGCAACGCCACCGAGATCCTGCACAGCCGGCCCGAGGATCTCACCACCGTGCGCTGGGCAGCCGTTATGCTGGAGCGGCAGGTGGGGCTGCTGACCAGGTTGGTGGACGACCTGCTCGAAGCGAGCCGCGTCACCAGCGGCAAGATCACCATCCACAAGGCGCCGGTCGAGTTGAACGGCATCGCCCGGCGAGCGGCGGAATCGGTGCGCTTCGCCGCCGAGGCGCGCGGCCAGCGGCTCAGCACGTGCATCGCCGAGGAGCCGGTCTACGTCGACGGCGACGGCGCGCGCCTGCTGCAGGTCGCCCTCAATCTGCTCAACAACGCGGTGAAGTACACCCCGGAAGGCGGCGCGATCGTGTGCGAAGCGGCGCGCGAAGGCGACGAGGCGGTGCTGCGCGTGCGCGATACGGGAATCGGCATCGCGCAGGAAACGCTGCCGCACGTGTTCGAGCTCTTCGTGCAGGGCGAACGCTCGCTCGACCGTTCGGAGGGCGGATTGGGCATCGGGCTCGCGCTGGTGGACCGCCTGGTACGGCAGCACGGCGGGCGGGTGGAGGCACACAGCGGCGGTCGCAATTGCGGGGCGGAGTTCACCGTGCGTTTGCCGGCGCTGCGTACCGCGCCGGAAGAAACGCGCAGCGGCGCCGTGCCGGGTGAACCGGGCGTGGCGGCCTCGCGCATCCTGATCGTCGACGATCACCGCGATGCCGCCGACAGCATGGCCGATCTGCTGCGCGTATGGGGAAGCGACGTGCGGGTGTGCTACGACGGCGAGTCGGCCTTGCAGCTTGCGCCGCAGTTCCTGCCCCAGGTGGCGTTACTGGACATCGGCCTGCCGCGCATCGACGGCTACGAGCTCGCGCGGCGGCTGAAGGCGATGCGCCCGCTCGGCGGATGCGCGTTGATCGCGGTGACGGGTTTCGGCGGCGAAGAGGAGTCGCAGCGCGCGCGCGAAGCCGGCTTCGTGCAGCACTTCGTCAAGCCGGTGGACCCGGCCGCGCTGCTGGAGCTGCTCGCGCGGCTGCGGCCCTATCCGAACGTGAACGAAAGCGCCGCCACCGCCGCGCCGATCGCCGCGCCGCCGAGCACGTCGCTCGGGTAATGCAGTCCCAGCGCGATGCGCGACAGCGCCGTGAGCAGCACGAAGGGCACCAGCGCCGGCGCAAGCTGCGGGAAGTACGCGAGTACGACGGTGGTGAACACCACCGCATGCAGCGTGTGGCCGGACGGGAAGCTGTACCGGTCGAGCGGCTGCACACACAGGTTGAGGCCGCGCAGCTCCACACACGGACGCTGCCTGCCCGTGCAGCGTTTGCTGAGTGCATAGACCGCGAGCGCCATCGTGCCCGCGAACAGCATGTGGCGTACGCAGTCGATGCCCGCCTGTCCGCCCGTCAGCACGAGTGCCAGGGCGAGCGCGGCCCAGAGGCCGCCGTCGCCGAGCCGGCTGGTCATCGCGTACACGTTTTTCCAGAACGGCGTCTGAGCATGGCGGTTGAGCGCCAGGATGACGCCGCATTCCCACGCCCGCAGTCGCGGCAACAGGGCGAAGTTTTCAACTTGCGAGGGCAGCCTGCGTTGCATGGTTGCGCGTGATGATCCGCAATTGCTGCTCGAACTCGCCGAGGATCACCGGCCAGCGCAAGGCGCGCACGGCCGCGCGCGCCGAGCGGCGGATTTGCGCGCGCACGCCCGGAAAGCGCGCGAGATCGAGCGCGCGCTGAACGAAAGCCGCCTCGTCGCCGTAGGGCGCGAGGAAGGCGTCGACGCCGTCGAGAGCGTGTTCCCCGGCCGCGCCATAATCGAAAGCCACCACCGCGAGTCCGCTCGCCATGGCTTCGAGCGTGACGTTGCCGAAGGTCTCGGTGAGGCTGGGGAAAAGGAACACGTCGGCCGAGGCGTAGCAGGCCGCGAGCGCCTCGCCCACGCGCACGCCGAGGAACAGGTGATGCGGATACTGCCGTTCCATCCTGCGGCGCAGCGGGCCGTCGCCGATCCACACCATGCGCGCGTGCGGCTGCACGGCGCGGATCGCCTCGAAGGCGCGCGCCGCGAGATCGAGGTTCTTCTCCGGCGCGAGCCGGCCGACGTGCAGCACCACCAGGCTGTCGTCCTGCGCGTTCCAGCGTCTGCGCAGCACGCGGCTGCGGCGTTCGGGGGTGTACAGTCGCGTATCCACGCCGCGGCCGATGACCGCGAGGTTGCGGTAGCCGCGCGCCGCGAGCTGGCTGCGCTGCGCGCTGGTGGGCACGAAGGTGCAGTCCGCGGCGTTGTGGAAGGCGCACAGGTAGCGCTCGATCGGCCGTTCCAGCCAGCCCAGTCCGTAGTGGCCGCTATAGCGGTGGAAGTTGGTGCGGTAGTCGCTTGTGACGGCGATGCCGAGCGCGCGCGCCGCCCGCAGCGCCGACCAGCCGAGCGGCCCCTCGGTGGCGATATGGACCACGTCCGGCCGCAGCGCGCGCCAGTGTCTGCGCAGGTACCGCGTGGCGGGCAGGCCGAACCGCAGGTCGCGGTACATCGGCAGCGGCAGGCCGGGCAGCGTCAGCTCGTCGTCGGCGTCGTTGCGCGCGTCGCCCGGATGGCGCGGCCGCACCAGCTCCACGCGGTGGCCGCGCCGGCGCAGGAAATCCACGGTGCGCAGTACGGTCATGGCGACACCGTTCATTTCGGGCGGGTAGGTTTCGCTGACGAGCGCGATGCGCATCGCCCTGTCGTCGAACGACGACAATTGCGGCGTCTCGGTGCGGCCGAGATTCAGGGTGTTCATGCCGGATCCCTTTTGCGAAACGGATGCGGGCGGTGCCGCCGCCTTCGCCTGCATGAAACGCGCCTACGGCTCTTGCGCGTCGCGGGCGCGGTGTGTAAGAAGTGCCGACATCCGCGCTTCGTGTGCGGCGCCGGCCGTGCCTCATCATTAAAGAACCCGAAAGAACCCGAACGAACCCGAACGAACGACCCATGCTTGAAGCCTTACGTGCCCTCGACGTTCCGCTGTTCACCATCGGCAACACGCCCATCAGCGTGATCAGCATCACGCATCTCGTCCTTCTGCTGCTGGCGGTATGGTTCATCTCCCGCTGGGCGAGCCGCCTCGTCTCCGACCGGCTGCTCGGCCGTACTGATCTCGACGTCGGGACGCGCAAGGCCTTCGGCGCCGTGATGCGCTATCTCGTTCTCATCATCGGCGCCGTGGCGGTGCTGCAGACCTACGGCATCAACCTCAGCACCTTCAACTTCCTGGCCGGCGCCTTCGGCGTCGGCGTGGGCTTCGGCCTGCAGAACATCTTCCAGAACTTCATCAGCGGCCTGATCATCATGCTCGAGCGGCCGGTGAAGGTCGGCGACCGCATCGAACTGGGCGGCCTGCAGGGCGACGTGGTCGACATCGGCACGCGCCGTACCACGCTGGTCACCAACGACGCGACCGCGGTCATCGTGCCGAACTCGCGCTTCATCACCGAGAACGTCATCAATTACGCCTACCTCAACGCGCCGATCCGGCTGCGCCTGTCGGTGACGGTCGCGCCCGGCAACGACCCGCAGGAAGTGCGCGCGCTGCTGGAGGGTGTGGCGAAGGCGCATCCCGAAGTGCTCGACGATCCGGCGCCGGGGGTGCGTCTGCTGGCGCTGCAGGGCGGCGGGGCGATGGCCTTCGAGCTGCAGGTGTGGAACCGCTCGCGTATCCGAGACAAGGACGAACTGATCAGCGAGCTCAATTTCGCCATCCACCGCGCGCTGAGCGAACGCGGCATCGAGCTCGCCTAGCTGCGCGCGCCGGTCTTTGCGCTCAGGACCAGTAGGGATCGGTGCCGTAGTAGCGGTGCAGCTCGCTCGCCCAGCGCTCGTCGGCCATGGCGGGCCAATGGTTCTTGTCGAAGCCGGGCGCGTTCTGCAGCCGTTCCCGGTCCACGTCGAGGATGAAGCACTCGTTGTCGGTGTCCAGCGTGAGCGCCGGCCAGGGAATGGCGAACAGCTTGTCGCCGATGCCGAGGAAGCCGCCGGTGGCCAGCACCGCGTAGGCGATGCGCCCGCTGCCGACGTCGAGCATGATCTCCTCCAGCGTGCCGAGCTTCTCGCCCTGGCGGTTGCGCACTTCGTCGCCTTCCAGTGTGCTGGCTGCCATGATGCGCGGCCCAGGCCCCGGCGTCTCTTCCGGCGTGCCTTCGATCTTCGCGCCGCGCGTGCCCGCGGTGCTCAGGGACCCCGTGCCGCCGGTGGTCAGGGTGGTGCCTTCGGGCAGATTCGGATCCTGCTTGCTCATCGCTCGAACTCCTTGGTGAAGGCGCCATGCCCTAGCGCCGGGGGGCCGCCTCGCCGCCTGTGGTGGAGCGTGAGGCCGGACTGTCCGGATGCGGCCGGACCCGTTCGCGGTCCTGGCCGTAGAAACGCCGCACCTCCGTGTTCCATTGCGCGTTCGCCATATCCGGCCAGCGGTCGGGATCGAAGCCCGGCGCCTGCCGCAGCCGCTCCTTCTCGACGTCGAGGACGAATACGTGATCCCTGGCATCGAGCTGCAGTGCCTTCCACGGCACGGCGAACAGTTTGTCGCCCAGACCGAGCACGCCGCCGAAGGACACCACCGCGTAGGCGATCTCGCCGGTGCGCGGTTCGATCACCAGTTCCTTGATGTCGCCCAACGCCTCGCCTTCGGCGTTGCGCACGTCAGTGCCGATGATGCGCGTGGCGCGATGCGTCATCGCCCAGAGTTCCTGCGGATCGCGGCGCGCCGCGGCGGACGCGGCATCGCGTTCGTTCTTCGCCGTTCCCGCCGAACCGCGCATCGCTTCGCCCGGCCGCGTCCCGCCGGAATCGTCGCGCGCCTGCCGGACGGAAACGCCGGCGTCGAGCGCGTGCGCGGTTCCGATGAGCCCTGCGCAGAACGCCGCCAGAAAAATGCGATCGAAGCTTGCGATGCGGCGACGCGACGGCGATCGCCGCATGGAAAGAACCGGCGGGAGCGGGCCCGCGTCGTGCATGAGCGACACCGCGGCGTGGCAATGGAATACGAAAAGTTCCGCAAGCGCTGTGCCCGCGAACGCCGTGACGACGCCTGTGATGAACGTGCAGGCATGCCGGCTGCACGGTGGCGCGAAACGTTCAGCAGTTTCTTATTCGGAGGAAAGACGATGACCCAGGCTCGGGTGTCGGAAATACTCGACGACCTGATTGAAGTGTGCAGAGAGGAGGAAAGCTGTTACAGGCGATGTCTGCAGGTGCTGAAGAAGGATGCGTTGCGGCGCGTGCTCAGGCGCCGCGCCGGACAGGCCGCGCGGGCGCAGCGCGCGCTCGCGAAACTGCGCAAGGCCATGGGCGCCAGGGAATGCACGGGTCCGGTGCTCGCGCAACCGGCGAAGATGAACGAAGCGCACGCGTTCGGCGCCGTGAGCGACGAAGCGTCCGCGCTCGGCATGTGCGAGCGCGTCGAAGCGGTGGTGCTGATGCGCTATCGCGACGCGCTCGATTTCGAGTTGCCGGAACCGGTGCGCAGGCTGCTGCAGCGGCAGTTCGACGCGCTGCTCGCGCGGCGCTCGGTGCGCGAGGTCGTGACGACGCCGCCTCAGCCGCAGCGCGATACGTCCCGGCCGCATACCGTCGCGGTACTCGTGCGATAACGGAAGGACGCCATGGAATTCGGTGCCAACGAACAGGACGCGCGCGAAAGCGGTCGCTATCCCTGGGAAGACGGGACGCGAAGCGGTGAGCTTCCCGGCTGGCTCGCGGCCCTGCGCGGGCGCACGCGCACGGCGACCGGTGCCGCGCAGCGGCGTTTGTCGGAGACCCGGCAGCACGCGGCCGCCGGCATTCGCGACCATCCCTATGCCGCGATAACGGTCGCGTTGGCGGCGGGGCTGGTCATCGGCATCCTGATCGCACGCCGGTGAGCCGGGACCGCGACGGCGAGCCCGGCAGGGAGCAAACATGTTGAGCCGACGATCGCAACGATGGATCGTAGTCGCGTTGAGCCTGATTGCCGCCGCGGGTTGCGGGCGGGAGGAGACGCCGCCTTCCGCGAGGGAGGATGCGGCGGCGATGCGGCCGCCCGCCGATGCCGACACGCCCACCACGCCTGAGGACGAGGCGGCCAGCCGTGCGGAGGCCGCGGAGACGACGCTGAACGAGACCGATCGCGAGTTCGCCACCAGTGCGTTCGCGGCCAATATCGCCGAAGTGCAGGCCGGCCGGCTCGCTGCCGAGAAGACGCTGAACGACGACGTCCGTCAGTTCGCACAGGAAATGGTGAAGGAACACACCGCGGCCAATGAAGAACTGATGAAGCTCGCCAAGGAGCTGAAAATCGAATTGCCGACCTCGCCGCTTCTCGCGCTGAAGGAGGATCTGCAACGCCTGAGCTCCGTCACGGGACCGCAGCACGACCGTTTCTATACCGAACGCTTCGGCATTCATGCGCACGAACAGTCGCTCGAGCTCTACGAGCGCGAGATCCGCGAGGGGCAGGACGGCGAGCTGAAGCGTTTCGCCGAGCGTAAGGTGCCGGTGCTGCGCGCACATCTCGAGCGCGCCAGACGGCTGCGCGAAAGCGTCGACACGGCCCGCTAGGCCCGCACCGCCGGGAACGGCGGTTGCACCGCACATAGAAGCGGCGCGGCCTCCCGCGACAGGTCGCATCCGCCTTCCGTACGCCTTCGGCTGCGGAAGCGCTGCCGCATCCGTAAGCGATGCGGCAGCGCAACCTCTTTGGGAGGAAGCCATGGCGGTGGACATTCCCGGCAACGCGCGACGCATGTATCTCAGTCCCATTTCCTGGCAGGCGATCATCGCCGGCCTGGCGGTCGGAATCGCCGTACAACTGTTCCTCATGCTTGCCGGCGTGGCGATCGGCGGACTCGCGATCGAGCCCGGAGAAGGTATGGCCCGCATGAGCGCGGGTGCCGCGCTCTGGAGCGCCGTCAGCATGCTCGTTGCCGCCTTCTTCGGCGGCTATGTGGCGGCACGCGCCTCCGGCCTGCGGCGCAAAGGCGACGGCGTGCTGCACGGCGCGGTGGCCTGGGCCGCGTCCACGTTGCTTTACGCCGTGCTCGCCAGCACGGTGTTGAGTGCGGCCACGGCCGGGCTGTTCGGTCAATTGCGGCCGATGCTGAGTCAGGCCGTGCCGCAGTCCATGCAGCAGCGGCCGCAACAGGCGGACCGCGAACAGATCGCGCAGACGCTGCGCAATCTCGGGCTGCCCGAGGAACAGGTGCAGCGCATCGTCGATGAAGCGGGCGCCGTCGCGCAGGGCGGCGGGTTGTCTGCGGATACGCGCGCGACCATGGAAAGCGCGGCGGATCGCCTCGGGGCGACGACCGGCGCGCTGGCGGCGGCGGTCGCGCTGTCTCTCGTTGCCGGCATCATCGGCGGCATCGCCGGCACCAGGGGGCAGCGCCGCGTGCGCCGTCATCGCGTCGAACCGGTCGAGATGAGCGCCGGCGAGGCGCGCGTGGTGCACCGTCCGGTACTCTGATCAGACTGCGGAACGTGCTGCGGGCCGTCTGCCGCGCGACCGCGCGGGCATGCGCAGCGTCGCGGGCGGATCGACGTCGAGGCGTTCGCAGAAGTCGCACACGGTCTCGCGCAGTCCCGCGTCCAGATCGATGCGCGGCGACCAGTTCAGCGTCGTCTGTGCGAGGCGGATGTCGGGGCAGCGCTGAACGGGATCGTCCGCAGGCAACGGCCGGTATTCGATGGCCGAGTGCGAATCCGTGAGCGCGACGATGCGCCTTGCCAGCTCCTCCACCGTGATCTCCGCCGGGTTGCCGAGATTCACCGGACCGGTGAAGTCGTCCGGCGTTGCCATCAACCTGATCAGCCCTTCGACCAGGTCGTCCACATAGCAGAATGCGCGCGTCTGCGTGCCGTCGCCGTAGAGCGTGATCGCTTCGTGCCGCAGCGCCTGGACGACGAAGTTCGAGACCACGCGGCCGTCGTCGGCCGCCATGCGCGGGCCGTAGGTATTGAAGATGCGCGCGATCTTCACCGGCACGCGATGCTGGCGGTGGTAGTCGGAGAACAGCGTCTCCGCGCAGCGTTTGCCTTCGTCGTAGCAGGCGCGCGGGCCGATGGGATTGACGTGGCCGCGGTAGTCCTCGGGCTGCGGATGCACCGCGGGATCGCCGTACACCTCGCTCGTCGAAGCCTGCAGGATGGGCACGCGCAGGCGCTTGGCGAGCCCCAGCATGTTGATCGCGCCGTGCACGCAGGTCTTGAGCGTCTGCACCGGATCGTTCTGATAGTGGACGGGCGAGGCCGGGCAGGCGAGGTTGTAGATGCGGTCCACTTCCACGTAGAGCGGGAAGGTGATGTCGTGGCGCATCAGCTCGAAGCGCGGATGGCGCAGCAGATGCACGATGTTGTCGCGGTCGCCGGTGTAGAAGTTGTCCACGCACAGCACCTCGGCGCCGGCGGCGAGCAGGCGGTCGCAAAGATGCGAGCCGAGGAAGCCAGCGCCGCCGGTGACGAGGATGCGCTCGCGGGTGCGCCGGCTCATGCGTCGAAGGCGCGGTTGAGCCGCGTACGCGCCGCGCCGGCGGCGGCCGGTTCGATGCGCTCGTGCTGCAGACGCTCGAAGGTGCGTTGCTGTTCGCGCAGCTCCTTCGCCAGCCACATGTCCACCGCCCGTTCGCCCTGTTCGTCGGCCGGTCCCCACAGACCGTGGCTGTTGCGCAGCTCGAAGGCTTGCTTGGGGCAGTCGACGATCGGCGCGATACATATCCCGTGCACGGCCGTGCCGTGGGAGGCGGCATGCTGCGCTTCGCGGCATATGTAGCGCAGCCAGGCGGCGCGGCCGGCACCGTCGTGCCCGGTTGCCGCCACCACCAGGGGGCAGGCGTAGCGGCGGCCGAGTTCGGCGAGCATGTCCGAAAAGCGGCGCCACTCCGCCGCCTGCGGGTTGATCATCCTGCCGGGATAGCGCGGCCCGGCGTAGTAGTACTGGCTGCCGAGATAGTGGCTGACGCCGATCAGGTCCAGGTGGTGTTCACGCCCGCCCAGTTGCGGCCAGCTGCGTCCGGCGAGCATGTCGAACACCGCGTACTGTTCGCGGCGCATCGCGTCCGCGGCGTCGGCGTCCTCCGGATGGAAAGGATGGGCGCTCACGTGCACGAGCGGTTCGACGTGCATGATGCGGATCTCGGGAAGGATCTCGCGCATGGCGTCGACGGCCGAGATCGCCGCGCGCACCAACTGGCAGCGCAGCTCCAGCCCCCTTTCCTCGAGGAAGGGAAAGCAGTGGCCCAGTTCGCCGCCGGCGCGCGACAGCGGGCCGATTTCGTTGACGGGTACGACGATCGGCTGCTTGACCTCCTGGTCGCGCAGCAGGCGAGCGAAGGCGCGCGCGTAAGCCGTGAAGCGCTGCACGAACATCGGCCGCATCACGTCGATGTCGGCCGGCCAGCCACCGTCGAGCAGTGTCCAGATCAGTTGTATGCCCTGGGCGCGCGCGCTGTGGATGCGGCGCCGCACGAAGCCGAAATCGTATTGGCCGGGCACGCGTTCGATCGCCGCCCACTGTGCCGTCTCCCGCGCGACCAGCAGACCGAGCTTCTTGGCGCGCGCGTAATCCTCGGCGTAGAAGCGGTGGTGGCCGCAGAGCTCCGCCTGTTCGATGCGCCGGCCCTTGCGCGGCATGTAGGTGCGACCGGGGAAACCGGCGATGAAGAAACCGTTCAACATGATGGTGCTCCGGAGCTCATGCGCACACCTCAAGCAAGAGGCGTGACCATTCGGCGGCGAAGCGCCCGATGTGGAAGCGCTCCAGCGCGTCGCGGCGTGCGTTCTCGCCCAGGCGGCGCGCTTCGGCCGGGTCGGCGAGCAGTTCGCGCATGCGCGCGACCAGCACCTCCAGGCGCGTATCCACCCAGCCGGAATGGCCGTTGCGGACGACCGTGCTCATCTCGGTGGTCGCGAGACCCACGATCGGCAGACCGATGGTCATCGCCTCGACGACGGCGAGCCCCAGGCTGGTCCAGCGGATGGGATTGAAGAAGAAACGGTAGGGCGCCATGTAGGCGCCGAGCGCCGCGTTGGGCACCTCGCCCAGTCCGCCGGCGCGTTCGGCGTCCATGCCGACGAGGTCGAGCGGCACCTGTTCGCGCACCGTCGCGAACACGTCCGCGCCGAGCCGCCGGCCGCGCCTGGCCAGGTGGTTGACCACCACGATGCCGCGTTCCAGTTCGCCGCCGTAACGGGCTTCGGACAGCGGTTTGACTCCGTGCTCGATGACGCGCACGGGCGTGCGGCTGCTGTCCCACATCAAGGCGTTGAAAGGCGTGCAGTGGACGAGCACTGTCTCCGGATCGTCCACGAAGTGGCGCGTATCGGTGGGATGCTCCTGCGGTGGATCGTGTTCGAGGTAAATGCGCGGCAGCCGCTGCTGTTCCGCCGACAGCAGTAGCAGCCGGTCGCGTTCCCAGCCGGTGCGCGACTGGTAGAGCACGCAGTCGAAGCGCGTGCGGCGCACTTCCTCCACCGGCACTTCGATGACGTTGTCGCCCCAGGGCAGCGTGCCGGCGCGGCCGGCATAGCCGGGCGAACGCTGGGCGTCGCGCAGCACCAGGAAGTCGTGCGGCGCCTGGCTCAGGTAATAGAGGTAGTTGCCGTGCACGTGCCAGGTGAGGATGCGCAGGCGCCTGCTCATGCGTTTTTCCTTTCGATGCCGCCCGGGCCATTGGCCCTTCGTCCACCTGGGTTCAGGCCGCGTCGCGTTGACGGAGGTCGAGCAAACGGCGGGCCGTGTCCAGGACCGCCTCCGCACGCACGCCTTGCGCGCATTCGTGCAGCGTGGGGCAGACGGCATGCATGCAAGGCCGGCAGGGCGTGTTCTGCCACAGCACGCGATGCGGGGGATGGTCGAGCGGCTGCCAGCGCCGCACGTCGGCGCCGCAGGAGATCACCACCGCCGGCGTCCGCAACGCGCGCGCGATATGAGAAGTACTTGTGTCGTTGCAGACGACCAGCCGCGCGTCGCGCAACAGCGCGGCGAAGGCACCGAGGGAAGTCCGGCCCGCGAGGTCGATTGCTGGGCGTCGCATGGCGTCGCGGACCGCGGCGGTGACTTCCGCTTCTTCCTGCGTGCCGGTCAGCACGATGCCGTAGCCCAGCGCCGCGAGGGCATCGGCCACCGCGGCGAAGCGTTCCGCCGGCCAGCGGCGTGAAGGCAGCCGCGCGCCGGGATGGATGCAGACATAGGGCTCTTGTGCGAAGGGCAGGTGGCGTGCGAGCAGCGCCGCGGCCTGCCGGCTTTCCGCGACCGAGATCGGGAATTCCAGATGCGCGCCGCAAGTTTCGATGCCGAGTGCGCGCACGAGCCGCAGATAGTGGTCCGTTTCCGGTTCGCGCGCATCCCATTCGAGGAAATGCGCCGGCACGTCGTGAGCGGTCGGACGGAAACCGGCCGTCTCGCGCGCGCCCAGTCGCAGCACGACGGCGTTGGTCAGCTCGCCGCTGCCGTGCATCTGCAGGGCGAGATCGAAACGGCGTGCACGCGCTTCGGCGTAGAAGGCTTGCAGCGCGTCTTCGTTCGCGCGCTGTTCGGGCAGGCCCGGCAGGCCGGGAAAGACCAGCAGTTCGTCGCAATAGCCGAAGCGCCGTACGAAGTCCTGCGCCTACGGCAGGCCGATCAGCGTGATATGCGCATCCGGACGAGCGTGGCGCAGCGCGCGCAATGCGGGCACGGCAACCAACAGGTCGCCGATCTGCAGCGCGCGGAACACGGCGATGCGGGGTGCCATCAGAAGGTCCGTCGGTAGAGCGAACAGGAACGGCAGATCTCGGGCGGCCGGCCCGAAGCCAGCGCTTCGCGCAAGGCCCGATACGGCTCGCCGTTCCAGACCTCGTGCACGCCGCGCTCGAGCATGTTGCCGAGCCGGAAGCGTTCGGGCGTGCTCACCATGCAGCAGGGCAGCGCCTCGCCGCGCCAGGTGAGATAGGCGCCGCGCCGGGGCCAGTCGCAGCCGCAGGCGACGGGACCGCGCGGTTCGCGGTCGAGCGGCGGCAGACGCAGTTGCACGCCGAGCGTGACAGCGCGCGTGCGCGCTTCGGCGAAGGCTGCCGAGACGCGCTCGCGGTCTTCGGCGAGCAGGCTTTCCCGCCGCACGAAGCGGCGCATGGGCAGGTAGGGCGTGGGCAGCGCGCTTTCGCCGAAATCGTGGCTGAGGTGCTGCACGAAAACGGAATCCACGCCGTGCGCGAAAGCGAGCGCGACGATGTCGGCGAGCTCGTGCAGGTTTCTGCGCATCGCCACCGTGACGATGCGCAGATGCGGCGTCGCGCTCTGTGCCCGCTGCCTGGCTTCGACGATGCGGGCGAGATTGCGCACCACCTTGGCGAAGGAAGCGCCGTGACGGATCGACTCGTAGGTCGCCGCACTGGCGCCGTCCAGCGAAACGTGCAGACTGTGCAGCCCGCTCGTCACGCATTCCTGCGCGCGCGCCTCGGTGAGCAGGGTGAGGTTGCTGTTGGTGGAGACCTTGATGCCGCGTTCGCTCGCGTGCCGCACCATGTCGAAAAAGCGCGGATGCATGAGCGGTTCGCCCAGGCCCTGCAGATGCAGTTCCTCGACGGGTTCGAACTGTTCGAGCAGGCGCACGTAGTCGTCGAAGGGAAGCTGCGCCGGCGCGCCGTCGGCCGGCACGTCGGCGCGGTACTGGATCGCGCACATCGCGCAGCGCAGATTGCATTGCCCCACCGGCTCGATCTGTACGAAACGCGGCAGCGGCGCTTCAGCGGACACGTTTTGCAAGGCCGTCTGCGCGCTCATAAGAACGCCACCTTGAAGCGCAGCGCGCCGGCGACGCGCCAGTACACCGCCAGCGGCGGAATGAGAGCGGAGGTGTAGAGCATTTCCGCCACATGCCGAGGATCGCGCGAGGTGTGGCGCAGGCGGTAGGCGGCGAAGCCGAGCGTCCATGCCAGCCAGGTGCCGCCCGCCGCGTGCGCGAGCGCGTGCCGGCCCGTGAGCAGGCCGCCGACCCCGAGCGCCAGCGCCGCGACGGCGAAGTAATAGCGCCAGGGCGGGCCGGCGGCGATGCGCTCGCGGTAGAGCAGCGGATGCTTCTTGAACAGCAGCGCATCGAACATCACGTTTTGCTGGATCTTCGCGCTCACGCCCCAGGGCGCCGCGCGTACCGGATGCAGCACCAGTGCCGCGGGCGCATGCACGACGTGCAGGCCGCCCTCGATCAATGCGAACTGCAGGTCCGAATCCTCGCGCCACGGCCGGCGATAACGTTCGTCGAAACCGCCCACCCGTTCCAGCGCTTCGCGGCGCACGAAACAGTTGGCGGTGATGAATTCGCCGCGTTCCAGTCCGGCGGTATTACGTTCCCAGTCGGTGGGCTTTCGCGGCAGCGGCACGCGCGTGCGGCCCGTGACGGCGGCGACGTCGGGCCGCATCGCCTGCAGACCTTCGCGCAGCCAGTCGCGCGAAGGCACGGTGTCGTCGTCGGTGAAAGCGATCACTGGCGCGCGCGCGACGCGCCAGCCGGCGTTGCGCGCGCCCGCAGGGCCGCCGCGGCGCGTAGTCGAGCGCACGTAGCGCACGCGTGGACCGTGTGCGTTCACGCGGTCGATGCGCTGCACCAGCCGGCGCGTCTCCTCCGAATGGCCGTCGTCGGCGACGACGATCTCGTAGGCCGTGCCCGGCAGCTTCTGTCGGATCAGTGCGAGCAGGCAACGATGCAGCAGCGCCGGCCGGCCGCAGGTCGGCACCACGACGCTGACGAGCGGTGCGGTGCCGTTCATGCGATCGCCTCGGTTGCGCAAGCGTTGCGCATCGAAGCGCTCTGCGCGGCCGCGTTCTTGGCGAGCAGGAAGGAACCGATCACCAGCGCATCGAGCGGCGTGCTGTAGAAGGCTTCGATCGCGTCGCGCGGCGAGCACACGATCGGCTGGCCGCGGCTGTTGAAGGAGGTGTTGACGAGCACCGGCACGCCGGTGAGCCGCTCGAAAGCCTGCAGCAGCGCGCGATAGCGCGGTTGCGCATGACGGTCCACGGTCTGCACGCGCGCGGTGCGATCGGCATGGACCGCGGCGGGAATGCGCGCGGCAGCGCCCTCGCTCACGTCGTACACGAACAGCATGAAGGGCGCGTCATCGCTTATCCCCGGTTCGCGCATGAACCACTCGTCGAACCGTTCCGCAAGCACCGCGGGCGCGACCGGCCGGAAGTCCTCGCGGTCCTTGAGCTCGTTGAGGCGCGCCTTCATCGCGGGATCGATGGGCGAGGCGAGGATGGAGCGTGCACCCAGCGCACGCGGGCCGAATTCCATACGGCCCTGGAACCAGCCGACGACGCAATTGCGAGCCAGCAGCTCAGCCGTTTCACCGGCCACATCGTCCAGACGCCGGTAGGGCAGCTTGCTCCATTGCAGGAAGCGCTCGATCTCCTCGTCGTCGTAGCCCGGGCCGTAATAGGCATGGCGCATCTGCCAGTCGCGCCGGCCGCGTTCGCGGTAGTCGATCCAGAGCGCCGCGCCGAGCGCCGTGCCGGCGTCGCCCGCGGCCGGCTGCACCCAGACCTCGTCGAACAGGCGAGCGTCGCGGATGCGCGCGTTCATCACGCAGTTGAGAGCTACGCCGCCCGCCATGGCGAGACGCCGTTCACCGCTCGCGCGACACAGCCAGGCGGCGAGCTTCAGCGCGCTTTCCTCCAGCACCTTCTGCAGCGACGCGGCGATATCGAAATGACGCGCTTCGAAGGGCGCGTCGCGTTGACGTGGCGGACCGAAGCGGCGTTCCAGGTCGGGGCCGAGGATGCGGTAGCCGCCGTCCTCGTCCACGCGCACGATTTCGCGGAAGGCGTCGAGATGGCACGGCGTGCCGTAGGAGGCGAGCGCCATGACCTTGTATTCGTCGGAGGAATGCAGGAAGCCCAGATACTGCGTGACCGCTTCGTACAGCAGACCGAGCGAATGCGGGACGTCGATCTGCTTGAGCCGCGTGAGTTCGCCGTGACGCCATACGCAATGGGTCGTCGTTGCTCGCTCGCCGCGTCCGTCGAGCGTGAGCACCGCGCAGGTGTCGAAAGGCGCGGCGAGAAAGGCGCTCGCCTCGTGCGCGAGATGATGCTCGACATGGTGCCAGCGGTAATGCGGGCGACGGCCGGGCGGATCGAAACGCCGGCGCAGATGATGGGGCGCGCCGCCGGCGAGCTGGCGCGGCGCGTTCGTTACATAAAGATAGAAGAGGTCGTCCCAGGGGCCCTTGTCCGCGCGTGTCGTCGCCGAAGGCTGCTGCGCGAAGACGATATCGCCTTGGGGGCGGTCGGGCAGCAGCGCGGGATCGAGGGAATAGGCCACATGGTCCACGTCCGCGAGCGTGATGCCCGCTTCGCGCAGGCAGTAGTCGATCGCGCCGTAAGGCAGCTCCCAGGTGCTGAAGGGCACGGGCCGCTTGGCGTGCTTGATACGGCTGAAGCGTTCCTCTTCGGCGGCGGCGATCACCCGTCCGTCGTGCACGAGGCAGGCGGCGCTGTCATGAAAGGCGGCGTTGATCCCTAGCGTGTACAAAGCCGTTCCTCCTGCCGCGGACGGCGGTTATCGAAAACGCACGCCTCGGCTGTCACCGCGCGAGACGGGACGCGCGTTTCCTCCAGCAGTTCGAGCGCCGCGCGTGCAACATCCTCCGGGCGGACGCCGCGCAGGCAGTCGTGATGGCCGCTGACGCAGACGCTGCGGTAGCACCAGCGGCACGGCACGTCGTGCGTCAGGACACGATGCGGCACCTGCCAGGGCGTGTGTTGCGGGTTGGTGAGGGCGTAGAGCACCACGGTCGGTGTGCCGAGCGCCGCGGCGATGTGCGTGGGGCCGGTGTTGTTGGCGACGAGCAGGGCGGCACGCGCGAGCACGCAGGCGAGCTCGCCGATGCTCAAGGTGCCGGCAAGCCCCACCGCGCCCGGCAGTTGCGCGACCAGCTCCTCGATCAGCGTGCGCTCCGCGGCACTGCCTGTGACGAGCACGGGCCGGTGTCGCACGTGCGCGAACCGTCGCAATGCGGCGGCGTATTGCGCGATCGGATAGCGGCGTGAGGCTGCGCTCGCACCGGGGTACACGACGATCCAGCCGCGCTCGGCATCGACGCCAGCCGCATGCAATATCCGTAAGGCGCGCGCATCGTCCTCGGCATGCAGCCGGAACGCCATACGCGTGTCCCCGGTGCGTGCGCCAACGCTCGCCACGAGCTCGAGCTGGCGCACGACCTCGTGGCGCAACAGCGGCTCGGGTTCGCGCTCCGGTTCCCAGTCGCTGAGCAGGTGATAGGGATTCTCGCGGCTGTAGGCGAGACGCAGCGGAATGCCGGCCTGCCAGCACAGCATGGCCGCAGGCAGCGCGCTCTGGCTGTACACGGTGAAGATCACCGCCGCGTCGTAGCGTCCCGCGCGCAAGGTGGAGAGCAGGGTTTCGAACGCCGCGGGTTCGGGCGGATGCGGATACTTGACCCAAGGCGCCTCGTAGACGAGCACATGATCGATGTCCGGCACATGCCGCGCGGCCGGTGCGCCGGCGGGCGAGGCGAGCAGCGTGAGCTCGCGTCCGGTCCCAGCGGCTTTCAGTGCGCGCAGGGCGGGGGTGGTCATCAGCACGTCGCCCAGCGCGTCGAGCCGCACGCAAAGGATGCGCCGTGCGGCAGCCCATGCCTCTCGCGCGCTGTGCACCGGCGGCGGCAGGGCGTGGCTGCGCATCATGTGCTCGCCAGGATGTAGTGCGAGGCCGCGTCCAGATCGCGGGCGTAGAACTCCGGCGCGCGCAGCGGCGATTCGTGCCACTCGGTCTCCGAGCCGACGTCGAGCATGATGGCGCGGCAGCCGGCGCGATGACCGGCTTCGACGTCGTCGAGGATGTCGCCGATCATCCAGGACCGGGCGAGATCGATGTTGCGTTCGCGCGCGGCGCGTTCCAGCATGCCGGGCTTGGGCTTGCGGCAATCGCACTCGACCGCATAAGCGGGTACCGCGCCCTGCGGATGGTGCGGGCAGTAATAGAACGCCGCGAGATCGACGCCGGCGTGCGCGAGCGTCTTGCGCAAGTGCAGCCACAGCCGCTCCAGCCGGCGTTCGGCGAAACGGCCGAGGGCGACGCCGGCCTGATTGCTCACCAGGACGAGCTCGAAACCCGCTGCCTGCAGGCGGCGCAGCGCGTCCACGGCCTCCTCGCGCAATTGCACGTGCGCCGGATCGGTGTTGTAGGGCACGTCCTTCACCAGCGTGCCGTCCTTGTCGATGAAAACCGCCGCTTTCATGCGCGCGCTCCTACGGCCACGAGGTTTCGCGCATGGGCAGGATCATCACTTCCGGAATCACTGTGCAGCTGCCGACGCTCAGGATGCCGACGATCGCATCGGCGACATCGGCAGGTTCCTGCAGCACTGCCGGATCGATGTCGGGGAAGCGGTCGAGCAGGAAGGGCGTGCGCATGCCGCCCGCGATCACCGCCGTCACCTTGATGCCGTACGGACGCAGCTCCGCGTGCAGCGCGTAGGACAGGCCGAGCAGCCCCCATTTGCTGGCGTGATAGGCGGAAGCGTTGGGCCACGCGCGTTTGGCCGCGGTCGAGGCGATGTTGACGATGTGGCCGCTGCCGCGTTCGCGCATCTGCGCGGCGGCGAACTTCGACAGCAGGAAGGGACCGCGCAGATTCGTCTGCAGCACGCGATCGAAATCCCCGACGTCGAGCTCGTCGATCGGCAGCGTGACGTCGATGCCGGCATTGTTGACGACGATGTCGAGCGCACCGTGACGTTCGCCGATGTCGCGTACCATCGCCTCGACCCGGGCGCGATCGCCGACGTCGGCGGCATATGCCCACGCCGTGCCGCCCTGGTCGCGGATGCGCGCGCACGTCTCCCGCGCGGGCTCGAGGCGCAGATCGGCGACGACGACTCCGGCGCCGGCGCGCGCGAGCCGTTCACACAGCGCCGCGCCCAGTCCGCTCGCACCGCCGGTGACGAGCGCGAGCCTGTTTTCGAGAGGATTCATAACGTGGCAAGACTTTCATTGGCGGCGGAGAGTTCGCGCATCGGGGCGTCCCGTAACGCCGAGGCATAGACTTCGAGAATCTGCTGCGCGATCTTTTTCCAGGTGTAATGCGTGCGTACGTGGCGTACGCCGGCACGGCCGAAGGCGCGGGCGAGCTCGGGATTGCGATGGAAACGCGCGAGCCGTTCGGCAAGCGCGGCCGGATCGTTGGGCGGCACCAGGAACCCCGTCACTTCATCCAGCACGGTGTGCCGGATGCCGCCCACCGCGGAACCGATCACCGGCGTGCCGCAGGCCATGGCCTCCAGCGGCGTGATGCCGAAAGGCTCGTACCACGGCGTGGTGACGAACACGTCCGCGGCGGAGTAATAGTGACGCAGCATGTGGCGCGGACGCTGGCCGACGAACGTGACGCGTTCGCGCACGCCTTCATGCTCGGCGATGGCGGCAAGCCGGCCGATCTCGGGCGTGACGAGCGGATCGGGATCGACAGATTCGCCCCCACCCCAACCACCAGCAGCCGAGCGCGGATGCCGTGCAGCCGTTCCAGGCAGGCGACGGCGCGGATGACATTGTCGACGCCTTTGCGGGGCACGAGACGGCCCAGTTGCAGGACGACGAATTCGTCCTCGCGCAAACCGAGCGCGACGCGCGCACTGCGGCCGCTCGTGCTCAGTTCGCGGGTATCGACGCCGCAGCCGACCACGTCGATCTTGTCCGGGTCTGCGCCGTAGAGGCTCAGCAGATCCTCGCGATCCTGCGGGCATTCGGCGACGATGCGGTCGGCCAGCCCGACGAGCCGTTCCTCGATCGCCGTACGGGCGGCGGGAAAGCGGTCCGCATCCTTCTGATGACGCTGCCGCACCTTACCCAGCGCATGGAAAGTGATGACGAAGGGAATGTTCAGGACTTCCTTGAGCCGTGCGGCGACGATGCCGGACATGAAGAAATTCGCGTGCACGATGTCGTAGCGCCGCACCGGTGCGGCGCAGTAGTCCAGCGTGCGCAACGCGAACTCCCGGATGTGAGGCAGCAGCTCTTCCTTGGGAACATGGCGGCGCGGGCCTGCGGGAATGTGCAGCACGCGTACGCCGCGGTCGAACTGCACGATTCCCGGCAACGCCTCGTCGTCCCGGCGCGTGAACACGTCCACCCGATGCCCGGCGCGCGCGAGTTGGCGCGCGATGTTTGCGACGTAGACGTTCTGTCCGCCGCTGTCCACGCCGCCCAGCGTCGCCAGCGGGGAGGCGTGTTCACTGATCAGTGCGATTTTCATCGGCGGAGCGGGGAGGGCTGCAAATGTCACAGAAGCTGCAAGCCGCATGCCCCGGGCTGTCCGGATCTTCAAGCGCGTAGAAGTTCAGCGCCGGCGCCTTCGAGCCTCCTGTCGCGCACGTGTCGCCGCGCGGTGACACTTGCCGGCGATCGAAATGCGGTGCATCGTTCAAGCGGCTTGAAGTTCGGCTCGCGTCCGACCGGCGTAAAGGCGCCGGGCCAACGCGCGGCTGCCGGACGAACGGAAGCTTCGGGCTGACGAACGGCTTGACCCGGGTTCAATCTGGGCTTAATAGGACCATTTAGGGAATTTTTGTGGTTGCTTCGGCTCTTAATTCAGTAAAACTTACCTACGGGCCCGAACCGTCCGGCTTCGTCTGCTCATCGGCTGCGTCGGGTGCCCGGTGCGGCAAACCACGAGAAGGAGAAGCGCTGTGCCTCATGTATTGATGGTCGATGACGATCCCGAGGCGCTGGAGTGGCTGTCCGAATTCGTCAAAGCGGAAGGCTTCACCGTCGCCAAAGCCGGATCGTTGCGCGCGGCGCGCATCAGCCTCGCGCAGATGCGTCCCGATGTGCTGTTTGCCGACCTGCAGCTCCCTGACGGTCAAGGCATCGATCTCATCCAGGATCTGGAAACGCTCGAAGGCACCGAGTTCGTGCTGATCACCGGGCATGCCACGGTGGAAAGCGCGATCCAGGCGTTGCGGCAGGGCGCGACCGACTATCTCACCAAACCGGTGGACATCGACCGCCTGCGCGCGATCCTCCGGCGCGTGAGCGGTACCTCGGGCCTGCGCGAGGAAATCGGCGAACTGCGTCAGGAGCTGCGCGGACTGGGCCGTTTCGGCCACATCCTCGGCAACTCGCCGGTGATGCAGAAGCTCTACGATCAGATCGCCCGCGTGGCGCCGACCTCGGCCACGGTGCTCCTGATCGGCGAAAGCGGCACCGGCAAGGAACTGGCGGCGCAGACGCTGCACGATCTCAGCCGGCGCAAGAAGAAGCCTTTCCTGCCGCTCAACTGCGGCGCGGTGTCGCCCAACCTCATCGAGAGCGAGCTGTTCGGTCACGAGAAGGGCAGCTTCACGGGCGCCGACCGCCAGCACAAGGGCTATTTCGAGCGCGCCGACGGCGGCACGCTGTTCCTGGACGAGATCACCGAGATGCCGCTCGAGCTGCAGGTGAAACTGCTGCGCGTGCTCGAGACCGGCATGGTGATGCGCGTCGGCACCAACACGCCGATCCCGGTCGACGTGCGGGTCATCGCGGCGACCAACCGCAATCCCGCCAAGGCGGTGCAGGAAGGCAAGCTGCGCGAAGACCTGTACCACCGCCTCAACGTCTTCCCGATCACGCTGCCCCCGCTGCGCGAGCGCGGCACCGACATCGAGTTCCTCGCCCAGCACTTCCTCGATCAGCTCAACCGTCAGGAAGGCACCAACAAGGTCTTCTCGCCGCAGGCCATCGCCGCGCTGTACGCGCACAACTGGCCGGGCAACGTGCGCGAGCTGAAGAACTACGTGCAGCGTGCGTACATCCTGGCCGATCAGGTGATCGACGTGGAGCTCGCGCCGCGCATGTTCGCTGAACCCGAGCCGAAGCCGATCATCACGGTGCGCGTGGGCAGCACGCTGGAGGAAGTGGAGCGGCGCCTGATCGAGGCGACCATGGCCGAATGCGGCAACGTGCGCCGCAAGGCGGCGGAGATGCTGGGCGTAAGCCTGAAGACGCTCTACAACCGCCTCGCGCAATACAACGCCGAGAAGAACGGCGGCAAGGCCGCGCCGCAAAGCGACGAGGAAGAGGAATACGAGAAGACCTGAGCGTGCGAAACCGAAGCTGGAAAGGGCCGCTCGTGCGGCCCTTTCTTTTTGCCGGCCATCCGGCGTTCGCCCGCGCTGCCGGACGCGATGAAGGCCGCTGCGGGCAGGGCGGGGTACGGCCCTTGCATCGCCCGACGCGTGCGGCTGACCGCACTTCTCTCTCCAATCCCACTCGTTCACAGGCAGAAGCGCCATGTACAAACCGCTCATTACGCGCGAAACCGCGCAACAGGCCGTCGGCTGCGTGCGCCCCTTGTTCGAACGCGCCGTGACCACCTCCGACTTCGGCGACAGCGGCTGCGCGCACGTGGTGGTGATGGACCCGTACGCGCGGCCGGGCCTCATCACCTTCGAGCAGGCGGTGCTGTACGAGGAGAGCTTCAATCGCGAGCGCTGGGACGCCGATTACGCCATGTACGCGCGCGCCAAAGCCAACGTGTCCTGGCGGACGGGGCGCGACAGCTACGGCCTCGCGGTCACCGCGCCGCAGCTCCTCGAGTCCGGGGACGCGGTGCTCGGCGGCGCGGTGTGTGTGGACGGGATCGTGGTCGGTGTGAGCGGCATGTACAACTGGTACGACGAAGCGCTGGCCGCCAGCGTGGCCTGGTTTCTGCGGGGAATACTGAAAGGCCGGCTGTCGGATTACGACAAGCCTTTCATCGCCTAGCGTACGCTCCGGGCGCGGTGGACGCCCGCGTTTTCCTTCGGCGCGTTCGCCGGATCGGCTTCGGTAAGCTCGCCCTCCAAAGCTTCATTCGCCGATTCGGCGGCGGCGAGCAACTGGTCGCGGCGCGCCAGCATCGCCATGCACAGTTCCTCGAGATCGAGCCCGTTCATTTTGCGTGCCCTGGGAAAGAGCGTCCTCTCCTCTTCCTTGATGTGCTGCCGGACGTATCCGCTCAGCACCTTGAACAGCGCGGCGTAGTCCGGGTCGCCAGGCTCGGTTTCGCCCAGCCGGTCGATCAGCATCTCGGCGACTTCGTGCTCGATGGCCGCTTCGGCCAGCGAGTCCGCGTCCTCCGGCGCGGCTTTGGAGCGCACGGCGGGGTAGAAGATCTCTTCCTCGAGGATGGTGTGCAGCTTCAGCTCCGCGCACGCCGTCTCGACGATTTCGATGCGCGCTTCCTCGTCGGCGCGATCGAGCCTGTCGAAGTCCTTGAACAGTTTCTGCAGCCGGCGGTGATCCTCGATCAGCAGGGCGACGGCGTTGCGCGCGTCCCGGCGGCGTCTGGTTCTGGGCATTGCCTGTTCCTCGACGACGGATGCAATGCCGGCTGCAAAGCCCATACCGCGCAAGCTTTTGGTTCGCCCGGCACGGGGGGTGCATCGAGCATTACGTTACCGGAGCGATTCATGGCCAAGAAAGACCCGACCAAGGTGCCGTCACCGGCCGGCGTGCGCAATCCCGACGCGTACGCGCGGCAGCAGAACGATGTGGAAAAGGAAGGCGGCCTCCGCCGCCGCGTCTCGCAACACGATCTAAGGCAGCCGAACGAGCGCGACGAAGCGCCCGACAGCGGCATGCGCGGCACCGACCGCGCCACCGATCAGCCGCAAACCGATATTCCGCGCGCTTACGAAGATATCGAACGCGGGCTGCACGATACCGAACGTCGCGGCATTCCGTCCAACGTGCCGAGCAGTGCGGAGAACCCCGGTCAGAAGGCGGGGGAGTCCGACCGGAGAAAGACGCCCCGCACGCGGACATGAGCGCGCAGTGGCGGAGCTGAGTGGGCATAGACGTTGCCTCCGCTGCACTGCATCGAAATCTCACCCGATGGAGAAGGCATTATGGAGACCCAGGGCCAAAGCGGTGGCAGCTACGAAACCGAGGCGATGCGCGAGCGCGCATCCGCCACCCTCGAGCGTGCCTCGTCCACTGCGCATCAGACGGTCGATCGTCTGGCTTCCCGCGCCCAGCAGGCGAAGGAGCGGCTGGTGGAGTCCAGCGAACAGTGGATGAGCCAGGGCCAGCATTACATCGAGCAGACGCGCGAAATGGTGCGGGCCAATCCGCTCGCGGCCGTCGGCATCGCCGTGGCGGCGGGCATCCTGTTGTCGAAGCTGACTTCGCGCCGCTAGACCGCTCATGGGCGTATCGGCCGAAGAGCTGACGCGTCGGCATCAGGCGGCGCTCGAATCGGCTTCCCCGGAATATCGTGCGCGCTTCAACGCTGCACGGGACGAGCCGCTCGAGGGCCGCTTCGACTTCCTCTGGCGCACCGTGCGTCGCGTCGCGCACGGCTATGCGCTGCTCGCCGTGCTCGACATGCGCCGCGCGACCATCCAGCTCGCCTGGCTGATCGGCTCCGGCGTGATGATCGCCGTGCTCGGCGTGACCGCGTGGCTGACGCTCGTCACAGCGCTCGTGACCTGGCTGCTGCAGGAGAACGTGTCGCTGCCGGTAGTGCTGATCGTGGCTGCCCTCGTCAATCTCGTCGGCGCCGCGCTGATCGGCTGGCGCATCCGTCATCTCATGGCCGAGATGCCTTTCGCCGCGACGCTGCGCCAGCTCAAAGGCGAGTCGCCGCAAAACGGCCCGACACCATGAAGTGGACGCCCGCGGCGCACGATCCGGAGATTCACGCCGTCGAGACGGCGATCGCTTCCGACCGCCAATTGCTGGAGCGCGCCTTCGTCGACTACGTCGACAGCGTGCGGGAGTCGGCGGTCACGACCATCACCTCGCCGAAGTTCCTGCTCGGTGCGCTGGGTGTGGGGTTCCTCACCGGCAAATTCCTCTTCCGCCCGAAGGCGGCCGCGCGCACGCCGGCGAAGCACAGCGTGCTCGGTTTGCTGGGGGCCGGGGCTTTGTCCCTGATCCAGGCACAGTTCGGCGGCCCCTTCGGGCTGGCGCGCTGGCTGACCGAACGTTTCTACGAGGCGAAGCGCTCTTCCGCGCACGCAGGCGCGGTGCGGCGTTCCGCCGCCGACCACGTGCCGGCAGATCCGCAGGCCGCTGCAACCCAGCCGCCTGAACAGCCTGCCGCAGTGTTGCTGCGGCGCTGATCATCGCGGCGGCGTTCCGCCCGCCGCGCGCCGCTTTTCCCGTTCGTTGACGGCCTCGTCGTCTTTTTGCGGCGTGGCGCGCACGCGGCGCGTGAATTCTCCGCAATCGCTGTCCTCGCCCGGCCCCGTTTCGATGAGCGGCAGGATGGCGAGCAGCGGATTGACGAGCCCGAGCGCGAGCGCCGCGCCGCCTCGCGCCAGCAGGCGGCCGCTCTTCACTCCCGCGCTCGGATCGGCGAACGGACCTTCGACGTGCAGCGGCGAACGCAACGCAAGCGGGCTCCGGTCCTTGGGCCGCGGGTGCAGCGTCACGTCGAGATGCTCCTTGCCGAAGTCCACCGTGCCTTCGCCGATGAACACCGTATCGACGGTATCGATCACGAACAGCTCCGTCTTCGCCACGCCGCCGTCGAGATGCACGTCGAGGATCGCGCAACGCAGGGGCACCGGCTTGTCGCGCACGGTGAGGAATTTCACCACTTCGGCGATGTCCAGGCCCGCCGCTTCGAGCAGGATCGCGCTCATCTCGCCGCCGTTCACCATCAGCGTGAGATCGCCGTCGGCGTTGGCGAGCAGCGCTGCGACCGAATCGCCGCGCGCCTTCATGTGCGCGCGGCCGAACAGGATGCCCACCGCGACGTTCTGCCCGCTCAGATTGGGCAGCAGTTTCGCCAGGCGGATGCCGCGCACGTCGAAGTCGGCGGCGGCGCGCGGCGGACGGGCGCGGCCCTCCAGCACGAGTTCGGCCGAGACCTTGCCGCCGGCGATTTCGAAATCGAGCGGTTCGAGGTGCACCGTGCCGTCGTCCACCCTGAGGCGGCCGGCGAGCGCGTTGATCGGCACCGCGTCCGGGCGCCTGATCTGCTCGGCGACGAAGTGCACGTCCGCGTCCAGGGCCGTGAGACGCGCAAGAACGAAAGGCTCCTGCGGCAGCACCTTGTCCTTCTTTTTCGCTTTCGCCGCTTCCTGTTCCGGCGCGGCGGTTTCGCCGGGCCCGGTCTTGGGCGCGGCGCCGAAGAGCGGCAGCACGTCGTCGAGATCGAACAGCTTCGAGTTCACTTCCCCTTCGATGTAAGGGCGTTCGCGTAGTACCGTGGTGAAACGGCCGGCCACGTCGCTGTCGCCGACGCGTCCGGCCATGTCTTCGGTGTGCCAGGTGTCGCGGCGCTCGTTGCGCACCCGCGCGCGCAGCGCATAAGGCGGCGTCTTGGGAATGGGAAGGAGCTTCAGCCGGTTGAAGTCGGCGAAGTTGTCGCCGGCGATGCTGAGCTGCAAGTCGATGTCTTCGATGCCGAGCGAGCGCAGCCGGCCCGCCGCCGCCGCGGTGGAGCGGCCGATGACCAGCGCCGCGGAAACGACGACCGGCGCTTCGGGCGAGGGCAGCGCCGCGGGGCTGTGCAGCACCGCGTGAATTTCCGCGTCGCGCACCTTGCCCTCCGCGCGTACCGCGATATCCGGCTGTTCCGGCGTGCCGCCTTCGGCGCGCAGTTCCAAATCGACGTCCAGGCCGGCATCACGGAAACGGACGCGGACGTTGCGCAGCTCGACGTTGTTGACGAGCGGCGGCGCCTCGCCCCGTTCCTCTTTCTGCTGCGCGCCGACGGCCCAGGTCGCGCGGCCCTCGGCGTCGCGTTCCAGGCCGAATTCGGCGTCGACGAGCGCCGCGTTCACCACATGGAGCTTGCCGCGCAGCAACGGCCACCAGGCGATGCAGACGCGCATCAGCCGCGCGTCGACGAGATAGGGATGTTCGGCCCAGGCTGGATTGCCGATCCGTACAGCCTGCGCTTCGACGCGCAGGCAACGGCCCAGGTCGATGTCGAGGCTGCCGATCGACACTTCGCGTCCGCTCCACGCCGCCGCCCGCCGTTCGATCGCCTTGCGGGCGGAGTCCGATTGCACGATGAGCAATGCCGTTACGACGAGGACCGCGAGCGCGGCCACAAGGCCGATGAGGATGCGCCGGATCATAGCCATGACGACTGTCGGGATATGCCGACAGTCGATTGGGGTCCGGGGCACTGCATGTGCGCAACGCCACACGGGCGGAGGCCCGCGGCGGGGGATGCCGGGTGGACTTGTTTCATAATCCGATTCCGCGACGGGCGACGATGCGCCCGCTCATTGCCAAGCGCGGCACAAGCGAGAAAAATCGCGTAGAGTGCGACCACCGCACTCGGCCACAGCCGTGTCCCACAACTTCAGGGCTGTCGATCGTCAGCGCTCGGTACGCGAGCCCGGCCACAGCGGCTGCGTGCAAATGGGAGCGAGGTCGGTCAGGCGAAACGTCCACGGACTCGGGCAGCGCAGCAAGGCCCATGCCGCGAAAAGGAGAACGTATTGCCGTGGTGACTGAAGTGCTCGCTCGCAGCGATCCTCAAGCATACGAACGGCGGCGCGCGGCAGCCCTGGCGCTGGAGCGCAGCGCCACCGCGGCGCTCAGCTTCGCGGTGTTCGTGATCGCGGTCTCGGTGATCGGCTGGCTGTTCGACGTGCCGCAGCTCTCCAGCCTCATTCCCGGCTGGCCGCCCATGCATCCCCTCATGGCCGTGTTCGGTATCGGCGCGGCCGCCACCTTGCGGCTGCTTGCGCGCAATACCTTGTACGCCCGGCGCGCCGCCTATCTGGTCTGCAGCGTCGTCTTCGCCATCGCGCTGCTGGTGCTCTACGCACAACGCGAGAACGACTGGCATTACGACTTCTCGGCCTATGCGGCCGTTACTGCCACCATCATGCTCGCCGCGACCGGCCTGAAGTTCTGGAACCGCTTCTGGGCGCGCCGGCTCGCCGAGCTGTGCGCGGTCACCGCCATGGTGCTCGCGGTGAGCGGCCTGGTCGGCGTCACCTACCGGCTGATGCTGCACATGCCGGCGCTGGTCGAACTCTCGCTCGCGGGCGGCCTGTCGATGATCGCACTGGCCTTCGCGGTCATCGCCGGACAGCCCGACAACTGGCTGCTCGACAAACTCACCGACCGCAGCGTCGGCGCCATCATGCTGCGCCGCGCGCTGCCGATGGCGGTGCTGTTCCCGATCCTTCTCGGCCTCATCCGCATGGCGGCGCAGCGCGCCGGCTGGATGGACACCGCGGGCGGCAGTCTTTTCCTCACCCTGCTCACGATTCTCGCGCTGGCGGTCTTCGCGTGGTGGCTCGCGTTCGTGCTCAACCGCATCGACGCCGAACGCCAGGCGGCGGAACGCGAGGCCGAGACCCAGCGCGAATGGCTGCACGTCACGCTCGGCAGCATCCACGACGCCGTCATCGCGACCGATCCGGACTGCGTGGTGCGGGTGATGAATCCGGCGGCGGCCTCGCTGCTGGGCGAGCCGGTGGAAAGCCTCATGGGCGAATCGCTCGCCGGGCGCGTGGCGCTTCTCGACGAAAACCGTCAGCCGGTGGAATGTCCGCTGCGGTCGGTCTTACGCGGCGAGGGCGCGCATGCGCGCGAACTGGTGCTGCGGCGCGACGACGGCCGGGAAGTGCCGGTGGAAGTCGGCGTCGCGCCGATCCGCGATGCCGAGGGCGCGACGGTCGGCGGCGTGATGGTGATGCGCGACGTGAGCGAACGGCTGCGTTACGTGCAGGTGCTGCGCGACGCCTACGCCGAGCTCGACCGCCGCGTGGCCGAGCGCACCAGCGCGCTGGAACAGGCCAACGCCGCCCTGCACGAGACGCTGGCCCTGTTCCGCGGCGTGGCCGAGAGCACGCCCGACCTCATTTTCGTGAAGGACCTGGAGCTTCGCATCGCCATGGCCAACCCGGCCACCTGCCGGCTGTTCGGCCGCAGCGAACAGGAACTGATGGGCCGGCGTTTCGACGAGCTGATCGACGATGCGGAGCTTGCGCGCACCATCGACGAACACGACCGGCGCGTGCTCGATTCCGGACGCGTCGAACGCGTCGAGCAGCTGCTCAAGACGGCCGAAGGCTACCGTACCTTCCTGTCCACCAAATCGCCGTTGCGCGACGTCAACGGCAGGATCATCGGCCTCATTTCGGTGGCCACCGACATCACCGAGCGCAAGCGCATCGAGAACGATCTGCGCGAGGCGCAGCGCTTCACCCAGGGGCTGCTCGATACCGCGCCACTGGTGCTCTATCTGCTCGACCTCGATCACGGCCGCATGGTGTTCGTGAGCGGCATGGTGCAGCAGGTGCTCGGCTTCGACGCCGAAGCCCTGCGCGGGCTGAGCATGCAGGGGCTGCTCAGGCTGGTGCACCCCGAAGACCGGCGTGCGCTGATGGAACACCTGCGCGGCTACCGTGACGAGCAGGACGGTCTGCGCACCTTCGAACTGCGCTTCCGCCACCAGGACGGCGACTGGCGCTGGCTGTATTGCCGCGAGCGGCTGTTCGATCCCGCCGCCCGCACGCGCCTGGTGCTGGGCGTGGCGATCGACGTCAGCGACCGCCGCCAGGCCGAGCGCGAACTGGAGCAGCTCATCGAGGCCGAGAAGCGGCTGCGCTACGAGGCCGAGCGCGCCAACCGCGCCAAGGACGAGTTCCTCGCCGTGGTCTCGCACGAGCTGCGCTCGCCGCTCAACGCGCTGCGCGGCTGGAGCTTCCTGCTCGGCAATTCCAGCCCGGTCGATCCCGGGCTGCTCGAACGCGCGGTGCAGGCGATCAAGCGCAACGTCGACCACCAGGCACGGCTGATCGACGACCTGCTCGACACCTCGCGCATCATGAGCGGCAAGCTCAACCTCGAGCACCGCCCGCTCAATCTCATCGAGACAGTCAATTCGGCCATCGAGGTCGTGCGACCGGCGGCGGATGCGAAGCGGCTCGCCATCGTCTTCGAGCATGCGCCGGGGCCGCTCAGCATCGAAGGCGATCCGGCGCGCCTGCATCAGGTGGTGGTCAACCTCCTGTCCAACGCCGTGAAGTTCACGCCCGAGGAAGGGCGCATCACCATCACCGCCGGTACCGAGCTCGACATGGCGAGCATCACCGTCACCGACACCGGCATCGGCATCGACGCCGAATTCCTGCCGCGGCTGTTCCAGCGCTTCACACAAGCCGATTCCTCCACCACGCGCAAGCACGGCGGGCTCGGCATCGGCCTTGCGCTCGTGCGTCACCTGGTGGAGCTGCACGGCGGCACTGTCAGCGCCGCGAGCGAAGGGCTGGGCAAGGGCGCGACCTTCACGGTGAAGCTGCCGCTGCCGAAGGCGCGCGTGATGATGGAGAACCTGCCGGAGAGCAACGAGACGGAAGCCGAGAACGCGCCGCTTGCCGGCGTGCGCATCTGCGCGCTCGACGACGACCCCGATGCGCGCGACATCATCGCCCATGCGCTGAAACGCGCCGGGGCGCAGGTCTACAGCGCTTCTTCCGGCGCCGATCTCATCGCGCTGCTCGACGAGCAGCTTCCGCACACGCGCCCGGACATCCTCCTGCTCGATCTCGCCATGCCGGGCGAGGACGGCTTCGGCGTGCTGGCCAGCGTGCGCGCGCTGGAACAGCGCAAGGGTCTGTCGGTGGACGAAGCCATCCCCGCCATCGCTGTCACGGCCTTCGCCGAATTGAGCCGGGTACGCATCGTCGAGGCCGGCTTCATCGAGCGCATGGCCAAGCCTTTCGATCCCGGTGCGCTGGTCGCCACCATCCGCCGCGTGCTCGCGAACAAACGCGGCAAGGGCAACCTGCCGCTTGCGGTGCGGAGCAGCGCGGCCGGCTGAGGAATGGCGCTTGCCTTGCGCCGGACATGGATCGCCGGTGTCTTCTGATCGGGATTTTTCTCGCGCTACCGGGCGCGGGTGCGGTATGCGCCGAAGAGAAGACGCAGGAAGCGACGGGGCAGGTCGCGCCGCATTCCAGCGCAGAGGAAAAGCGCGCCGCGAGCCGGGCGCGCAAGGACGATGCGCAATGGATCGAGCGCTGCGACAGGCTCCAGGGCGAGGCGCGGTTCCGCTGCCTGGAAGAGATGCGTGAGGAAATGGTGCGGCGGCTCGAATCGGGCGAGGCGCCGGCCGCATCGACGGCCGCTGAGCAGCGGAAGGCGGACTAGGCTTCGCCCGCCGTGCCCACGGCCAGCCGGCGGCAGGCCACCGCACAGGCGCGGCAGACCTCCACGCAGTCCTCCATATCCTCCATATCCTGTAGCTGTTCGCAACTCACGGCGCAGGCCTCGCACACCTCAGCGCACACGAAACAGAGCTTGTGCTCCAGCATCGCGTGCATGATCAGGAAACGCGCAGTGGTGGAGCAGAGGTCCGCGCAGCCCAGCATGAGCGCAATGTGCGAGGGCCGGGCGTGGCGGCCGCTCTTCTCCAGGCAGACGTTGGCCGTCTTGTCGAGACAGGTGCGGGCGCAGCGCACGCACAGGTCGATGCAGGCCTGAACGTCGGACGATTCGGCGGCGAGGGAACTTGTTCGAGCCATCGCGCGATCTCCCATTTTTTGCGCGCTTTGTGCAATGCGCGTTCCCGCGGCCTCGGCGCGACGCCGCCTCGCCCCTATGCCGCGACGGAATGCCGGGATACGCAACCGAGAAGCGGGCCGCGGATCGAGCGGGCGGACCGAAGCGATGATCCATGCATCCGGCATGGCGGCCTCGAGGCCTTTGTCGCGCGACCGCGTCGCGTTGCGGGACAGCACAGCGGATGCCAAGAGCGGCCCCGCCGCTCAGGTAGGCCGTCCCTCCAGATCCTCGGTCGAGCCCACCACCCTTTCCTTGAAATGGATGATGTCGTCGGTCAGCGAAACCAGGGTGGTGGGAATGCGCGCCTCGAGTTCGGGGAACAGCACTTC